>Ga0194136_1001546_pt1 | contig 11451 bp, 7 predicted proteins | sample TARM_MetaG_T3A_1_FD_134023 | JGI IMG/M metagenome (GOLD analysis project Ga0194136, IMG submission 134023) | Freshwater microbial communities from Pennsylvania, USA, analyzing microbe dynamics in response to fracking - TARM_MetaG_T3A_14 (version 2) | ecosystem: Environmental > Aquatic >...
CCCTTTACTGGAATGGTGGAGGAAGACAGTGCAACACCCATGGAACGGGTATTGTCATTACATTTCTTTGCAGCCGCAACTACTTCATCCAGGTCCATACCCTTGGCAGCAGCGGCAGCAGCAGCCTTGAACACAAAAAGGTCTCCAGCGATTCCTCTTCTGTCTTCAATATTTTCAGAAGAAACCACGTCATCTGTCACAAGAACTGTCTCCACACGGATGCCATCGTCGGCTGCCATTTCAGCACCCATATCAAAGTTCATCACGTCTCCTGCATAGTTTCCATAAAGATAAATGCAGCCTTTGCCCTGATCTACTGCCTTTACAGCATTATAACAAGGTTCTGGTGATGGAGAAGTATTGATGTTGCCGATGACAGCAGCATCTGCGAAGTTCTTGCCTACATAGCCCAAAAATAGAGGTTCGTGTCCTGAGCCGCCTCCGATGATGACACCGACTTTTCCAGGTACAGGATTTGTGGTCACAACCACTCTTCCATCATGCTCCAGAAGTTTCACATAGTCGCTGTGCGCTTTCACATAACCAGAGAGCATTTCCTCCACCACGTCATAAGGATCATTGATCAGTCTTCTCATTGTTCATTCTCCTTTTATACGATATTAAAGCTCTTTAAAATACACTATATCTCCTATGCTTTAGAAATATATTTGAATTTCAAAGAATCCTCATATCTCTATTATTGAGCAAAAAATGAACGGATTCAACCGGTGAATGTAAACCTTTTATTAACGATTTGGTTTTTTTCCCATTAGAACAGAATTAAATTTCAGCACATCATAAAGTGCTCAAAAAAGAGAGCCTCAGCCCTTGGAACTGAAGACTCTCTCAAGAGGAAACCTTCTGCTTTTATACAGCAGCTTCTTTTTGATCGTGAATGGCCTGCTGAATCTCCACCATTCTCTCTCCATCCAGCTCATAGTATCTCATGGCAATGAGAGAAGCCAGCCAGCCTAAAATTGGCATCCCGATGAAGAAGAACATGGTCATCCAGAAGATTGGACCGGAATAGGGTGTATCTGCTGTAGGCAGCTGTTCTCGGAACCCGATGGTCGCAACCATGATACCCACAATGCTGGCACTGAAGGCTGAAATCAGCTTATCCACAAAGGAGAAGATGGTGCCCATCATCCCAGGAATATACTGCCCGGTTTTGTAGGTCTGATAGTCAGAGCAGTCCGCAATCATTGGGATGACGATATTGGATCCGATGGAGATGGCACCGCCCTGTAGGACCATGAGTACAATGAACAAAATGGTGGCCAGATTGATAGAAGACAGAGAGATGCTTTTAAGATCCGCAGTGGCGAAGAAGAGAAGAAGGAGAACACCCAGCAGCACGGAAATCCAGGTAGAAACCACATAAGCCTTTTTCTGACCCAGTTTTCTGGCATAGCCGATGCCGATGAAAGTCAATACAATGGTCAAAGGCGTCATGATCAGTCCCATGGTCCCAGATAAGGCATAGTTTCCAAGTAAGATGCCATAGAGCATGATGACCGTGACAGAATTCTGTTTCACAGTGGCAGCCAGTTTATCCGTGGAGGCGGAGATGATGAGCATCTGAAGGGGTCTGTTTCCTTTAATGATGGGCCAGTAGTCCCGGAACTTAATCTGAACATCAGATGGAACACCCCAGTTCTCTTTCACATCCTTTTTCCATAAAGAAATCACGGAAAGAGCGGTGAACACACCAGACACCACAATGACATACACCATCATTTCACGGAAGAAACCCATGGTGAATCCTCCGTGCTTGGGTACCAGCACATTGGAGATGAGAAACTGTCCTCCTGTGAAAAGCACAGTATTGAAGATGCCGTCAAACAGAGTGAAAAGGGGTCTTTTCTTCGGATCGTTGGTCAGAACAGTCTGAGCCGCTTTGGTGCAGGCTGTCTGAAAGGTGTATCCAATGATATAGACTGAGTACACCAGAATGAAGTAAACCAGCCTGAATCCTTGTGGCACCAGATGAGTGGTCATATGTAGAAGAATCACACTCACTGCTAAGATCACATTGCCCAGTACCATATACGGTCTGAACTTACCAATCTTGGACTCTGTTTTATCTATGATAAATCCGATGATGGGATCTGTAATACCATCAAAAATTCTCATGGCCGTCATAATGGTGGTTACAGCCACCACAAGAAGCCCCGCCACCCCTGTGGCATAGTAGGAAACAAACATCATAAAAAACATATAGAGATTGGTGGCAGTGTTGTTCAAGACGAATAGGCCAATCTGGGCAGTCGAGGCAGTATTATAAGTGACTTTATTGTTATTTTCCATGAAATTCCTCCATATAATTATAAAATCCTGTAGATGAACGGAATGTGCTTCGTTCTTTTTGCCTATCCATGAAAATGGCGCCTATTCGCATGAATATGTAGTGGGCGGGATGGAAACACCATCCCTATATCTTTCCCCACTTCTTTCTCTTTTGTCTACCGTTTTTTCTGCTTTTTCAACTCGTTCTGTTCTTCTTGTTGTCTATCTGTTCTTATAACCAAAATCCGGAATATTCATCCAGCGTTCTCTCACAGAGTGCGCAGCCATCTTAGGGTGTCTCTGCCTTGTGAAAAGACCCTTCTTGTTCCCCTGGACTCTGATGATGCCCACAGAGGTTTCAAAGTCCGCGAAATTCCACATCTGTTCTCCGATGACATGGTCAAACTCATCAAAGACTTCATGATTCGCCTGAAGATACCTTACCTGATACTCTTCGGTAAATGGAATGTCATCCACTGCGTGGAATCCAGCCACGGTGTCTGCACCATATTCTGTGAACATCACCGGTGTATTGGGATACGCTTTCTTCCACTCCAGAAGTTCATTTCTTAAAGCAGTCTTTGCCTCTTCCAGTTCTCCCGTATTCACATACCATCCATAATAACGGTTGAGACAGATCACATCCAGATGTTTGGACACCACATCATTATGAGGCATGGACATCATGATGAGCACCTGGGTCACAGGTCTCTTCTGAGGATCCAGCTCTTTTGTGAGCTTGATAAGTGGTGCAAAATACTCCTCTGCACCCTCTTCAATGGTGGTGGCTTCGTTGGCCACAGACCACATGACAACGCAGGCAAGATTCTTGTCTCTTGCTACCAGCTCTCTCAGAACCTGCTCATGTGCTTCTTTGGTGTTCATCACTTCAAAGGTCTTCTTCTTGTCCCCATCTCCACCAAACAGTGCAAAGTTGAAGCCATGCATAAGTCCCACTGCAGGCGTCTCATCAATGACAACAATCCCCTGCCTGTCACAAAGTCTCATCATCTCTTCAGAATAAGGATAATGGGCAGTTCTGAAGGAATTTGCCCCCAGCCACTTCATCAGGTTCAAATCCGTCACATTCAGTGCCTCATTGAGGCCACGGCCGTTGACAAAGAAATCCTCGTGCTTTCCAAAGCCCTTGAAGTAGAACGGCTTATCATTGATGAGGAACTGATTGTTTTTCACTTCCACCGTTCGGATACCAAAGGATTCTGTATAGATATCCACAACTTCACTGTCCTTCTCCACATGAACTTCCACTTCATAAAGATAGGCCTTCAAGGGTTCCCACAGGATCACATTATGGATCTGGGCATCTTTCTCATATCCGTCATAGACCACCTGCTGGTTCTCATCTCTCACCAGGAACCTTACTTTGTCGAAGTCTCCTTTTACAGTTTCTGAAAAGTGCACCACTGCATGACCTTCCTCCACATCATAAGTGATGGAGAGATCTTCCACATAGCTCTTCGGAGTGGAGTAGATCTTCACAGGTCTATGGAGACCGGCATAATTAAAGAAATCAAAGTTTGGCTGATTCTTTTTCACGCCATTTTCTTCTTTGTAGTTTCCAACTGGTAGAGTGCTGTAATCCAGGATGTTGTTCACTTCCACCGTGACACGGTTCTTTCCAGAGATCAGATATTCATTGATTTCTGCCTCAAAAGGCATGAATCCGCCCTTATGTTCTGTGACGAGCTTGCCATTGACATATACTTTCGCATAATGGGTCGCACTGCCAAAACGCAGCACCAGCCTTTCAGAAAGAAGTTTATGAAAGATCTCAAAGTCCTTCTCATACCATACAGAGCCTACGTGGTTTCTGATCTTTCTCAGCACACCCTGCTCATTGAAAGAACCTGGCACTGCCATGACCTCTCCATGGGACAGTGGACTTTTCGGATCGTGGTTCTCCTCCAGAGAAAACCTCCAAATGCCTGATAGGTCCATAAGCGTTCTGGTCGGGGTCGATATTGGATATAACAAGTTGCATTCCTCCTCATACTTTGTGAATCAATGAACTTATTATAAAAAATGATAACGTTACCTATTGCAATTATTTTGTTGTTTATAGAAATAATATGCTGTCTCTCTTTGAAAAACCAAAGAATTTGTGATTTCATTGACAAAAACATGAAAAAGACTGAACCTATCCTATAGATATGGTGCAGTCTTTTACTATTCCTGTATTTTATGCTGTTTCTGATAGTTCAGCGGCGTCATCCCTGTTTGCTCTCTGAAGATTTTGCTGAAATAATTGAGATTCTCAAACCCGCAGGACAAGGCAATGGCTGTGACGCTTTCCTGATTTTCTGAAAGAAGGGCTTTGGCCCGGTCCACTCTTCTTTTATTGATGAAAGCTGTCATGGAGAGTCTCGTTTCTTTCCTGAACTGCCTGGAGAGATGGGACGCACTGATATGGACATGGTCGGCCACATCCTGAAGATGGATTTTGTCCTCCAGATGCGCTTCCAGATAATGAATGGCATTTTGGATATGTCTGGAATAACCTACGGTGGTCATTCTCTGAACCAGGGCGGCATACTCGTCAATGAGCCTGTCAGAAACCTCCTGAACCATTTCGATGCTCTGCATCCTCTCAATGTAAATGGCCATGTTATCTGACAGCTGATGGATGCTGATGGGCGGAACCCCTGCTCTTTCCACGGCGATACGGAGGATGGTATTAAAAGTCAGATAAAGATTCTTTAAAGCTCTTAGTGGATCTCCCGGTACCCGATAACTGAAATCATATACGGTCTTACTCATGATTTTCTTTGCGGCCTCTCCATCTCCGATGCTCACATAATACATCATTTTATTTTGGATCCGATACCGCTCATCGATGAGCGTGAAGGTCTCTTCGATCTCCCGCGGCCTTATATTTTTGAAGTCTGTGATCCTGGATCGGTGATAGTATACTCTCACATCCAGATTTTTCTTCGTGAGGCTCCACACCATGATTTTCGCAAGAGACTGGTATTCCTCCTGATTGAGAATTTTGATGGTTCTATATGCTTCCAGAAGAAACTTCTGGTCCTGCATCGGAATCCCATTCTCCTCCAGAAGATCCAAAAGCTCTTCTTTCGAGACGTGGGCGTTGAGAAATGGTCCTCCCACCACCACATAGGGCAGATGCTCAGAAAAAAGGCCTACAGCCAGGTACTGAAGTCCAAGATTATCTTTGTATACCAGCACCTCTTCTGCTTTTCTTGAAAAGGTGCTTATCACCATATCGCTTTTATACTGCTGCCTATATTTAAAAAGGGTCGTGTCTTTCCGAAGGACCAGTCTGAAGAGCGTCTTCGCCTCCTTAGTAAGAAGCGAAAACTCCAGGCCGGACACTTTCCCGAGAGATGTGCAGACTTCTATAAGCTCATCTTCCACATTTCTGTTCTCCAAGATTACCCCTCCCCTTACCTTACTGTGTTTAGCATACACAATTCTTCTCTGAAAAGAAACAAAAAAACCATTCACTTCTATCCTGACTCTTTAGAAACTCAAGGAAATACTCTACTGTTCTCTGCCTTCGCTTTTCCCAAGATCTGCAAAGAGATAAAAGATCAGATAGATGAAAAAAGACAAAAGGAAAAACTGAAGGCTGAAAGAAAGTGCTTGTTTATCAAAACTTCCCACGACAAACCGGAGAAGATGCACTGGCCGCAGCACCGCATCCCAGGAGTTGAAACGGATGAACCTGCCAAGATAGATGGCATAGCCACTGAGAAGATGGACAGCTACAACCATCCCCCAAGCTTTGAGGTTTCCCTTTGTCCTTCTTAGCTCCCGATGCAGAAGGTATAAGGAAAGGGCACTGAGAGCACCTCCCAGAAACACCGCATAGGAAATGGAGAAAAAATTGTTCCAGGGCAGTTTCTCCATGCTGTAGAGAATACGTTCTGCCCCGGAATAAGGCTCATAGGACGGGTTCGGATAATAAAAAACATCCTGACTGAGATGGATAAAATCCGTAATCACATACACTGCATTGGGAAAGAAGAAAAGCCACAAAGCCGCCAAGAGTCCTTTTAACAGGGACCGGGGTCCGGATGCCTCTTTCTTCATCTCATTAATCAGAAGCAGTGCCATTCCGAGGGGAATCCACGCTAGGAAGAGATTCCAAAGAAGATAATAGGTATCAAAAGGTCCTCCAAAAAACATCCAGAGGATGAATATCACCGTACATAGTAAAAGAACGCCCACGACCTGTTTCAGTTTCTCTTCCATTTTCGCACCTCACACCTTGCATTATTACACTTAATCCTATTATCCCCAATGAAGTGTAGAAAAGTCCAAGTTTTTTCTGAAAGGTTCCTGACTTTCTTCATAATCATCAAAAAGAAACAGCAAAGGACTGTGCAGATTGCCTGCGCAGTCCTCTTATCTGCTTTCTTAGGGCTTACTCCCCGGAATCTTTCCTCCTGCTGGATTCATGCCTCCTCCAGGGTTCTTGCCACCACCAGGTGTCATACCGGAAGTGCCCATGGTTGTCATAAGACTTGTCATAGACACTTCACTCAGCTCTTTCCCTTCAGAATAGACCTCATAGGTTTCTCCTTGTTTCAGGTCTTCTGAGGAGAACAGGAGAGAAGCACTGTTTTTCTCTGTAGTATAAGAAAACAGCTCTTCTCCTGAGGATGTCTTGATGACCAGGGTTTCACCCTCAGCCACTTCTTCACCATTTAAGAGAAAGGCTCCTTGGGTAGAGGTCTCTGAGACATTCATGGCCATACCGCTGGAGCCAAGAGCAAGCAGTGTGCCTCCTGTAATCGAAAAGCTCCCGTTATAGTCCAGAGCGCTGTTTCCATCATTCACCGGTCCTTCAATAATGACCAGCCCGCCAGTCATCTCTTTTCTTTTTATCATAGCAAAGATTTTGTATGGAAGTTACGAATAACTGACGCAATCCGTCGGAAGCGCAAAAAAAACTTCATCGGTTCTTCTTCTCCGCTTCATAGTGTCATTGTAGAATTGTAGTGTGTCATCCCTGTGGCGCAATGAAAAGATCGAGGTGGATATAATGAAAGCATATGCAATAGAAAGTCCAGGCTCTTTTGAGAATCTGACCCTCATGGACCTGCCAAAACCTGAACCAAAAAAAGGGGAGATCCTTGTGAAAATCCATGTGGCAGGACTGAATCCTGTGGACTATAAAGTTCTTTCAGGAGGACATAATAAGTGGGTGTATCCCTTTGTGCCAGGTCTGGATGGAGCCGGAGAAGTGGAAGCTGTGGGAGAGGAAGTCCATGACTTCAAGGTTGGAGATCGGGTCTTTTATCATGGAGACCTCAGTAAACCGGGCGTTTTCGCAGAATACGCCGTGACCACAGCCCTGACAGCAGCAAAGATTCCTGATGCCATGGACTTTGCTGCCGCCGCTGCACTTCCCTGCGCAGGTCTTACCGCCTATCAGGCCCTCACTAGAAAAGTAAAAACAGCCCATATGAACTGGGTGCTCATCCATGGAGGTGCAGGCGGGGTTGGCGGCTTTGCCCTTCAGATTGCAAAAAGCCTGGGTCTCAACGTAATCACCACCTGCTCCAAGGAGAATGAATCCTATGTGAGGGGTCTTGGAGCTGACGAAGTCATCGACTACAAAAGTGAGGATGTCACAGAACGGGTCATGACCCTCACCAGATCCCTTGGGGCTGACCTTATCCTTAATACAGTAAGTAAAGAATCCGCCGAAGAGGATCTCCATAGACTTGCCTATAACGGTCATCTCATTTCCATCGTGGATCTTCCGGATCTCACGGGTTTTAACCCTTACAGAAAAGCTGTCTCTATCCACAGCCTGGCTCTGGGTGGAGCCCACAGCTCGAAAAATGACCTGCAAAGAAAAGATCTCCGTGTCATGGCAGAAGAACTTGCAGCCCTCACGGTTTCAGGAAAAGTGGATCCTATGATCTCCAAGATCCTCCCTTTCAGCGCATTGAAGGAAGGACTCCGGGAACTGACCACTAGACATGTTCGTGGAAAGATTCTTGTGAAGATCATCGAGTGACGAAAAAGACGAAAAGGAGCGTTCCTTTAAAGGGTTCACTCCTTTTCGTCTTTTTAACTCCTCCGGATTACGCCATCGTGGGGAATGAGACACTTTCCTCTACTTCAGTATCATATGAAGGAACCTGGCAGTCCCGTGGTGAACATCATCAGAACAGTATGGCAAAGAGCCGCAAGAGAGCATCAAAGATTCTGGCAGGGAGCGTTTCCTTCAGGTCCCCTTTTTTGATCTCTTTACTCACATGAAAGGTCTCAAGTGCATCCTTCTTCAGATCTTTCAGCACCTCATGTCCATAGAGGAGGGCACCGCATTCAAAATGAAGATACAGACTTCTATAGTCCATGTTGATGGTACCTACCACCCCAATGTCATCGTCGCTGACATAGCTCTTAGCGTGTATGAATCCTGGGGTATACTCATAGATCCGGACCCCAGCCTTCAGGAGAGGCACGTAATTGGACCTGGTGATCCGAAAGACCAGCTTCTTATCAGGAATCCCAGGGGTAACAATTCTTACATCCACCCCGCGTTTCGCCGCAAGGCAAAGGGCGGATTGCAGCTCATTGTCTATGATGAGATAAGGAGTGAATATATAGACATAGTCTCTGGCTTGAGACAGTATTTCAATATAGATATTCTCTCCAAGGGGTTCATCATCCAGTGGAGAATCCGAGAAAGGCTGCACATAGCCCTTGGCAGTGAATGATGACGGATCATACAAGACCTCTGGCAGTGCCAGGGGGTCCACTGCATCACTACGGAACGCATTCCACATCTCAAGAAACATCAGGGTAAAGCCTTTCACTGCTTCTCCTTTAAGCCTGATTCCAGTATCTTTCCAGTGTCCGAACCGCATCTTTTCATTGATATACTCATCCGCCAGGTTGATTCCTCCGGTAAAGGCGGTATGACCGTCCACCACCAGGATCTTCCTGTGGTTCCGATGGTTCATCACCACTGAGAGAATGGGGCGGAACCGGTTAAATGCCATGCACTTGATGCCAGCAGCCTCCACTTTTTTGACGAAGTCATTGGGCAGAAGAAACATGGATCCCACATCGTCGTAAATCATGCGGACATCCACCCCTTCCTTCACTTTTCCGGATAGAACTTCCAGCATCCGGTTCCACATGAGACCTTCTTCCACGATGAAATACTCCAGGTATATGAAGTGTTTTGCCTTCTCCATGACTTTGATCATATCAGAGAACATTTCTTCTCCCACAGGATAGTACTTCACATCGGTTTTTTCATATAATGGGAAGTCATTTTTCTTGGCCACATATTTGGCTGTGCCATGAGCCCTGTCATCTTCTTTTTTCAGTTTATCCAGCACTTCCTTGCTCTTTGGAAGCAGCGGGTGGATTCTTTCATGGGATCTTAGAAGCCTGAGTCTCATGAATCCTGAAGGCCTCTTGTTGCCAAAAAGAAGATAGAACAGTCCGCCAAAAACTGGAAGTGTCATAATGAGAATGATCCACCCAATTTTATAGGAAGCATTCTCCTCTTTCATATTCAGGAACAAGACCACCATAAGACTGAGGATGGAAAGCATGACACTGATCCACTCCCGATTTCCCACAAAGTCCATGAGAAAGAGAGTTCCCCATAAAAGCTGCACCACAATGATGAGTCCAATGAGGGCGATTCTGTAGTTGATTTTCTTAAGTAGCTGCATTTCATCTGTCCTCCAAGTTCTTTTCTTTTAATGTAGCCTTTCTAGCTTCATTCTGCAAGGTTTCAAGGCGGTTTGTTGATCTTTTCAGTTATTTCAGCAATTTTTAAAAACACAGGATTTCAAATGGACCTTTCTTAGGTACTTAATTTATGCTCTAGAATCAAAAAAGCGGCTATAATCGCCGCTTTCTTAATTGCTGTATATCCTTATTTTCCTTCTGCCGCATTCTTGCCAGCGATTCTTCCAAAGACCAGAATGTCCGTCAGTGCATTTCCACCCAGTCTGTTACCAGCATGGATACCGCCGGTGACTTCTCCTGCTGCATAGAAGCCAGGAATAGCTGCTCCGTTTTTATCCAGCACCTGAGCTTCGTCATTGATTGCCAGACCACCCATGGTGTGGTGGAGTGATGGAGAACGAGGTGTTGCATAGAAAGGCGCTTCCAGGATCTTTGGACCAAAATTGGTTTTTCCAAACTCTGGATCCTTCTGATCATCAATAAAGGTATTGTACTTCTCGATTTCAGAGACAAATACATCTGCAGGAATACCCATCTGCTCTGCAAGTTCTTCCAGAGTATCTGCCCGGTAGATGCTCTTAGTTGCCACCAGATCATCAATGACATCTCCCCAGCCGTTCTTATCTCCAGGCTGTGGATTTCCTGCGGTGACCTGATCGCAGATGATATAGAAGAGGCTGTCTGTCTGCTTCAGCGCAGCGCTGGCCAGCACGTCTCTTTCTGCATATTCATTGACAAATCTCTTTCCTTCTTTATTGATGAAAACCTGAGATTCTGCACTTCCCCACACACCACCGGAAAGAGCTCCTGTTTCAGGATGTGAGCTTGGCATCAGCTGCGCAAATCCCATCCCCACAAGGTCTGCTCCCGCTTCAATACCCATATTGATGCCATCGCCTTGGGCATTAGAAGTATTGGTGCTCTTCATATCTTCAGGAATAGTAGGCCAGTAGGTATTGTACTGTGCAACCATCTTTGCATTGGCGCCAAATCCGCCTGTAGCCATGATGACACCTTTCGTCGCATGTAATGTCACTTCCGTGCCATCTGTCTTTACCGCTTTCACCCCAGAGACACGTCCATTTTCGATGATCAGCTCTTCTGCTTTTGTTTCCAGCATGAACTCAGCGCCATTCTTCTTCGCATCCTCTGCAAGAGGGTTTATAAATCCAACCCCAACACTGGCAGAAAGTCCGTGAGTTCTTGGCCACATGGCCCCTAGTACAGTTCCGATGCTGTCGTTGATTTTTAAAGTAGAGCCTTTGGAAACCAGCCAATTGAGCGCATCCAGCGCTTGACTTGTCAGCTTCTTTGCCAGGGACAGATCGCTTGTGATTTCTTCACCGTTCTTATCTGTACGCTTTCCACCGATGTAGATCTGATACATATGAAGTTCTTCAGAGTCAAAAAGCTTTGTGGTGTCGCCATCTTCAAAATATTTCTCAATCTGAC
>Ga0194136_1001549_pt1 | contig 11447 bp, 8 predicted proteins | sample TARM_MetaG_T3A_1_FD_134023 | JGI IMG/M metagenome (GOLD analysis project Ga0194136, IMG submission 134023) | Freshwater microbial communities from Pennsylvania, USA, analyzing microbe dynamics in response to fracking - TARM_MetaG_T3A_14 (version 2) | ecosystem: Environmental > Aquatic >...
ATATTTTAAAAATATAATTTCTTTTTAGACTTTCTTTATAGAGAGTCTTTTTGATTTAAATAAATATATAAGGTATAATATATTAAGTTTAATAAAAAATATTTACAAAATGAGGTGTTACTATGAATGGTTTTTTATCCTTAAATCTATGGCAGGTTTTTAATATTTTACTAATTGTTGCAGTAATTTTTTTAGAAAGAAAAAGAACAAGTCATACTCTAGCTTGGGTATTAATTCTAAGCCTTACTTCCTATTTTGGATTTGTATTATATTTATTTTTTGGATTAAGTTTTAGAAAAGAGAAAAGATTGAAAAGTAAGGATACAAATGAAATATTTCGTCAATTTTTAATTAAAAGAAATAAACTTTTAGAAGATAAAGATGAACATGGAATAAGTGAAGAATATTTTGAGTTGGCTCATTATCACGAATATAATAGTAATGCACTTTATTATCCGTCAAATAAAATCGATTTATTTTTTGATGGTAATGAGCTCTTTAAAAATATGAAATTAAGTTTAAAAAAAGCTAAAAAATTTATTCATATGGAATATTATATTTTTAGAAATGATAATATCGGTAGGGAAATTAGAGATATACTTATTGAAAAGGCTAAGGAAGGGGTAGAGGTAAAAATAATATATGATGGAATGGGATGTATTTGGCTTAAAAGAAATTTTTTTAAAAATTTAAAAAGAGTAGATGGAGAAATTGAAATATTTTTTCCTCCTTTTGTGCCTCACTTTAGCATTAGAGCGAACTATAGAACTCATAGAAAAATAATAATAGTTGATGGGGAAAATGCGTATATGGGAGGTTTTAATATAGGGGATGAATATCTTGGTAAAAATAAAAAAATTGGATATTGGAGAGATAGTCATATTAAAATTAAAGGTGATGTAATTGATAGTTTACAAGTAGAATTTTTGCTGAATTGGATTTTTATTAGAGGTAGTAAAAAAGTGATTGTAGATATGGAATTGGATAGATATTTTATAGATAGAGGCGAACAAGGAAATACAGGAATGCAAATAGTAGGGAGTGGACCTAATTATGAGCATCCATATATAAAAGATGGAATATTGAAAATGATTAATACTGCAAAAAAATCTATCTATATACAGACACCTTATTATATTCCAGATGATACAATTCATGATTCATTAAAATTAGCAATATTATCAGGTATAGAAGTTTGTATTATGATTCCCAATAAACCAGATCATCTTTTTGTTTATTGGGCAACCTTGGCACATGTTGGAGAACTTATAGAAATAGGTGCGAAAGTATATACATATCAAAATGGTTTTTTACATAGTAAGGTGCTTATAATAGATGATGAAATATCCACACTAGGAACTACAAATATGGATTTAAGAAGTTTTTATTTTAATTTTGAGATTAATGCTTTTATTTATGATAAAAAAATTGCAATAAAATTAAAAGAACAATATATGGAAGATATAAAAAGAAGTAATTATATTACTAGAGAAGTATATAAGAATAGAGGGAATATTATTAAAATCAAAGAATCAATTTCAAGGCTAGTTTCTCCAATTTTGTAAATTTTAAAGGGTTCAAAAGATTGAACCCTTATTTTTAAATTTAAAACTTATTTATCTGATCGCTACTTTTGTAAAACTCCAACTTCTATTAAGTTGGAGATAACAAAAGTCAAGCACACAGATAACGAACTCTAAACCTTTGTCTGGATTAAAAACTCCATCTAAAGGAAAGAATTCAGTTTATAAAGCGGGAAAGTTTCACCTAATTTATGAACTTCTTTTTTTACTTCTACCTTAATTTCATTATTATCAGGATTTTCTAAAACCTTAGCAATAAGCTCGGCTATTTTGTCCATTTCTTTTTCTTTCATACCTCTAGTAGTAACAGCAGGTGTCCCTAATCTAATTCCGCTAGTTATCCAAGGTTTTTGAGGGTCATTAGGAATTCCATTTTTATTACAAGTAATTTCAGCTTCTACCAATAATTGTTCAGCTAATTTACCAGTAAGTCCTTTTGACCTTAAATCTACTAGCATTAAATGGTTATCTGTTCCACCACTAACTATTCTAAATCCTCTATTTATAAGACCTTGTGCCAAAGCCTTAGCATTTTTTATAACTTGTTTTTGATATTCTTTATAATCTTCTTGTAATGCTTCACCAAAGGCTACAGCTTTTCCTGCAATTACATGCATAAGAGGTCCACCTTGAATACCAGGGAAGATAATTTTATCAATCGCTTTGGCAATATCTTCATCATTAGTAAGGATTATACCACCTCTAGGGCCTCTAAGAGTTTTATGAGTGGTAGAAGTTACAACATGAGCATATTCCACTGGATTTTGATGCTCACCAGCAGCAACTAATCCTGCAATATGTGCCATATCAACAAATAAATAAGCACCAATCTTATCAGCTATTTCTCTAAATCTTTTAAAATCAATAGCTCTTGGATATGCACTAGCACCAGCAATAATCATTTTTGGTTTTTCAGCTAAAGCTATTTTTTCAATTTCATCATAATCTAATAATTCGGTTTCAGAATTTACTCCATAAGATACAATATCATATAATAGACCTGAAAAATTAATGCTAAGACCATGAGTTAAATGACCACCTGCATCTAAAGCCATACCCATAACTTTTGATTTTGGTTCAAGTAGAGCCATATAAACTGCCATATTTGCTTGAGAACCACTATGAGCTTGAACATTAGCATATTTTGAACCAAAAATTTTGTTAAGTCTTTCAATAGCCAAAGTTTCAATTTCATCTACAAATTGACATCCGCCATAATATCTTTTACCAGAATACCCTTCAGCATACTTATTTGTTAAAACACTTCCAGCAGCTTCCATTACTGCTTTTGAAACAAAATTTTCTGAAGCTATTAATTCAATTCCGTACTCTTGTCTGTCTTCTTCTTTTTTAATAATTTCGAATATTTCTTTGTCATTTTCTCTTAACATTAGAACCTCCATTTATTTGTAAATTTTTATTTTTTTGTATAAAAAATCTTGATTTCACCAGCTTTTAGTGTTATTTGTAAATTTTTATAAAAATTTTCTATTTTATTATAAGGAGATATATCTATTATATAGTTGTTTTCTAGCATTGAAAAAATATCACTAATATAAGTAGTTTCTTCATTTTCAAAATTTAAATTTGCAATAATAAGTACAAATTCTTCTTTTGAGAGACTTACTTTTTTTATTTCAAAAATGTTATAATTTTCTTGGTTTATAATATAAATATCGTTTTCTTCATTGAAAATTTTGAAATTATTTTTAATTTTATTTATAATTTTAATATAGTCTTTTAAATCTAAATTGTTATCATCTTCATAAGAAAAAGAATTCAAATCATTTATTTTTGTTTTACTACCATGCTCAAAGCCAATAGGTATCATAACTCCACTATTCATTAGTGCAGAAATAGCGTACCAAATTTTTAAAGCAGAAATGTTACAGTTATATTTTTGTGCTAATCTTTCAGTGTCGTAATTTTCAGGAAAACTGATTAATTTAACAAATTCTTTTAGCTTATAGTGTTGTTCTAAAAACCAAGTAGCTTTAAAATCCCACCATTTAAAACTGGTAAAAAGATAATCAACACCTGCAGAAGCAAGGTCTAACATATCACTAAAATTAGCTCCAAGGTTGTCACCAATAAATTTTACATGAGGATATTTAGATTTGGTATTGGTAATTAATTGCTTAACAAATTTTATTGGTAAGTTAAAAGAGGAATGGAGCTTAATTATATCGACACCCGTATCGATTATGCTAAAAATTAAGTTTTCCCAATAAGTCCACAGTTCCATTCTAATTATTTCATCTTCACAGTGATTATTTATTTCAATAAGGTCTCCCCATTCTATCCATGTAGTATAATTTTTAATAGAAAATTTCTTGATTTTCCCATTTTTTTCATATGAATACCATTCAGGATGTTCAATTAATAAATCGGAATCAATAGAAGTATGTGTAAATATAACTTCAAATATAATTTTTATACCTAATTTATGTGCTTCCTCTATAAATTCTTCAAATTGCTCTATACCAGATTTTTCTGAAAAGATATCAATAACTTGCTCTGAAAAATCAACGAAATTTTTAGGGGCGTATAAATTTTTACTATATCCAGTAGCAAAAATAGGATTTATATAAATATGATCAAAGCCCATATAAAGAATATCTTTTAATTTGAATTTCCAATTGGGTATAGGACCTGCAATTATAGGGAAAAGATTATAAATTTTCAAGGGAATTTCACCTCTTTTCTTTTTGCTTAATATATAAATTCTAACATATTTTTTGCTTAAATACAATTAAAGTCTGCATTTAAATTTTAAATTTATTTTATCAAATAAAATTATAGGAATATTATTTTTTTATTATATATTTTTATAAGGGCTCGCTAGAATGGATATTCTAATATTCTTGCAAGAGTACAAAAAATAATGTATAATAAAAGGAGATTTTTGTTTAGAAAGGATTTTAAAATGCAAAGCAAAGCAAAAAAAATACTTAGTCCTTCTAAAATTTTATTGTTATCTTTTATTTCAATAATTTTATTAGGTACTTTATTTTTATCTTTACCCATATCTTATTTTGAAGGTGTTGAGCATAGTGTGTTAACTGCACTTTTTACTTCTACCTCTGCTGTTTGTGTTACAGGACTTTCTGTAGTAGATGTTAGCAAAACTTACACGTACTTTGGAAAAACCATTATACTGATTCTTATTCAACTAGGAGGTTTAGGAATAATGACATTTTCTTCAATACTTATGTTATTAATAGGAAAAAAAATAACTTATGAAGAGAAAAAAATATTAAAAGAAGACTTAAATTCTGAAACTTTAGGTGGAATAATAAAATTTATTAGAAGACTAGTGGCTATAGTAATAAGCATAGAATTAATAGGAGCCTTTTTCTTATTCTTGTCTTTTAGAAAAGATTTGTCTTTAGTAAAAGCAATTTATTTTTCAATATTTCACTCTATATCAGCTTTCTGTAACGCTGGTTTTTCTTTGTTTACAGATAGTTTAGAAGGATTCACAGATTCTTATTTGATAAATATAACTATCTCTATTTTGATTATTCTAGGTGGAATAGGATTTGCAGTAATAAATTCATATTTATTATTTTTTAGAACTAAGAAAAAGAAATTCAATCTTACTTCAAAATTAGCAATGAGAGTAAGTTTAATTTTAATTTTTTCAGGAACTATACTTTTTTTTATAATAGAATATACTAATCCTGAAACTATTGGAAATTTAAGTTTAAGTGAAAAATTGCTGGCTTCTATGTTTCAAAGTGTGACAACCAGAACAGCAGGTTTTAATACAGTTTCTATGAGCAGTCTTAGACCGGCAAGTATTTTCATGTTTCTTATATTGATGTTTATAGGAGCTTCTCCTGGTTCAACTGGAGGTGGTCTTAAAACTACTACTTTTGGAGTTTTATTTTACTATACGGCAGGTATGATTAGAGGTCAAAAAGACATTAATATTAGTAATAGAAGAATATCGTGGCAAATTTTAAATAGATCAATAGCTATATTAGTAATTTCTATTATCTATGTTATTATTGTTATAATGAGTATTTTATTAATAGAAGAAAATTCTTTTGTTGAAATAATATTTGAAGTGATATCAGCCTTTGGAACAGTTGGGTTGTCCATGGGACTCACATCATCTTTATCAGAATATTCTAGATTAATAATAATATTAACTATGTTAGTTGGAAGGGCAGGTCCTTTAACTTTTGCATTGGCTATAGGAGAAAAATATAAAAAATCGAACTTGAGATATCCTAAAGAAAATATCTTAGTTGGGTAGGAGGAAAAATGAGACAATATTTAGTAGTGGGATTAGGACGTTTTGGTTCAAGTGTAGCTGAAACTTTATATAAGGCTGGAGAAAGTGTTTTAGCCATTGATGTTGATGAAGACAGAGTACAAGAAGCTATTAATAAAGATATTATTGATAATGCAGTAGAGGTTGATTGTACCGATGAAAAAAGTCTTGCAGATTTAGGTATCAATAATTTTGATGTAGCTTTTGTTTCTATTGGAACTAATATACAATCTAGTATTTTAATAACATTAACCTTAAAAGAAATGGGAATTAAAAGAATAATATGCAAGGCTGTAAATAGAGCACATGGTAAAGTGCTGGAAAAGATTGGTGCAGATGAAATTGTTTTTCCAGAAACATATATGGGACAGAGAGTGGCTTTGCAAGAGATGAAACCAAATATAATAGAACATTTGAAATTTAGCGAGGAATTTCTTATAATTGAGGTTAAAGCTCCGAAATCTTTTGTTGAAAGAGATTTGTTAGGTCTTGATTTAAGAAAAATATATAATTTGAATGTTATTGCAATAAGAAGTGCTGAAAAAAATAAGGTGATAATACCTAGTGCAGATACAATAATAAATGAAGGGGATACTTTGGTAATAGCTACAGATGCAAAAACAGCTAGAGAACTAGAGGAGTTAAAGTAGGAGGAAAAATGCAAAATTATGATATAATAGTAATAGGTGCTGGGCATGCTGGTTGTGAAGCGGCTCTTGCTAGTGCACGTATGGGTAAAAAAACAGCTATATTTACCATTACACTTGATAATATAGGTTTGATGTCGTGTAATCCGTCAATAGGGGGTCCTGCAAAATCCCATTTGGTAAAAGAATTAGATGCCCTTGGTGGTGAAATGGGTAGAAATATGGATAAAACGTTTATCCAAATAAGAGTTCTTAATACTAAAAAAGGGCCTGCTGTAAGGTCTCTTAGAGCACAAGCAGATAAAAAAGCTTATCATAGAGAGATGAAAAAAACAATAGAAAATACTGATAATTTAGATTCAATTCAAGGAATGGCAACAGATATTCTTGTTGAGGAAAATAAAATTATAGGTATCAAAACTAAAGAAGGGGTAGAATATAGAGCGAAGGCTGTTATAGTAGCTACAGGAACATTTATGAGAGGTTTAATTCATATTGGAGATAAACAATATCAAGGCGGACGTATGGGAGAACTTAGTAGTGAGGACTTACCTATTAGTCTTGAAAAGCTAGGATTTAAAATAGAGAGGTTCAAAACAGGAACGCCACCAAGAATTGATTTTAGAACTTTAGATTTTTCTAAGTTAGAAGAACAACCTGGTGATGAAGACGCTTTAAAATTTTCTATGAGAACACAATATGAAGAACTAGAGGGTAGAAAGCAAATTTCTTGCTATATAGCTCATACAAATCAGAATGTTCATGATATAATATTAGCTAACAAACACAGATCTCCAATGTATAATGGCGTTATTAGTGGAACTGGTGCGAGATATTGTCCAAGTATAGAAGATAAAGTAAATAGGTATCAAGACAAACCTAGTCATCATCTTTTTTTAGAGAAAGAAGGTTATGATACAAATGAAGTTTATATTAGTGGATTTTCTTCAAGTTTACCTGCTGATTTACAATATGAGATGCTCCAAAAAATAGAAGGTTTAGAAAATAGTAAAATTATGAGATATGCTTATGCTATTGAGTATGATTGTGTTAATACCAATGAAATAAAATATACCTTAGAAACAAAAAAAATAGAAGGCCTTTATTTGGCTGGTCAAATAAATGGAACGAGTGGATATGAAGAGGCAGCTTGTCAAGGTCTAATGGCTGGAATAAATGCAGTTTTAAAATTAGATAATAAAGAGCCTTTGATTTTAGATAGGGCAGATTCATATATTGGTACTTTAATAGATGATTTGGTAACAAAGGGAACTAATGAACCATATAGAATGTTCACTGCAAGAAGTGAGTATAGACTTATTTTAAGAGAAGATAATGCTGACCTTAGGCTTAGTCATTTAGGGCATAAAGTTGGTCTTTTAGCAGATGAATATTATGAAATTGTAAAACACAAAAAAGAAAAGGTAAAAGAAATCTTAAATGTATTAGAAGAAACTAGAGTTGGAACTAATAATATTAGAGTTTCAGAAATATTAGAATTAAAGAAGGAAACACAATTAAAAAGTGGAATAAGTCTTAAAGAATTATTAAAAAGACCGAGCTTAGACTATAGAGACATTGAATATATAGCTGAGGAAATTCCTAATATTGATTTGTCATCTTTTGATAATGACATAAAATATCAAGTGGAAGTACAAACTAAATATGAAGGTTATATCAATCGTTCTCTTAAAATGATTGATAAGCACAAACAATTAGAGAACAAATTAATACCTAATGAATTTGACTATAAAATAGTTATGGGAATTACAGGAGAAGCAAAGCAAAAATTAGAAAAAGTAAGACCTGTAAATATAGGTCAAGCGAGTAGAATTTCTGGAATAACTCCAGCGGATATAACAGTACTTTTAATGTATATTGATAAAAGAAAAAGAGAATTTTAATTAAACCTGATTGTTTCAGGTTTTTATTAAAATCCTAATCAGGAAGGGAAAAAAGTGAGAGATTATTTATTAAAAGCTTTAGAGAAAATTAACTTAGATTTGGATAGTGTAGTTGTAGAAAAATTGATAGAATATGCAGAGTTATTATATGAATACAATAGCCATACAAATTTAACTGCAATAAGGGATAAAGAAGATATGTTAGAAAAACATTTTGTAGATTCCTTATTAGTTCATAAGGTATTACCAAAAAGAACAGGGAAAGCCATTGATATAGGAACTGGTGCTGGATTTCCTGGAATGGTCTTAGCTATTTGCAACAAAGAGCTAGAATTTACACTTATGGATTCAGTAGGGAAAAAAACTAAATTTTTAGAATTAGTTAAAACTAAATTATCTTTAGATAATGTTATCGTAGTAAATACAAGAGCAGAAGAGTATATTCAAGGTAGAAGAGAAGAATATGATATGGGTTTTTGCAGAGGTGTCAATAGATTAAATGTTATTTTGGAATATATGTTACCTTTTATAAAAGTTGGTGGATGGTTCTTACCACAAAAATTAGAATATGTAGATGAACTTATTGAAGCTAAAAATGCTTTGGAAATATTAAATGGTAAAATGCTAGAAGTTTTTGAAGATAAATTACCTTTTTGTGAAGATAATAGAGTAATTTTAAAAATAGAAAAAATTTTAAATACTCCTGAAAAATATCCTAGAAGAACAGGAGTTCCTTTAAAAAAACCTTTGTGAAGGATGGGGAAAAATGACTAGAAGTATTGGTGAGATAAAAAAGAAGATAGAAAAAATAACAGAATTACCTACTTTACCAATTATTATTACAGAATTAATAGGGCTTCTTGATAATCCAAAAAGTACTCCCAAAGATATAAATGAGCTAATAAAAAATGATCAAAGTTTAACTTCTAAAACGCTTAGATTGGTCAATTCATCTTATTATGGATTTCCAAGAAGTATTTCCACTGTAACAGAGGCAGTAGTAATACTTGGCTTTGATACAGTTAGAAATCTAGCACTAAGTGTAGGTATAATGAAAATACTAAAAAAAGGTGGAAATTTTGACAAGGTTTTATTTTGGCATCATACTGTGGCAGTAGCTTTTATGTCGAGAATTATAGCAAAACATATGAAATATCCAAATGTGGAAGTTGCCTTCGTTGCAGGATTACTACATGATATAGCAAAAGTTTTTGAAGATCAATATTTTGAAAAAGAATTTTTTGAATCTGTGAATTTGTCTAAAGAAAAAGAAATTCCTTTATATATAGCAGAACAAGAAATACTTGGATACGACCATGGTGCTATCGCTAAAAGGCTTGGTGATAGCTGGAATCTCCCACAAAGTATCGTAGCAGCAATGGCATATCACCATGAATTAGAAAAAAATATTTTTCCAGAACATATGACTTTAGTGGAAATAGTATATATAAGTGATGCCTTAGTTAGACTAAAAAAAATAGGAAATAGTGGAAATTATGGGAAAAGTAGTGTTAGTAAGAGAGTTATGATAAAATTGAAGTTAACTAAAGAAAACTTGGCACAATTTTTAAGAGACTTAGAATCAGAATTAAATAAAGGAAATTCATTCCTTGAATTGATTAATGAATAGGGGGAATAAATGAAAAAAATATTATTAATATTATTTATTGTTCTATCAAATTTAAGCTACTCTATGACTAAATTCGCACAGAATTTTCAAGAAAGAAAGGATACTTTAGTTAAACCTGTAAGCATTTTATATGCACATGAAGGATATTTTGTATTAGATTACTTTTCTGGAAAATTAGTTTATTATAATAAGGATTTTCAATTTGAAAAAGTGTATGATTCTTTAGACAGAGTAAAACATGTGGCATATTTTGATGGATATTTATATTTGAGCCAATCTGAGCAAAATAATATAATAAAAATAAACCCGAACACAGGAGAAAGACAGTATTATGGGAAAACTGGTCTTAGAAGAGGGGAATTTTTACATCCTGGAGTTATTGTGTCACATGATGAATATATATATATATTAGATGAACATAATTATAGAATTCAATATTTTGATAAAAATATGAATTTTATAGACCAAATGGATATTCCCAAAGAAGAAAACCTTAAAAACATTTTAGATTTAAATTACTCTATGGTTTTATTAGGTGAAAGAATTTATATTTTAGACATAAATAATAAAAAATTGCATGTTTATAAGGATTTTAAATATGAGCAACTTATTGATTTGAAAAATTTTGTATATCCTAGTAAATTATATAAGATAAATGAAGAGATTTATATTTATGAAAATACAAAAAATCAATTAGTTAATATCAATGATAACACTTATTACAGTTTAGATATTTCTTTTGACCGAAACTTAGTCCCTTTAAATATTTTTGATATTATTGACAATAAAAACATAATATTTATTAAAGATTTTGAAGTTTATTCTTATTCTATTGAGGATGGCAAGAGTAAACTTATAAAAACCCTTAACCAAGCTAAGCAAGTAGAATATATAAAACCTATAGCTATTGATTTTTATAAAGAGAATATCTATGTATTAGATGAAATTAAAAATAAAATATTAATATATAACAAATATGGTGATTTTTTCAAAGAAATTGACTTAAATTTATCAAATGTATTGGATTTTAAAATAGATGAAAATGGAGATATTTTATTGGTTTCTGCTACTGAAAATTCATTATTAAAAATAAATAATAATGGCAGAGAAATGAAACAAATTAAATCCTATGACCTTCTACCTTTTTCTCAAATAGATTGGCTTATAGAAGAAGGCTCATATTATGGAATGGAGAGAGGACTTGACAATAATATTTATAATAGTGCCTTAGAAATAAATAAAAAAGATGGATTATACTATGTTTTAAATAATAAAACAAAAAAGGTAGAAGTATTCAATGTAAAACTTGATAAAGTTAATTCATTAGGAAAGTCAGAAAGTACTTGGAATACTTTTTTTAATAAAAAAGGAAATAAAAATTTTTCTAATGACCCTGTACAC
>Ga0194136_1001551_pt1 | contig 11444 bp, 11 predicted proteins | sample TARM_MetaG_T3A_1_FD_134023 | JGI IMG/M metagenome (GOLD analysis project Ga0194136, IMG submission 134023) | Freshwater microbial communities from Pennsylvania, USA, analyzing microbe dynamics in response to fracking - TARM_MetaG_T3A_14 (version 2) | ecosystem: Environmental > Aquatic >...
ACATCTTGTTGAGCACCTTAGGATCAATCGGCTTTAGACCAGACTTAGAGACTAACAAAGGACTATTTGAATTAAATTTGCCATTAAGCCTACTCTCGATATACCTTTTCATTTTCTTTTCAACATTCCTTGGTAACAGAGCCGTTCTATAGGAGCAACCAACCCTCTCTCTTTTCAATCGAATAACTAATAAACCTGATATAGGCTCACGACTAATGTCATCAAATATTGGAAAAGTCTCTCCTATAGATGTTAATTCACTATGTGTACTAAACGTCGATTTCATGAGCGTGAACAGCCACTCGACAGTATCAGCCTCATAGCTAGATGGTTCAAAAAAATGGCCAATATGGGATAGTAAATCAGAATAAGTCGATATTTGACGATCACTAATATGGACGGGCAAACTCGAATTTTGAAATATTGACACAAGAATACTTCTTACATCAACTTCATCGACCGGCCTGAAAGCAGTACCATCTTCAATATCTGTACAATACTCTCTATAAGGACATGAAAGGCAGTCGTGACGTGCTTTATAAAAATAAAAACCATCTCTTACACAAGCTTCAACGCTGGCATATAGAAACGTTTTTAATACCTCTTTTTCATTATCAGGGAAACTATTCAGGTATTGATAAAACAAACTGATCGTATTGGAGAAAGCCCCCTCATAACCATTAAAATCAAAAAAACCAAAGCTACGAGTACTTTTAAAATACTCAACCAATACACATGGAGCAACTACACTAGATCTGTTTTCGTATAAGTTTTTTGTTGAAATCGCACTCTCTGGATAAGAGAGGAAATCTCCGTCTAATACTTTCATAAATGTATCGGACAGACTTAATCCTAATTTATCTGACGTATCAAAAATGCTTAACAACTTGTGTCCGTGGACTAGACACCGATGATTAAACATCCAATCTTTCCTTAGCCACGAATGCCCATAGTAATAGATCTGTTCAGAGATGCAATCCGGACAATAACGCATTGATTTATCATTTTTCTCATCAGGAAATACAACCTCATTACTCCCAAGAGATTGTGAAGTAATGAGTTGACTGTTCGGAGCACTTTTGGCTCTTTTACTAGCTTCTTCAAAGAGCAAACTGTGACTTTCGCCAACTAATTCATATAACTTATCGGATGCTTTTTTAGGATTAACAAAATTTCCATTTTTCAGGAGGATATACTTGTGAAAAAACGGTGCAGTTAAAATACTATTAAAACGAGCAAGCCTATATATGTAACTGTACAGAGACTCACTTGCCTTCAAATGTGGAACAAACATATCTATAACCTAAATTAGTAAACGCGTTGATCTTGCCCTAGTTGAAGGTGAACAGAAAGTCTGGGATTACTCAATGAATGTAATTAAAGAGTACTTGTAAGGGAAATCAGATATGCCCGTCGACTTTCTAACAACTGACCAAAAGCAAAGTTACGGGCAATTCAGCGGAGACCCAAATGATGTTCAGCTTGCACGTTACTTTCACTTAGATGAAACCGACCTGGAGTTTATAGCTCTGCGTCGCGGTGATCACAATCGGTTTGGTGTCGCCCTGCAATTAGGCTGTGTTCGCTTCCTGGGTACTGTCTTTATTCTTCTTGTGAGTCTTTGGAGGTATTGAGTGACAACTCCAAGGCTCGTGTTTCGCGTTGTCTCTAACATTTTGGTCAACAAACTTGTAGTAACTATCTTTAGTTTTTGTCCACCAATCATCATGAACATCAGCACCATGCTTTTTAATGAGCTCTTCAATCCCATCAAGATTGATATTTACAGCGTCATACGCGAGATGTATCTCACCATCTTTTATGTTGTAACTCACTTCATCAATACCAAATACACGGTCTATTTCTTCAATGAGAGCATCGCAATTTATTTGGGTAACATTACTTAACCTCAGATTGCGCACTACTAAGTTCTGCTCTCTGACACCGACTCTATGATCTAAATCGCTCATTATGTTATCTCCTAATGTGAATGAGAATAATTCTATCGCTTTTGATTCATGCTTTTTACTTTCTTAGTTTTTTTTGAAATTTGGAATCCAACTTGAGGTTGTGTTCATATAGTCACGGTACTTTTCTCCGAACTCAGAAATAGCATAAGCCTCTTCACGCCTAGCCAGTTTGACATATACAACCACTAAAATTGGAAACATCACGAGAGTGGGAATCGTCGGCCACTGCAACAAAAAGCCGAACATGATGAGAATAAATGCTACGTATTGGGGATGACGGCATCTTGCATACCATCCTGTAGTCGCAAGTTGATGTTGCTTTTGTGCGTGATGAAGTACGTTCCACGCTGATGACAAGATAAAGAAGCCAGTAACGATAAACACCATGCTTGCAATGTGGAACAGATCCCAATGAGCATCGCCTTCAAAACCAAAGAAGGTATGCAATAAGTGCCCATTTTCGTGTGCGTAGAAGTTTACTTCTGGGTAATTTTTAGTCAACCATCCAGACAAGAAATAGATAGTTAATGGAAACCCATACATTTCAGTAAATAGGGCAACTATGAACGCAGAAAATGCACCAAGACTTCGCCAGTCAGTTGATGTTTTGGGTTTGATAAAACTAAAAGCAAAAAAGATAAAAATCGCTGAGTTCAGTATCACCATTGACCATAAGCCATAATCATAGGTCTCATTCATGGTTGTTCTCCTTTTTGTGCGATGTTTTACGTCCTTCTTCTAGTCCTTGTATGTAGCCATCGCGGTAGGCTGCGTTCTTTTCACTAAGTTCTTGAAAGTTCTCTTTCTTATCGTGTTCAGTTGTGTGTGAATGATTGTGTCCATCCTTGCCATGACTGCTGTGCATAAATACGTGAATCAAAGGACATAACAATAAAATTAAATAGGGAAGAAATAGCAGGACATGTTGCCCATGTTCAAACACCAAGAAGTAAGTTGCTGCGGCAATCAGTGCCAGAGCAGCCCAGCCTGTCGGCGTTGACCAGAATTTAGGGATTTCATTTTTCATGTTGATCTCCTACTGGCTGTAAGTTTTAAGCATACATTTATCTAAACCACCTTTAAGACACCGCGATACATCTGCATTTGACAATGAAATTCGTATTCACCAGGAGATAAGCTAGACAGTGTTATTGATGTTTCAGAATTAAGTTTAAGCTGTTCACTTATTTCTAATGATGGAATTAGCAGAGTCTCAGAACAGGGTGTTTGATCTTTGCGTAAAAATTTAAGTGAAATAGGTTGATTTGCGTTCAAGTGAATTGATGATGCCGAATAGACCCCATCCTTCACTTCAATTACCACTTCATTGTTTTTAACAATAGTTTTAGCAGGTTTGTATAACCAGAACCACCAAACAATAAGCGCGATTAATGCTAAGCCGGATAAATTAATCACCATCATAGATATTCTCCTTAGTGGTCTTTGGCTTTAAATAAACGTAGTCGATTGGCATTTGACACCACAGTTAATGACGAAAACGCCATTGCCGCCCCCGCAATGACAGGACTCAGTAGGATGCCAAAGAAGGGGTAAAGAATACCTGCTGCAAAAGGGACTCCCGCTACGTTATATACAAACGCGCCAAACAAGTTTTGCTTGATATTTTTCAGTGTCGCTTTACTCACTGCTATCGCATCAGCGAGCCCGTGAAGAGAGCCACGCATTAGGGTTATATCTGCGCTTTCAATCGCTACGTCTGTACCTGTGCCTATTGCAAAACCTACGTCGGCTAATGCCAGAGCTGGGGCATCGTTGATACCATCGCCTGTCATACCAACGATTTCTCCACTGTTTTGAAGTTCTTGAACCTTGTTGGCTTTATCCTCAGGAAGCACTTCTGCTAAAAATTCGTTAATCCCTGCTTTTTTAGCCACAGCCGCAGCAGTTTCCTTGTTGTCACCTGTTAACATTATGACCCGTATTCCATTTGCCTGAAGTCGCTTGATCGCTGAAATAGAATCAGACTTAATCGGATCGGCAACGGCAATAATTGCTGCAAGCTCGCCATTGATAGCAAAGTACATGGGAGTTTTGGCTTCTTTGGCTAAGGATTGTGCCTGCTTTGTGTAGTTAGACAGGTCGATACCTTTTGTTTTCATTAGTTTATCGTTGCCAAAATATAAGATGTTACCTTCACAGGTTGCTTCTACACCAAACCCCGTTATGGCGTTAAACGCTTCAATTTTTAGTAATTTAACCCCTTTTTCTAAAGCACTTTCAACAATCGCTTGTGCGAGAGGATGCTCTGAGCCGCTTTCTAAACTAGCGGCAAGCTGCAACACGTTTTTTTCGTCTATAGCATGCGTTAAAACGATATCGGTTACTTTAGGTGCTCCTTCGGTAATCGTGCCTGTTTTATCTAAAATCATGGCAGTGATTTTAGAGGCGGTTTGTAGCGCTTCTCCGTTGCGAATGAGTACGCCTGCCTCTGCTGCTTTTCCAACCCCGACCATAACAGACATAGGCGTCGCTAAGCCTAGTGCACATGGACAAGCGATGATTAACACTGTGGTTGCAGAAACGATGGCAAAAGCAATCGCAGGCTCTGGCCCAAAGTTAAGCCATGCAAGAGCACTTAATATTGAAATGATCATCACCACAGGGACAAAATACGCTGAAATCACATCGGCTAATCGACCTATCGGTGGTTTGGAGTTTTGTGCTCGTTTCACCATATTAATGATTTGTGCCAGCGCAGTATCTTTGCCAACGCGTGTCGCTCTAAATAAAATCATGCCAGATTTGTTCAACGTACCGGCGACAACTTCGTCCTCTTTAGCTTTTTCAACTGGCATAGGTTCACCGGTGAGCATCGATTCATCAATAGAAGTATGCCCTTCAAGTACAACACCATCGACAGGAATTTTTTCACCCGGTTTTACTTTCACTACATCGTTAAGTAAAACCTGCTTAATATCTATTTGAACTTCTTTGTTGTCACGAATGACGATCGCTGTTTTGGCTTTCAATCCGATAAGACGCGTGATGGCTTCTGAGGTTGTCCCGCTGGCTTTTATTTCGAGCGCTAAGCCTAAATCAATCAAACCGATGATCATGGCGGTGGCTTCAAAATAAACGTGCCGAGCCATCAGTGGAACGGCGTCGGGAACAAACACGACAACCATTGAATAAACCCATGCGGTACCTGTACCTAATGCGATCAGTGTATCCATATTGGCAGAGTGATTTTTAAAACTTTTCCACGCGCCTATGTAGAAATGCCTGCCGGAAAAGAACATCACTCCTAGCGTTAGCAGGCCAACGACTAACCATGACAACCTCTCTATATCGGTTTCAACTGTCATTTCACCGACAATAATGCTGTAGACCATCAAAGGGACACCGAGCGAAAGCGCAATAAAAGTATCTCGCATCAATTTTTTGTAATACGCCCAATCGGCAGCTTCTTTTTCATCAAGAGTATCTGTATCCGTAGTATCTTCGTCGAGAGGTTTAGCGTTGTACCCAACAGATTCTACAGCTTTGATCAATGATTGAGTATCCGCTGTACCAGATACCAGAACGGTTCTGTCTGCAAAGTTCATCTCTGCACTCTGAACGCCCGGTGTATGATTCAGTGCGGCTTCTATTTTGCCGACACAACTGGCACAACTCGCGCCTTCAATCAATAATTGTTGTTCCGTTAATTCTGTGATCATAGTTTTCTCCTTCTCTTAGCCTTCCGAAGGTTGTTTTTTTGGCTGGTACCAACTGTTTTTGGACAAAGCACCACACTAATCTGTGTCATTTTTTACCATTGTCTAAACCTAGGTCACATGCTCATTTGTAGTCTAGACCTATGTCTAAGGCACAGGTCAAGGCCTTACTTTACCGTAACTCTCCAACTGGCTTTGATGCTTAATTCGACATGAAGCGCAGGTAGCCTTAGACGGTATTAACACCTCGTGATATGAAGTTTTATTTACGGAGTGGTGTCAGACTAAGTCTTTTAAAATGACAAGTAACTGTCGCAAAAATGACAAAACCTTAATATGAGGCATCTGAGGATAAAATTTCGCACTAAAATGTGGATGCAGACCATATTTTGTAACTTAACGCTCAAATAAAAGTAACAAATAGTAAGAGCAATTGAATGCATATAAAGTGACACTGCTGTCTAACTTGATGTTTATTTCTATTGGGAAGTAATTGGAGAGCAAAAAATGCTGAGTCTACACTTAGCTTGAAATGAATAAGTACTAATACTTTAGCGTTCTCATCTGATTAATAATTATGAGAGCAATGATCGGTATCACCATTGAAATGATTTAGAACGGGAGAACGATAAATGCACGACGATTCCGCTTATGGTTTTTGGCCGCTGGTGATATTGAATTCGGCTATCTTTATTTTCTTCGCTTTTAGTTTTACCAAGCCGAAAACGAAAACTGACTGGCGCAGTCTTGGGGCTTTTTCTGCCTTTATCATTGCGCTTTTTACCGAGATGTATGGATTCCCCAAATTACTATCGATTAAACGACTACAACTTATTAAGGATTATGCTATGAAAAATTTCATAAAAACACTGTGTTCCACCATCGTTGTTGCCGCTGTAATGTCTTCAACGATATTTGCTGAAAAAGTATATGCCCAAACTGATGAAAACCAATCCATGGGCGGTACCATGATGATGGGTATGATGAGCCGAGAACAGATGGCTGATATGTCTGAGCACATGCAAAAAATGCTCAAAATAATGGACAAAATCAAAGGCGAAACCGATCCGGAAAAACGTCAGCAATTAATGCAGGAACATATGCGGGCTATGCAGGAGGGGATGCAGATGATGAATAAAGGTATGCCTATGCAAGACAGTATGAAAATGACTGAACATCAGGGTAAAGGCATGTCGGATAAAATGGGTGAGCCAGACATGATGAAGCGCATGGACATGATGGAAGAGCGCATGGGTATGATGCAAATGATGATGGGACAGATGATGGAGCATGAATCTGAAGCGAAATATTAACAGCACTACTTTCCCTGTGTCTATTGACCTTCCCCTAAGGGAAGGGTCTATAAGTTCTCTTAGGTTGTGTCATAAACACAATTTTGTAAGGATGCCTGAGAGGTTGTGATGCTAAAACCGTTGCATACAATTTGGTTAACCGGACTCACACTGTTTGCTTTATTGCTCTCTAGTGTCTCTGCCAGTGCCTCTCTTAATATGCCGCTCAAAAATAGGGGCGATTCTTTAACTGTATCGTCTCTTTCACATGATGAGCATTTGAAGTGTTTGTCATCACAACTCGAATCAATAACGACCGAAACAGATTGTCATGATTCAACCAATGATATGAATCCAGAGCATCAGTGCTACCCTTCGAGCTGTGCAGCTAGCGCTCTGCTGATTTCTCAAGTCATCATCACAAACTATCAAACACCCCAACGTATCCCTTTCTTCAGGGAAACTGCTGAGTATGTCAACTCGGTAACAGGCAATTTGTATCACCCTCCAATAGTCTGATTCCTTCTTAACGGTTAATACCCTCGTCAACAGTGGCTTTGACATGCTTATCTTGCATGACGTTTGTCTGTATAACCGGCTCAATTTCGTTATTAGATAACGAGCATTTTTGCAGTATCTATCAACTCGAAAAGGAAAATCATCAGTGAATATTCGAAAACCTTTAGCTTGCTTTGCTGCCTTGCTACTTGGATTGAATTCGATCACAGCATTCGCTCATGAAGGTATGCATGACTCAGAGAGGGACTCTGGTTTGAAAGAAGTGAACCAAGACGTACCAGCATTAGCACTGGATTCTGCTGAATTTAAACAAGCCCAAAACCTTTTTCGTGCGGTTGGTGGCTATGGCTGCACCGCATGCCATGGTCTGTTTGCTCAAGGGGGCGGTAACGTGGGGGGAAATATAAGAGACCATTCACTAAGCCAGATAAATTATGCCCTTCAGAATGAGCCAACAATGAAGCTACTGAATAATGCACTTAGCGATGGAGATAAATATGCTCTGGCTGGATATCTCAAAGCTTTGGGTAAATTGGAACTCATTGAGTGGACGATTGATGGAGAGGTTTCATACACCAAGGTGGAAATTGATAAAGAATCAGATAATCAACTGGTTATATTCAACAAAACTTTTGACTCTATCGATTTGTCTTTGATGCCGATTGGTAATAATCACACACTTTCAATCGAACCCTATGCAACAGAATCGTATACGTGGAAAGCACAACCCGGTGAATACAGATTGCAATACAACCAGCATGTTCTTGATATGTCCTTCAGGTTCTGAATAAAAGGAAAATTGACGATAGTCTCTTGACCTATGTGTTGCACACAGGTTTTAAACTCAAAATAGAAACATAGATAAAGATGTAAGGAGTTCGTTATGAGTTGTTGTAATAAAGCGCCTAATGGCGGAACCAGTGACCCTAAATTATTGTTGAAAGTGACTTTAGGTATGTTAGCGGTCATTGTGTTGTTAGTTTTTTTATTTGGTTGATTATCCTTAGGAATTTTGTGCTATCTCACTATTTTGTTGCCATTCAGAGGGTTAAGTATGCTGACAACTGAAATTGCCCGGACAGTCGGGGTTACTGCGGAAACGGTTCGCTTTTATACCAGAAAAGGACTGATCTCTGCGACGAAAGACCCTAGTAACGGCTATAAAATTTACTCACCGAGTGCTGTGGATAGATTGCGGTTTATTAGTCATGCGCGAAGTATTGGCTTTAGCTTAAGCCAGATTGAAGAGATCATAGAATACTCTCAGCAAGGAAATTCTCCCTGTCCGAAAGTACGGAAAATGCTGAGTGATAAAATATCTGAGACACAACAAAAAATTAAAGAATATCAGATGCACCTGGCTGTTATGGAAGAAACTTATTCCGAGTGGGTGCATGAACCAGACATGACTCCTGACGGGAAGGCGATATGCTGCCTGATTGAAGACTGGTCAGATAAACATCCATCGATTAACTCTCAGGAGGCAAAAAATGAAGGTTAAAGAATATTCTCTTGCGTTATCAGGTGTCAGTTGCGGCAATTGTGTTACAAAGATCGTTTCTGCTTTAAGGGAAAGCGATCCTGATATCTCTCTGGTTATTAATAATAGTAAAGATAAAACAGACCTTATTACCACATTGGAACCAGAAAACGCGATACAAATTATTTCCAGCACTGGATATGCTGCGACTTTGCCCGTAATTCACCAATACGAAACAATATTGGCTAACGTTTCTTGCCAAAACTGCGTTAAAAAAATCACGTCTGGCATTAGAGATGTTGATAACAATGCTGATGTGTCAGTGGACATTTTGGCTCAGCGGTTAGTTGTCAATAGCCATGTCAGTGATTCAGAGGTGGAACGTATTCTACTGGAGTTAGGGTACAGTGGCCTAAACGAAGAGCGGAATACCGCTGTTCCCGATGTGGCTGAAGCTAATACGACCAGTGTTCATATGGATTTATTGGCTCAAAAACAGACGGTGAATCTGGCTTTAGTGGGAGTGACATGCGCCAGTTGTGTCAATACCATTGAGGGGGCTCTGACAAATCTGGAAGGTGTTGAATCTGTGGATGTCAACTTTGCCAACCGTACAGCGACCGTTCAGTCTCATCAATCAACACTATCACTTATTCAGGCTATTCAGGCGGTTGGTTACGATGCCAGTGAAATCGTTGATGCTGATGAGGCGGAAGATATCAAAGCAGAGCAGGAAGCCCAAGAGTATCGGTTTAAAATCAGGCAAAGTATTATCGGTCTGGGACTGGGTATTCCATTGATGGGTTATGGCCTACTGGGTGGCCCTATGAATGTAAATACCCTCTCAGAGCAAGCTCTCTGGCTTGGTATCGGATTGTTGACATTGGTTATTTTGTGGCGAGCCGGCAAGCATTTTTTTAAGGGAGCCTGGAAAGCGTTCTTAAATCGTAACGCCAACATGGATACCCTTATTGCACTCGGCACTGGGACGGCCTGGCTCTATTCAATGGTGGTAGTTTTAGGACCTCAATGGTTACCTGAAAGTGCCAGACACCTCTATTTTGAGGCGACCGCAATGATAATCGGTTTGATCAACCTTGGGCAAGCGCTTGAGGTTCGGGCCAGAGGCAGAACGTCTCAGGCTATCAGACGGTTACTTGATCTGAGAGTAAAAACTGCGGTGGTGATTCGTGACGGACAAGATGTCTCCGTTCCTGTCGAACAGGTGATGCGGGGTGACAAGATCCGGGTAAGAGCAGGTGAGAAAATTCCTGTGGACGGTGTGGTCACTGATGGGCGTACGACGATAGATGAGTCTATGTTAACCGGGGAACCGATTCCCATAGAGAAGCAACCGGGCAGCCAGGTATCCGCAGGCACCATAAACGGTCAGGGAAGTTTTGTGTTTGAAGCGAAAAAGGTAGGTAGTGACACTGTTCTTGCTCAGATTATCAGCATGGTCTCCAATGCGCAGAACTCGAAACCTCCTATTAGTCACTTAGCCGACAAGGTTTCTGCCGTTTTTGTACCAACAGTTATGATCTTATCCATTATGACTGCTTTGATATGGTACAACGTTGGTCCGCAGCCAACTCTGGCCTATATGATTGTTGCCGCAACCTCAGTACTTATTATCGCTTGTCCCTGCGCTCTCGGGCTGGCGACGCCAATATCTACCATGATTGGAGTTGGGAAGGCGGCAGAGTTTGGTGGTTTGATCCGCAACGGAGAAGCCTTACAGCGGGCAAGTGAATTGGATGTTGTCGTATTGGATAAAACCGGGACCATCACACAGGGTAAACCTGAGGTCACAAACTTCCGTGTCTTTTCGGGTGAAGAAAATATTTTGTCGCTGGTTGAGACTTTGGAAAAAGGCTCTAACCACCCATTGGCTCAGGCATTAACCAGCTATGCGCAACACCACGCTCAATCTGGAGAGTCACCACAAGTATCCGAGTTTGAGTCCTTAACCGGTATGGGAGTGCAGGCTCACTACAACGGGAAAAGATTGCTCCTTGGTAACGATAAGCTTATGAATCGGTTTGGACTGAAAACAGAGACCGTGAGTGAATACGCCATCCAGTGGGAACAAGATGCAAATACTGTGGTGTACTTTGCTGTAGATAACGATATTCAGGCTCTTTTTGGTATCAGCGATCCTATAAGAGAAGATGCCCGAAGTGCGATTGATCGTTTTCACCAACAAGGTATTCATGTCGTTATGCTAACCGGAGATAACGAAAATACGGCTAGGGCGGTTGCGAGCTTGTCCAATGTTGACGAGTTTTACGCAGGGCTAATGCCAGAGGATAAGCTTAGCTGGATTAAAGAGTTTCAGGTACAGGGAAAAGTTGTCGGCATGGTTGGCGATGGGATCAATGATGCTCCGGCACTTGCTCAGTCCGACGTTGGGTTTGCTATCGGAAGCGGCACCGATGTTGCCATTGAAAGTGCGGATATCACTCTGATGCGAAGCTCTCTGCATGGTATTTCAGATGTTATAGGG
>Ga0194136_1001553_pt1 | contig 11439 bp, 10 predicted proteins | sample TARM_MetaG_T3A_1_FD_134023 | JGI IMG/M metagenome (GOLD analysis project Ga0194136, IMG submission 134023) | Freshwater microbial communities from Pennsylvania, USA, analyzing microbe dynamics in response to fracking - TARM_MetaG_T3A_14 (version 2) | ecosystem: Environmental > Aquatic >...
CGGGAAGGTAGCCTGCGATATCCCTGCGGGATATATAGCTCAACGCCCGCTTCCACGGCAGGAAGACAAGTTCAACGTTGTAGCCGGCGGGCAGGAACGTCTCCCGCCGGACGTCGGCAACATATCCCAGACCGGGCAGTTCTGAGGAAATGTACGGCGGCCATTCAAGAGTGGCGAAGCGCAAGGTTCCGAGGGCAGGCGGATGCATGGGCAGCTGTGTGTAGCTGGTGAGGGATGCGGCGGGGGCGTGTGTCTGTCCGGCATGCACCGGTCCCTTTGCGTGGCGGGATTCCGCATGGGCAATGCCGCTTACATATACCAGAAAACAGGCGCAGAGCAGGATTGATCCGATCTGTTTCAGCATGGCATTGCCGTTGTTGTTGCTGTTGCTGTTGTTGTCGCTGTTATCGCTGTCGTGCTGCATATGCGCTACAGGGTGAAATGCAGGGCGCCTGAGCGCCCTGCGTTGCATGTTGTCTTACGGTTGAGCCCAGCGTATGAGGCCCAGCGAGTGGGGGTCCAGAAGGTGCGGGTGTGCAGGCACCGCCCTTACCGTGTAGCCGAACCTTCCGGCTTCCGGCGGAGTAGCTTCGCCTCTGTACCGTACCCAGCCGTCCTGTACGTTCTGTACATCCGGGACGGGAGTCATGGGAGCAATTTCACGCGAAGCGAAGCTGCCGTCCTGCTTGATCGGGCCGAAATACGATTCCACAAGAATGTGCTCCGGCGGCAGGCCGTTGAGGTGGATGTCCGCTTCAATGACAAGTTTCTCGTTCACATAGAGATTGGGGGCGTCCACAGTCTGAACGTTGCGGATTTCAACGGAGCTCCACTTGGTCATCATGTCCATGCGCCACGCTGCCAGCTCCCGCGCCGCGGCAAAGCCGTTTTCGCTCAGGCGCAGATAGTTCTCGTAGGCGGGCACATAGGTCTGGTGTACGTAGTTCGTCACCATGCGGTGCGAGTTGAAGGCCGGTCCCAGTTCCACGAATGCCTGCTTCATGCGGCGTATCCATGCGCGGGGCAGGGCGCCGTGACCCCGATCGTAAAATTCGGGAATGATTTCGTTTTCCAGTACATTGTAGAGGGTCTGGATTTCCACGAAATCCTGATAGTCAGGGTCGCTGTATTCCTCGCCTTTGCCGATGGCCCAGCCAAGGCTGTTGTCCGGTTTGTAGGCCTCGTCCCACCAGCCGTCCAGCGTGCTGAACTGCAGAACGCCGTTGAGCATGGCCTTCATGCCGCTTGTTCCGCAGGCTTCCAGCGGGCGGCGCGGGTTGTTGAGCCATACGTCACAGCCGGAAATCATGTGCTGGGCCACTTCCATATCATAGTCCTCTATGAAGACCATGTTGAAACGGCATTCCTGCGAGCGGCACAGCGTGATGAGGTCCTTGATGAGCTGTTTGCCGCCGTTGTCGGCGGGGTGCGCCTTGCCCGCAAAGATGAACTGGATGGGGCGCTTTTTGTCGGCTATGAGCCGCAGCAGCTTCTCCTGTTCCTTGAGCAGCAGATTCGCACGTTTGTATGTGGCAAAACGTCGGGCAAAGCCGATGGTAAGCGCTTCAGGGTTCAGCACCTCGTCCGCATGCTGCAGTTCCTTGCGGCGTGCTCCCTGCGCTTCGAGCTGTTTACGCAGGCGCATGCGGGCAAAGTCTATGAGCCGGGCGCGAAGGCGTTCATGCGTACGCCAGAGTTCCGCGTCGGGAATGTTCATGGCCTGACCCCACGTGCGTGAACAATCCGGATCTTCCCGCCAGTTGGGACCGAGATAGCGGTCGTTGAGCTGGCCTATGTCTTCGGCAACCCATGTGGGGGCGTGCACGCCGTTGGTCACCGCGCCGATGGGCACGTCTTCCACGGGATATTGCGTCCATACCTGCTTCCACATGTTGCGCGAGACGTATCCGTGCAGTTTGGAAACCCCGTTGGAGAAGCGGGAAAGCTTGAGTGCCAGCACGGTCATGCAGAAATCTTCGTTGTCGTTAAAGGGGTTTTCGCGGCCAAGGGCCATGAATACCTTGAAGGCAAGGCCGATTTCCCGCGCGTATCCTTCAAAATAGCGGCGCATCATTTCCATGGGAAAACGGTCGTTGCCGGCCGGAACAGGGGTGTGGGTGGTGAATATGGAGCTCGATGCCGCCACTTCCTGCGCCGCCTCGAAGGAAAGTCCCTGCTGCATGAAGCTGCGCAGCCGCTGGAGTCCGGCAAAGGCCGAGTGCCCTTCGTTCATGTGAATGACCTTGGGGAACAGGCCGAGCACTTCAAGCGCGCGCATGCCGCCGATGCCGAGAAGAATTTCCTGCTGGATGCGCATTTCAAGGTCGCCGCCGTACAGGCGGGAGGTGAGTGCCTTGAACTCCGGCGGGTTGTGGGCCGTGTTGGTATCCAGAAGATACAGGGTGATGCGGCCTATCTGCGCCTTCCATATCTGCACTTCAAGGGGGCGTCCGCCCACGTCGAGCATGAAGCAGGCCGGCTGCCCTTCCGGTGTGAGGGCGCGCTGAATGGGCATCTGTTCGAAATCATAATCCGGATAACGTTCCTGCTGCCAGCCGTCGGGGGTGAGATACTGCCTGAAGTAGCCCTGCTTGTAGGCAAGCCCCACACCCACGAGGGGTATGTTCAGGTCGCTTGCGGATTTGAGGTGGTCGCCCGCAAGAATGCCGAGACCGCCGGAGTAGATGGGCAGGCATGAGGATATGCCGAATTCGAAGCTGAAATACACAAGCGCCGGATTAACCTGAGAGGCTTCCTTGAACATCGGGGAAGACGGGCGGGAGAGATAGTTCCTTGCCTTTTGCACAGCCTCATTCAGGCGCTGGATGTAAAAATCGTCGCGCGCGAGTTCACGCAGGGTGCCCTGCGAAAGCTTGTTCAGAAAACGGACGGGGTTTTTTTCCGTTTCGCGCCACAGGGTCTGGTCAATGTGGGCGAACAGGCTTTCGATTTCGCCGTTCCATGAAAACCACAGGTTATACGCGAGTTCCCAGAGTCCGTGCAGGTTTTCCGGCAGACGGGGAATGACACTGAAGACTTTGAGCGGTTGCATTCGCTACCCTCCGTATTGGCTGGCGAAGATGAATTGTCATAGGGCCGTTCCGCCATGGGCGGAGCGGTATCGGCTCGCGGAATAATAACGCGTCCTTCTGTTCTATCAATGAGAAATTTTGCTTGCATCGGCAACCTGCGGCAATCCTGTGACATCTCTTTACTTGCACATCTGTCTGGCATATCAAGGTGCGACCGTCCGTTCCGTTTTTTCCGGAGCGCGGGGAGAGCAGGAGCCTGCCTCTGTCAGGGACAGGGCTGGTTATGTAATGATAAATGTTACACAGGAGAAAGGTAGTGACAAGCGAAACTTGCAGACATGCCGCGCCGCCCCGAATCGGGGTCCGGGTGCGTTTCCTCAGGGATGCGCAGGGCGTGTATGCCGGTGAAGGCGAAGGCTCCGCAGAAAGCGGATTGGCCTACGCCACGCCGTGGTCGGCCGGTTTGGACTTGCGCGCCTGTTTCGATGAGGAGACCATCACGATCCCGCCCGGAGGACGACACGCCATTCCCGTGGGTGTCGCCATTGAGCCTGCTGTGCTCAATGTTGCGGGATTCGTGTACTCGCGAAGCGGCCTCGGCACGAAGCGCGGATTGACCGTGAGTCAGGGAGTCGGCGTTATCGACCCCGACTATCGCGGTGAAATCATCGTTTCGTTGCTGAACACATCCGGCGAAGAGCGCACTGTCACCCGCGGGGAGCGTATAGCGCAACTCGTGTTCCAGCCTTTCTATCAGGCGGAGATAACGGTGGCGGATGAGCTCGGCGATACCCAGCGCGGTGCCGGAGGTTTCGGGCATACCGGAACCATGTAACCGCTTGCGGCAGCGTTACTCCCCTGACGGATTCCGGCAGGGGGCTGTGCGCGGCGGAGAGGTTCACCTTTCCAAAACCGATTTGTTACCCGATTTACGTAAAGCGTAACGGCCAGCAGGATATTTATCATGAGTGATACTTTTGACGCCCTCAAGAAACGTGAAGAAGCGTTGTTGTGCCGCACATACGGGCGTTATCCCCTTGCAGTAAAGTCTGCCCTAGGGGCCCGTCTGTACGATTTTGACGGCCGGGAATATATTGACCTGCTTGCCGGCATAGCCGTGACCAACGTGGGGCACTGCCGTTCCGAACTGGCTGATGTGGTCGCAGAACAGGCACGCAAGCTGGTGCATGTGAGCAACCTCTTCTATCAGGAAGAGCAGCTCGTGCTTGCCGAAAAACTGCTTGCCACCAACCACTTTACCAAGGTGTTCTTCTGCAACTCCGGTGCAGAGGCCAACGAAGCCGCCATAAAGATCGCCCGCCGTTACGCGCAGCGCGTGAAGGGCCGCGATGCTGGCGAGATAATCACTTTTACCGGCGCATTCCACGGCCGGACTCTGGCCACTGTGGCTGCCACGGGGCAGGCCAAGTTCCAGGACGGTTTCGCGCCCATTCCCACCGGATTCCGTCAGGTGGAATGGGGTAATCTGGAGGCACTGGCAGAAGCCATGGGGCCCCAGACCGCCGGTGTGCTTGTCGAGATCGTGCAGGGTGAAGGCGGCGTGCGCCCCATGACTGCCGAATTTGCCAAGGGCATTCAGACGCTCTGCCGCGAACGCGGTGTGCTGTTCATGGTGGACGAGATTCAGACCGGCCTTTGCCGTACCGGCAAGTTCTGGGCTTTCCAGAATTACGGGCTGGAGCCGGATGTGGCCACCTCTGCCAAGGCGCTTGCCAACGGTCTGCCCATGGGGGCCATGATGACTACGGACGAAGTCGCACGCGGCTTTGAACCCGGCAGTCATGCCACCACGTTCGGTGCCGGTGCCACCATGTCTGCCGTTGCCGCCAAGGTTATCGACATCATGCGTGACGAAAAGCTCGACGAGCGTGCCGCCGAACTGGGCGAATACGCCATGGGACTGTTCAGGAGCATCGGCGAACGCCACCCCGGCACCATCGCCGAAGTACGCGGCATGGGGCTGATGATAGGCGTGGTACTGGCCTTCCCCGGTCAGGAGATCTGGAAGGCACTGATGGCAAAAGGCTTTGTGCTCAACCTCACGCAGGAGCGGGTGCTGCGCCTTGTGCCGCCGCTGGTCATTGCCAGAGAAGATATCGACGCCTTTGCCGCAGCTCTTGAAGAACTGCTCGCGGCTCACACGGTTTAGAAAGGCCGGATATGGAAATATGAAGGGCGCCCCCACGGGCGCCCTTTTTTATGGCCGGTGCACCATTATTCTGTTCGTTGCCTTTCTTTACGCAGGCCTTTTGCGCGCAATTCATCCATATGCAGACCTTCTGCACGCAGTTCATCCGTACGCAGTTCACTTATGCATACTCTGCAGAGGATGTGATTTTTTATAGTCCAACTCTGTTCAAGAGTTATGTTTTGCCGTAATAATGATTATTGTAAGAGTGCGCCTCATGCTCGATCAAGGAGGGGAGACCATGAACGACATGACATCCATGGGCGGTATTACAGACCGCCAGACCTTCGGTGCCGCAGTGGTAACAAAGACACTGGACACCATGAACAACACAGGCTCCGGCCCTGCCGCTTTTGACAAGCAGACCTTTGGTGCTGCTGTGGTGAGCAAGACGCTGGACTACATGAACGCCGGGGAAACCGGCAGGCACAGAGCGCAGTCCGGCATGGAGCAGACCTACCAGTTCGGCAAGGATGTGCTCAGTGCCGCGTATACAGGAAAGGGAACCGTCATAGATTCCTACACCTAGGAGTGCTGTGCCATGCTCCGGAAAAAGGAGTGTTCCCTGCTGCGTAGTTGCAGCTGGAAACACTCTCTTTTCGTATTTTGTCAAATTTCGGTTTCAAGTTGCAGAAAACACGCATCGGAATGGCATCATTCTGAAGAATTCAATTTATCTGCAATTTTTTGAATGTTCACTCAGTCTAAGGCTTGCGGTGTATTTGTCTTGCTGCCAACCTTTTTAAGCGCACCGTTAGATTCAGCGTTTGTTTCAATAAAACTCTGAAAGAAAAGGTTTTTGACATTTGTGTAAAATGTTTGTCTTGACAGCCCCGCCTGCCCTTGTCTACAAAAACGCTCAAACTCCACTGATTTGTCACCGGAAAATGATGATTTCGGCTGTTCTATGTGCGGCTGTTGTCATCAAACGAAAACTGTGCGGAGTTGCACAGACTCTTTTCGTTGCAACGGTTCCGGGTTCATGCATCCGTCTTCCGTATTTTGCGGCAGGACACCTGATTAGAGGAATCCATAGGTAGCTTTGTCATGGCGATGATCGAGATTAAGGATATTCACAAGTGGTACGGCGATTTTCACGTTCTCAAAAATGTAAGCCAGAGCGTGGAGATGGGCGAGGTGCTGGTCATCTGCGGTCCCTCCGGTTCGGGCAAATCCACCTTCATCCGCTGTATCAACCGTCTTGAAGAGATCCAGAAGGGCGAAATTTTTCTTGAAGGGAAAAACATCCATGACAAGGATGTAAATGTGAATGAACTGCGCACGGAAGTGGGCATGGTTTTTCAGCAGTTCAATCTGTATCCGCACCTCTCCGTTCTGGACAACGTAACCCTTGCTCCTACCAAGGTCCGTAAAATGCCCAAGAGTCAGGCAGAAAGCATCGCCATGCAGCTGCTTGAGCGCGTGGGCATTCACGATCAGGCCAAGAAATACCCCGTGGAACTTTCCGGCGGCCAGCAGCAGCGAGTGGCCATTGCCCGCGCGCTGGCCATGAAGCCCAAGGTGATGCTCTTTGACGAGCCGACCTCGGCCCTTGACCCCGAAATGATCAACGAAGTGCTCAACGCCATGAAGGATCTTGCCCGCGACGGCATGACCATGCTCTGCGTGACCCATGAAATGGGCTTTGCACGTGAAGTGGCAGACAGGGTCATCTTCATGGATGGAGGCGCGATAGTGGAGGAAGGCACACCCGAGCACTTCTTCACCAATCCCCAGCACGAACGTACAAAGGCTTTCCTCAAGGAAATTCTTTAGGATACTGGCATGGACTGGGCAGTGCATTGTGCACGTCCGTAACAGCTTACTCGTGAGGGAGTTTAGGCATGAAACGTATTGTACTGATCGCAGTGGCTCTTTGTCTGGTTTTTTCCAGCGCAGTTGCCTTCGCCGGCAAGATTGACGAAATCAAGGCTCGCGGCACGCTGATTTGCGGCGTGAAGGACTCCGTTGTTCCCTTCGGCTACGTTGACGAAACTTCCAAGCAGCTGGTCGGTTTCGACGTAGACATCTGCAAGGCCCTTGCCGACAAGCTGGGTGTGGGACTGGATCTGAAGACCGTTACCTCCTCCACCCGTATTCCCATGGTGACCCAGGGCTCCATCGACATCGCCGCTGCTACCATGACCCACAAGCATGAACGCGACGAAGTTATCGACTTTTCCATCACCTACTTCATGGACGGCCAGAAGCTTCTGGTTCCCGCCGATTCCGGCATCAAGTCCGTTGCCGACCTGAAGGGCAAGAAGGTCGCCACTGTTAAGGGTTCCACCTCTGAAAAGAACATTCTGGCTGCCCAGCCCGATTGCAAGGTTCTTTCCTTTGACGAATACCCGCAGGCCATGCTGGCCATGAAGCAGGGCAAGGCCGTTGCCGTGACCACCGACTCCGTTATTCTTGTAGGCCTCAAGGGTTCCGACCCCGAGCCTGCCAAGTGGTCCATCGTGGGTGACGCCATTTCCGCCGAACCTTACGCTCTGGGTATGGCTGAAAACGATTCCGACTTCCGCGATTTCGTGAACAAGTCCCTGAACGACATGTGGCGCTCCGGTGAATACAAGACCGTCTACGACAAGTGGCTCGGTCCCGACACCAAGTACTACATGCCCCTGACCTGGACCATGGAACTGTGGCCCTAGTCCTTGACTAACCGGCGGGGAGTGCGGTTCTCCCGTACTCCCCGTTTTTCATGCTCCCGAGGCTCGTTTTGAATTATCAATTTCAGTGGAATGTCGTTCTGTCCGGCGAGTATCTGGACTGGATCATAAAAGGGTTGGTGGTTACCTGTCAGATTTCGGCGGTATCCCTGTTCTTTGCCCTTGTCATAGGTACAGCTCTGGCTGTCATGCGTCTTACGCGGTTCAAACCCTTTGTGTGGTTTACCGTTGCCTACACGGAATTTTTTCGCAACACGCCGTTGCTGGTACAGATTTTCTTCTGGTATTTCGGCTCGGACGGGCTTCTTCCCCGCCCGCTGCTCGTATGGCTCTATGAGCGGGATTTCGAATTTGCCGCAGGTGTTATCGCGCTTACGGTCTACACATCCGCCTTCATTGCGGAAGAAATACGCTCCGGCATCAACTCCATTCCCAAGAACCAGCTGGAAGCCTCCCGCGCATGCGGCCTCTCCTTTGTGCAGGCCATGCGCTATGTCATTCTGCCGCAGGCGTTCCGTATCATCATTCCGCCGCTGATTTCACAGTCGCTGAACCTTATCAAGAACTCCTCGCTGTGCATGACCATCGGCGTTGCCGAGCTTACCTACATGGCGCGGCAGATCGAATCCTATTCGTTCCGCGGTTTCGAGGCGTTTACCATCAACATGGTGATATACCTCGCAATCTCCTTGCTGGTTTCGCTCGCCATCAACCAGTACAACAAGCACTTCCTGCGCATGGCAGGCTAAGGGGGTACTGGCATGCAATGGAATGTAGTTATCGACAACTTTGATTATCTGCTCTTCGGTGCCTATCCCGAAGGGCCTCTCGGCGGCATTGCGCTGACCATCGTTCTGGCGGTCATTTCCATTTTCGGTGCGTTCTGGGTCGGCCTTGCGGTGGGCCTGATGCGTCTTTCCAAGCGCCGGTGGCTCAGGTATCCCGCAATGGTCTATATCGAGATCGTGCGTGGTGTGCCGCTGCTCATGCTTATTCTGTGGTTCTATTTCATGTTCCCGGTTTTCTTCGGCACGGCACTGCCGGAGTGGGATTCCGTCATAATCTCCTTTGTGGTCTTCACCTCGGCGTACGTGGCAGAAATTGTCCGTGCGGGTGTTCTGGCTCTGCCCAAGGGACAGATGGAAGCCTCGCGCGCCACGGGCCTGACGCATTTTCAGGCCATGTGCTACGTTATTCTGCCGCAGTCGCTGCGGAACATGATTCCTTCGTTCGTCAACCAGTTCGTTTCACTTACCAAAGACACCTCACTGGCGTATGTCATCGGTGTTGTGGAGCTGACCCGCGCGGCAGAGCAGGTGAACAACAGAACCTTGTCGGCGCCCATGGAGATATACCTGACAATTCTTGTGATGTACTTTATCATCTGTTATGTGCTCACCTCGTTCAGCCGCAGGCTGGAGCGCAAGATGGCACGTTACCAAGCACGAGGATAAAGATATCATGGAACATCTGATCAAGCTGGACATTACCGTTCCCGAGGAAATGCAGGATCTGGCCACCGTGGCCCTTGTAAGCAAGCTGCAGTATGGCTGGGAGGAAGAAACCCTGCCCACGGGTGACATCCGTTACCGTGTGTATGTGGAGAATCCCGCATTCTGCGAAGAGTTTCTCGCCGAACTCAGAACGTTTGTGCCGGATGCTCAGGTGGAACGCGACGAGGTGGAAAACCAGAACTGGGCCATGGCATGGCGCGAGTTCTTTACCCCGGTCAAGGTTGGCAACCTGTTCATGGTCATTGCACCGTGGATGACCGAAATGGACCTTGAAGGTCGCATTCCCATTGTCATTGAGCCAAAGAGCGCTTTCGGTACGGGCCATCATCCCACCACCGCACTATGCCTTGGCTGTGTTTCCAAGCTGGCGGAAGAAGGGCGTATCCGTGAAGGCATGAACTTCTTCGATATCGGCACCGGTTCCGGCATTCTCGGAATCGGCTGCGCCAAGCTGGGACTCAAGGGGCTCGGCGTGGATATCGACACGCTGGCTGTTGAGAACAGCGAGGAAAACCGCGAGATCAACGGCGTGACCCCGTTGTTTGATGTTGCCAAGGGCAGCGCCGACTATACGGATGACACCTTTGACGTGGTGCTTGCAAACATTCTTGCCCAGCCCCTCAAGGACCTCGCCTCCGACATTATCGCCCGTGTTGCTGCCGGTGGCTGCCTTGTGCTTTCCGGCCTGCTCGCCACGCAGGCGGACAGTGTGGAGGAAGTGTATGTGGCGCAGGGGCTGCCCGCCGCCCGCCGCGAGATCGAGGGCGAATGGGCCGCGCTCATTTGGGAACGCCTCTAATTTTCCGTCGAGTTTTCCATTGGTTGTAGTATGTTCAGGCGCCGGTTTTACCGGCGCCTTTTTCATGGTCCCGACCAAGAAGACCAAGAAGACCAAGGGGGGGGCGTGCTGCTTCGCGTTGGCAGCCATTCATTGACAAGAAGGGGAGTTGGTTCAACACTGCCGCCATATCCCCTTTTTGCCGCAGGCATGGTTTGCAGAAGCTGCCAGCAGTGCTGTATGGCCCTTATTTCCGAACGTCTCATGGGAACACAGGATGGAACAACACAAGCAGATTCTATGTGCGCTGCAGGCTGATCTCAGTCTGTGCTGCGCTGAACCTGCGGCTCTGGAGGAGCTTGCAGGCAAGGCCGGACGATTGTGTTTTGATAAGGGCGAATATGTTTTCAGGGCCGGAGATGCGACCACACACTTTTATCTGGTGGAAAGCGGGCTGGTCATCCTTTCCAAGGAATCGGCCTCCGGCAAGGCGTTTACCTACATGGTGGCAACACCGGGAATTCCCCTTAACGCCATTACGTGTTTTCGTCCCAGCCCGCGCATATTCTCCGCACTGGTGGCGGTAACAGCCTCGGTCATTGCCATTCCTGCCGGAGAATTCCGCCAGTGGGTGCTGGCCAATCCTCCCGTTGCCAACAACATTCTGAGTACCATGGGCGACCTGCTTGACGGAGCCTACACCCGTATACTTGATCTGGTAGACGAGAGTGTGGAAACCCGCATTCTGAATGTGCTCAGCATGCTTTCTTCCCGTCTGGGCGTTGAGTTGCCGCTGACCAATACGGATCTTGCCGAAATGGTGGGCACCTCGCGGGAGTCTGCAGCACGGGTCATATCCCGGCTGCAGCAGATCGGAGTTCTTTCAAAGCTCAGGGGCAGCATCTCCATAGTCGATGTCAAACAGCTGGAGTCAATGGCTCCCGGTCCCTTCTTCATGATTTAGGCTTTTTCGTGCAACAGTGATTGCTGTCACTGACACCCCGCGCACGGTGGGGTAGTGGTGTCTCTGCGGTTTCTGTTGGTGGCAATCGCGCAAAATCTTGAGGAACTTCCCGTGACGAAAGGATATTTTGTTACCTTTTTTACACAGCAGAGCAGAGTGCATGAAGGCATGCCCCTGGCCGAGTGGATTATCAGCGAGGCCAAGAAGATTGGGGTGCGGGGCGCGACTCTGTTTTCAGGCAGGGAAGGATTCGGGCATGATGGCCGA
>Ga0194136_1001554_pt1 | contig 11438 bp, 8 predicted proteins | sample TARM_MetaG_T3A_1_FD_134023 | JGI IMG/M metagenome (GOLD analysis project Ga0194136, IMG submission 134023) | Freshwater microbial communities from Pennsylvania, USA, analyzing microbe dynamics in response to fracking - TARM_MetaG_T3A_14 (version 2) | ecosystem: Environmental > Aquatic >...
GTATATATTTATATATACTCTGTTCCTAAAAATATTTTTATTTTTTCTTACCTTAATGACATTGGAGTACAAACTCTGCCTTTTAATAAACTACTTATTTCTTCTTGATTTCATATGATGGCTTCTACCTAATGAAATGTCTTTACCAAATTTTTTTTCAAATTCTTCTTTCGTTTTTAAGCATGATAAATTCATTTCTGATTTTTTCTGAAATTTTTCTGTATTTAATGCTTCTACCTTAGCCCAATCAATTTTTTCATTTAAAAGTTCTTTTTCAATAGCTAAATCTAAAGTTTTGATTTCAAGAATTTCTTTTTGATTCATTTCTCTTTGTTTAACCCTAAATTCATTTAATTCTTTTTGTTCTTCTTCACTTAAATTCAAGAAATTATTCTTTTGTAAATTTCTGTTTCCTTGATTCATTTGATTATTTTGATTATTTTGCATATTACCTTGTCCTCTTGCCATTGCTACACTTGATACTAACACTAAAGCTACTAATATTTTTTTCATTTGTATCGCCTCCTTCTAACTTATATTAAGATTCTACTATTAACTTGTGGCAAATATATGACAAAATAATTTTTTTAAAATAAAAAAACCCTATTTTTCAATAGGGAATTTTTAAAATTTAAAAAATATTATATTTTTGTATCATTGAGTTTATTCTATTAAGTGTTCTTGTCTTTCCAATAATAGAAACTACATTATAAAGTTCAGAACCTTTTCCTCTACCTGTAATAACCACTCTAAGAGGCATTAAAACCTTACCAGGTCCTTCTCCTATTTCTTCCAAAGTTTCATTTAGTATAACTTTTGCTTCATCTACAGATATTTTTTCATTAGCTTTTTCTAATTTTTCCACAAATAATTTTATACTTCTTTTCCCAACTTCATCTTCTATAGCTTTATGCATTCTTTCTATAGCTTTTCTTTCATTTTTGCTCATTTCTTCATTGAGTTCTTCTAACTTAAAATCATCTATGTAATATAAATCTGCTAATTCTGCAATTTCCTTAATTGTAGTAGCTCCTTCTCTTAGAATTTCAACAACTCTTTTTAAAGTTTCATATTCTTCTTGACTATAATCTTTACCTATTAAAGATAGCTCTTGGAAAAAAGGAACAGCCAATTTAGATAATTCATCCAAATCTTTTCTTCTCATATGCTGATTATTAACCCAACCTAATTTTACCAAGTCAAATACTGGTCCGCCTAATGATACTTTTGTAATATCAAAAGTTTCAATAAATTCATCTAAGGAAACTATTTCATTTTCTCCTAAAGAGTAACCCATTAAACCTAAAAAGTTAACCATAGCTTCTTTTAAATATCCATTTTCTTTATAGTAATTTAATGAAGTAGGATTTTTTCTTTTAGATATTTTTGTTCTATCTGCATTTCTAAGTAAAGGCATATGTATAAATTCTGGGGCATCCCATCCAAAAGCCCTATAAAGCTGTATATGTTTTGGGGTAGAAGCTATCCATTCTTCAGCTCTTATAACATGAGTAATTTCCATCAAATGGTCATCTACAACATTTGCCAAATGATAAGTAGGGAAGCCATCACCTTTTAATAAAATTTGGTCATCTATTTTATTGTTCTCAAATCTAACTTCTCCTCTAAGGACATCTTTAATTATTGTTTCACCTTCATATGGCATTTTTAATCTTACAACAGATTCTTCTCCCTTAGCTAGTCTTTCTTCTACCTCTTCCTTACTAAGAGACCTGCAATGTCCATCATAACCAGGAGCTTTTTTCATCGCTACCTGTCTTTCTCTAAGATTATCTAATCTTTCCTTTGTACAAAAACAATGGTATGCAGTTCCATTATCTACTAATTTTTGTGCATATTCTCCATATAAATGAAATCTTTCAGATTGTCTATAAGGTCCATAATTTCCACCTACATCTGGTCCTTCATCATAGTGAAGACCTAACCAATTTAAAGAATCAAATATCTGCTTTTCTGATTCTGCTGTTGACCTAGTTTGGTCTGTATCCTCTATTCTTAATAAAAAGTCTCCACCTTGTTTTTTAGCGAAAGCTAAATTAAATAATGCAATATATGCAGTCCCTACATGTGGGTCTCCTGTTGGAGAAGGGGCTATTCTAGTTCTTATTTTCTTACACATACTTCCTCCTAAATATATATTAATCTTTTATCTGTTTATCATGTATTCTCTAATACCTATTTTATGTACTATATAATCCTTGTCATCAATAATACTTTTATAATCTTTTAAGATATTTTCTGTACTTATAATTTTGTATTCAGCTCTAAGTGGATGTTTATCCAAACCACTTAGGTAGAAGTACCCTTCTTTCCCCCTATGACTATCAGCAATATCTGTCATCATTTTTAATTTTTCTCTACTTAAAGTAAACTCTATAAATTTTTCTGTAGCAAACATATTTTGAACTTCTAGTCTTGTAAATAAACCTTTTTTAAGTCCTCTTAATAAAGAACTTTTAGGATAGATTACCAAGTCAGCATCAAAATCTTTTATTATTTTATCTGCTAAATCATCTAAAAATTCTACTTCTGAATTAAGATGTATTTCATAAGGATTAAAACTATTTTCATTATAACCTATTATCAAGCTATTTTCATTTCTAACCTTTTCATCAGTCCAGCTAATATAATTAGTTAAGTCTCTATCATAACCAAATCTTTGAGGGTTTAAAACATTTTCTCTAGCTCTTACTCTAGCTTTTTTTAGTCTAAATCCAATTTGTTCAACTTCATAATGGTCTATTTCTTTATTATAATAAAAATCTATAACACTAATTCCATGATTTGGAATTATATATGATTCTTTTATTCCGTCATTAAAAGGAACTTTTTCAACTCCAAAATCATAAAGATTTTCTCTACTTTCAAAAATAGCATTTATATGTGGAAATTCTTGTAATATTCTTATATTTTCTTCTCTATCTAAATCACTTACTAAAAAGAAAAAATCTACATTATCTTCTAACATATACATTAAATTTGTAAGTTCTCTTCTATAAGGCAAATTACCCTGTATATCTTCTTTATATATATCCGTAATTCCTGCTACTGCTACCATATAATTATCCATCTTCATTAATTGATATGGCAATATATCCTTAGAAAGTATATTTAAGGTAGAAAGTTTAAGTTTATTATAATCAACATGTTCTCTCCAAATAAATTCAGTTCTACCTAAGAAATTGAAATTGAAATTAACTTTACTAACAAAACTTGTTAACAATTCATTTTTTATTTCATATTCTGTCATATTATTACCTAGATTAATCTTTATAACATTAGTATGAATATCAAATTTTTCTTTCTCTAATTGGTCTATCGCCACTTTAATTGAATCTACACTCCTATAATTCCCTTGAAAATGTCCAGTAGATATAATCGAAAATCCTATTTCATCTGGGAATATTGTTAAAGCTAAAATAATAAATAATAATAATTTTTTCATATTCACCCCTTATTTTTACTCCATTTAAGATATTCTACAATAAATTGGTCTATATCTCCATCCATTACTCCACTTACATTACCTATTTCAAAATTCATCCTGTGGTCTTTAACTAAAGTATACGGTTGAAATACATAAGAACGAATTTGATTTCCCCAAGATATTTCACTTTGCTCACCCTGAATTTTTTTTAATTCTTCTTCTTGTTTTCTTAATTCAATCTCTAAAAGTCTAGATTTCAAAACTTTCATGGCACTCTCTCTGTTTTGTAGCTGAGAACGCCCATTTTGACAAGTAACAACTATTTTTGTTGGTAAATGAGTTATACGGACAGCTGAATCAGTCATATTTACATGTTGACCACCTGCACCACTAGCTCTATAAGTATCTATTCTCAAATCTCCAGGATTAATAACCAACTCTATATTATCTTCTATTTCTGGTATTACTTCCACTGATGCAAAACTTGTATGTCTTTTTTTATTGGCATCAAAAGGAGAAATTCTTACTAATCTATGAACTCCTTTTTCACTTTTTAAATAACCATAGGCACGAGGACCACTAATTAAAAAAGTTATAGATTTTAAGCCAGCACCATCACCATCTAAAGAATCTAAAATTTTAATAGAATAATTACTTTTGTTGCACCATCTAGTATACATCCTATAAAGCATTTCTGCCCAATCACAAGCTTCTGTTCCGCCTGCTCCAGAATGGATAGTCATTATAGCATTATTATCGTCATATTGTCCATCCAATAGTAGCTTAATATTAAACTCTTCTAAGCTTTTTTTAAGAATTTTATACTTAGTTTCAAGTTCTTCACCAAAACCTTCTTCTCCTGCTTCAAAAAATTCAATTAATAATTCTAATTCCTCATATTTTTCATTTATTTCATCAAAATTACTAACAATATCTTTTAAAGAATTTAATTCTTTTATTACTTCCTCACTAGTATTTTTATCATTCCAAAAGTTAGACTCGAGTGTTTTTGCTTCTAACATTTTTATTTGATGTTGTTTTTTTTCTAAGTCAAAGATGCCCCCTATTTTCTAAAATATTGGCTCCTATTTTTTCCATTTCTCTTTTTATCTCTAAAATATCCACATTATATCCTCTCTTTTATCTTTATATTTATATCAGCTTCATTATATTCTTGAATTTTAATATTTTTTTCAAAATCAATATAATATTTTTTATTATTACTAATTACTAAATCCAATTTAGGCAAATTTTCTATGTTTTTTATCAAAGATAAATTATTAGAAAAAATCAATTTATTTGAATAATTTAAGTTTTTAATATATACTTTTTCATAAATCAAAGGTAATTCTATATAAAATATATCCTCATCTCTACCAAGGCTTAATTTATAATCTGTAAAAAATACAAAACTAGAAACAATATCTCTAAATGCATTAATAGCTTCTTCTTGATTTTCAAATTCAGAAATACCGTAAACAAAATCTTTACCTATAACAGCATAAGTATTTTCTAATTTATTATCATCTTCTAATTCTAAAAATTCAAAATCTGGTAATATCTTACTAAGCAAATAAGAAAATATTTGATTCTGTTCTTTATAAATAAATTCTAAGCTATCTTTACTTACTAAAGCTTCTATTAAATTTTCTTCTTTATTCTCAAAACTTAGGTCTATGTTTGCAAAATTAATACTTTTTGTTACAAGTTTATCATCAAATACAAAATTTATTTCTTTTTCCTTAATATTTAAATATGCATAATTATAAATAGATTCATCTAAGCTAAATAATTTAATTAAATCTTCCAAATTAAGCAAATCCGTATAATCTTTATAATAACTTATCTCTTCTCTTTTAAAAAATAAATTCATTGAATTACTAATTATTAAATAATCTTTATTAAAACTATATATATAATTAGCTTTTGCATCAAAAGCCACATCTCTATCTTTATAAAGTTTTTTCCAATTAAATTTTGTATTATTACTAATAAATCTAGGTAGAGGTCTTGTATCCAATTCAAATAAAATCAAAAAATCACTTCTACCATCTATTTCTTCAAAAACTAAATGATACTTGTAGCTATCCATTAATTCTTCTAAATTAACATCATTTATCATATTATAGTTCTTAATTAAATTTATTTTTTCTAATAAATTTTCATCTTCTAACTTAATAAAATTTATATTATCACTTACAAAGTAATATTCTGATTCTGCCCTTAATAAAGGTTTTGAAAAAATTATAAAACTATAAAATACAAAGGCAAGTAAAAATAATATTTTTTTTTTCATAATCTATTCTCCTTGTATATTTTTATATACTTTTTTAATACATTCTTAATAAACTGAATGTTCAACTTTATTGACTTTTTAATGAAAGAAGTTAGAGCTTTATAATAATAGCTCTCTGATAAATTATAGCATAAATTCAAGCTTTTTTACAATAAAAGAAGTTTTTTTATTAATATAGTTAAAAAGAGGCAACTATTTTAGTTGCCTCTATATCACTACTCTATTCCAATGCTTATTTGCTCCATTCTCATAGTTACTTTTTCATTTGCGATATCATATTTAACCCAGTCTAAAACATTTGCTAACTCTGCTTTTTCATAAGGTCTATATTGTGTTCTTTCTATAATAAAAACTCTATTTCCATCTATTTTTACTTTTAAAATATTTGATTCATAATCAAATATTTCTTTAATTATATTTTGGCTCAATCCTATTTGTTGTGGATGAGTTGATCTCGTTATATTTTCAATCGAGTTTTTAGGGAATATTGATTTTTCTTTTGCTGTATCTACAAAATTACTTTCCCCTGAATTAATTTGTTTTATAAGTTTTTCAGCTTCTAACTTAGTATTTTCAATTTCTTCTTCACCAACATTGAATTGTACTAAAATATGACTAGCATTAACTTCATTTTCTTTTTTATCTTCTATTTTTATAATATGGTATCCAAATTTTGTTTCAACAATTTCAGGATATAAACCAATATCTCCTTTAAAAGCAACTTCTTCAAATTCAGGTACCATTTGCCCTTTAGAGAACCAACCTAGTTGTCCACCCTGTGCTGAGCTTGGACAATCAGAGTATTGCATTGCCATTTGGGCAAAGTTTTCTCCATTATTTAATTTTTCTAAAATTTTACTAGCTTTTTCATATTTTTCAGACTTTGTTTTTTCACTCATTTTAACTTCTAACTCAATAATATTTATACTTGCCATTTCCTTAACATCATATTTTTCTCTATTTTTTTCAAAGTATTCTTTGATTTCTGTTTCATTTATTTTTTCTTCTGCTATTAATTCAAGTCTTAATTTTTCTCCTAAATAAAAAATTTCATCTGCTTTAGCTAAATTAGCTTCAGGATTAATACCTTTTCTTTTAGCACTTAATGCTTTTCTTACTTCTTTATTAATGTCTTCTTTAATAGCATCCATAGATACTTCCAAATCTTTTAAACCATACATCAATTTAATTCTTTCTAACATCATTTTTCTACCAATTAATTCTACATTAGTAAATTTATAAGTTTCCATTTCATATACTATTTTGCTTTCATATTGTTGGTAATATCTTCCTTGCTCATCTTCAGTCCAATTTAAAATCGCTTTATCTTTTAGATTTTCTAAGAAATAAGCATAAGCCTGTCTATTTTTATTTTTTAATAAAGTTTCCTCTATTTCTACTCTAACTTCATTTATTTCTTTTTCAGCATATTTTCCATATTTATTATTTTCAAAATATTCTCTTATTTCTGCTTCTTCTATTTGAGCACTATTGTTTAATTTTTCTACTACTTTTTCTATTAACAAACTTTTTTTGATTTCATCTTTCAAAGAATTTTGAGTAAATCCTTGAAATTGTAAAAATCTAGCATAAGCATCCTTACTTTGAAATTGAGCTTTAAAAGCTTTAAATTGCTCATTTACCTCTCCAGAAGATACTCTTATTCCCAAGTCTTTTGCAGATTGTGCCAAAAGTATATTGTTTATAAATTCATCTAGTAAAAGAACTTTAATCTCTTCTTCTTCTATACCTTCTTGGAATGTCTGTCTATACTGGCTTAAACCTTGTTCAAATGTTCTTGCAATATTTACTGCAGAAACTTTTTCTTTATTAACTAATAAAACATAATTCTTGTTATTTTTCAAATCACCTAAACTTATAAAAAAAGTTGCCAATATTGTCAAAACAAAAGCTACAACAAATATTGTTATTGGTATCTTCATATTCTTTCTAATCTTTCTAATTGCCACTTTACTACCTCCAGTTCCAATATAATTTTGTCCTGTTTATTATACATATATATCAATCTTTTTTCAAGCAGTTTATAAACTAATTATTTTCATTAGATAAATTTTATATATAATTTTAGAGTATCATCCAACTTTTTTAGCCTTTTAAAACCTTTTGCAACGAATTTGAATGAAACTTAGAGCTTTAGCTCTTTAGTTGAATTTATGCAGTAGCTCTCGAATTTTGCGAAAATTCTAAAACCACTTTTTTATTTATGATTATATACAAATTATGATGTAGTTTTGCTACTAGCTAATTAATACCACTCAAAATAATCTCTTACTAGGCATTAGTCTATAATCTTAAAAAGTTTTTTATCATAGTCATTCCTTGTGGTGTATATACTGATTCAGGATGAAATTGTAAACCTATTAAAGGATATTTTTTATGACAAATAGCCATAATTTCTCCATCATCTGACCTAGCTTGTATTACAAATTCCGAACTCAAAGTTTCTTCTAAAATTGCTAAAGAATGGTATCTTGCAACTTTACATGGATTTTCTATTCCTTCAAATATACCTTTTGCATCATGGCTAATAAGCGAATATTTCCCATGATACAGTTCCTTTGCATAAGATACAGTTCCGCCAAAAGCTTCTCCTATTGCTTGATGCCCTAAACAAATACCTAAAATAGGATATTCTTTATATAAGTTTTGAATTAATTCAATACAAATACCTGCATCCTTTGGTGCCTTTGGACCAGGTGATAATACAATTTTACTTGGATTCAATTTTCTAATTTCATCAATACTTATCTCATCGTTTCTATAAACGACTATATCTTTATCAACTGTACCTATGTACTGATAAAGATTATATACAAAAGAATCATAATTATCTATTAATAATATCATTTTAGCCTCTCTATTAATTTTATTTATTATTAATTTAATATAAAAAATTCATTAAAGAAAAAGTAGGTATAAACCTACTTTATTACTTCTACCAATTTTTCTACTAATATTTTCTCATCTTCCTCATTAATTAGTTGAAGATTAAAAATTAAAGTTCCTTCATTCAAAAGACATAATATTCCAGGCTCACAAAGTCTTAATTCTTTTTCTATAAGGCTTGCATCTTTATTTAATGGTTTTAAAACAATTAATTCTCTATTAAAAGAGTCAGCATAAGAAACACCTTCTTCTACCTTTAAATAAGGTCCTTCCATTAAGCCTAGCTCTACTAAACCTTCTAATTGATTTTCCAATAAATTTATTACTCTTTCATTGGATTTTCTTACAAGTTCTTCATCCTTTGCTAAAACCTTACTTAAGTAACTTTCCTCTTTTTCAGGACTTATTTTATTTTTTAAATTAAGGTAATATAACACCTCTGCTTCTTTTGACAGTGCAAATAATTTTGTATAAACACTATCTTTTATAGCCTTGATATCCTCTTTATTCCCTACAATCACAGCTCCTTCTGGAAAATCTTCTGTTTTAGACAAGTCTAAAACTAATAAAGTATTTTCCTTAGATAAATCTGCTAACTTGTATGCAAATTTGCTTATTTGCTCATGTCCTGTATCCAAATAAACTTTATCACTTAAAAAAACATTGTTATATTTTTTTCTTAAATCTTCTGTTTCAGCTAAAGATAAACTTGCCATACCTTCAAGCTTATTACCAAAAAAATCGCTATCAAGAATTACACTGTCTTCACTGGCTACCTTTTCGTAATCATAAGAAGAAATATTATTTATACTCCCAACCATTTTAAAGTTAATTCCACTTTCTTGTAATACAGAAACTATATCACTACTATTGGAAAAAGTATAACTTTCTTTTACTGAACAAATTAAATTCTTATTTGGATATAATACTTTTAATATGGTATATAAAGCACTTGATACTGATGATAAAATTATATAATCTTTTTCCTTGTTATAAGTTTTAAAAAAATTACTAATTTCTTCTTTAATATCTACACCTTTACTTGTTTTCAAATCATAATTCAAGGTATTATAACTAGTAAAATGTTCTGAAAACTCATCCAACAATTTCTTTGAATAAAATTTATCGCCTAAATATTTAGAATAAATAGTTCCCATTAAATTGAATATTTTTTTACTACCAAGTTCTCTTTCTTCTACAAACATTTCATTTAACTTTTTAATATAAAAATTCATTGAAAAATCTAGCTTTTTTAAATCATCTTCACTTTTAGATGTAGTTATTAGCAAATGCCTCTCATCTAACAATTGATTTATTTTATTTTCCAAGGCTAATTTAGAGAACTTATTGCTAAAAGCATCTATTTCTGGTAAAAAAAGTAATTCTTCTAAAGTAGGAATTTTATCTAAATAACTTTGAATTAACATAAAATCCATAATTAGCTCCTATTATTCTTCGTCTTTTGTTCTCATTATTGTTCTTCTTTCTAAGTCATATTTTCTTATTTTTTCATATAAAGTAGTTCTTCCAATTCCTAATAGTTTTGCTGTTTCTTGCTTATTCCATCTGGTCTTTTGAAGAGCACTTGCAATTACCACTCTTTCTACTTCTGCTAATTCATAAATATCTTTTTCTAAAACTTCTTTTAATGGACCTATTCCTGTAACTGTTTTATTCTCAAGGGTATTAGACTTCATTTTTATTTCAAGTGGTAAATCTTGTATTCCTATGACTTTATCATTACACAAAATAACCATTCTTTCAATTATATTCTTTAATTCTCTAATATTTCCAGGATACGAGTATTCCAATAAATATTTCATAGCCTCTCCAGAAATAACAATCATTTCCTTATGCAAGTCACGTATTATTTTATTCAAGAAATAGTTAGCTAATAGAGGAATATCTTCTCTTCTATCTCTTAATTTAGGTACTTCAATAGGGAAAACTGTTAATCTATGATACAAGTCTTTTCTGAAAAGACCTTTTTTTACAGACTCTTCTAAATCTTCATTTGTTGCAGCAACAAATCTTACATCAACTTTTATCGTTCTATTTCCGCCAACTCTTCTTAATTCACCATACTCAATAACTCTAAGTAATTTAGCTTGAGATTTTAAATCCATACTTCCTATTTGGTCTAGGAATAAAGTTCCTTCGTCAGCTTCTTCAATTATTCCTTTTCTTGTAGTTGTAGCTCCTACAAAGGCACCTTTTTCACAACCAAATAATTCAGTTTCTATCATAGTAGGTGATATTGATGCACAATTTATTGTAATAAAATTTTTCTTTCTTCTATTGGATTTTTTATAAATTTCTTTAGCTACTAATTCTTTTCCAACACCATTTTCACCATTTATTAAAACAGTTAAGTCGCTATCTGCTACCTTATCAATAATTTGTTTTAATTCTTTTATTTTAGCATGTTGTCCTACAATTTCTTCTGACTCTTCACTATCACTTAATTTTTTTTCTAATTTTCTTTTCTCTTTTAATAACTCTAAGTTATTAAGTGCTGGAACAATGATTCTATTTATATCTTTTACACTAAAAGGTTTTAATATATAATTGTATATATCTGCATTTTTTACCTCTTGTATAGTTTCGTCATTTTCTTCAGAAACTAAGGCAATTGTAACTATATCCTTACCTATTCCTTTTAATTTTCTCATTGCCTCTTGGAATGTAAACCAAGTTAAATTTTCATCTAATAAAAGTATATCAAAATCACTCTCTCTTAGCATATCTAAACCATCTAAAAAATTATTGAAAGTTATAACTTCATAA
>Ga0194136_1001560_pt1 | contig 11413 bp, 7 predicted proteins | sample TARM_MetaG_T3A_1_FD_134023 | JGI IMG/M metagenome (GOLD analysis project Ga0194136, IMG submission 134023) | Freshwater microbial communities from Pennsylvania, USA, analyzing microbe dynamics in response to fracking - TARM_MetaG_T3A_14 (version 2) | ecosystem: Environmental > Aquatic >...
ACAGATCACAGGGTATAAGTATGAGCCTTGGCACTATCGTTATGTAGGTGTTGATATTGCGACAGAACTCAAAGAAAGCGGCATGACTTTTGCTGAGTACGCCGCTGTTTATATTTTAGATTAAGCCCAGATCAACCAGATGAAGATGTAGGCAGAGATGACTGCGATCAAGGTGAAGGGTACCCCGATCTGCATGAATTGTTTGGTTGTCGGTTGATAACCATTTTTTCTTAAGAAATCAACAAACTGCAAAACTCGTGGATCCGGTTTACCATTCTGCCAAGCGTGGCTAACAAAAATCATGATATCCCTCCCCTAAATCTTTGCGAGAATATCTAGTTTTTTTCCATCCTGCCCCGTTTGAACCTTCTCATAGTTCACTTTTACACCGTCATCCAAATCAATTGCAATACGACTTAAAGCAAGATGAGCAATTTTCTCATCATACTCTTTGGTTTCTTTCAGCTGCTTGATAAGTTTTTCTTTTCTCTTTTCTGCTTGAGCGACCTCTCTTGCATTATTGCTGTATTCTGCCATTTCTTTCATACGCTCAATTTCATTCATATAGATTTTCTGCATTTTATGAAGATAATCTACGCGAACAATGCCTGTAGTATCCGGAGTATAACGATGCATATAAACAAGTGCCTTAAATCCATCTTGTTTACCGCTATCATAAAGCCAGTATATTGGACGCTTCTGATAGGTTTTTACATGATCCTTATAAAAATCTTTAACGAAATAGTTGCGAATTATTTCTCTCGAATTATTTCCTTTGTTATCAAGTGCACTTGCAATGAAATCAAGGTTTTTCTCAAGCGTTTCTGCACTGTATGCAGACTTAACAAATTCAATAAAACGACCAACTATGTCGTCACTGAAATACTCCTCATCCGTTACTGGAATGCAGTTGTCCTTGTCCGGAATAAATTTCTTGTACTTAGAAACATCCCAATCACCACCTGCATATACTAGCCCCCCAACATCCAGAGAGTATCTGCCAAACACACAGCCCACAGCATACGAAATAAAGCTCTTAATATCTCTCTGTAAATCCGCTCTTCTTACAGTGATATTTCGTTCATCAACTTCGGGTGTAAGCTCTGTTGCTAATGAATAAAAATCAATAAATATTCTATTTAGCTCTTCCTCATTTCTTTTTAAATGTTCATATCTGATTTCGCACTCCTCCGCCCAGTTGTTAAATGCCTGTTCAACATTGGTACCATTAAGAAGAGGGTGTGATTGAAACTCCCATGAAATCTCAAATGCATCCCAGTCTGCTTTCGACATCAAAATATTGTCCTTTGATAGACCTAGTATCTTATCTCTCTCGACAGGCAATTTAAGTGGAATTTTCTTTATATCTGACGGAGTATAGTTTATTGTTGGCGAAATCAGTTCAAGTATATTGGTCACTACTTTTGTATTTAAAAATGCCAACAATACATCTAAATTGTCAGAGCAATCACTCATTATTGCATGACTTGCATTACTAAATATTGCGCCTTCGTAGTATCGCTTAAATCCTATATTTGAGGAAGATATCGCATTAAAAGTAATGCCTTGTCTGAAGTACTCAGATTCGCTTGTAATTTTCCAACCCAAATTATCCCCAAGCTGAGGATATACTCTTCGGGTGTTTTCTTTAATCTCTGAGCCGTTATTCTCCCAGTTGACAAGATAATCATAATTGTAATACCATCTCCTAAATTCTCCACCTTTTAAATATGGCATCCATTTGTAGGTGAAAGATTTACTAATGGAGCCATTTGAAAAAGCAGTTTTTAAGCTTGAAACTTCATGCCAAAGTCTCAAAAACCTATCATTGTCTCCCGTTCTCATTCCAACATAACACTCGTAGTCTGCACCAATACTCTTGTCATTTTCAAATGAGTTTATCAGTTCTTTAGGTGTCCAATACGCAATTGGTGAACCTGGAATTTTAGAATAATTTTCTTCGTTAGTCTCATAAATATAATTACAATCTTTATTTGAAATTGCATTCAATACTTTTTCTTTCTGAATTTCCATCCCACCTTTAAACTCAGAAAGTTTGAAGTACAATCCTTTCGTGTTCTCTTTTCCATTCTTTAAGACAAAGGAACAAATTGGCACAGTGGCTTCCTCAAATGCTGAATATTCCATTTGAACAAGAGTTGTAATTGACTTTTGCTTAATTATAAACTCTCTTAATTGTTCGTAGGTTTTAATAAACATCCATACAAAAGGTGTCATGAAAGCAGAATATCCATTTGGTTTGCAGTACTCAAAATTCTTGTACATGAATACAGAGAATAAATCCCCACTGTATGGTTTGTATTCATCCACAACAAACTTCTTAAGCTGTCCTTCTAACTTGTTCATATATGGTGGGTTTGTACAAACAACAGCATATTTATCAGACATAATAGAAGCTTGCTTTGCCAACCACTTCATTTCCGGCATAACAATTCTAAGCCAGTGATCACTTTCCAATGTGAGCTGTCCTGATAAACTACAATTGTTAAGATATTCAATAAACGATTTATAGTCATACTTTTCAACTGAGATTAAGCTACCAAGTTCCTTTGCATGTTTGTATGCGTGGATCAGATATTCACCAATTTTGTTTTGTTCCTTATCATTTGTGATACCATCACACGTGAACTTTGATATATTATCAGTTTCATTAATTGCCATAACGTTTGGTTCAACTTTTCTTGTCAAAAATCTTCTATCGTAGCTTCTGGCCTTCATCATTACGGCAAAATAAGCTAGCTGATATGCACGATTATCGATATCTAACCCAAATAAATTGTTTTCTATGATTGATTGTGCAGCATCCCTTTCAACAAAACCACATTCTCTATATATTTCCATCAAAATATCGAATGCATATACAAGGATATGTCCACTGCCCATACAAGGATCGAAAAATGTAAGCTCTTCTGGAGCAACCTTTTCATTCACAAACTGTATTTGCCCATCCTTGGGCGTGACAAAATACTCAAGCTTTTCAATAAGTTTACTCTGTGGGTTTCTCTCTATCCAATAACGCCCCAATGAGTTATCCACCATATAACGAACAACCCAGTCTGTCGTAAATAGCTGCGTTGCCGCAGGTATATCCTCTTTCTTAACAGATCCTTTGTTAATATTGATTACTTCATTCTTACGCTCTTCATTATAGTATTGATACATCCATCCAATTACTTCTACTGCCTCAGTAAAATCTCCTTCAGCTATATCATTTACCAGATGGCTGACTATACCATCACTGTCTGTAAATGAAATATTTAGTAGCAGCTCAGTGTAATCAGCAGTCTTCTCAAATAACTCAGGAAGCACTTCATTCAACTTATTACATTGCTTGATAAAGAGCATACGGAAAAGCTCATCTAACTCATTTTCATGCTTAAGCTGCATAACTCTGTCTTTTTCATATGCTGAGAACACCATGTCTGTATCAAATGGCGTTGTCACCATATCCGGTTCAGTTTTTTCAGGTATTTCACTTGAAAGCACTCTAATTCTCGATGGCAAGTAGTCGTTAACTTCCATAAAACGAATAGCTATCAAGCGGTTAAACCATGTATAAGCAACCTCTTCAATAACAACTTGGAAAGCAGTTTTGTAGTCCAACGTAGTCTCTCTATCTTTGATTCGGTTAATGAGTGCCTCTCGTTGTTTGATTTCGTGATCTGAAATTTCAGTCGGCTTTCCAGTGCCAATATCAAAAAACTGAATATTGTCCGTAGACATAGAAAGGGGCTTTGAGATTCCCTTTCCTGTAATTCCAATAAGTCCTGCTTTATATGAGATTTCACTTATGAGTTTTCGTCTGGCCCATACTGCGAAATTTTTTATTACTGTTTTATCCATGTTGCCCCTCCACTAAAATTCTACGTTTAGAATAATATCGTCTTGGATCCGCTGTTTTAATTTGGCTTTGAGTGCGTCTACATATCGTTCTATATCTGCTTCCGTCTCGATTCGCCATGTTGCTTCGGTATTGATTGTTTTAATACTCACAGTCTTTTGCTTTTTGACTTTAGGCAAATCATAGGTTCCTGGTGGATCAGCTACACCGCCGGTCGGAGGAACCACAGGAGTCACTGGTTTTCTCGCTGCGATAAGTCGAGCTTCTTCTTCACCGATCTCATTTAGCAACCGTACTTTTAGTGCATCCGCTTCAACTTTAATGTTCTGCAGAGTTGCCACATTATTGCAAGACTCAGCCTTTTTATGTAGCTCATCAAAACGTTCTGCAACTTTCTTTAAGAAGGATTCTTTACATTCTTTTGAATCCAAATCCTCAAAGACTCTCTGGCGAGCTTCTTTTATGGCAGCAAAAATAGGCTTCTCCATCTCGGTCAACATACTGCTATATAGATCCGTGTAACGATCCAGCAGCTCTGGAATCTTTCTGATTTCACCGAATGGAGTAGATTTTTTCATGATGCTCTTAACTTCTTCAACGACCGCTTCTATCTCGCCATTTACAATGAATGTTTTACTATCATCATAAATCTTAATAAGCTTAAGGCTTCGGTTCCAAATATCAATTTGATCCCCTTTAAAGAAGGCTTTAATCGGTTCATAGTCTTCAGCAAAGTCTAAGAGCAGATCCTGCTTTTCATCTACTGTCTTAAAGAATTCCGAGGAGTACTGGATGTCCAGCAAGTTTAAAAGCAATGCTTTTCCTTCTTTAACGATGTTCTTACCCGGATAGGTTGGTTCGTTTTTATAGTGGATTTCGAGTTTTTCTAAATCATTTTTCAGGTGAGAAGCATACTGTTGGAAGCTCTTCAGGATTGCATCATCTTCATCGCTTGAAGGGGTGATATTGAAGAGTTCCTTCATTACGTCTCTAACTGCTTTTTTCTGTTTATCGTTTGCCTTCTCTCTTTTTTCTGTAAGCAGCTTTTCGAGATATTCCTTACGGCTTAGGTAGCGATACACTTCATCTTCAGTTTTCGTAAGAAGAGTAACTATATCATTGTTCACAAAGAAAGCAACATCACCATCTTTAAATAGCTTGGCAATGAGCCACTGAACATCGTCTTCGATGAATCCATACGGAGGTTTTGTAAAACGCTCCATAATTGACTTCATTGAAGTTTTTGCATGTCTTACTGAATTCATACTGATGAAATCAAGCACATCATTGAGTGCAAGTCGGTTAGGAGTTTGCACTGTACCTTCAAGAGAAATCTGGCTATTGTTCGTGCCTTTAAGAACCGCTCGAACGTTAGCTTCTCCCATTGCCGTATCAATATATGACAGCTTGTGGAATGTCGTATTCACTAACTTGCCCATAGCTTCATTGATGCGCACAGTAATATCCTTTGCACCAATAGTCAGTTTATCCCCATTCGTATAAATGTCAGCACTTCTAAGCGCTTGTTCAAGAAAGATTCGTGCATTCCCACTTCTCTCACGCATCTCTACTCTCTTCGCTTCCTTGATTTGCTCGTACTTTGATACTGTATTGGATGTATTAAGTCTTAAGTATTTTTCAATTTTCAGTGCACTTCTGATTTCATCGATAAATGCTTTATCATCTGGAAGAACTACAATAACACTTTTACTTTGTCCACTCATCAGTCTAAGAGTGGTTTCATCTGTTCCCATTTCATAATTTGGAGTCAGTATTTTCAAGGAAATATCAAAGTTTTGATTTGCCTTATATGGCCTATCATCAACAATTTGATTGAACCCGAAAGTATACCGCCCGTTAAATGCTGGATAGCGGTATTTCTTTTCGTCATAAAGCCCATCAAAAATCAATTCTGAAACCTTACCGACAACTTCTGAAATTTCCACATTCTGACTTTCGATTTCTCTGTTGATTTCTTGTTCCTCATCCGTAAGGAACACATAAATTTCTCCGTTTTTCTGAATCAGCGTTTGTCTTACAAGGCGTTTTAACGCCTCTTCAACTTTGTTCTTCAGAGCAATTCTATCCTCATCAATGCTAGAGACCATCAAACTTGTGATGTTCTCCAGGTTAGCGACAACTTCTTTGACGTACTTAATCATAAATAGAGTCTTAAGTACATTCACGTCAAAGCAATCCTCTGATTTATCCGGATTTAGATACTCATTATCGTAGGCACGGATAATAACACCCTTGTGACTATGATCCAAGAACTGCTCAAGTGCGTCATAAAACATGTTAAAAGGCACAATCGTTCCTTCAGACTTGTCCATGATCCTAACGGCAGATTCTTTGAACAATGCCAGCATAGAACGTTCACCCTCAGCTAAGTGTTTGCCGCTGGCACCATGTGTTCTGATTGATGTAAGCACACTCGCAAGAAGATTGAACTGATACGGAACAAATGGGTAAACTGCAGAGAAATTAACTCTATCAGAGTAGAGCTTCTTCTCAATGCCGTCATTAAATATAATCAGGTTTTTGATTATCGTATCTTTTTCATCATAGAGGAGGCCCAGTGTTTGTCTTCCGCTCTCAGTCTTCTCGAGAATTCTTTTTCGGATTACTTCATCAACGTTTGCAGAAGAAAGAGACAGCCTTGTGTCAAACCTGCCCTGAATCTTTGAAAAGTCATTACCTTTCGTTTTCGTTATGCTATCAATGTCTTGTTGGCTAGTTACTACTACCCAAGCCTTACCACCACATGCTGAACCTAAATCCTCAATAACTGTTTGAAGATTTAACATCAGCTTTGAGTCTTCACCGATATACTGCCCGATTTCATCCACAAGAAAAACTACATGATGGTTGTTACCCTTCTTGTCGATATAATGCTTCACCATATTTGCAAAGGTTGCTACATCAATGTTATAAGCTCCTGTAGAGCTTTCACACCAATTCTTAGCAGCCTCCATGCTCATATAGCCTATATGTACTAGAGTTTTGCAAACCTGATCCTGCACAAATCTGAACTGGTGTCTTGATGCTTCCCACTCCTTACCTCTGATTTCGGCAAATACGCTCTTGAACTCCTCATACTTGCCTTCATCGGATAAATGCCTTTCAAGATCTGCTAAAAACGGATTTGCTCCATAGAACCCTAAATGTTGGTTAAACACTTTAAGAAACACAGAAAGGATTGCCTCTTTGTTATTCTGTGCATCTGCCATGCCGCTTTTGGAGTCTATATTAAACAGGATGATATCACTTGAAATGTTCGCTGCTAATTTCATATCTGCAAGAACCATTTCATCCTTGATTTTTCGATCTTCAATGAAATAATCAAGAGCTGTCTTACCATCTACAACTCTATTTTCCAATAGGTAAGATAATATTTTTAAGAAGTGAGATTTACCGCTTCCAAAGAAGCCAGAAATCCATACTCCCATCTTGTCGGTATTACCTGTTATCCCCTTCTTATAGCTTGAGAAAAAATCAGCAAAATGCTTCTGCAGTTCTCTGGTAACAACATATTCTTCAAGCTCCTGTCTTACGTTTTCATCATCGCCTTGTCCAACTTTGATAACGCCTTTAATATCTCTATCAATCGCTTTTGCAAACATATTTTTTACATACATAGTCTTCTACCCCTTAATCTACGAGCTTGAATGCTCTGTAGTAATTATCATCTTTGATTTCTGAGAAAAGCATTAAGGATTGACCATCATACTTTCCAGGGAAAAACATAACAACCGGCACATCATCTATGAATTGATGCAAGTTATTCAAAATTTTGTGTGATCTTAGCATTGGAAAGCACTTCCCTACGCCTTTTAAGAAAACAATGGAATTGCTCGGCGTGTTGTTCTTAATATGTGCCAAAATTTCATTACTCTGATTGTCCTCTTCCATTCTCAGCATTTCATTAACTGCCCTGGTTATTTCAGAAAACCCTTTTGCTTTCTCAAAGTCCATACATATGTCTAAAAAACCTTCCCGGATCAGGTTGTCGATTATGATGTCATACAAATCAAAGACAACAATCCTGAAATCATGATTGTCATTTTCATACTTTGAAGCAAGGTACTCAATTCGTTCTCGTACAAGCAGCTCGTATTCCGCTGGGTAATCAAAAACATAGTAACCAACTTCATTACCTAAGCCTTTGTTTTTTCTGAAATTAGGCTGCTTAATCTTTTCCTCGAGTTTATTTAATCTGTTTTCCAGTTCAATCATTAGCTCACCCCCGTAATGGCTTTAATCGTTTGATTATCACCGTGATCTTTCAGGTAATTTTCAAGCGTTATATCCAGAATTGGAGGTGTTATTTTTTTCCCCTTGCCACTAACGGTTAGAAGACCCGCATCAGTCAAAAAATTCATATATGTGCTTCTCAGCCTTCGGAGTGTAACATCCGTCCACGTACTGACATCGTCATCTTGACTTTGTTTGTTTTTGTAGAAGATATTAATATCACTCTCCGTAAGCTCAGGTGCTCCCATTTGAACTTTTTCGCGATAAACCTCATAAAGGAACTCAAAGAACAGTCTATTCTTTTTTGCAATTGCAATTAGGTTGATAATCTTCTGCGTGTTCAAGTCGGCGTGAATGAAAATTTCAATCAAACCAGTATCGAGCGCATCTATTCTGTTTTTGAGATATCCATAATTCCGCTTTGCTCGATACTCCTTGGAGATACCAAGCAAATTATCCACTAAACATGAGTCTTTTATTTCATCCCATGTCTTCCCTTCATATTTGAGTTTAATGATTTTCCTGAATTCTATAAACCAAAAGGATTCTGACACAAGACCAGAACTGTACTTCTCCATAGTTCACCCTCCGCATGATACCACTATAAATATATCAAATTGCTTGTCCCATAAAACGGACACTAATCTGCACTTTTAACAGCTTCAACTATATCTCCAATATCACAGTCAAGTATTTGACAAATCTTGAGTAACACATCGAGAGATACGAGCTCATTCTTTTTTAGCTTTGTAAATGTAGCAGGACTTATCTTCGCTGCTTTTCTCACTTCTACATTCGTCATATCCTTATCAATTATCAATTTCCAAAGTCTTTTATAGCTCACGCCCATATTTACACCTCTTCACAGCTATCAATTTTTGAGAAATCCATATAGCTACATATGATCATACAAATACTACCAAACTCAATTATATCAATAACGTTATAGTCTTTCAATACAATCGTTCAATATCTCGAAATTTATATTGCGAATACGCAAATATCAGATAACCTTTTGAACTTTTGAACGCTATCTAGCGATCTAGCGTATTGACCCATACCCATACTGAGTAATATAAACCTTTAGAACACATACACCATACTTGTTCTTTCTCTGATGTTAGATTAATCTTCAAGTGAGTCCTTCTTGTCAGTCCATATTGAACCCCACCTCAGTCCACGAAAAAAGCATAGTTCCCCCTTGGTGGAAAACTATACTTATTTCACGACTGGCATACTGCTATTTTATAAAATAGCGATTATGTCGAGCTCAACATAATCGATATTATGTTCGGTAAGTTGTTATGTAGAGTAAAGGGTTGAAGTCGCTGTAGCGAAGCGATTTTCAACCCTTATGACTCTGCATAATAAACGGCTATTTTCCTTTGCCGAAATCTTTTAACCACGTTAGCAAGTCTGTATTTTTAACCCAAGATGGAAATTCAGGTGCAGGAGAATCACCAAGCTTTTCTAAAGCTGCTCTTTTCATTTGAGTATTGGCGCTAGCGTAAATTTGTGTTGTATCAACACTAGCGTGCCCAAGAATATCCCGAATATAAATGATGTTTACTCCAGCTTGGAGTAGGTGCATTGCTTTTGTATGGCGCAGAACATGTGGACTAATTGATTCAGGGAATGTTAATGATTGTGACGATGCAAGTTCAGCGTATTTATTTAAGATATAAGAAATCCCAGAACGTGTTAGCTTGGAATTGTGCCGATTGCAAAATAAGGGATGATCTTGTTTTTCTGGAGCAAGTAGTCGATGCTCAATCATATATCTTTCCAATAATTGAACTGTCTTTGGTAAGAGGGGGACTTCACGTGATTTTCTCCCTTTGCCAGTCAGGTGAACTTTGGCAGGGTTCTCTAAACGGATATTCCGAACGGTTAAATCAGCTATTTCTTGAACCCTACCACCAGTGTCATACAAAATGCACAATAATGCTAGATCACGTCTTCCTTCAGGCGTTGATGTATTGGGTTGCGCAAGTAGGAGTTTCAGTTCTTCAACTGTGAGATAAGTGACAACAGGTTGACTTCTCTTTTTTGGTGGAATGTTTAAAACCTTTTGGCAGTTCAACAAATTCTGTGGTTGCTCCCCTTGAACATAACGAAAAAAAGACCTAATTGCCATCAATCTCTGATTTCTTGTAGATATGCCACAGTGTCTTTCTTCCTCAAGCCACAGTATGAACTGGGAAACTAACTCTGCATTGATGTCTTTCATTGAAATTTTCTCAATCGAAAGATTATGAACATCTCGGCAATACTTTAAGAGTAGCCGGAAAGTATCACAATAGGATGAAATGGTATTCTTACTGACGTTTTTAAGGCTTGGTAAATATGATGTTAAATACTCAGTCAAGAGTTTTGAAAAATCTGTTGGTTTCATAAGATATCACCACCAATCTCAGGTATGATATCCCCTAACTCATGCAGAAGGAGAGCCGTCACTTGTGGGAACATATCTGCAGTAAGGCGTAAATAGTAAGCCGTTTCTTGCAAACCTTTATGACCTAAGTAGCTACTGAGATAAGGCAGTAGTGCTGTAATATCAGCATCTTCTTCAACCCACTTCCTTAAACAATGAACAGCAAAAGTGTGCCGCAAATCATGAAGCCTTGGTCCATTTCCTCTGCCACCATGAGAGATCCCGGCTTTCCACAGCAGATCCCTATACACGCTATAGAAACATCTTTTTTCGTAAATAGTATTATGGGTATTCGGAAGATAGATTGCATCTCCCGATGAATGAGCATGTACTTTTTCAGAATATGCCCGACAAATATTTGTTATCTCAGGCGACATTGGTACCAGCCTATCTTTGTCAAATTTCGAACCATAAATAATTAAAATGCCGTTATCCAAATCGACATTTTCAACCCGAAGCTGTTGGACCTCAGAAAAGCGTAGACCACAAAAATAAAGTAATCGGATAAACACCGGGATGACAAGATGTTTTGATGTTTTTTTAGACAATGGTTTTACAGTATCAGCTTGCTCGATAATTTTTTCAATCTCATTATCACTGAAAATATATGGTGTAAATAGATGATTTCGCTTTGGTATTTCTGAAATGACATATGAACTCATATTCATGCGTTTCATATATAATCCGAGTTGGCGAATTATTATTGCTTTCATCCTAAGAGTCTGTTGGCTCTGAGATGGATTTTGTTTTAACCAAGCTTCTACGACTTCTCTACTAAGAACAGATTCCTCCAAATGAAAGCTGATAGAGAATCTATCAAAGCTTTGTAAATAAGTTGAAACACCATTGTACTGCAATCCTAT
>Ga0194136_1001564_pt1 | contig 11386 bp, 10 predicted proteins | sample TARM_MetaG_T3A_1_FD_134023 | JGI IMG/M metagenome (GOLD analysis project Ga0194136, IMG submission 134023) | Freshwater microbial communities from Pennsylvania, USA, analyzing microbe dynamics in response to fracking - TARM_MetaG_T3A_14 (version 2) | ecosystem: Environmental > Aquatic >...
CCAGGAAGGGCTCCTGAGCGGCCTGAGCCTGCATCACGCGGGTGGACAGGGTCTCGGCAATGCCGGACAGACGCAGCTCGCGCAGCGCGCGTTCGATCTCGATCATGTTCATGGCTGAACTCCCGGTGCGTTGGTGGTGTTGTTGGTGGTGGTGGTGGTGGTGGTGGTGTTTGCCGTGGCGGCGGCGAGCGCGAAGAGATCGCTGTACTCCTCAGCGTCTCGGATGAGCTCATGCTGCTGCGTCAGCGCGTGGGCACCGGCGGCGGGTGCTTCGCCGCAGGTAGCCTCGATGGCCGCCATCGCCTGGGCAAAGAGGGCTTCGGTCAGCGCCAGCACGCGCTTGTAGCTGTAGACCCCTTGCTCCAGGGCCTGGGCGCAGGCGGCATTGATGCAGTGCGCCGGGTAACGGCGCATGAGTCCCACAATGCCCCAGAGCTTGCGCTGCCCGACACGACCCTCGATGGCAAAGAGCAGCTCACACAGCCGGCTGGCGTGCTCACCAATCTCGCCGGCCTGACGCAGGATCAGGCGGGTCTCGCGAGACGGATTGAACACCCGCTCCTCCATGGGCAGAATCACCGTGCCGGGACGCTCGGCCTTGGCGTGGGTGCGCAGCAAGGCACGGGTGTGCATGTCACGAATCTCGATGCGCTGGGCGTAGATGCGCACCAACACCTTGGAGCCGATGTTCGCCGGGCGAGCGGCGTAGCTGCTGTGATCCACCCGCACACAGCTGTCGTCGCAGACGGTGCGCACCGCCTCGTCGAAATACTGCATTCCCAGCACTGGCAGGGGTTTGAGGTGGCTGCGCTCTTCCTCGAACATGGCCTGCACCTGGCGTCGCTCGGTGCCGTGGATGCGCTTGGATGCCCAGCTCTTCTCCCAGTGCGCCAGGAACTCGTTCTGGGCCTCGATGGACTCAAAGCGCCGGCCCTTCAAGGCCGCGGCGTACACCGGGTTGAGATCGGGCTCGTACAGGTCGGGCTTGAGGACGCCTTCCTTCAGATTGTCCAGCACCACGTACTGGGGGCAGCCCCCGAAGTACCGCAGGGCCCGCTCGTGCAGCTCGGCCCAGATCTGCTGGCTGGACTTCCAGACCACGCGCCGCAAGCTGGCACGGGAATACCGCAAGGTGGCCACGAACAGGCGGGGCTTGCGGTACCGGTCGCTGCCGGGCACGCGGGTGGGCGCGCCCTCGCCGTAGTCCACCTGCATCTCCTCGCCGGGCAGGAAGGACAGGCGATCGAACTGCTCGGGCTCCTTGTGCCGCAACTTTGCACAGAAGCGTTTGACCGAGTTGTACTGGCCATCAAAGCCGTGTTGGTCGACCAGGTCTTGGTAGATGGCCGTGGCGTTTCGCTTCAGCCGCAGCTGGGCTTCGATGAACTCGCGCCAGGGTTCGCACAGGGAGGTGGCCACCGGCCCAGGAGCCGGTGGCCAGGGTGGGGGAATTTGACCTGCCGAGCCGGTGGCCACCCCGGGGGAATTTGACTGCAGTTGCTCCAGCCAGCGCTGGTGGTAGCTCCTGACCGTCTTGCGGTCGATGCCCGTGATGCGGGCGATCTCGCGTTGCGATGTGTTGCGCTCCAGCAGTGTCTCTATGGTGGCGCGTTGGTTGGACTTCAAGACATTCACTCCTTGGCCTTCCCTCGGGGAAGACTGGATCAATGTCCTGCCAACAGGTGCCGACGACGCCGGCGTTAAACCCCTATCCCCGATCAGTTCAGGTGGGGGAGTTTGAGGTGGCCATAGACGGGGGAATTTGGGTGGCCATCAGGGCGGTGGAAGTGGACTTGGCGACTGTGCATCTGATTTCTTCACGTCCAATCCCGCGAATCCCAGGTTCATGTCGCTCAATCCATCCTCAATATGGGACGCCGTGCGCGAATCGAAGCTGATAGAGGTGGTCGAGCGCCATGTGGCAGAGGAGGGGGCTCGAGCCGCTGAGCGCCAGCGTCTGGACTATTTGAATCAGTTTCAAAAGGCCCAACGTTCACTGCACGGCATCCAGGAGTTCGAGGCACGCTACGCCTCCAACGATCTGGACGGCTTGATTCCGCAGCTGGCCAATATCAAAAGATCGTTCTTGGTCGACGCTTACCGCTCGCGTTTTTCATCGATGAACACGGAGGCAGAAATCGCGAAGTTCATTGACGACTACCAGTCAGACGATCCCGACGGCCTCATACCGGAAGCGCGCAAGCGACTGGCGGTCGAGCGCGCCCGTGTGGCCGCGATTGCCAAGGTGCAAGAACAGGAGAGGGCTGACGAGAAGCAGAAGCGACTGGTCCAGGAGTTGGAGCTCGACCTCATCCGCTGTTCACGCAGCAGCCAGAACGCTGAGGCTTCCATCGAACGTGAGAATGAGATCGGACGCGTCTCTGGATTCGTCAACAAACGCGTGCTGCGAGAAGCCGGGGAGACAATCGTGCTGTGCCGACAGCTTCGGCCGAGGGTCTACGAAGAATACCGGCGTGCTGGGGGGCGGAGGGCCCTCAGTGAGTTGCAATAAGGTAATTTATTCAGCTGGCCCTTTGGCGGCCAGCTCGCAGGTTCGCTCACCCCCGGATATTGGCTTTTCATTTTTATCGGAAATGCCGCTACGCAGCGGGAGCCGTCTATGGCGTGACAAAACTCAACGCCCGTTGCCGGCCACCTTGCAGGCGTTCGTTGGTCGACGCCATCGGCAATCAAGCGGCGGATGCGTAAGGTATTGATGACATCCAGCGCACATCGCAAGACACAGAAGCAGTAGCTACCTTGTGCCCTTCCAAGTGCCCTGAACATCGGCAGTGATGAGAGGGGCCATGGTCTGCTCCAAGCAGCTGGATGTGTGCCGGGTTAATCCGAGGCAAGTGAGCTGAAGCAGGAGGGTGCATTCGAAGTAGCGTTGAGCCAATGTCTAAATCACACCCTGCGCGAGCATGGCGTCGGCCACCTTGGCGAAGCCGGCGATGTTGGCGCCGTCCACGTAACTCACCGAGCCGTCGGCGCGGCGCCCGTGCTGTAGGCAGGCTTCGTGGATGCCCACCATGATGGAGTGCAAGCGGTCGTCGACCTCGGCGCGCGGCCATGAGAGGCGCATCGCGTTCTGGCTCATCTCGAGACCCGAGGTGGCCACGCCACCCGCGTTGCTGGCCTTGCCGGGCGCATACAGCACGCCCGCCGCTTCAAGGCGCTCCACGGCTCGCATGGTGGTCGGCATGTTGGCCCCCTCGGCCACGCAGACCACCCCGTTCTGGATGAGCTTTTCGGCATCGGCCTCGTCCAGCTCATTCTGCGTGGCGCAAGGCAGCGCCACGTCCACCGGCACACCCCAGGGGCGCATGCCCGCCTCGAACCGGCTGTGGGTGCGGGTGGCGTATTCGCTCACGCGCCCATACAGGTGGTTCTTAACCTCCATCAGCTCGGCGAGCTTCTCCGGGGTGAACCCGTCTTCGTCGATCACGGTGCCGCTGGAGTCGGACACGGTGACCACCTTGGCCCCCAGCGCCATGGCTTTCTCCACCGCGTACTGGGCCACATTGCCCGAGCCCGACACGCTCACCCGCAAGCCGTCGAAACTGCGGCCCTTCTGCTTGAGCATTTCCTGCGCGAAGTACACCGTGCCGTAGCCGGTGGCCTCGGGCCGCACCAGCGAGCCACCGAACGACAGGCCCTTGCCGGTGAACACGCAGTCGGACCGGTTGCTGAGTTTTTTCATCATCCCGGCCATAAAGCCGACCTCCCGGGCCCCGACGCCGATGTCTCCTGCGGGCACGTCGGTGTCGGACCCGACATGGCGGAACAGCTCGCTCATCATGGCCTGGCAGAACCGCATCACCTCGCCCGGGCTCTTGCCCTTGGGGTCGAAGTCTGAGCCGCCCTTGCCGCCGCCCATGGGCAGGGTGGTGAGCGCGTTCTTGAAGGTCTGCTCGAAGGCCAGGAATTTCAGGATCGACAGGTTGACCCAGGGGTGGAAGCGCATGCCGCCCTTGTACGGGCCGATGGCCGAGCTGTGCTGGATGCGGTAACCCCGGTTCACCTGCACATCGCCGTGGTCGTTGACCCAGGAGATGCGGAACATCAACACCCGCTCGAGTTCAACGAGACGGTCCAGCAGGCCTTGTTCGGCGTACCTGGGTGCATCTGGATGAAGGGCCAAAGACTCTCCATCACCTCCGACACGGCTTGGTGGAATTCGGTCTGGCCGGGGTTGCGGTGGGTGACGTGCTCGAGGAAGTGGTGGGCTGAAGCGAATTTCATGGTGGTTTGCTCTAAATTTGTGCATGAGTTTATGTGCAAGCCGCATGAGGCGAGAAAATTTGCCCCATAGTGGTGCAATCCTGACGCTTGGCGTGAGTCCCTGACCGCAACGCAAGCACGCGTTTCAGCTGAACAAGCGGCCCTTCCCGCCGGGCAAGAGCACCACAAGGTCTGACGGGGGTTGCTTCACCTGGACCGCACTGCCGCCGATCGTGTGAACCTCACAGGCCATGGGGACAAGCGGTTGGCGGATGGAGTACGCCGGCGGTGACCCCGCAACCCTCACCCAGCAACACCATGCGAGTCTGGAGTCGGTCGCGCGTTATTGGGTCCACAGGTGGCGTCAACAAGTGAATGCACTTGTCTCGAACCTCGACGTATTCCAGTCGATGGCGTGTTGCGAGGGACATCCACAGCGCGTGGGCGCTGGGGGATTGGCGGGCGCCGCTGACCAGGCAGAACCCCTGAGAGAGCGCCCACTCGTACACGGCGGTGGCGATGCCTCGTCGCTGGTACTCGACCGCGTACTTGGAATGCGGAGCCCGGACAAATCGATCCAGCGAGCGATTGACTTCGATCAGGCGGTTGAAGACGGTGTAGCCGGCCAGACAGCCGCGAGCCACGTCCTCTACGTAGATGTAATGCTCTCCATCGGCCTCACGGTGTCGAAGCACCAGGCCCGGGAGCTCGGTCTTGATGATGCCGGTGCCACTTTTGAGCAGACCAGATCGCTCAAGTCGGGCGTGCAGCAACTTCAATTCATCGTCAACGGCTGTGGCACTCCACTGCACGTCGACGCGCAACTCCATGGTGTGCCGCTGCGCGCCGGGGTACGCACTGCGGCGCGTTGCGGGCCGCTCACCGTGAAGGGCTGGTCGAAGGGCGATGAAGGGCAATGCCAACAGGGCACACCTCCATGGTTCAAACATCCCGAGCTCCCGCCCACCAACCGCTCATCAAACTGTCGGGCTTCTGGCTGGCGCACACGCGGGCGCTCGAGTCCCATGCCTCCATCTGGACATTCAAACCGGCAAAAATGCCGTATCCGGCGCCGGCAGAGATGGTCTCGAATGCACTCAGACTTTCACCTGCGCGTATCGCACCTCGCGCCTCAACGGCACCACCTGCCTTGATGCCCCAACCCGCCTCCAGGTGCATGCCGCACTTGATGTTCGAGCCAACCGAGATGCCCTCAATGGCGTGGACACCGTCAGCTGATGCCAGACTGCCACCACACACGAGGCTCTTTGCGCAGGTGATGGAGCCCTGCACTGAGATGTCATGGCCCACAGATGCCTGACCGCCCAGGCGCAGATGACCTGCGCAGCGGACGTCCCATGCAACTTGCAGGTCTGCCTTCGCGGTGATGTCACCGTTGGCTTCGATGCCCCAGCCAGCTTTGAGACGCCCGCCCGATTCCAACCTGCCGTTGCCTCGAATATTTCCTTCGCAGCGGATGTCGTCTCCAGATACCAGCGATTCACCGACAACGATGCTGCCGCCCACGTCGATGCGCCGGCCCACCCGCACCACCGAATCCACATCGATATTGCCGCGCACTCGCAGTGAGCCTGCGAACACGATGGCGTCGGCGCAGAGGTGGTCCAGGATCAAGGTCTCGTTGGTGGGGCCGAACTGATCGAGCAGCCAGCAGGCGTCGCTGACGCGACCTGCATGCACCAGCGCATCCAGCAGTTCCTGGTAGTTGCTTCCTTCATGGTGGTGCCGCAAGAACCAGCGGAATCCATCGGCACAAGGCTGCTTGGTCTTGATGAAGTCTTTGGTGAGGTCCATGTCGCTCTCACAGTCGATCAACGGGCGTCACAACACCGAGTTGATCAAACGGTGCGATCAACACATCGCCGGCGGCCCACTTGGCCAGGCGCTGGGCCACGCTGCCGGTGAAGAACTGCGCCAGCGGCGAACTGCGGCGCTTGCCCACCACGACCAGTTCGGCCTGCGAGGACAGCTGGTGCAGCGCGGTTGTGTAGGCCGGGTCGCCATTGCCCACTTCGAAGGTCAGCGGAGGGTCTTTTGAGCCAGCTGGTGCGAGGTGACGTGCGCCGATGAGCTGCGCCAGCCGGTCTTTGGCGTGTTGGCGCGAGTTGAGCCGGTTGGCCTGAATGGCTTCGGCTGACACCTGAACCGAGCGCAGCTTGCTGTCTTCGATCGTGTCGATGGCATGAAACAGTCTCAGCTCGGTGGGCGTTGAGAAGCGACTGGCAAAGTCGATCAGCGGCTTGGTTCGTGCTGACAGGTCAACGGCCACGAGCACATGCCTGTACGCACGGTCGGGCTCCTGCTTGACCACCAGGAGCGGACACAAGGTGCCGTGAACAGCCTGGTCAAGCGTCGTGCCGCGGTGAAATTTTCTCCAGCTGCGCTGCAACATCGGCCCCATCACCAACAGACTGGAGTCACCGGCCTCCGCAAGCACCGCATCGAGCGGAGCCGAGCGTTCGATCGCATGCACAGAAATTTCGTGGCGCCTGGCCAGTTGACGTGCCCGCTGCCCAAGGCGCGCGATCGGGTCCAAAGGATGGATGGCCGGACCCTCGTCGAGATGGACAAGCCGCAGCGTGATCTGGCGCGCAAGCAGTGCTGCGCGCTCCAGCGCGTGTGCAGAGAGTGCCGAGAAGTCGGAGACTGCAAGGACAGAATTGAAGTGCATGGGAATTCCTGGACGAGCGAGGGCCAACCCCGCAGCGCAACGACTGGGGGACGTGATCGGCGGCATGGAGGTGGCTACGTTGTGTAGTCGCCGCTGGCTTCGGGCTGAAACAGCAGCGAGACAATTTCTGCTGCGCAGGCATCCCCGTTGGGCGTGCGCCAGCGGGCAGTGGCACCCACGCGCTGCCCAAGCAAGCTGGCGCCCACAGGGGAGAGCACAGAGATAAAGCCCAGGTGTGGCTCGGCGTCAGCTGGGTAGCACAGCGTGAGCTTTTGGCGTTGGTGGGAGTCGAGGTCTTCGACGATCACCTGCGAGTACATCGTCACGACGTCGGGTGGAATCTCGCGCGAGGGCACGAGATCCAGGGAATCGAGCGTGTCGATCAGTTCAGGCGGAAGTTGCGCGCCGTGCAGCTTGTTCAGGCGTGCGTAGTCAATTTCGGTGAGCAGTCGCTCACCCGCAAGGTTCTTGTGCATGGGGCACTCCAACTGGTGCAGGCTCGCCGGAAAATGGCGGCGCCCACGATCGCGCTGGCTTGGGGCCCGGCGATGGTTGGATTGCGCAAAAAAGAGGAAGGGGTATCGCCGGGCTTAGGAATGTGCGGCCGGCTGGCGCAGTCCCGCCGAGCCCATCAGCTTGCGGCCAGCCACAGCATCGCCTGCCGCCAAGGGCAAGCGTGCTGCCGTGAGGGCAGTGATGGTGGGGTAGGACAGCATAGAAGCTATTGTAAGACGTATTCGCTGATGCAAGCGCCGGCGACTGCCCTCGGACAAGCCCGAGCGAGCACATATTTCGCCCAACTCATCCCGCTCTTGAGGGGCAAGTTGAACTCTCGGCGAGAGAGCTGGGTCAGATTGAACACGGCCATCGGAGGGGCGACTGAAGTCAGATCTCGTGAAACACCTAGTCTCGCAGGCCAGAAAGTCCAACATGGAACTGGCCGTCGACTGCCCGGTGAAGAACTCAGCGGCCCTTCGCTGGTCGCCGCCAAATGACTCCGCCCAGTCTGAAGCCGCCGGGCGCTCTCCGGAAGTCGGAAGTGCAGCGATGGACTAAACCGCTTTCGCGGTAATCGCTCCGGCAGCATCGTGGTTATTCGTTCCGGCGCTGGTTCTGCCATGTTGACGGGTGAGGCAATCCGCCTCGCTCTTCGACAGGAGTTGAACCATGAACTCATTGACGCCCTCCGTCTCCCCGTTGCGCCAGCGCATGATCGACGACATGCGGATGCGCAAGTTCAACGGCAAGACCCAGATCCACTACATCCGCGCCGTTCGCAGGCTCGCCGCCTATCTCAAGCGATCGCCGGACACCGCCACCGCCGAGGACCTTCGGGCCTTCCAGCTGCACATGGTCGAGACCGGCACGGCACCGCCGACCATCAACTCCACGCTCAGTGGCCTGAAGTTCTTCTTCGATGTGACGCTGGGCCACGCCGAGCTGCTGGTCAAGGTGCAACCTGTGCACCAGCCACGCCCGCTGCCTGTGGTGCTGAGCTGCGACGAGGTCGCCCGTCTGATCGCTGCTGCACCGAACCCCAAGTACCAGGCAGCTCTTTCCGTGGCCTATGGGGCCGGGCTGCGCGCCAGCGAGGTCTGCGCGTTGAAGGTCACCGACATCGACAGTGAGCGCATGACGCTGCGCGTGGAGCAAGGCAAGGGCCGCAAGGACCGTTACGCCATGCTCTCGCCCGTGCTGCTCGAGCGGCTGCGGGCATGGTGGCGGGTGGGGCACGCGCAAGGCAAGATCCTGCCCAACGGCTGGCTGTTTCCCGGGCTCAACCCCATGGACTCACTGTCCACCCGGCAGCTCAACCGCGCAATTCACCTGGCCGCCGACGCCGCCCACATCGACAAGCGCGTGTCGATGCACACGCTGCGCCACAGCTTTGCAACGCATCTGCTCGAGCAGAAGGTCGACATCCGCGTGATCCAGGTGCTGCTGGGCCACAAGCGGCTGGAGACCACCGCGCTGTACACGCACGTGGCCACCGAAGTGCTGCGCGCGGTGATCAGCCCGCTGGAGACGCTGCCCTCGTCGTGAGTCTGCGGTCTCTGCGGTCATGGGGCACGCAGCCCTGGAAGTCGCCGACATCTTCCGCATTCATGGACCCGCCTGGCGCCAGGCTCAGCGTGGCCACCTGAGCCTGGCCCAACTCAAGGTCATGTCGGCCATCGAGCAGTGCCGCAGCGCGGCATTGGGTGGGCATGTCTTGCGCTGCGAGGGGTGCGGCACCGATCAGATCGCCTACAACTCCTGCCGCAACCGGCACTGCCCCAAGTGCCAGGCCAGCGCGGCCCGGCGTTGGCTGCAGGCGCGCAACGCCGACCTGTTGCCGGTTGAGTACTTCCACGTGGTCTTCACGTTGCCAGCACCCATCGCCGAGATCGCGTACTGCAACAAGGCGGTGGTCTATGGCTTGCTGTTCGACATCGCCGCTGAGACTCTTTTGACCATCGGAGGTGATCCGAAGCACCTGGGCGCTCGACTGGGTGTGACGCTGGTGCTGCACACCTGGGGCTCGGCGCTCACACACCACCCGCACGTGCACGGTATCGTCCCCGGTGGCGGCCTGGCGAGCGACGGCGAACACTGGATCGCCTGCCGGCGCGGGTTCTTCCTGCCGGTGCGCGTGCTCTCCCGGTTGTTCCGCCGGCGCTTCCTCGAAGCGCTGCAACAGGCACACCGGGATGCCCGGCTGCAGTTCTTCGGTGAACACGCGCCGTTGGCGGACGCTGTGGCGTTCGCCCGCTGGCTGGCACCGCTGCGCCAATGCGAGTGGGTGGTCTACGCCAAGCGCCCGTTCGCCGGACCCGAGGCGGTGCTGGCGTACCTGTCGCGCTACACGCACCGGGTGGCCATCTCCAACAGCCGGCTCGTGGCGCTTGATGAGCGCGGCGTGACCTTCCGGTGGAAGGACTACCGCGACAAGGGCCATGTCCCCGGCAAGACACGCCACAAGACGATGACGCTCGATGCCGGCGAGTTCATGCGCCGCTTTCTGTTGCACGTGCTGCCCGGTGGCTTCCACCGCATCCGCCACTACGGACTGCTGGCCAACTGCAACCGAGCAGCCTGCCTGGCCCTCGCACGCCCGCTGCTGCAAGTGCCTCTGCAGGGTCCACAGGTTCCGCCACCCTGCGACGATCCGCAGGACACCGTGCGCCCCACCTTCGTCTGCCCGCACTGTGGCCACGCGATGACCATCGTGCTGACCTTCACGCGCGGCGAGACGATCCGTGCGCCACCTCTTCAGGCGCCGCCATGAACGTTCCTCGCTGCCTCGGCAACTCATGTTTGTTGACGCTTCAAACGTCGGCATGGTCAGCTCGTGTTCGGCGCTCCACACGCTCACGTCCGCGCTCGCAAAAGGCCTCGTCGATGACGACGTTGCGCCTCCTTGCCCGTATGAGCCCGGTCGTTGGGAGACAGCGCGCCATCCAAAAGCACCATCACCGCGCCACCGCACGCATGCAATCGCCATAGCGTGAACGGGCACCGTCGCGTTCGCCGCGGTTTCCTCCCTCGAGGCTTGTTCAACACCCGCCCTTCATCCTGGCGCATCGTGGTGTGTGTGGCTCGCGGGCAGGTGTCGAACAAACCTAAACGATTGCAGACATTGGTGACCGAGTGAAAGTGGTGCCTCTGCTGCAACATTGCGATCATTTAGACCTCAGTATTTGCGTGCGGTGAGCGTCCGGACCTGAGCGCAAAGCGGACTTTCCTTTTAAGACCACCGTAGCGCGCAATCAGCAAGCCACCCCGCCAAGCTGAAAGGCACTCGCTGGACATGGCTTCGACCGGCCCACCTCCGTAACAGCTTCGAGACCGAATGGCGCCAACGTAATCTCCTTGTTTGATTGCCTGTGGCTCTGAACGGTTTACATGGTCTTTGGCGGTCCGTCAGCTTGGACGCGATAGTCTCAAGAAACAGACCATCCATTTCTGCTTGCCCCAGCCCCACGCCCCAATGAAGATCGATCGCTCCAACATCGTCGTTGCACTTGACGGCGCATCAAATTTTCGCGACCTGGGAGGCTTGGCAACATTGCATGGGTCACACGTTCTGCGAGCACAGGTCTATCGCAGCGATCATCTGGCACGACTCAGTGCGGACGATCACCAGCGCCTGCTTGCGCTGCGTGTGACGCGCTGTGTGGATTTGCGAGGGCGCCTCGAGCCCCGATGGCCAGGTCAAATTCCCCCACCCTTGGCCACCCCAAATTCCCCCAGGCAGGACGGTCGGATTATGACGACTCGGGTGTGATGGCGATGCGTGCAGCGGCCTCCTTGAGGCGGTAGCTCTTGCCCTCGAACTCCAGCATCGCGCAGCGGTGCATGAGGCGATCCAGGATGGTGCTGGCCATGGTGGCGTCGCCGAGGTATTTGCCCCAGTCCTGCACCACGCGGTTGGACGTGATGAGAACAGCGCGGCGCAGCTTGTAGCGCTGGTGCACGATGGCCTGTAGG
>Ga0194136_1001565_pt1 | contig 11383 bp, 11 predicted proteins | sample TARM_MetaG_T3A_1_FD_134023 | JGI IMG/M metagenome (GOLD analysis project Ga0194136, IMG submission 134023) | Freshwater microbial communities from Pennsylvania, USA, analyzing microbe dynamics in response to fracking - TARM_MetaG_T3A_14 (version 2) | ecosystem: Environmental > Aquatic >...
GAGTGAGTCCGATATGGCCGACAACGGGGATGCCCGCTTTCACCAGAGCGGTTATCTGGGGCACCACATCATGGCCGCCTTCAAGCTTCACGGCACGGGCGTTGCCTTCCTGAAACAGCCGTGCGGCGTTCTTCATGGCCGTTTCTACCCCAGGCTCATAGCTCATGAACGGCATGTCGGCGATAACCAGCGCCTGCTTTGCTCCGCGTGTCACCGCGCGGCAGTGGTGGATCATTTCATCCATGGTAACGCTGATGGTGTCGTCGCGCCCCAGCATGACCATTCCCAGCGAATCACCCACAAGAATCATATCTATGCCGCATTCGTCCACCAACGTGGCGGAGGAGTAATCATATGCGGTGAGCATGGTGAGTTTGCGCTTCCCCTTGGCAGCCCTGATTGTAAGAGAGGTAACGGAGGGGGCGTTTTGTGAATGCGTGCTCATGGTTCTTCCTTCTATTGGTCATGTGGGAATCCGGTTCACCAAAGACAATTGTGCTGTGCAGGGCTGGATTTGTATATGATTGAGGACGGCAGGGCAAGAAATGACGAGGAAAAACTGGAGTGTCCGAGTAGCGCCGTTTTTAGTTTTCATATCGTTTTTCATACATGATATTTGATGGATACGTCTTGCCGAGTGAGTCCGCGTGCCTGTTTCATGATGTGTTGCCCTCTTTTTGAAACGCACTCTGTGGTTATGAAGTTTTTTTCTTAACAACCCTTAAGAAGTGTGAAGCCGGGTCGATCAGTACTGCAAGCATTGGCGGACAAGGCTGCATGGATGCGGCCGAGCAAAGGGCTACCGCCTTGGTGACACAAATATTCAGGGAGGAATATTATGTCTCTGGTCATAAATCACAACATGATGGCGCAGAACGCTGCCCGTAACCTGGGCACTTCATTTGGCAACCTTTCAACCTCCGTACGCCGCCTTTCTTCGGGTCTGCGTGTGGGCACTGCTTCTGATGACGCAGCCGGTCTGGCGATTCGCGAACTTATGCGTTCCGATATCTCCGCACTGAACCAGGGCGTTCGTAACGCTAACGACGCCATTTCGCTGATTCAGACCGCGGACGGCGCGCTTTCCGTTATCGACGAAAAGCTCATCCGCATGAAGGAACTGGCAGAACAGGCCGCAACCGGTACGTACACCTCTGAGCAGCGTCTGATCATCGACTCCGAATATCAGGCAATGGCTTCGGAAATTACCCGTATCGCAAACGCCACCGACTTCAACGGCATCCATCTGCTCAACGGTAACCTGTCCAGCGACACCCACAGCGGTTCTGCTATGCAGTCTACCGGCAAGATGAAGATCCACTTCGGTACCAAGAACGACAGCGCGGAAGACTACTACTACATCAAGATCGGTACCGCTACCGCGTCTGCTCTCGGCCTTGGCAACCAGGCTTCCGCTACCAACCAGGGTTACACCATTTCCACCCAGTCTGCCGCTCAGCAGGCTCTGGTAGGTATCGAAAACGCGATTATTTCCAAGGACAAGATCCGCGCCAACCTCGGTGCTCTGCAGAACCGTCTGGAAAACACCATTTCCAACCTGCAGATTCAGTCCGAAAACCTGCAGGCTGCAGAATCCCGAATCTCCGACGTTGACGTATCGTCCGAAATGACGGAATTCGTCCGCCAGCAGATTCTCACCCAGGCCGCAGTAGCCATGCTGTCTCAGGCAAACAGCCTGCCCAGAATGGCCATGCAGCTCCTCGGTGGCTAACGACCACCACATGGGGGGTGGGAGTTCAGACTCCGTGATTCAGGGCCGCCGCAAGGCGGCCCTTCTTTTTTTGGTGCTCCTCTTTTGGTGTTCCTCAGGCGGGCATGGCTTATCGCTGACGCTGTTTACTTTACCTTCATGCTGATGCACAGTGGCACATATATACTACTCCATGCAGGCAGGTACTTATGCGTTTTAAAGTTACAGCAGATAATTTCCCTCTGGTTCTTGCCGCGGTATTCACCGTGTTTTTCGGGCTTCTTGCCATCAATCCGGTTTCCCGCGCAGTGTGGATAGCCGAGGTCATTCCCGTGGCCTTTGTCTTTCTTCTGCTCGTTGCCACCTACAGGTGGTTCCGGTTTTCCAACGTGGCATACGGCCTTATGGCTGTGTGGCTGTTCTGGCATACCATCGGGGGCCATTTCACCTTTGCCAACGTGCCGTTCGGATGGATTTCTGAACTGCTGGGTTCGCAACGCAATCACTTTGACCGCATCGGTCACTTTTCCGTAGGATTCTACGCATACCCCATGGCAGAACTGTTCATCCGCCGCAAACTGGCCGGGCCCATTGTCACCACCTTCTTCGGACTTTTTTTCATCATGTCCATTGCGGCAGGGTATGAGATTATCGAATGGTGGTACGCCGTGGCCGAAGGTGGCGAGGCCGGAATTGAATTTCTTGGCAGTCAGGGCGATATCTGGGATGCCCAGAAGGACATGCTGGCCGATACGCTTGGCGCCGTGGTCACGCTGATTCTGTTCTGGGTATTCGGCAAGCGGTGGGGAAGCCGCTAGCAAGTCAATATGACAACGTACATGAAAAAGCCCCGCGTTTGCGGGGCCTTCCAGGTTAATGACAAACCTTCGTTTTCAGTAAAACCGTATTTCCGTTAAGCCGGAGCTGAAGTCCGAAAAACGGATTTACATCGCTTATACGAGGTGCAGGAAAGTTAGGTTCCTGCCCGGCGGAGCCAAAAAATACCAGAAATGACTTTGTCAGCAGTCTGAAAGGCCCCGCGTTTGCGGGGCCTTCTTTGTTCTGTCAGTTATGCCATGGGGAGCATGCCTTTTTCATGGCGCAGCAGCCGGACAACTTCCGGTGTGCAGCACCGGCCACGGGGAGAAAGTTCGGGGCAGCGGCTGCCGTCGGCCCCCATGAGTCTTTTGAGCACGGCAAGGTCGGAATTGCCTTGCCGGATGAGGGCTATCACTTCCTTCTTGGTCACCTGATTGCAGTAACATACTGTCGCATCATCTTCAGCTTGCAGAATGTCTTCCGTGCAGGTGTCCATGTGTTTTCCCCAAGTTAGAGTATGGCGTTGAACAGGTAACCTACCACCAGTATTCCGGTGCCGACCGTTGCGGCAAACACGGCGATGAGCTTTTTGGTAAGCACCTTTCTGAGGATTACCATTTCAGGAAAACTGAGAGCAATCACTGACATCATGAAGGCCAGAACAGTGCCGAGGGCGGCACCCTTGCCCAGCAGGGCAGAGACTATGGGAATGATGCCAGCGGCGTTGGCGTAGAGGGGAATGCCGACCAGAACAGCGGCGGGAACGCTCCACCATGCTTCGGCTCCCATGATGCCCGCCATGAATCCCTGCGGGACGAAACCATGTATGCCCGCACCGGCTGCAATACCCAGAATGATGTACTTCCACGTCTTGCCGACAATGTCCTTTACGGAGTTGAGGCCAAAGTCGATTCTGTCGCGCCAGTCGCGGTAGAGGGGGGCTTTTTCTTCCGCATCGTTCCGTACCTGAAGCACCCATGGCTCCAGCCAGTTGTCGAGTTTCATGCGACCCAGAATCCATCCGGCCACGATGGCAATGCCGACACCCGTGGCAAAATAGATGGCGGCAACCTTGAAGCCGAAAAGGCCGTAGAGCAGCACCAGCGCTATTTCGTTGACCATGGGGGCGGAGACGAGAAAGGAGAAGGTGACGCCGAGCGGCACTCCCGCAGCTACAAAGCCCAGAAACAGCGGGACGGCGGAGCAGGAGCAGAAGGGGGTGACAACGCCGAGCAGGGCGGCAAGCACATTGCCTGCGGACTCCCGGTCTCCGGCCAGCAGTTTTCTGGTGCGCTGGGGCGTGACCCATGTTCTGAGCATGCCGATGCCGAATACGACAAGCATGAGCAGCATGAGCACCTTGGGCGTATCATACAGGAAAAAGGCAATGGCCTCATACCAGTGGCTGCCTTGTTCAAGGCCGGGAATCATGTCCGTTGCAGCTCGTGCCATGGGCGCGAGCTGCTGGTAGAGCGCAAACCACAGCAGCAGAAGCGTTGTGCCTGTGAGCAGATACACAGCCTTTCCACGCTGTACGCTGGTGGGAGCGGTGGTGCGCTGACAGGCGCAACCGCCCGCAAGGGGGCTGGTCGATCCCTGATCTGTTTGCGGAGCACCGAATGCCGAGGCCGCGAATTTGCCCGAGGGAGCAGGTTGGGCCGATGGCGCCGGTTGTCCGGATGGTGCCGGTTGGGCCGGGGGAACAGGCTGGCCGAAAACGGCCTGTGCAAAATGACCGTCGGCAGGGCGTGGTGCAGCACCCTTGCCGCAACCGCAGCCCTGCGGGAATGATTCCGGTTTATCCATGACTTACCCCTTGCTGCATTGCAATTTTTCGGGTGACAGTTCAGGCAGTTGCAGACGCAGGGCGCGTATGGCGGGATCGTTATTCAGATGCGTCCTCAGAATGCCCAGAACGGATGCACGTATGGCGGCCGGGCTGTTTTCGGCGCTGTCTGCCGCGACCGTGTCTTCTGCCAGTCGGAAGTGCATCCATGAACCTTCCCTTCGGGCGGTTATCAGGCCTGCTTCCGTAAGTTGTTTGAGATGCTTGGAAACCGTGGGCTGCGCCAGATTCAACGCTGCAACGATCTCGCAGGCGCACATCTCACGGACTTCGAGCATTTTCAGAATCTTGATTCTACCGGGATCGGAAATGGCCTTGGACACTCGGGTGAAAATATCCAGTTCTGTCATGTCGTATCTCCATATTGCCATATAGCAATATGTCTATGGCATGCCGCTGTCAAGCTTCTCTTCGCAATATTCTATCCGGAGCTGAACAGAATTCCGGCTGTGCTGGTGAGCCGTCCAGAGAAACAGGGCGACTATACAGGGGAGGGAAAAGGGGGTAAGCCAAGGGCTTCATTCCGCCCCGCTCGGGCGACAGATACAGGAGATGACAATGACAGCATGCAATCCGCAACAGAACCTGCAGGGCAGAGACCGGCTCACACGTCTGGCTGATTTCTTGTTCGAGGCGGGTATGCTGCGCAAGACGCCGAGGAGCGGGTACCAGTTTCTTGGAACGGGCAATGAGAATGTGGCCGAGCACTCTTTCCGCACAGCGGTCATAGGCTGGGTGCTGGCAAGGGAAGCGGGTGTTGATGCCGAGCATACAGCCATGATGTGCCTCTTTCATGATTTTCATGAGGCCCGTATCGGCGACTTCAACTACGTGAACCGCATTTACAATACCACCAAGCCCCGCGCCGCCATGGAGCACGCCACGGAAGGAACCGGTCTTGAAGATACGGTTCTCGGACTGTGGGACGAGCTGGAAGAATCCCGTTCGGTTGAGGCACAGCTTGCTCATGATGCTGACCAGATAGACCTTATCCTGAACCTGAAGCAGGAGCTTGATCTGGGCAACAAGTATGCGGGAAAGTGGATGGAATCTGCCCTGCAGCGTCTGCGCACCCCGCAGGGAAATGCGCTGGCCCAGACCATTTCGGAGACGGATCATACCGACTGGTGGTTCATAGGACCGGACCGCAGCTGGTGGGAGCGCAAGAACGGCAAGAAATAGCCGGTGCGCCCGCTGTCGAATGTCCTGCTGAATGGGCCGAATCCGCCAGCCCCGTCCGGCCAGCTTGGCCAATCCTGCCATAGAGAGCATGGACGCCTCGCACGAAACAGAAAAAGCCCCGCAGCAATGCGGGGCTTTAGGTTAACGCCAAACCTTCGTTTTCAGTAAAACCGTATTCCCGGTAAGCCGGGATCGAGATCCAAAACGGATTTTCATCGCTTATACGAGGTGCAGGAACGTTAGGTTCCTGCCCGGCGGAGCCGAAAAATACCAGAAATGACGTTGTCAGTAGAAAAGCCCCGCAGCAATGCGGGGCTTTCGTGTTCTAAGCGTCTGGCCTTGAGGTCTAGAAGTGCGGAACCTTCGTGAGCCAGCCCTTGGTGTCGGGCAGGGCGCCCTTCTGGATGCCGGTGTAGGTTTCGTACAGCTTGCGGGTAACGGGGCCGATGGAGCCGTCGCCCACGGTGAAGGAGTCGCCTTCGTCGGTGATGTACTTGCCCACGGGGGTGATAACGGCTGCGGTGCCGAAGCCGCCCGCTTCAGTGATTTCGCCGGACTTGACCATGGCGACGAAGTCGCTGAGCTTCACACGTTCCTGACGGGCGTTGGGCAGCAGTTCCAGAACCGATTCAGACGTGATGGACTGCAGAATGGTATCCGTGAATTCGGGAATGACCACGCTGCCGTCGCGCATGACGTGGAAGTGGTTCATGGCGCCCACTTCTTCAAGATAGGTGTTGGATGCATCAAGATACAGTACCTGAGCGGCACCCTTGGACTGTGCGAACAGCTGTGCGCGCAGCGATGCGGCATAGTTGCCCGCCGCCTTGGCGGCGCCGGTGCCACCGGGGGTGGCACGGTGGAACTGTTCGGTGATCAGCAGGGTAACGGTCTTGTTGAAGCCGCCTGCATAGTAGGGGCCGCTGGGCGACAGCATGATGCAGTAAGTGAATTTGTCGCTGGGCTTTACGCCGAGAGCATCTTCGGTGGCGAACAGGAAGGGGCGGATGTAGAGCGAAGATTCGGGAATGGTGGGGCACCATTCGCGCTCTATGTCCAGAAGGCGCATGAGTCCCTGCACCTGCATGTCCACGGGAACGTGGGGCATGCACATGATGTCGGCGGACCTGTTCAGGCGTTCGGCATTCTTTTCAAAGCGGAAGGTGTAGATTTCGCCGTCTTCATGGCGGAATGCCTTGGCGCCTTCAAAGATGGCCTGGCCGTAGTGCAGTGCGATGGCTCCGGGGGGAACGCTGAAGTCACCGTAGGGAACAATGCGCGGATTGGACCATTCCTTGTTGGCGTAGTCCATGACAAACATGTGGTCGCAGCGAAGCTTGCCAAAGGGCAGGCTGTCCATGCCCTTGAGAACGGAATGCCGACGTTCGGATTCCGGCAGCAGATTCAGAGAAATTTCCATGGTCCATCCCTTCGGTTCAAGAAAGTATTGCGTAATCGGGCACGGCCTGAATCGTATTCCGTGAAGCAGGCACGAGGCATCCGAATGGTCTTGTAGAGGGCTACCTTTCCGCGAGAGAGCGCTTTTGTCAATGGGGACAGAGTGGAAATAAGGCAACGTTTCCGCAGCTTCGCGCTTTGTCCGTTGCCGATGAGACGCCTGATGTGTCCGGCGGCTCAGAAGGTATAACCGAGCATTGCCATATCCTGCATATAGTACCGGCTCAGCGCATCAGTCACGCTGTCGGGGAGTATTCTGCGGTAGGCCTTGTCGTTTCCGGCGGTGTGTCTGTCCGGCATGAGCAGGTATTCACCGCATATGCGCTGCGATACGAAGGCAAGGTCTTCGTTCAGCGTTTCATAGCGCCCGATGTAATCCACAATGATCTCACCCGTGTCATTGAGAAACCAGCTTGTCTGCGGGTGCCACTGCCTGGACAATTTGCCCAGCAGGAGCAGCTCTGCGCATGTTTCAAGGTCGGCATTACGCAGAAGCTCATAGTCGGCAGCGCTGTGTTCGCTTTCTTCGCGGGGGGAGCGTGCGTTGCGGTACAGGGAGAGGAATCGGTCATACGGGTTGCGGACAAAGCAGAAGGTAAAGAAGCGCTCGTAACAGCGTTTGCCCATCCACCAGTTCAGTTCCCGTGCTGTATAATGATCTGATGACGACAGGCCGAAGGCGCTGGAGATCGCCTCTCCGGCGTTGTGCGGGATATGGATGAACAGCGCGTTGGAAGAGACAACATTGGCCTTTCCGGTATAGGCGAGGTTGAGCACCTCTGCCGCCACGATGTTTCTGAATCGTCTGAGACGTTGAGAGAGTATATGCATGCCAGTTTTCCTGAAGCGTGGTTGGAAAAGTATCGATACGTGGAAATACGGGGAAAGCAGGAGTGCGGTTACTCCGCTTTTCAATTATTAGTGTTTATTTAGGGAGCTGCCGGAGAGTTGTGGAATATTTTGTTAATAGCCGGTGTATTATGGGTTGCTTGCGTGGCGAATGGTTTGATGACGATACAGTGTGGGCGTGGTGGATTGTTAGTGGGAGATAAATGGCCGGAAAAGGCATGTGGAGTGGATGTTAGTATCATCTTTTTTTGAACTGTTTTGGGGTTGAATAAAATTGTTCATGATTTATGATGGGTTGCGGGTGGAAATAAATCTGATGTAAACGAAAATAAGTGTTGACTATCCGTGTCAGGAGAGTATAAGTGGATTTCTAAACAATAGCGGTGCTGTATTTTCTTGAGTAGGCTCTGGAGGACGGCAGCACATCCCCTTCCCTTTTTTATTTTGGAGTTATTCACTTGGCTAAGAACATTTATGTCGGCAATCTGGCTTGGTCCACCACTGATGCGGATCTTCGTAACCTCTTCGCTGAATTCGGTGAAGTGATTTCCGCCCGTGTCATCTCTGACCGCGAAACCGGTCGCTCCCGCGGCTTCGGCTTTGTGGAAATGGACGATGCCGGTGCAGCACAGGCCATTCAGGCACTGAATGGTAAGGGTATTGGCGGTCGTGACCTCAAGGTTAACGAAGCTCAGCCCCGTGAGAGCCGTCCGAGCCGTCCCCGCTACTAAGCGAACGTTCGAAAAGCGAATCACGAAGCCCCCGCGTTAGCGGGGGCTTTTTTGTTGCCAGAAAATGGCCGGTATGGGCAGGTTTGTGTTTGCGGTATCCGTGATGAAGCAGGGGAGTTGACCAGCAGCTGATTGGCTCGGCTTACTGTGGTCCCTTCAGACCGGCTCATGTGACTGAAGTCAGGCCCGCACGTTCTGTCTGCCCCGTCAGGCTCAACTGGTCTCAACCGATTTCAGCTGATCTCAACCGATCTCAACCGATCTCAACTGATTTCAACTGGCAGTCTGGCTGGTTCGGCCATTTAGACCTGTCCGACCAGCTCGTTCGGTCCGCTATATTCGCTCCGGCCTGTTCCGGCCCGCTGGTCTGTTATGACCATCCAGAGCTTATTCAAGCCCGTTACGCTCCGGCCGTTGCCTGATTCTTTCTCATCCGGCGGCTGCCGATGACCAGAAGGACCAGTCCGGCACCCATGAGAATCCATGTCTGGGGCTCAGGCGCAGGCACGGGCGTTCCATCCTTTACCCACGCGCTACCTTCCCCGATGCCCTGAATGTGGACAACGGAAAGGTAATCAAGGCCTTTGCTCGAGTAAATGGTGTTGAAATCCTCTGCCGTAAGATCATCAAGTCCGGAGAGCAGGAAGACTGTGTAGTCGCCTGCTTCAAATCGGTCGAGTGCAGCCTTCTTTGCCTTGGACGAACCGGCCGAAGTGGCAAAGTCGATGCTGATGGGCATGGTGACGTTTGCCCCCGCTGAGATAAGGTCGGGGTCAATGGTCACTGAAGCTGCAGCCGTGCCTTCAAGATACTGGATATTCAGCTGGTTGACATTCTTCAGCGGGTTGAAGTTGAAGAACCACGAGGTGGCAAACTCTGCGTCGGTCAGGTTAACCGCCCTCAGGGTAAGCAGAACTTCGCCGGGGGCGTAGTCTGCAAAGTTGGCTGAAAGCCACGGATACTCCCCGAAAGGTTGCGAAGATCCGTCCGTATACGTTTCCGTGTATTCAATGAAAAAGGCATGCGCGCGAGAAACGGGCATGAGTCCGGTAATGACTGTAATCAGAAGGATAATGAGAAGGGTATGGGTGTTTTTCATAGTGTGTCCTCCCTTGGTTGGCTTTGTTGCAAAATATATGCTACAATAAAATTTCATGTATTCGGGATGTTGTGAAAGCAATAACGCTGAATTTGTTGGGAAAACCAACAGAAATGTCGGAATAGGCTACATGTGGGCCTTGTGCCCTGTAAGGTCCGGAATAACTAACGATTGGGAGCACGGCCATGAAGCGGGTAGCGTTGGGGATGGTTGTAATGGTTCTTATGCTGGCAGGGTGTTCAAGTACAAGTGCGCAGAATGCGCCCGGACACGGAACGGAGGCGGGTATGGTGCAGGCAAATGCAACTGTGGAAACTGGTGCCACAGGGCGGCTTGCGCCGTTGCCTTCTTCGCCCAATGCGGTTTCTAGCCTGAGCGGAGATTCTTCCCGTCAGGTGCCTGCGTTACCCATGAAGGGAGACAGGCAGCAGACCATGGCGCTGATTTTGAAGACTTTTGCCACCATGGGGCACAACAGTGTTGAAAAGCAGGAAGATGTGTATGTGCACGTTGTGTTCGTGAGCCGTCTTTTCCACTTCAAGGATGATGTTGAATTGTACATCGAAGAGGAGACCGGAATGGTGCACTACCGTTCTGCTTCACGCTCAGGTTATTGGGATTTCGGTGTGAACCGCAAGCGGTATGAGGAGTTCAGACGGCTTTACATGAGTGGTGTGTAATGCGTTCCATATGAACAGGCAGATAGCGGGGCGAAAGATCTGGCAGATCCGTGCAACCGGTATTTGTCAGTAGCCCTATATTTCCCGTTGCCGGATCGTGCACATGAGACCGCCGCCTGAAGGTACTTAGGCGGCGGTTGTGCGTCTCATCGGGTATTAAGGCCCCGTGTAAAACGTCTCCTCCGGTGGCAGCGGCTGTTGGGCGCAACGGCTGCCACCGGAAGGAGGGGTTGGTGAGCTAGTGGAGTTCGGGTTCCGTCTCCCTCTTAGGAGCGCATGTCGTCCTTGCAGATGCCTGCTACGGGAACGGGCTTCTTCATGGCGTCACGACGGAAAGGTTCGCCGAGTTCCTGATTGTTCAGGATTTCGATGAAGGTGGTCTTGCCTTCTTCCATCTGTGCCTTCACGGCTGCAGCGAGCTTTTCGCGCAGTTCTTCGGCGGTGGAAGCCTGACAACCGTCTACACCGCACGCCTTGGCTACGTTGGCGTAGGATACGTTGGTGTTCAGTTCGGTACCCACGAAGTTGTCATCGTACCACAGGGTGGTGTTACGCTTTTCAGCGCCCCACTGGTAGTTGCGGAAGATGACCATGGTGATGGCGGGCCAGTCCTTACGGCCGCAGGCAGCCATTTCGTTCATGGAGATGCCGAACGCACCGTCACCGGCAAAGCCGATTACGGGAGCTTCAGGCTTGGCGATCTTGGCACCCAGAATGGCGGGGAAGCCGTAACCGCAGGGACCGAACATGCCGGGAGCAAGGTACTTGCGGCCTTCTTCGAAGGTCGGGTACGCGTTGCCTATGGCGCAGTTGTTACCGATATCGGTGGAGATGATGGAACCTTCGGGCATCACTTCCTTGATTACACGCCATGCCATGCGGGCGGTGAGCTTTTCGGGCTCACGGGTGCGGGCGCGCTCGTTCCAGCTGGTGCCGGGATCGTCCTGCTCGTGGTCCATGGAAGCCAGTTCCTTGTCCCATGCAGCCTTGGTCTGAGCAATGAGTGCC
>Ga0194136_1001568_pt1 | contig 11379 bp, 9 predicted proteins | sample TARM_MetaG_T3A_1_FD_134023 | JGI IMG/M metagenome (GOLD analysis project Ga0194136, IMG submission 134023) | Freshwater microbial communities from Pennsylvania, USA, analyzing microbe dynamics in response to fracking - TARM_MetaG_T3A_14 (version 2) | ecosystem: Environmental > Aquatic >...
CGCTGCGCCGTCATCTGAAGGGGACGGGAAAACCAGGGATGAGCACTGCGCTGCTGCAGGCGAATACGATAGGTCTGTGCGTCTTCGGTGATGACCAATTCATCACCCTCTCGCAGATTTGCCGCCGGCTGGCGGGTCACCGGTGCCGGCGCATAGCTGACCGCACAGAGCCCCTGGCGCAGGCTGTCACGTTGCGCCGCGTCGAGCCGGGCATTGCTATCCAGTGCGCTGCATACCTGTTGCTGGTAGCCGCTCCACTCTTCCTTGTTGGCACCGGCATCCAGCAAGCCGCGAATGGTCTCGGCGCCGGCATGGCTGGCTGCCAGCAACAACGCAGTTTGCGGGCTGCCAGAGGCTTCGTCGCGGTCCATGCCGCCAGCCCCGGCGTACAGGTTGCGGCGTGTGCGCAGATGCACATCGGCACCGCCAGCCAGCAAAATACGCAGCGACTCCGGCTGATCCAGTCGCGCCGCCAGCATTAACGGGGTACGGCCCCAGGCATTCTGCGCGTTGACATCAAAGGCGCGCTGCAACAGCGCCTGCAGCAGTTGCGGATTGGCTACGGCGGCGTGCACTGCACTGTCCTGATCAGCCCCCAGACCGGTCTGGGGGCCACGCTGGCCGCGTTCCCAGCCAATGAAGTCGTTGACCACCGGCCAGGGTGCAGCGTTGAGAATCACGCTGTGCAGGCTCTGGAACTGACGGCCGCGCTCCAGTTCACCGGGTTCGGTGGCCATCCGGTAACGCGATCGATAGTCGGCAAAGGCCGGCAACGGCAGCTCAACCCGCTGCCCGTCAAGTGGCAGATTGTTGATGGCGTCGGCGAGCATGGCGTGTATCAACAGATCGGCGGCGGCCTCGGCCTCACCCGGATTCAACCCCTGAACTGCAAACACGCCGCGCAGCTCGCCATGGGTCGGTGCCAGTACCGGCACCAGCTGCCGATACAGCTGCTTGTTCAGCAGGTTGCGTTCGGACCACTGGAACAGCCGCTCAAGCAGCAGGTCATGCTGTTGCTGCAGGGCTGCACGGCGACCATGGCGCTCCAGTTGATCGCCCCCCAGCAGCGGCAGATTCAGCAGGGTCCACTGCAGCTCACTGCGGAACTGGTGCTGGTCACGCCGCTCGTGCTGGGCGACTTCATTAAGCGGCTGGCCAGCCAGCTGGGTCAGCAGGCCCTGCAGTTGCTGCACCCTCGGCAGGCCTGCGAGCAGATCGGTGCGCGGGGGCGTCAGGTAACTGCGGAACAGGCACAACGGCTGCAGACTGCCACCCTGCAAGGCATAGAGGCCGGCAAACGCCGACTCCCCCCGGGCAGCCGGCGAATAGAACCCCCAGGTCTCGTTGACCAGAATGCGCAACTGACCATCCTCGCGGAAGATCTGAATATCACCGTAGTCGCCAGTCTGCGACGAGGAAACATGGGCACGCCCGCCATAATTCGGCTGCTGCGCCACCCAGGCCGGCAGCGTGCGCGAATCCATGATCCGCTCGCCATTCAGACTGAGGCCGGTCGGACGCATACGCTGACCACCATAGGGGCCGCTGTTGTGTATATCGATGCGCAGGCGCCCTGAACTGGTATCAGTTTCCAGAGCGCCGCCCAGCGAGTCGGCCAGCGCCTCGACACCTGGCAGACGCGACATCAACGGCAGGCCATTGCGCCGCAGCTCGCTGTTCAACCTGTCGGTGAAGGCATTGCAGAATGGGGCACTGCCCTCGGCCAGCCGGTACTCGGCATAGCTGGCCAGCGCATGGGGCTGTGTGGATGCCCTGGACGCAACCGCCGGCCAGTTGCGCAGCGCCGCCAGACGCTGCCCATACAGCCCTTCAAGACAGCTGGCACGCTGACTGTCTTCGGCCTGCGGGCATTGTTCGAAACGACTCAGCAGCCACTGACGCTGATTGCTTTGCAGCAGCATCAGCGCCGGCACATCCAGCTCGCCCAGACGCTGGTGATACAGCTGCTGGACACTCAGGTGCAGCCCCGCCAGACGCTGATCAGTGCAGATCAGGCGCTGCACATCCGGCAGTGCATTGCGGCAGTCATACCCCGGTGGCTGATCCGGCCGGTAGCTGGCCGGTTGCAACTGCGGACGGCTGCTGGTCTCGGAAACCGGGGCAGTTGGCTGGGTGGTACAGCCGCCCAGCATCAGGAGTGCGGCGGCGGGCAAGCTCAGCAAGGCGGATCTGTTGATCATGCAATCCTCTGCATTGATGTTATTTGATGAAGATGGCTGTGCCGTAAATGGTGTAGTTGCCACTGCCGCCGGGTGCCGGCGGAAATGGCGCAGCCGCCCGAATGGCTTGTTCCGCAGCCTGGTCCAGCAGTTCATCACCGCAGCGGTCAATCTTCCACGACAGCAGATTGCCCTGGGCATCCACTACCACTTCCCAGGGAATGTAGCACTGGCGCTTGAAGTCATCGGGATTGCCCTTGTACCCCGGCGGTGGCTTGTACACGGCACCTTCAGGCCGTTGCAAGCGCGCATTGACCCGGCCCTTGACTGTCTCGGCATAGCCGGAGGGCGCCATGCGGCCACGGCTGGCGGCGCTTTCGGTTGGCGGCGGTGGCGCAGCCCATTCCTGATTGGCACCAAAGCTGTGCGCCGGCGGGCCGGAACTGCGTGGCGGCTGACTGACCGGGCGTGGCGGTTGCGGTTGTGGACGCGGCGGCTGCTGTTGCGGCGGCGGTGGCGCCGGTTCGGGTTCGGGTTCTGGCTCAGGCTCAGGTTCCGGCTCGGGCTCAGGCTCCGGTACTGGCAGCTCAATCATTTCGATGGCCACCACGGTTTCCGCCGGTGCCGGCAACGGGGTATGCCGGTACAGCAGCAGCCAGCCCGCCAGCGCCACGTGCGCTGCCAGCGAAAGGCCAATCACCATTAACCGCAGCGACCAGCCAATCCCCGATGGATTGTCGGCTGAAGTGCGCATCAGAGCTCCGGATCCTCGCTGGCAACCAGACTGATACGGCTGTAACCGGCCTTTTGCAGCGTATTCATTACGCGCATCAGCCGACCGTAGTCGACCGCCTGATCACCGCGCAGAAACAGCCGGGTATCCCGGGCGCCGCCGGTGGCCGAAGTAATCAGCGCCGCCAGGCCATCCAGCTCCACTGCGGTTTCCTGAACAAACAGGGCACCATCGGCCTGCACGCTGACGTAGACCGGATCGGTAGGCGGCGGGCTGACAGTAGCCGAGTTGCTTGGCAGGTCCACCGGCACATCCACCGTGGCCAGCGGTGCCGCCACCATAAAGATGATCAGCAGCACCAGCATCACGTCAACAAAGGGCGTGATGTTCATCTCGGCATTCTGCTGGTAGTTGTGCCGCTTCGGCATTGGTCCCGAGTTGAACTGGATGCCCATGCTCAGAGTTCCTCTTCCAGCTGGCGTGAAGTGCTGGCCAGCATCTCTGCCGAGAAGTTGTCCAGACCGCCGACAAAACCGTTAATGTCACGGGCAAACTTGTTGAAGATCATCACCGCCGGAATCGCGGCGAACAGGCCCAAGGCGGTCGCCAGCAGGGCTTCGGCAATCCCCGGGGCAACGATTGCCAGGCTGGCCGAGCGCATGGTGGCGATGCTGGCAAAGCTGTTGAGAATGCCCCAAACGGTACCAAACAGACCAATAAAGGGGGCGGTCGCACCAATGGTTGCCAGTACACCCATCATGCTGCCAAGTCTGGCCAGATCACGTTCCTGAACGATGCTGGCACTCAAGGCCATGCGCTGCAGCAGGCGGGTGATACGGTCAGCATCCACCCGGTCTTTGGCTGTGCGTCTGAAATGCTGTAGCTCGCCCTGTGCAACCTGCCACATGCGGCCCATTGCTGAACGTTCCGCAAGCGCTGTAAGTGCAGCCTTGTCGCCTGACCGGAACGCCTGCAAAAACTGCTGGTTGGCGCGCCGTGCACGGCCAAACACCAACAGCTTCTCAAGCAATACAGCCCAGGTCAGTAGCGAGCAGAATGCCAGAAAGATCATTACCGACTTGACCACCAGATCAGCCTGCAGATACATCTCGCGCACACCAAACGGCTGATGTTCTGCAGGCTCGGTAGCATTCACCTGGTCAAGCACTGCTTCTGCGCCTGTCGGTTCGGCACCGGCCAGCAGACTTGTACCTGCCAGAGCTCCAAACAGCAGCAACAACAGCGCAATTAGACGGGTACGGCGCAGCCAGAGGTGTGCAGCGGGTGACAGAACGACACTGTTCATATGGATTTCCTGCGTGATTGTTATTGTTGTGTGCTGACAGCCCGTTGCTTCAGCTATTTCAGTCCGGTGCTTCCGGTTGCTCGTCATCCTCTGCCACTGCCGGCGACAGGATCGCATGCAAGGTTGCGACATACACCGCAAAGGCCTCGCGCCCACGGCTGCTGAGCGTTACCCGGGTACGTGGACGCTTGCCAAGAAAGTCCTTCTTGATGCGTATGTAGGCCTTACTCTCGAGCGTGCCGAGATGGGCCCCCAGGTTACCGTCTGTCGTATCGACAATACGCTTTAACGCCACAAACTCCAGCCACTGACCGCTGGGTAGCGTGTTCAGCGCAGCCATGATTTTCAGGCGAATCGGTTGGTGGATGGTTTCGTCAGGTGTCTGCATGTCAGCCAAACCGGAGCCAAAGCCCGGCCCCCAACATGGGCGCCCCGCAAGCAAGGCTCATCGCCCACCAGAAATGCTCGCCAGCCATCCAATAGCTGACCAGACAGGGCAGCAACAGTGAAATCCCAATCAACAGATAACGTGGTAACTGGGTACCACGCAGCAGATAGAGCACCGAGACAAATACCGGGGCCAGCAGGGACACCTGTTGGTCAGTCAACGGCTGAAGGGTAATTGTCATCAACACGACAAAACCAAGAATGATGGCCAATACCAGCAAGTAGCGCCCGATAATGCCCGGAGAGTCAGGGTGGCCACGGCTGACCAGACGGCTACCAAACAGCACGGTAACCACCAGCAACCCGCCCCACCAGAGCAGTACCGGCAACTCGAATGCCGCCACGCCGGCAAAACCGATCATGTAGAAAAGCCCCCAGAGCATCAGCTGCAGAGATTCGGCCTGGTAATCCTGAAAGCCGGCTGCTCGCCGATTAATGGTTGCTATATCGCGCAAGGCGCGTTCGGCTTCGTAGGCGGTGGGAGACATGCTGGCGTTCTTTCCCTGGCTGGTGTCCTGCCAAATGACTGGCAGAATCATTTAAAGAACTCTATCTCGCAGAGCCGATTTGACGCAAGCGGACATATTCACCTATTCAGGTGATGTCTTGCGACAACACGCCTCAGGCTGGATACTCTGCGCTGGTGTAGCCTGACCGGTAGACATGCCCAAGGAGCAGAGTAAATGATCAACACACGACCCCTTTCATCGCTGGGCCTGTTGTTAGGCCTGCTGGCAGCGCCTGCGCTGGCCGAGCAGACTGTTCCGCAGCCGGATATGATCACCATTCCTGCGGGCAGTTTCATGATGGGGTGTGACCACCGTCATCATTGCCACTCGCGTGAAATGCCGGTGCGAAAGGTCGAAGTAGCCGCTTTTGAAATAGGCCGTTACGAAGTCACCTTCGCTGAATGGGACGCCTGTGTGGCTGATGGAGCTTGCACCCACAGCCCCTCTGATCAGGGCTGGGGGCGTGATCAACGTCCAGTGATCAGTGTCAGCTTTGACGATGTTACCAACCAGTTCCTGCCTTGGCTGAACCAGCGCACAGGAAGCAACTACCGCCTCCCCAGCGAAGCGGAATGGGAGTACGTGGCGCGAGCCGGTACTACTACACAGTTCTTTAACGGGAACTGCCTGACCAGTGACCAGGCCAACTTTGATGGCAGGCGACCGCATTTCAACTGTCCTGTGAGCGATTTCCGCAATCAGACATTGCCGGTTGGCAGCTTTGACGCCAATGCCTTCGGGGTACATGACATGCATGGCAACGTATGGGAGTGGGTGGCCGACTGTGCCCGCTCCGATTACAAACAGGCGCCAGCCAATGCCGCGCCTCTGCTGGAGGGCTACTGCGAGCGCCGAATGATACGCGGCGGTTCCTGGGGGCTTGATGGGTGGGCCAGTCGGTCAACCTATCGTTACAGCTTTTTCCCACGCACACGCGAAAACAATGGCGGCTTCCGCCTGGCTCGTTCAATTGACTGACCACTAAGGAGTTTCATGACATCCATCAGTAGCACGAAAAACCTGCCACTACGCGCCCTGGTAATCATCGGGATTATTATTACCCTGCTGTTTGCTGCCTGGCAGTTATTGCCGCGCACCGGGTTGTCGACAGACCTGCAACCCATAGGTCAAGGTACACCCGTACTGGTATTGACCCGGGATATCCATTATCTGGGCGGTGCAGACGTTCTGGACATGCTCAAACCGATGCAGATTGAGTATGCGCCCGGACTGCTGATGCGGGTCGCCCATCAAGGGCATGAGACCAGTCGCCAGTTCTCCGAGCGCCACGGATCTCGTGACGGCGACCTGCTGCTGTTTGATGCCGAGGGTGAATTACTGGGCAGTCTGCAGGTTCCCAAGAATCAAGCGATGATTCGACAGTGGATTGCGTCACTGCTGCCTTGAGCCGCAGTGACGCATCTGCCATTTACCGGGTATTCAGGGCCAGCGCTTCACGATAATCGCCGTAAGGGCAATTGAGCAGACTTGATGTCTGCAGCCACTGCTGGTCCGGATACCACGCGAACAGATACTGTCCGCCCTTCAGACTGTCCACCACATGATCAACGATTTCCGGCCGCACAGCCGGGCACCCCTGACTGCGCCCGATGCGACCCTGACGGGTAATCCATTCGGGGTCCACATAATCTGCCGCATGAATCACAATGGCGCGCTGTCGGGCCAGATCATTAACGCCAGGCTCAAGCCCGTCCATACGCAAGGAATATCCGTGACGCCCCTGATAGCTTTCCGCTGTCCGGAACAGACCTATGCTGGACTGGTAGCTACCTTCAATATTGGAAAAATGTTCGGCGAAGTTGCCACCGGATCCTTGGCCATGGGCAACCAGGTCATTCAGTAGCAGAGCCTTTTGGCGCAGATCGAATATCCACAGTCGCCGCTCCGTGGAGGGCAGTGAAAAATCGATTACAGCCAGGCGCTCAGAGCGCGGCTCACCGCTTCTCTCGGCACACTGCATGGCAGCCAGCGCATTACCCAAAACCGACAGATCCAGATCCGGGGCTACCCGACTCAGGCTTCCCAGCTTGTCTGCCAGTTCTTGGGCTGGCGCTGCAGCTACCGGTGCAGCCATTGTGTAGGTGAACAACGAAAAAAACACGGCAGCGCCGGACAGGCGCAGTCGATAAAACATGCAGTTCTCCCCCTGGTCCGCAAATGGCGAACCGAATTCATGAGACATGTTGTGTCTGACCGGATCGGCCCCCAGCCAACCCGTTTTGCCTATACTGCCAATGACGGCTTGCTGGCGACTGTTTTCGCCAGCGGTTGAAGGAGATTACCTGTTGATTAAAAAATGTACACCCCTGTTCGTCGGTTTTATGTTGCAAGGCGTGCATGCGCTGGCCGCAGGGGATCCGTCAAATATCCTTTCCACGCAAGATTCAGCCCTTCCTGTGGCGATTCAGGACTGCCCGCCCCTGCCACAACTGCGACTGCATCAGCATGACAGTCAACTGGAACTGTTGTACCAGTCGCATCAAGAGCCGTTGTTATGGAGCACAGGCACACGGGTACAGACCTTGGTCGCGGCCTTGCAATCACTGGAAGACGACGGGTTGGCGTCCGACGATTACGCCCGTCCGCAGGTCATGGCAGAAACCCGTGATGGCGCATCACCCGATCAAGCTGCCGCATGTTTTGACTTGCACCTGAGCAGTCTTTACCTCCGGGCCTTGGAAGAATTGCTGCATGGTCGTGTCCCCGCCACCCAGCCGGAATGGGTTGCGGAAGGACTGATCAGCGAGCGGGCGGCGCTCTCCATGCTGGCCGCAGCGTCGCTTGCCGATCCGGCCATGGCTATGCACCGCGCCCGTCCCGCCGTTCCAGAGTATGAATGGCTACGCCAACAATACCGTCAGTTACGACTGCATCCGGGCGAGTGGCAAGCGGTGCCGCCCGGTGCGTTGCTGCGCCCCCGTGCTGACAGTCCGCGGATACCCGCATTGCGCGAGCGTTTGGTGAGCGGGGGGTATCTACCGGCAACATCGCGGCAAAGCGAGGCTCCCAATCATTACGATGCCGAACTGGAGCAGGCGTTGCGCCAGTTCCAGTTATCCCAAGGGCTGAAAGTGGATGGCGTTCTCGGGCCGGATACCCTGTCGGCATTGAATCGCAGCCCGTCACAGCGTCTGTTACAACTGCGCCTCAATCTGGAGCGTCTGCGTTGGCTGGAAGCCTGGCGCAGCCCGGATATGCTGCTGGTGAATGTCTCTGGTGGTACCTTGCAGGTAATCGAGCAGGGTCAGCAACGCTGGCAGACCCGTATTCAGGCCGGTCGTTCTGATCGCCGCACGCCGCTACTGGTTTCCAGGCTCAACCGGGTAACCCTGAACCCCAGCTGGACAGTCCCACCAACCATTTTCCGCAAGGACAAGCTGCCGCTGATTCGTGAGGATGTCGGCTATATCGCCCGTAGCGACATGCAGGTCCTGAGCAGCGATGGCAAGGTACTGGATGCGACAAGCATCGACTGGACCAACCCAGGCAATGTGCTTTTACGCCAGCGCCCGGGCAGCACCAACCCGCTGGGACAAATGGCTTTTCGCTTTCCCAACCCATTTTCCGTCTACCTGCACGACACGCCCAGCCAGCACCTGTTCGAGCGCGCGACACGTTCGGTGAGCTCAGGCTGTGTACGGGTGGAAGCGGCCAGTCAGCTGTCCGACTGGCTCTTCCAGCGACTTGAGCCGGCTCGCCGTGAACAGGTCGCCATCCAGCTGGCCAGCGGGCGCACCCACGAAGTGAGCATTCCCGGCGGCCCACGATTGGTACTGGCCTACTGGACCGCTGAAGCGGACGCCGATGGCGCCCGCTGGTTCAATGACCCCTACCGGCTCGACCCGGAACTGGATCAGGCGCTGCGCCAGTGGACGCCGCGTTACCGCTGAGCGGCAACACGGAACCACAGGGCATAGAGAGCCGGCAGGAACAGCAAGGTAATCAGCGTGCCAATCAGGGTGCCGCCAATCAGCACCCAGGCCAGCGGCCCCCAGAAGGCGTCCAGCGTCAGCGGCACAAAGGCCAGCGCCGCTGCCAGCGCGGTCAGCAATACCGGGCGCGCACGCTGTACTGTCGCCTCGACCAACGACTCCAGCCTGGGCATGCCACTCTCCAGATTGTCGTCAATCTGCTTGGTCAGAATCAGCGTGTTGCGCATCAGGATACCGGCCAGACCAGTCATGCCAAGCAGTGCAACAAAGCCGAACGGCTGGTTGCCGACAATCAGCGCCAGTACCGCCCCGATCACCCCGAGTGGCGCCGTCGCCAGCACCATCAGGGTGCCGGAGAAGCTGCGCATCTGCAGCATGATGATCACCAGCATCAGTCCGATCATGATCGGCTGCACCTTGCGCAACGACTCCTGCGCCTTGCCGGAGCGTTCCACACTACCACCGATATCCAGGTGATAACCGGCCGGCAATTGCTCGCGCAGCGGCTGCAGGTCACGCCACAGCGCCCAGGTGACATCTGGCGGCTGTGCCCCCTGAATATCCGCCTGCACCTGGATAAAGGGTTGGCGATTGTAACGGCGCAGCACCGGGTCCTCGCTGACCAGTTCGATCAGGCCGGCCTGGGCCAGTGTGACTGTTCGCCCATCGCTAGTCCGAAGAGGCAGGTCAGCAAAATCCTCGATACTGCCACGGGTGCCACGCAACACCAGCTGAACGCTTCGCACGTCCTGACGCAACTGGGTGACCGGCACGCCACCCCAATGCAGTTGCAACTGGCTTGACAGCTCGCGCGGGGTCAGCCCGATCGCGCGTAAGCGCTCGGCATCCAATGCCAGGCGTACCGCCGGCACCCGTTCGTTCCAGTCCAGGTGGGCATCCACTGTATGTGGATGTGCCTGCATGACACCTTTAACCTGCTCGGCAATCCTGCGCACCTGAAGCGGATCAGGTCCAAGCACACGGAAGCTAACCGGCCAGGTCACCGGCGGCCCGAACAGCAATCGATGTACCCGTACCCGTGCCTCCGGATACTCACCAGCGGCGACCTGGGCACGCAGTTCGGCAATCAGTCTGTCGCGGCCGGCAGCATCCGCAGCAATCGCGATCACTTTGGCGAAGGCCGGGTTCGGCTGTTCTGGATTCAGCGACAGGAAGAAGCGAGGCGCACCGGCACCGACAAAGCTGGATAGCGACACCACATCCGGATGCTCTTGCAGTCGCGCTTCAATGCGTCGGGCCAAGGCATCGGTCTGTTGTGCGCTGCTGCCCTCGGGAAGGTATATATCCACCAGCACTTCAGGCCTGTCGGATGATGGAAAGAACTGCTTCTGCACCAGCGTCTGCATACCCACCAAGGCCAGCACAAAAGCGGCTACCGTAAGCAAGACTACGCTTTTCCGGTAGCGCACACAGTGCTGCACCAACATCCGGAATCGCCGGTAAAGAGTGCCCTGATACTGGGCTTCATGGCTGTGCTGCTGGTCCTTGCGTGGCTCGCGCAACAAGGCGACCCCCAGCATCGGGGTAAAGGTCACCGCCACCAGCCAGGAGGTCAGCAGGGCAAAGGCCAGTACCCAGAAAATGTTGCCGGCGTACTCGCCGACGTTGGAGCGGGCAAAGCCAATCGGCACAAAGCCGATCATGGTCACCAGGGTACCAGACAGCATAGGCGCGGCTGTTACCGTCCAGGCATGTGCAGCGGCACGCGCCTTGTCCCAGCCCTGCTCCATCTTTACCAGCATCATCTCGATGGCAATGATCGCATCGTCCACCAGCAGGCCAAGGGCAATGATCAGCGCGCCCAGCGTGATGCGGTCCAGGTTCATGCCACGGCTGTACATCAGCACAAAGGTAATGCCAAGGGTCAAGGGCACGGCAATGCCGACGATCAATCCGGGGCGCAGGCCGATACTGGCAAAGCTCACCAGCATCACTACCAGCACAGCTATCAGGAATTTGTACTGGAACAGGTTCACCGCACGACTAATGGCCTCGCGCTGGTTGGTCACCTGACGCAGCTCCATACCCAGCGGCAACTCAGCAGACAGCCTCTGATGCATGTCAGCCAGCTTCTCTCCAAGCTCCAGACCATTGACGCCGCTACGCAGTACCACACCGATGAGCACGGCATCTTCACCAAAGGCGCGAATCATATAGCTGGGCGGGTCCTCATACCCGCGCTTGATATCCGCCACATCACCCAAGCGTATCAACCGTTCACCTACCTGCA
>Ga0194136_1001569_pt1 | contig 11372 bp, 9 predicted proteins | sample TARM_MetaG_T3A_1_FD_134023 | JGI IMG/M metagenome (GOLD analysis project Ga0194136, IMG submission 134023) | Freshwater microbial communities from Pennsylvania, USA, analyzing microbe dynamics in response to fracking - TARM_MetaG_T3A_14 (version 2) | ecosystem: Environmental > Aquatic >...
CTTTAAAAAAGCATCCCAATCTGCATAAGCTTTAACAGCATTAAATTTATCCTTGAACTGTTTCGCCTTTTCTTCTGAACGAGAATAAACAGCCTCTAAACTATACTTGCCACTTTTTATTGCCGCTTCTATAAACTGTTCGGTAATCCAGCTTGTTCCGATTGTTCCCAATTTTAATGTTGTCATGCTCTGTCTCCTTTTTCATTACACACAGTCCATTCACATCATGAAACGTCCTCCAGTATGGTGATCTTCACTCGACTGAGTATATCTCTTCTTCTGTGTGATAATGATCTTTGATTATGGTTTCAGTAATGTTGTCCTGAGTGACTGCAACCGGTTTAAGTAAAACTGTCGGGACATCTTTTTTTCCATTATTAATGGTAGTCGATGTATAAATATCATCTCCAGCTGCCATTTTCACTGCTATCTCTGCTGTTTGCTGTGCTAATGATTTAATTGACTTGTAAACAGTCATCAACTGCGTGCCTGCAACAATTCTTCTAATGGCTTCCAATTCAGCATCTTGACCGACTACAGGAATCTCTCCTGCTAGTCCAGCTTCTTCAAGTGCTTCTATAACCGCTCCTGCTGTCGCATCGTTCGCTGCAATCACAGCATCAATTTGATTGTTATTTGCTGCTAATGCGGCTTTCATATTCTCTTTAGCATTTTCTGGTAACCAAGCTTCTGTCCATTGATCATAAACTACTTCAATATTACCATTATTTATAAATGGGCGGAGTATATCATAGACACCTTTTTTCATCATATGAGAGTTATTATCTGTTTCCGGTCCGGCAATGTAGACATACTTCCCTTTGGGAACTAATTGAGTCATGGCTAAGCTTTGTAAAGCACCGATGCGTTCCCCATCAAAGGAAATATATAAATCCACATTCGCATTCATTACTAGGCGGTCATATGATATAACCGGTATATCTGCCATTTGAGCTTTTCCCACGATTGATGCGGCTGCTTCCGCATTGTGGGGAACGAGGACAAGAACATCTACTCCTTGACTGATAAGTGTTTCCGCTTGTGCAATTTGTAAAGTGTCGTTGCCATTAGCCGCTTTTATAATAACCTCTGCTCCTAGCTCTTCTATTGCCTCTTTAAACATATCTTTGTCTTTCACCCATCGCTCTTCAACCAGAGTATCCATAGAAAAACCAATTTTCAGTTTCTCGTCTTCTTTATTTAGACTGTCATCATTATTAGTCGGCTCTACTTCCCTATCATTAAGGCCCTCATCAAACAGACGTTCAGACGATTGGGTACAACCTATCATGAGTAAAACCAATACTATTAGCCCAGCCCCAAATAACTTTTTAAGATAATGATGCATCACTGGCCTCCCCCATTTACAAGTTTGATGCTTGTGTCGTCATAAGTAATTTATCTTGATACGTTTTTGGCGACACTCCCAATTGTTTCTTAAAGACTTTACTAAAGTAATTAGGGTCGTGATAGCCCACTTCAAAAGCAATTTCTTTGATACTTTTCTCTGAATCTCGCATTTTATCTTTTGCATTCTCTATTCTGCAAAAGGTCAAGTAGTCGATGTAGTTTACATTCAGCTTTTCTTTGAATAACTTACTAATGTAAATCGGGCTTAATCCTACTTTATCTCCCAACATGTCTAATGAAATATTTTCATGAGAATGGTCTTTTATATAGCGTTTAATTTTTTGAATAATATCTTGTTCATTATCACTGTACATCTCTTTGTATGCTTGGTCGATTGAATCAATATAAAACCTCATTTCCTCTTTTAATTGATTATAAGATTGATCTTTCATAAAATAGCGGGCTGGCGTAACATTTACACCCATTTCACCCAAAATATGATAAATCATCCAAATCATTTCCATGAGACGTTGTTTTGTGTAGCCCAATGGGCTATTTTCTTTTTCGTAACACTTCGTTAAATTAATCAAATTATGTTTAATACTTGACCAATCACCCAATCGAACATGATCAAAAAAGGCTTCTTCTTTGTACTTTTTTAAGAGAACATCGCCATCATTGAGTCCTAACTTTATGTCTTCATAAAAACGAAACGCCCCAGATCTTTTTATATCCATCGTTGCTATTAAGGCTTCTTGGTAGGACTGTTTTGTTTGATTAAGTACTTGGTAGATAGATCCTATACCAACCGACCACTCTTTGGCTTCATCAATCTCTCCCACTCTCAATGCCTGTTTAACAAGTTCAGTTACTTGCGTTCTAAAACTCTTTTCTTTCTGTCTAAAGATAATCATGGGAACTTGTCTCCCCGATGCAGCTCCGACCCAGACATTCCCAGTGGTTTTCATCCGTTTAACTAGATCTGGATAATGGTCTTCAAGACCTTTTGGGTAAATAACAACCATAACAAAAAATTCATCCAGTTCCTTGTGCCCTAGCATCTCCATCAATGTATCCACATGTATATCATGAACATGATCGAAGACTAACTGGGTGACCATATCCGTTTCTAGAACACGTTTTGACTTTTCAAACTGTTCGCTCTCTTTCTCTACTTTTTTTCTATTAACTAATTCTTTCTCAATTTCTTTCATCACTTTATCCACGGTAGCTATGATTTCACTTACTTTACTGGGTTTTAAAAGATAATCCTTCACACCCAACTGCAACGCTTCTCTAGCAAATTCGAAGGTATCATGAGCCGTTACCATAATACATTTGACAGATGGGGCAGTCTTCATTATTTCTCTAATCGCATCTAAACCATTTAACCCCGGCATTTTAATATCCATCAATATAATATCTGGTCTATAGTCTTTTGCTATATCAACAGCCATCTGACCATTTCTAGCTTCTTTTAACTCCAATCCCTTAAAGGCTTCTGATAGTATTTTTCTCATACTGATGCGCTCAATCTCTTCATCATCGACTATTAGCACTTTAAACATGTTCACTGTCTCCCCTCTCTTTTGGAATCAGCAATTTAATAAGGGTACCCGATCCTGGTGCACTCTCTATCTGAATTAAATCATGTCGTTCGTAGAATAACTGCACCCGTTTCACCACATTTACAAATCCAATACCAGTTGAGTGGCCTTGTTTAGAAACATAAGCGCCTTCTAGCAAGCTAGACATCATATCTTCTGACATCCCCGGTCCATCATCTTCAATTTCAACTTTGATAAACTCTTCTTCTTTATCGATGCGAAATATCACTGTACCGCCTTCTTCTCTCGTCTCTACAGAATGGATAATCGCATTTTCAATTATCGGCTGTAGAGTCAACGCCGGTATTCTAACGTCTAATAACGAGTCATCAATGTCTTTAATAAATACGAGCCGGTCTGTGTATCTTGCTTTTTGAATCTCCATGTACCCATCTAAAATAGTCACTTCTTCTCTTAATGATACCGATCGGTCAACGCTCTTTAAATTGTAGCGAAGAAGATCAGCGACATTAACCAGTATGTCACTCGTCTCCTGGGACCCTTCTAGGTAAGCTTTTTTTGAAATGGTATTTAATGTGTTAAATAAAAAATGAGGGTTAATCTGACTCTGTAAACTTCTAAACTGACTTTCCTGTAAGAGTAACTTGTTTTCCTGAAGTTCCTTTTCAAGCTCTGCTTGCTTTTGAATCTCCTGGATTAAGTTATTAATATTTAGCCTCATTCGATTGAATGTTTTAGCTAGAAAATAGAGCTCATCGTTTGAATCGACCTCAACAGCTTTATCAAAGTGACCCATAGACAGATGATTAGCAGCTTCTGTCAATTGAATAACTGGACGGGTTATGCTTCTAGAAAGCATGTAGGAAAACACAATCAATACAACGGTCAGGAGGAGTATCAACCAGATACCAAATCTATTTACCTCAGATGACCTGGCTATAATTCCTCGGTAAACCACATCGTATGTTTCCAATTCTGTTTCCACAAGTGACGTTTTCGTCTGGGCTATATAATTTGCGATGCGCGTTGCTTCATTGAATTCCTGATAAGCGGCTTCAGAGTCATCCTGATTTGCCAAGCTGACGGATCGTTCAACCGTTGCCATTAAACTGTCTTTTAAATTAATATAATTGACCAACTCAAACTCATTTTCTACATGTCCTAAATCCCAAATTTGATTTTCCATCCCCTGTAGTTTTGTTTCTCTCTCTTCAATTTGCATTTTATTTACAGGTGTAGGGTTGTAGAGATAATTATTAAGATCGGTAATTAAATTTTGACTATCTTCATTCACCTCGTTAAGAACTAAGTACCGTTGCAAGATATCATTATATTGATCATGCGTCTGCCTAATATAAATACTGAGAGCAATCCAAATACCCATCATAATCACAACTATCATAGAGGTGAGAAAGAATATTTTTTTCTGTATTGTATTCATGGTTTGTCCTTCGATTCTATAATAGTTACAGGAGTAAAATAGCCCCCAAAATCAAGTGGGACTGTTTCTCCTTCTAGCCATTCAATTAATAACTCAACTCCCCAGTCACCCATCTTTTCTGGATCCTGAGAAACGACGGCATCTAGCTTTGCTTCATTGAATAATGATTCGATGTCTGTACTGTCATCAAAGGAATAAACAAATAAAGGTCCCACCTGTTTGCGCCTACTGATTTCCTGAACCATGCCCGAAGTAACATCTGCATTAATCGCTATAAACCCTAAAGCATCAGGATGATTATTTAATAAGTTTTGTGTCGCCATCATGACTTTGTCTTTAGTTGGTTCTGTCTCTACTGATAAGAGGTTAATATCCGGATAATGACGTAAGACGGATTCGACCCCCTCTTTTCTCAATTTCTGATAGTAATGAGGATTCGTATCATATAAAACCGCAACTTTTCCAGCTGTTCCCATGTCTGAAATAAGCTGTTCAGCGATAAGTCTGCCTGCTTCAAAATGATCTGAACCAACATATGTTCTACGTAGACTTTCCTCGACTGGGACATCTTCTGCTATTGTAATAACTGGAATACTGTGAAAGGCAGCTCTGACTTTAGTTAACTCTTTAAACGCTTCTTGATCCAGCCCTTGAACAATAATTCCATCTACTCGTGAGTGAATCGCCAAGTCTAAATTGCTTAAAAAAACATCATCATTTTTACCATAATTACTTAATACTTCGAGCATAATCCCTTCTTCTTCTGCCCGCTTGACTGCTCCTTTAGCGACATTATCCCAAAAAGGGGTGTCGCTGTCTTGGTTAATTAAAACTAGCCTGAATTGCTGGCTATCACGCGCAAGAGGCAAAGGTTCATGCCAACCAGCATTTAATATTCCTTCTGCTGAAATATACGTTAAGTAGCCGAGCACACCCAAAATAATAATTGTAAATAAACTGAGTAATTTATTCATTGATAGGACACCCACCTTTCTATGTAATCGTTTCACTACCCTATATATTACAGTTTTAAACCTTTTCTATCAATATAAGAATAAAAAAGCTCCTAAATGTTCAAAAGGATTGTGACAGCCTTTTGCCAAACATTAAGGAGCTCTTTCTTATCGTCGACTCCGTCCATGAGTATGAACGAATACGGCTGATTTTATTTTCCTCTTTTTCTTGTTAATACATCGAATATAACAGCTCCAGCAAGTACGCCTCCTCTAATCATGTACTGATAAGAGATGCCTACACCCATCAAATTCATCCCATTGGTCAAAGAAGCCATAACAATGGCACCTACAATCGCACCTGTTACTTTACCTACTCCTCCCGCAGAAGAGACCCCGCCAACATAAGCAGCAGCAATAGCATCCAGTTCAAACAACATACCCGCGGTTGTTGTGGCCGATTGAAGTCGAGACGTGTACATGATTCCAGATAGAGCGGCCAACATAGACATTGATCCCATTACGATATACGTGACTTTTTTGACATTAATTCCACTTAAATGAGCCGCTTCCGGGTTACTACCTACTGCATATATTTGTCGACCCAATACAGTTTTGCTTGTAATAAAATGGTAAATCATGGTAACCACTAGTACTATAATCAAAGTCCATGAAAACCCGTTATAACCAGCTAAAACATACGTAATGTATCCGATAATAGCAACTATAAAAACAAGTTTAAGTACAAAAATCGGAACTGATACCACTTCAAAGTTATAGTTGACTCGATCTGCTCGTGTTTTTATTTCCCCATAAACAAAGAACAAGATAGTTATTAGGCCAATTAACAAGGTCGTGACATGAACACTATTAATTTCCATCAATGAGGGGATGTACCCATTCCCTATTGCATTAAAAAATGAGTTTTGAACAATAATGGTTCCTGTCCCTTCAGTCACTTGAAGCAATGCTCCTCTGAAAATCAGCATAGCTGCTAACGTAGCAACGAAAGCCGGTATACCTAATTGGGCAATTAAAAAACCATTGAAGAGTCCAATAATGATACCTAAAATTAAAATAACAGGTATCACTAAAAAGACTGACCAGCCTTGTTGCATGAGAAGAATAGCTGCTACGGCTCCCAAAAACCCAGCTACATAACCGACGGATAAGTCGATATGCTGGATAACAATAACTAATGTCATTCCTACAGCTAAAACAGCAATATATCCAGCAGAATCCAGTAGGTTGCTCACATTTCGAGAAGACATGAACATGCCGTTTGTCAATAAGTTAAATGTGACTACGATTGCAAAAAGAGCGATAAACATACCGTAATCTCTGATATTTTCTTTTATTAAAGCTTTCGCCTCATTTATCATTTTCATTCCTTTATCCTCCTATTGTGTTGCCAGCTCCATTATTTTTTCCTGATCCGCTTCCTCAGCAGCAATTTCTCCTTTAATCTTACCTTCAGCCATGACGTAAATGCGGTCACTCATGCCTAAGACTTCACCCAGCTCTGAAGAGATCATGATAATACTCATACCTCGATCGATTAATTCATTCATAACAGTATAAATTTCAAATTTTGCTCCAACATCTATTCCACGGGTTGGTTCATCTAAAATTAAAATGTCTGGTGAGACGAACAGCCATTTACTTAAAGACACCTTTTGTTGATTGCCGCCACTCAGTTTTCCAACTAACTGATTAATTGAGGACGATTTAATTTGGATCGATTGTTTATAACTCTCGGCAACCGTGACTTCTTCATTCATATTGATGATGCCATTACTTGAGACACCGTTTAAATTGGCCACTGTGATGTTGGATGTAATATTTTGAGCTAGAAACAATCCATTTCCTTTACGGTCTTCGGTAACATAAGCTAAGCCTGCCTTTATAGCATCACTGGTGTGCTTAAAATGTGTTTCTTTATCATTAATGAGCAATGTACCTTTTAGCTTATAGTTTTTTGGATTGCCAAACATACTCAAAGCAAGCTCTGTTCTCCCAGAACCCATTAGTCCGGCTAATCCGATTATTTCACCTTTTCTCAATTGAATATCAGCCTTTTTAACCACGTGTCGCCCTAATTGTTGATCATATGCAGACCAATCCTTGAGTTCAAGTACCGGTTCTCCAATGGCTTTTTCAGGTCGTTTAGGGTAAATATCACTCAACTCTCGGCCAACCATGTTTTTAATGATGGTCCGCTCGTTTACTTCACCTTTTTTAGCATCCAATGTACAGATTGTTTGCCCATCTCTAAGAACAGTCGCCTTATCTGCTATAGTAACGACTTCTTTTAGTTTATGAGTAATCATGATACACGTGATGCCTTCAGCTTTTAATGCCAGGATTAATTCCAATAGATTCTCACTATCATCCTCATTAAGTGCAGCTGTCGGTTCGTCTAATATTAATAATTGAACGTTTTTACTTAAAGCTTTTGCTATTTCGACCAATTGTTGTTTGCCTACACCCAGATCCTTGATCAATGTTTCTGGTTTAACTTTCAAATTTACTTTTCTCAGCATTTCTTTTGATTTTAGTATCGTCTGGTTCCAATTAATAATGCCTTTTTCTTTTACTTCGTTTCCAATATATATGTTTTCATAAACCGGCAAGTCAGGAAACAATGCTAGCTCCTGATAGATAATAGCAATTCCTGCTTTTTCACTATCGTTAATCGTATTGAATTGCTGTACTTCTCCATTTATAACGATGTCTCCATCATATTCTCCATATGGGTAAACGCCACTTAACACTTTCATTAAAGTTGATTTACCCGCACCATTCTCTCCTACAAGACAATGGATTTCCCCTTTTTCAACTTGGAAGGTCACATTGTCCAATGCTTTAACACCAGGAAACTCTTTTGTGATATGACGCATTTCGAGAATTTTTTCAGCCATTTTAATCCCACCTTCGTTTCATACTTAGAATAAGAAATAGTGATAGCAAGCTATCACTATTTCCTCATCCTATTGTCCTTCTTAAATTAGTCTAATCCAGTAAAGTCACTTGCTTCATAATAACCTGAATCAATTAATGCAGACTTTACATTCTCTTGATTAACAACGATAACTTCAGATTGCATAGCTTCTACTTCTTTAGCACCGTTGTCATACGAACCAGTTGTTTCAGGCGTGTCTCCATCAAGAATGGTCACTGCCATTCCCATAGCATCTTCAACTAGTTTACGCACGTCTTTGAAGACTGTCATGGATTGTTTTCCATCAATAATGTATTGGATAGATGCCATTTCAGCATCTTGACCAGTGATAACATAACTAGTGATATCACCATCGGCAGCAAATGTATCAGCTATCGAACGGGCTGTTCCATCATTTGGCGCAAGAACTGCAACGTCACCTTTAAGGTCATCTCCAGCAGCTGTCAAATGCGTTTGAGCTCTGTTAATCGCTTCGTTTGGATCCCAGTTAGTTGTAATCTGACTCATAATTTTACCCATTTCTTCTCTTGTTAATTCAGCCGTGTTAGATAGTGAATCTGCTTCACTTGAGTTGGCAATAACAAATGTACCGTCCGCAATTTTAGGTTGAAGAACAGACCATGCCCCTTCGAAGAATAAAAAGGCGTTATTATCAGAAGACGCTCCAGCATACAAGTATAATGGAATTCCTGATCCGTCAACGTTATCTACTAGGTATTGCCCTTGTGCTTCTCCAACTGCCACACTATCAAAAGTAACATAATAGTCTACTGCATCAGTGCTTGTAATTAATCGGTCATAGGCGATAACTGTAATTCCCTCATCGGCCGCTGCTTGTGCTGCTGCGGCAGCTGCATCTCCATCATGAGGACTCATGATTAATACATCAATCCCTTTACTTATCAATGTTTCAACGTTCTGCAACTCATTTGCTGAGGACCCTTGACTAAATAAAATTTCAGTTGTGTAGTCTGAGTCAGCAAACGCATCTTTAAAGCGTTGCTCATCTTGAACCCATCTTGGTTCGTCACGTGTAGGTAAAACAATACCAACGTCTAGTCCACCGTCTGATCCACCATCTGCATCAACTTCTTCAGTCGTGTCTCCCTCACTATCCGCACCGTCAGCTTCATTTGCTCCCGTATCTCCAGCACATCCAGCCAACACTACGCTTACCAAACCTGTCATCATCAACAATCTTGAACGTTTTATCACTTCTAACATGTTAAAACCCCTCTCATATTTTGTTTCTAAGGTAAGTTTACTTTTTAATACGCTTACAAGTAAGCGCATACCATAGTAAAATATTAATATCACCTGGAAATATTCAATAAGATGAAAGGGATTTTTCTAATATGATGGGCTACTGCACATAAAAAAGCTGAAGCCCCTCGATTGAGTGCTTCAGCTTTAATCCTAAATCATTCCTTTAAGTTCTTTTATTTGTACAATTATCAATTAGCTCGTTTCGATTGTTCCCCATTTTAATGTTGTCTCGTCTCTTTTTTAATTGGATACTATTTAGTTGTCTATATCCTTAAACCAATGAATCTGCAACGGTTAAAGGGAATACTTTTCTTAATCATCTGTAGCAACTATTTTTGAGATTCATTCGACTAATAAGTCTACTTTATTAGTCTTTAAATGGTTTTTTACTAGTTGATTAGACTATTAAAAACACTTTAATAGTCTGTAGGCTAATTATTTATGCTTCATTAGACTATTAAACGGTACTAACCACTAAATCCATGTCATCTTTTTTAGATCTAGATAATATCAACTCTAGTTTGCGCATACTTTGGTTCGATTGAGCAAACAAATAAAGAGCTTTTTTAAAATAATCTCTATAAACTATACTTAAGAGACAGAAAATTACGGTGTGAGTTACTTGGATTAAGGAGAAGTTGTTATGTTTACTTTGGGAAGAACGATAGATTTGAGATACAAACCGAATGTCATCATCATTTTAGTTACACTCATAGTCTTTGCTATTAGGAGGCTGTCTACTGGAGACATTTTATCCGGATTCTCTATAGGTGGTGGGGTGTTTTTAACGTGGGCGTTATCCAGAGAACTTGATCCTGCGCATGACTATTCAGCCTTCATTAGCGTGGCCTTGTCTTTTTTTATGTTGTTTTATAGTGATTCGATTCAACTGTTGGTCGTCTCATGGCTCCTTCTTCTTTTGAGAGGAGTCAATGGCATTGCAGGATCAGAGTTGACCATTTTAGATGTTTTTTCCTTGTTCGGACTTACTGTCTTTCTATCCTTTAACAACGAAAACAGCATCTTTCTATTCATTTACATTTTGGCTTTCGTTTTTATCATACGAACGAGGACGAAAAAGAAGGCAATTTGGATAGCTGGTGCACTTGGTTCGGTCCTATTCCTCATCCAAATTTTATTTATGAACTCGTTATCCCTTAACAGAATAGGCGACTTAACTACGTTGACTCAGCTGTTGATGGTATTCTCAGTCCTATCTCCAATCCAGTTTTGGTTCTTGTCGCGCATTGAAACCGAAGATGATAAAGGAAATAAAGCGGATCGTTCAAAACTATTTGCCCGTCAGCTTCTTTATAGTATGGCTGTTTTATTGCTAGTTTTAACTAGTAACCTGTCCATTAATGACACTATCATATACTTATCTGTAATCATTGGGCTGTCCATTTACTTTGTCGGCAACAAACAGATAAAACCAAGTAGCTGATGACTTTTTGCTACTTGGTTTTTATATATGGTCTGCTAATAGATTTAATCAGTATTTTAATTCGATCTTTTATATAGTTACTTAACGTGACTCTTTTGCGGGCTGACACACGTCACACTTACGTTGATTTTTGTTTTTAAATTTCGTAAAGGTTTTTTCAAAGGTATTGCCACATTCACATTGCAATTCTAACTTCTGTGAAAACCCATGATACTCTGTACTTAGTAATTTGCTGTCTGATTGTGTTTCTACAAATTGTTTAATCTCTTCAATCGTCCATCTTTTTTTCATTCTATTACACCTCTTTATTATAAACTATCTACTTCGGAAAAACTGGTGCTTTGCGCATATACTTGATGTCGTTTTTAGCAACCGTCTTGTGTTTAAC
>Ga0194136_1001571_pt1 | contig 11356 bp, 11 predicted proteins | sample TARM_MetaG_T3A_1_FD_134023 | JGI IMG/M metagenome (GOLD analysis project Ga0194136, IMG submission 134023) | Freshwater microbial communities from Pennsylvania, USA, analyzing microbe dynamics in response to fracking - TARM_MetaG_T3A_14 (version 2) | ecosystem: Environmental > Aquatic >...
CGCCGCCAAGAGCCAACTATGCCATCCGTGATGGAGGACGAGTGCGGCGCGACCAACCCTGCAAGGAGCGCTGCCGAGACGATAAAGAAATAATTCCTCACACGACTAGAACCAAAACCGTATCCCGGCGACTAAAGAAGCGGTGTCGGGATCGCCGCCACTGTTTTCGATGCGGTTGGCGGTTTCCCCCAGGGCGGACTCCCAACTCACTCCGATGTAGGGTGCGAATTTACGGCTGATTTCATAGCGCAGCCGCAGGCCGAGTTCGACGCCGGTGAAGCCTGCGTAGGTGCCGTATTCCTCGACGTCTTGGGCGGCGATTTCCAACTCCATGCGCGGCTGGAGGACGAGGCGCTGGGTGAGCAAGATGTCGTATTCGGCCTCCATGCCGAAGGAGAGGTCACCGTCTTCGCTCAGGTAAAGATTGGCATCGACCTCGAACCACTGGGGTGCCAGCCCTTGCACGCCGACCACCGCGAAGGCGCGTTCGGGACTGGGCTCGAAATCGTAGCGCAGTCCGGCGCGGAAGTCCCAAAAGCTGCTGATGGCACGACCGTAGAGAAGCTCCGTCTGCACGGACTCGAAGCTATCCTCGTCGAGCGAATACTCGCCCTCCGACTCGAAGTAGAGTTTGTTGTAGTCGCGACCGATCCAGCCCTGCACATCCCAGAGCAAAACTTCGCCGTCGTCAAAGGATCGGTATTCAAAGCGATCCGCTCGGAAGGTGTAGAAGAGCATGTTGTCATGCACCGGGGCGACGCCGAAATTGGTAGCTCCGGTGCCTTCGTCGTCGATGGCATATTTACGGATCGACTGGCCTTCCGGAACTGGGGCGGGTGGTGAGCTATAGTCCTCCGGCATCGCCATACTTTCCGACATGTTGTGGCCTTCGTGTTGAGCGAGAGCCGTGCCTGATAAGAGGACGATGAGGACTCCGATTACGGTACTGTATGTTGGTAAATTCATTGTGCTAACTTTCTGCTTTGTCGGGTTACGAAACGCGAACGACTTGGAACATGCCTGCGTCCATGTGGTAGAGCAGGTGGCAGTGGAAGGCCCAGTCGCCCTTTTCGATCGGTGTGATCAGCGCGGAGATTTTTTCGCCCGGCTTAACGAGGATCGTGTGTTTGTAGGGGATGCTGTCGTGCGGCTGCCCGTTTTCGATCTGCATCCACATGCCGTGCAGGTGGATCGGGTGCTCCATCATGGTGTGGTTGACCAGCCATAGGCGTAAGCGCTCGTTGTGCCGGAAGTTGTAGGGTCCGGGGTGCTGCGAGAACTTTTTGCCGTCAAAGGAGAACATATAGCGCTCCATATTACCCGTGATGTTGATTGTCATTTCCCGGTCTACGTTCGGGGAATATGGCTGGCCTTCCGCGTTGACGAGGTCAGAGTAGGTGAGGACTTTCCATCCGTCCTCGCCGAGACCGATGCCGGGTTCCGAAACGCGGTCTTTAGGATTCATAACGATCATGGCGGCGTTGACGTTATCTTCCGGCGTGAATGGCTCGGGACCAATCGGACCGGGGATGTCGGGCGTCATTTGTTTTGAGGAACTGGCTTTCATGCCTCCGTCTCCCATCGAACTATGATCCATCTTTGCGCCCATCTTCATGTCGCCCATACTGCCCATGCCACCCATGCCTATATCTTCCAAGGTGCGAACGGGGCGTGGACGTAATTCGGGGACGGCCGCGGAAAGACCCATTTGAGGGGATAGGCTGCCTCGGGCATAGCCGCTGCGATCCAGTGATTCCGCGAAGATGGTAAACGGTTGATCCTTTTTCGGGCGGACGAGCACGTCGTAAGTCTCGGCCACGCTGATCCGGAATTCGTGGATATCGACGGGCTTGACCGCCTTGCCATCGACCATGACGACTTTCATATCCAGCCCTGGGATACGCACATCGAAAGTGCTCATAGCCGCTCCGTTTATGAACCTGAGCCGCACGGTTTCTCCGGGGTTGAACAGTGCCGTCCAATTGTCGTCGGGGGCATTGCCATTCATCAGGTAAGTGTAATCCGCGCCGGTGATGTCAGCCAGATCGACTGGGCTCATCCGCATCTTGCCCCAAGCGAGGCGGTCGGCAACGGTGTCTTGGATCCCCCGCTCTTTGAAGTCTTTGAACAGGTCGCCGACGGTGCGCTGTTGGTAATTGTAATACCCGTCGTTCATGGTGACGTTGCGGAACGCGGCGTCGGGGCCGTCCGAAGTCCAGTCGGAGAGCATGACGGTATAGTCGCGGTCGGCGCGGATCGGATCGCCGCCTCGCGGCTCGATGACGAGCGGGCCGTAGGTGCCGGTCTGCTCCTGAAAAGCGGAGTGGCTGTGATACCAATAGGTGCCGGATTGGACGAGCTTGAATTTATATTCGAAGGTCTCGCCAGCTGGAATACCCGCAAAGCTGACCCCGGGAACGCCGTCCATTTGATAGGGGACGATCAATCCGTGCCAGTGGATCGAAGAGTGCTCCGTATCCATCAGAGAGTTGGTCACGTTCAGTGTCACTTCGTCGCCTTCGCGAAGGTGGACCAGAGGACCGGGGACGGTGCCGTTAATGGCAGTCGCTTGTATTCGCTCCTTCTTACCATTCAAATAGAATGGCTGATAAGCGATATTGAGGTCGTATCGGCTCTGTGGCGTTAGTTTGAGGAGGTCGCCGACGGGTTTTCCGGACGCCGCCCAGAGCGGACGGGGCAGCAAACCGCCGAGGCTGGTTACAAAAACACCGGCACCGAGCCGACCTACGAATTGTCGTCTGTTTATTTTTTCCATACTGCTATCGTTTTAAAAATTTAGTGCGCGTGCGAATGCTCGCTGTCGTCTGGACTAGGTGTGAGCATCGGTGGGTGTAATCCACCCGATTCAGCATCTGTGTCGCTGCGAACTTCAAGCTTTCCAACCATTCCCAACTGCTCATGTCCGGGCGTGGTGCAGACGATGTCGTAAACGCCCACTTCGGTGGGTGCGGTCACAACTTTACTAGACGTTTCCCCCACATTGGTATGGACGTGCGTTTCCATTCGATCACCGATCTGCCACATGTGCACGGCGTTGCCTTTGTTCACGAGTGTCACGTAGAGCTTCTCGCCAGGCGCAGCCGTGATGGTCTTCGGTTCAAACGCGAAATCGGTGGCGACGACGCGGACGGCGCGAGCATCCGAAGGCTTCGTCTCCTGTGTCGAGGCGTGATGATCGCCGTCGCCGGAGTGGTCATCCGGCGACGCGTGGCTCGCATGGTCGTGCGCCTCGCCTTCGTTTGAAGAGGTATGCGCGTCATGGCTACCGTCGGTTGCTTCGGCGTGTTCATGGAGTCCATCCATCATGTGGCGATCCGGGCTGTCGTCTTCGGAGCATCCGGTAAGCACAAGCGACGCGAGCGCAGCAAATGATGCCGCGAGGAGGTAGGTATTTTTTTGTTTCATAGTAATTCTTTTTTTGGTTTAGCGTTCGATGGAGATTCTTTTGAGGCGCAGCGCATTGGTGACGACTGAGACAGAGCTGAACGCCATGGCCGCGCCCGCGATCATCGGGCTGAGTAAGACGCCCAATACGGGATAGAGCACTCCAGCCGCGACCGGGACACCGACCGCGTTGTAAATAAAGGCGAAGAACAGGTTTTGCCGTATGTTGCGCATCACGAGGCGGCTCAAACGGAGACCGCCGACGATGCCGCGCAGGTCGCCTTTCACCAATGTCAGGCCTGCGCTTTCGATCGCAACATCCGTGCCCGTGCCCATGGCAATGCCGACATCGGCAGCGGCGAGTGCGGGCGCGTCGTTGATCCCGTCGCCCGCCATGGCCACACGGTGGCCGTCCGCCTTGAGTCCCTCGACGATCCTTTGTTTGTCCTCCGGGGAAACTTCGGCGTGCACCTCGTCGATGCCGAGCTCTTGAGCCACAGACCGCGCCGTGCGCGTGTTGTCTCCGGTACACATGACGACGGTAATCCCCATCTCATGCAGTGACTGGATCGCCTCCTTCGAACTTTCTTTAATCGGATCGGCAATCGCGATCAAACCGAGCAGACGTTCATCCGCCGATGCCCAGATCACCGTTTTGGCCTCTTGTTGGAGGCGCTCGGCCTGATCACCCAATTCATCCGGAATATTCACCTCGTCGGTTTCAATAAAAGCGCGTTTACCGATACGGATACGTCGCCCATCGACTGTGGCTTGAACTCCCCCACCCGTCGTGCTTTCAAAATCTGAGATTGCGGGCAAGTCCGCGCCGTCTGATTTCGCATGCACGACGACAGCGCGAGCCAGTGGGTGTTCGGACTGGGATTCCACCGCCCCGACGGAACGCAGCCAGTCGGACGGACTTTGACCGTCTGCCGAAATAACATCTACCACGGAAGGCTTCCCTTCGGTCAACGTCCCGGTCTTATCCGTGATCAGGTGCGTGACTTTCTCGGCACGTTCGATCGCTTCGGCGTTCTTGACCAGAATCCCCTGCTGCGCCCCCTTGCCGACTCCCACCATGATCGACATGGGAGTCGCCAGCCCTAGCGCACAAGGGCAAGCGATGATCAAAACGGAAACCGCCACAATAATTGCATAAGCCATAGACGGAGCCGGACCGAAGATGGCCCATAAAACGAAAGCCAGCACGGCGATTAAAACCACCGCAGGCACGAACCAGCCCGCCACTTGGTCGGCCATTTTTTGTATGGGTGCACGGCTGCGCTGAGCTTGCGCGACCATGCCGACGATTTGCGAGAGCATGGTTTCTTCACCCACAGCCTCGGCCTCCATGACAAAGCTGCCTGTCTGGTTCACGGTGGCACCGATCACCGAATCCCCGACGCTCTTTTCAACCGGGATCGGCTCACCGGTAATCATGGATTCATCAATCGAGCTCTTGCCCTCTAAGATTTTACCATCGAGCGGAATCTTCTCTCCGGGGCGGACGCGCAAGTGATCTCCCTTGTGGATTTCGTCAACCTCGACCTCTTCTTCATTACCCTGCCCGTCGAGCCGGTGAGCCGTCTTGGCGGCGAGATCGAGCAGGCTCTCGATAGCTTGCCCCGTCTGCTTCCGTGCGCGAGCTTCGAGCCATTGCCCCAGAAGAATCAGCGTGGTGATGACCGCGCCCGCCTCGAAATAGAGCGCCACCTCGCCATGACGTCTGAACGAGTCAGGAAAAATCCCAGGGAACAGAACCGCGATCAAACTGTACATATAGGCCGCTCCCACGCCCAGCATGATCAAGGTGAACATGTTCAAGCTTCGGTTGAGCAGCGAGCGCCAACCACGGGTAAAGAACATCCCCCCGGCCCAGAGGATGACAGGAGTAGCGAGGAACAATTCCAACCACCCTTGGGTTCTGGCCGATAAGAGTGTATCGAACGATAGCCCTGGAATCATACTGTCGAACGCCAAGGCAAGAATCGGAACGGTAAGAATCCCCGCAACGAATGTCTTCCACTGCAGGCTGCGAATCTCATCCGATTCGTCGTCTCCCTCTCCAGCTCCACCGACAGGTTCCAAATCCATCCCACATTTCGGGCAGGCACCCGGTTCGGGCTCTTGGATTTCCGGGTGCATCGGGCAAGTCCAGAGACGCGGTTCATCCGTTGCCCTGTAAGCAGGATTCCGCTCTAAACGCATCCCGCATTTCGGACAATCCCCCGGCTCGTCAGATTCCACACCTTCACACATGGGGCAGTAGTATTTCGCTTCCGCAGAAGGCGATACGCGGCGATCCGCATCGTATTCATTGGAAGCGTGTCCGTCAGGGTCGTGAGTGTGGCAGCCATTGTCATGAGGCTGCGTGTCCGCGCCCTTTTGATGCTCCATGTGTTTATTCGGATCTTTCATCATATAAAATTAGCACGTCTCGCTGATAAATTCATCAAAATCGAAAGGTTTCGGCAACCACCCCGGCGACACGTCACAGCATTTCCCAAGAATCACAGTGGAGATGATGCCCTCGGCGAAGTGCCTGAGTTCGGAATTGGAACAATTATGAAAGGGCAGATGCTCGGGCGACAGAGCTTCCCCAAGCTGATCAAATTTCTGGCCAGTATCCAATTTAGACAGAATCTCACGTTCGGAGATCGATTTCGGTATCTGCACGTAGCTGTAGGCAACCACACCTCCGGGCTTGAGAACACGCAGGAACTCTCGAACCGCATGACCGGGATTGCTAGTCGTCTCCACCGACCATGTGGCTATGACCGCATCCATGCTTTCGTCTTCATAGGGGAGCGCATGCAAATTCCCCTCCTCGAATGAGACCGGAACTCCGTAGCCCTTCCGTCTCGCCACATCCAACATAGCACTTGAGACATCCAATCCGAAAACCCTGCGCGGTTTGAAATAAGTAGCAATATCGGGAATCCTCAGCCCTGTGCCACAGCCTGCGTCGAGGACGCGCCCATGCGGCGGAATGCGGCGCGACGCACTCTTCAGTAGATGCTCCAAGGCAGGCCGAGCGATTTCTTCCTCCCAGACTTTGGAGAAACTCTCATAGCCAGCCGCCATGGAATTATAGATCGCCGCATCTTCATCGCGAAACCTCCCCAGAAGGTGTAGAAATGCGAGAAGTCTCTGATTACGTTCGTCGGTTGAAGTCATATTGTTGAAACAGGTTTTATTACGCGACCGAATCATGGCGGTCACCGGATACGGTGGATCCCCGTGCGGCGCTCGCGGCATCGACTCGGTCGTGTCCGCAGTGGGTGGATCTACCATGCTTTAACGCAGTCCAGACTCGAAACCCTCAAAAAACTTTCAAAAAGTTCAAATCCAGCGACGCGTCCGGTATGCGATGACACTAATCGCCGGATTTCTCATGGATATGAGCGATCGCCTCCCGCGTGTCCAATTCGCGGGTCGTATTCCCCGCCCGCACATAGTAGCGTTGCAGATTGCCATCCTTACAGAAGACAGGCTCACGGCTAGGTGCGATACGTATGATTGAAATGCTTTTTCCCTCGGCTTGCACGAACTCCGTGCGAATAAACCCCGTGCTGTGACCGCCCAGATATTTGGTAGCGAGTGCCACGATCCGCTGCTCGAAACCATCGAGGTTTTGATGGCGGAGTGTTTGGCAATCTTTCTCGATGCCGCGGATCGCGCCTGAATCCTCCACCCCGATCAAAAGGATGCCCCCGTGCTGATTCATCATGCCGCAGAGGGTTTTCGCGATGACGCCCTCCAAAACCTTGTTGACCTTTCCCAAGTCCCAATCCCAACGCAGGGACGACTTGAATTCGAGCGATTCGCTCTCCCCTTCGGCGATCAAGGTCTGGACATCCTCAAACGTCCGCTCCGAGTAGTAATTTGTCAACGCCCGGGAAGTCATGCGGGCGTGGAGCCATGCGGCCACTCCGCCCACACACGCGCCGATCAAAGCCAGTACGAACGTCATCGGCAACATCTCTACACTGAAGGCTTGGACGAGAGGATGCACCACCGCGCCGATGGCCGACATCTCCCCCACTTCCCCTGAACGCCACAGGTGCAGGGTCTCCAAGACAGGGTGCCCGACCGCCACCATCAACAATGCCCCCAAAGCGGAGCAAACGGTAATGGAATGTCCAAATAAAGCGGCCACAGCCCTTTGCCAGATTCTCGAAGCCATCGTCAGTTCACAGTGCACATGCGTTCGGTCACCAGCGCGTCGGCGGGCGACCACGCCCTGGTGCGCGTCTAGCCGGATCCAGCCATCCAGAATGGTTGTAGGCGACAGCAAGCGAAGCACCAAACAGCCAGGCCAATAGGATCGTGTTGATGAACCCGGTCAACGTCACCTCGAAGCTGACTGAGGCCATGAAGATCGGACTTAGATCCAGCCCATGGAAAAGGCCGTTGAAAAAGAACACCAATTTCTCCGGGCCAGCGAGCGCCATCAAGATGACACAGCCTGCATAAAACAGCCCCGCGACCATTGAGAAAGCGAATCCAAAGCGTCTCGGACTCAATCTCATTGCTCACCTCCTTTCGTAGGCGTTTTCCCCACGTCATGATTTTCGGCGGAGCCATTTCCATCTTCACCATGCGTATGCCCGCCCATCATGAAAAAATGGCAGGCAAACATCAGTATGATGAAAACAGTAAACGTTGTGCCGGAATCGAAACCGAACGCAGGTAGAATAAAAACCAAACTGATCGGTATCAAACAGCCAAAGATGTGGAGCATACTATGTTTCATAATTCGGAGTTCTTTCGTTGTTTCGGGGTTATTTTAGGAATAAATGCGGGCACCCGGGCACGGTAGAGCGCATAGTCGCCCGGAAACTCGGAGGCCACCTCTCGCTCTTCCTTCTTCGCCAAACGATAGTAAGCGAAAGTCAGGAACGGCCAAAGTAACAATGTGATAAAAGTCGGCCACTGGATGAGCAGCCCCAATGTGATCAAGAACAAACCCGAATATTGCGGGTGGCGCACATGGGCATAAATTCCATCCGTCACAAGCCGTTTGCCCGCACTTTCGTGGATGGCCGTCCACCCTTTGTAGAGCAAGACGAAGCCTAGAATGACAATACCATTGCTGACAATATGCAGAAGTGACATCGCCCAGGCGGAATCGGCCAAACCGAGCCAGACCAACCACAAATGTCCGTGGGCATGTGAAAACGGATCCAGAACCGGATACGCATTGCCCAACCATTGGCTCAGGAAATAGATCGTCAGGGGCACTCCGTACATCTCTGTAAACAGCGCCACGACAAAAGCCATAAACAGCCCCATCCGCCGCCACTCGGTTTTGCCTTTTGGGCGCACAAAACTCAATGCGAACCCGAGGATCAGCAAAGTGTTGAACAACACGACCGGCCACATGCCGTAAGCGTATATGTTATCTCCATGCATCGGTATTTAAATATCGTGGATAAATAACTACGAACCGCAGCAACCCGAGCCACCAGTGGCCTTGCTTCCATCCGGCCGGATCGAGATCTCTGGCTTGCCGCACTGGGGCATCGCTTGTCCCATATACGGATTTGCGGTCGTGACGGAACTCTGCAACCAGCGCCCGTCCGGCACCATCGGGCAGACCATTGTCACGTATTGGCCTTGGTCTTGAGCCATGGCTATCACGGAAGCACTCAAAGGCTTGAAAGCTTCGCGGGACTCTTCGAGCGTTTCCGCCCCCGCCACGCTCATGGCGAGATTGGCCAGTTCCAGCGACCCACTCTTTTCCGCGCTGGCGGAAAGTTCTGCAGCGTGGGCTTTTGCCAAGCCAAGGTCGTCAGCGACCAATGCCTGTGATATGGATTCATAGATTGCCAGCAACCGAACAACCGCAGTATCTGGCGATTGGAGTTTCTTTTCAACCGCATCCGTCGAACCTGCATGATTCTGCCCGAATAGAAACGGAGCCGAAAAGAGGATGAGAAAGGCCATGCGGACGGTGGATGGGATGATCTGTTGCATAATTCAATAATTCTAATGAGCGACATAACTGACGGCGGTGGATACGCGGAATCCTCCGCACATATTATGTTTAACGTGCGAAAGTGCGGGAACCCTCAGATTTTCCTAAAAAATCTTCTAGAGAACCCTCAAGCGCATAGGCTCTGCCACTCCTAATGGGGCACGACCAAGAAAACGACTGCCATCACAGAAGTCGGCAAAGCCGCACCTGCCAACAGCTTGAGCGGCGACACGTTACCTCCGAAATACTTGGATAGCAGGTTCTGGCCGGCGGGGTTGGGCGCGTTGGCAATCACCGTAAGGCCTCCGCCAGTAACAGCGCCAGCCACGACAGCTTGTTGGAACCGCCCCGAACGCACACTATCGAGCGCAAGGTTCGGATCGAATGCAGGCACTTGAGAGGCCAAAAACGTGATGGCGGCATTATCGTTGAAAGCAGTTAGTATCATCGAGCCGAAAAACAATGGCACTTCCGACAACGAAGAGAGCACTGGTGATATCCACCACGACTGAAGGCCACCGTGGGTGACAAGGCCTGCCAGAAAAAAGCCAACCAGCAAAGGAGACTTCAAAGAGATCGCGTATTGGTGATGATCCGTGGCGATCGTAAACGCCAGGAAGAAGAGAAATCCACCAATGAACAAAGCGGGATGGTGCAGAGTAAACACAGTCCACGCCAGGAAGGATAAGTGAATCGAGACGACCCACCGTGGAACAGGCTCTGTCCCCTTCCCAACGGCGACTTTAGAATCGAGATCGCTCTTCGTCCGATCAAGGGCTGCGAATTCCTGCCGGAAAACGATATAGTACGCAGCCGTCGTCAAAATAATCCCAACCACAGCCCTGACGCCTAGGTGCATGAACACGTAAGGCAAATTCCACTCCCAGACCGTCGCCACCATCAACACCGGAGGGGCGGCGAAATGCGTCAGAGTGCCCCCTACGGACACATTGACGAAGAGAAGCCCCAACGTCGCATATTTGAAACGCTCGGTGGGCTTATACCGGTAGAACTCCCGCCCCAGCAGCATCGCGGCAATTGTCATCGCGGCCGGCTCCGTAATCAAAGAGCCCAGCATGGGGGCAAACGTCAAAATCGACAGCCACCAGGCCGACGGCCGAAGATGCCCCAACCGCGCCACCCGGCGCAGCAGATTGCCGGCAAAAGAGACGACAGGCCGCGACGCTGCAATCGCCATAATGACCACTACGAAAAGCGGTTCGGTGTAGTTGCGCCCGTCGATGTACTGGTAGGCCGCAGTCCAGCCCTTGAAGAGCGTGAGCACCAACAACAAAGGCAGCACCCAAATCCCAAAGATTACCTCGACCTCCCCAAGGAAGTGAAAAAGCGTCGCCCTCAGATCGACCGGTGGCTTACCGTCCACGTAGTTCCTCTGCGACTCCTCGCGCAACCTATTGTCGTGTATCTGTTCATACTTTTTCGACAACTTCATGAACCACCCCGCTGCAAAAGTGTGCATGATCGCTCCGAGGAAGAGCATAAGCGTGACGAGATTCAGAGGCTCCGCCGCGACCCGCAACTTGAGGATTTCGACCAACCCGAAATCTTCTGATGGGATGCCAAGTTCCGATGCCCTCGCAGCTTCTATCTCCGAGTATGCCTCCAGAGGGACAGGAAGCAAGGCTTCGCCAGAAGAGCCGGACGCAGCGTCGAGCACGCCCGCCACAACCAGCGAGAAACCAAAAAACAGCCACCTTGGAAAACTTAGTTTAAACATGCTCCTGTAAACTGGAGAGTTCCTCTCGAAGTATTTTTCGTGCCCGATAGATGCGCGTTTCCACCGTTTTGCGACTGGTCTTCAAAACCTCCGCGCATTCGTCGTAGGAATTATCCTCAAGCATGCAGAAGATGAACGGAAATTTGAGCTTCTGCGGTAATCGCATAACCGCCTCTTGGATATCGCCAGTTGTCTCTTTGGCGGATGCCGCCTCGCTAGGATCATTCGAATCC
>Ga0194136_1001576_pt1 | contig 11347 bp, 9 predicted proteins | sample TARM_MetaG_T3A_1_FD_134023 | JGI IMG/M metagenome (GOLD analysis project Ga0194136, IMG submission 134023) | Freshwater microbial communities from Pennsylvania, USA, analyzing microbe dynamics in response to fracking - TARM_MetaG_T3A_14 (version 2) | ecosystem: Environmental > Aquatic >...
GATTCCCTGGGCGCCTTGTCGATATTCGAGACCTTGCCGCCCAGCGACTTGGCGACGCTGGCCCTGTCGGCCTGGCTGACGATTTCCCCGATCACCCCGGAGCGCTCCGCGTGCCCACTGATGGCGTACATCACCAGCCCAAACAACTCCGGCTGGCTTCTCAGCCACTCGAGCCCGGCATTGCCTATCACTTCCTTGCACAAGAGCGGGTTGCCCGCCGCATGCAGGAAGTAGTCTCGCCCCTTGAGGTAGCGAACGCGGTACTGGTCGGGAATCGTGCCCTCCCACAGGCACCACCTTCGGCCAGATCTCAGGTGTATATCGACATCAACGATGACCTTGGCGATATCGTGCAGCAGGCAGGCATAAATGACCGCCACGCTCCAGAGCTCCCCGGTAGAGGACTGCCGTTCTGGTGACTCCTTCGGCGGAAGCAGGTGCTGTCGTCGGAGCCGGAGGCCGAACACGCAGGTCTCGAGGCCATGATCCAGCATACCGCCCGGATAGCTGTGGTGATGGGATTCCGAAGCCGGCAGCAGTTGGACACGCTCGGCGTATCGTTGTAGCGGCTCCTTGACGTAGGCCTCGAACACCGGCGCCGTCAGCGAGGTGCTTTCCTGGACCGCCCGGAGCAACTGCTGCCGATAGGGTGTGGCCAGCAGCTCCGCACCGGTGCGCGGGCTTTCCCAGCCGGCGTCACCCTGGACGCTGTCGCTGTCGGTCGCGCTGCGACGGCCGCGTAGAATGTTGAGAATCCGCAATGTTTGCTCCTCTGGATGCAATCCGTGCATCACAGCGGTGGACCCTGACGGGCACCAGCAGAAACGTTAAATGCTATGAGAGAGGTTTACCCCTGAGCACTCTTTGCCCTGGTGCAATAGCCATGGGATGCGAACCAAAGAGTGAATGATTTTATTATTCATAACTCCTATAGGAAATTTGGTCACCCGGGATCCTACAATTAATTTACACATGATGAATGCATTTTTATAAAAACAATTTTTCTGAGCTCTATCAACCCCCTTACTTACCCAGCAATGTATTTATCGATGAAACAACATGCCCAACATTATCATTATTCACCCCTGATAAGTTTATCCTCCCCGAATCCAGCATATATATACAAAACAACTCCCTTAATACGCCCACATCTTCTCTACGAGCTGGAATCAATGAAAACAACCCCACGCCATTACAGACGTTTATAAAAACATCATCACACCCTTGCTTTCGAGCCTCGTTAACTAGCACCTGCCTTGCAGCTTTAATCCTGAGTGACATAAGCTTTAATTCTTCTACCCACATCCTATTTAGATCAGGCGACGACAATATTTCGCTTACAATCAATGCACCATGTATAGCTGGGCTAGAAATACTTACCCTAGCTAACCTAGCTAGATGAAGCTTGGCCTTTACACAGCTATCGCGGCTCTTACCTAGGACTACAAGAGCTCCAACCCTATCCCGATAAAGCCCAAAATTCTTGGAGCAAGAATATGCAATAAGCATCTCATCCAGATAATCAGAGAACAGCTCTACGCAGTAAACATCATCGCACAAACCATTTGCCAGACCATGGTAGGCCATATCAATCACTGGAAATAGCCCTCTTTCTTTCACAACTTCCAGCACAGCATCCCATTGACATTTTGAAAGATCAAAACCAGTAGGATTATGCCCGCAGCCGTGAAAAACAACTACGTCACCTTCTGGAATCTCTCTAATACTTTCCAGCATCACTGGAAAGTTCAAATCTCCTCCACTCCCTTGATAGGGATAGTAAGAAACCTGCATCCCTACATGTGAAAAAATATCCACATGGTTCCCCCATGTCGGATCGCTAACCCAGACACCCTTATTAGGGGCTATCTGTTTAATAAAATCTGCCGCAAGCCTAATCGCTCCTGTTCCACCTATAGTTTGAACTGAAAAAACCCTTCCATCTTCAATTAAGTTACTCCTTTCCCTGAAAAGCAGCCAGGAAATTGCATCACAAAACCCATCAAGACCACTTGAACCCTTATAAGTTTTATCCACAGCCCCAGCAACAATAGAACTCTCTGCTACTTTCACAGACTCCATAACAGGAGTATTACCATTTTCATCTTTATAAAGACCAATCCCCAGGTCAACCTTCCTAGAGTTAGTATCACTCATGAAGTGTTCGCTAAGAGTCAAAATTGGGTCAGGATGAGTCATCTCAAGGCTTTCAAACATAATACAACCCCAAATTTAACTAGAATAAAAGCCGTGTCTCGCTCAATCGATCCACGGCTTAAGAAGAAGTCAATATACCTACTCCCTTATACGGCTTTTTTGGCCATCTTGCTTGCTTCTTCTAAGATTATATCTTCCTGGCTAGCAACCAACTTCCTAGAAGCAAGCCTTTCACACAGTTCAAAGACATCAACACCGAAGTCAGACGAGACTTTCTGGACATACGTCCCGTAGCCAGTAAACAGCCCATGCATCCCTGTCATAATGTTTATTGCCTTAATATCAGGAACACTGCTTATTATACTATTTTCAGCGTACAGGGATAGATTGACAAGGTCCTTGAATTTTACATTCATTTTGTACCCATACCTTTCAAACACAGCGACTACAGCCTCCAACTGCGTGTTTCCTGAACCCGCTCCAAAGCCTTTTATTGTGGCATCAACCATCTCTGCGCCAGACTCTACTGCCGCAATTGAGTTTGCGACAGCAAGGCCAAGGTTATTATGGGCATGATAGGCGATAGTAATTCCGAGATTTTCATACAAAACTGAGACTTTTTCACTGACAATATCAGGGGTCGAGTACCCAGCACTGTCCATGAGGACAATACCATCCGCCCCTGCAGCTTTCATTCCTGAAGCTTCTTTTAGAAGTCTTTTGGCATCAGCCATGTGAGACATGATGAGAACGCCATACACCATCTTATCCTTCGCTTTAAGATACTGTATCGGCCTATAAGTTATATTACCTTCCGTGCAGTGACTAGCAATTCGAAAAACATCCACGCCAATTTCAATGGCCATATCTAGGTCAGAGTGCTTACCCACACCAGGAACAAAGTGGATACCCAGCTTGGATCTCTTACAATTTTCTCTAGCAACAGACAACATGGTTTCATCATCTACTTTGGCAACACCAAATGCACTGGATGAAGCTCCAAGCCCATATCCGTGACCAACTTCGATTATATCTAACCCCGCTCGATCAGCCCCTTTGCAGTAATTAGCTATCTGCTCGACACTAAGCTGATGCTTAATCGCATGATTACCATCTCTCAGAGAGCAATCACTAATAGATATGTGCTTATTTTTCATGCCAATCCCTCCTCAATGGCCACTGCTCTTGAACCAGCGTCACTCACCTTTGACTTAAAATTTGCAACGGCTATTGCAGCAGAGTTGATAATATCTAGATTCCCTGAGTACTCAGGAAGATAATCGCCACTGCCATACACCTGGACTGCTAAGGTTACACTACCTGAGTCAACTAATGGCTCGAGCACTAGACTATACCCTGGAACATACTCCTTAACTTTTTTCACCACACTGCTGACATTGCTTTTCAGCCTTTCAATATCAACCTTTTCACAGCGAGCATATAGTGTAGTTTGCATGCAAACTTGAGGAACTGCTGGATTTATATTCAATATAGCTTTCGACGCCTCCGCATTGGTAAATTTTCTAAGTGCAAACTCTGTGGTTTCTACATACTCATTAAGATTTTCCCTAGTTGCAATCCCTGCACTGTCAGATGAAATACTAGAGATCACTTCGACATACAGGACCTTTTCACAGGAATTTTTTAATGCGTATGCCAGTGGCAAGCTTGCTTGCCCACCACAAGTTATCAGATTTATATTCCTTGAATCTTTTAATGACTCCATATTTATAACGGGAACGCAGAGCTCACCGAGCTTGGCTGGAGTAAGATCAACAACAAATTTATCATGTTTAGAGAAAACCCTATCATGCTCTGCGTGTGAACTTGCCGAAGTCGCATCGAAAACGATATCAATTTTGTCGATATTATCTTCTAGGTAGGCAATTCCTTCGCTTGATGTCGCGACCCCCCTCAGCATTGCCTCTTTCATGCCTGGACTATCGCTTCTGCGCCCTACGACAAATCGTAGATCCAACTCTTTGGAATTAATTGTTTTGCACATCAAATCAATCCCGATACTTCCGGTGCCAATTATAGCCACTCTATTTGACATGTCCTCACCCCATTAAGGAAACTGTGGAAGAAAAACCATCTTCTGCTAGCAGATCAAGCATGCACCTACTACATTAACCTCTAGTTTCACTATTGCTTCAGTGACGTTGTCAGCTCAACCTGAATGCCACCACCTCGCCGCCGGGCCCTTTCATCAAGGTCGACTGTGTCAACCTCCACCCTGGCCAGAAGGGCCGAAAAGCTTTCCAGCCACATGATTTTTCTACAAAAAATACGATAACAGATATTCTCGCAGCACCACTCAGACACAATTCATGCCCATCACACAGAAAGCCCACTATTAGTAACAAGAGCACTTCATAAAAGTAAGACCAATGAAACAAAATCTTATTCATAACGACATGCCGCCGTAATCTACTGCATGCATAATGCACTCCTTGAGATAGTAAAACCATTAACATTTATTATTGAGGCCAGTATGTTTAGCCCATATCGGAAGACAGCAACAACCAGTCTAATTGGACTCTTAGCCGCACTATCGCTTCAGGCTAACGCCGAGCTCTCAGAACGTTATACTGATGCCGATGGAGACATGATTGCCGACATCCCACCCGATGAGAGCCAATGGGTAGATCCTGACACATTAGTCTTCGCCTATACTCCTGTTGAAGATCCTGCTGTTTACGCTAATGTCTGGTCCGACTTTCTTGATCACCTGAGCCAGGTGACTGGGAAAGATGTGCGGTTCTTCCCTGTCCAATCCAATGCCGCCCAGCAGGAGGCGCTGCGCGCTGGGCGAGTTCATGTAGCAGGATTTAATACCGGCGGCGTACCTATGGCGGTTAACTGTGGAGGGTTCCGTCCTTTCGCCATGATGGCAGGAGAGGACGGCAGCTTCGGCTACGAAATGGAAATCATCACCTACCCGGGAAGCGGTATCAATTCTGTAGCAGACCTGGCCGGAAGAGAGCTCGCCTTTACTTCTCAGACGTCAAACTCTGGTTACAGAGCCCCCTCAGCAATTATAAAGTCAGAGTTCGGCCTGGAAGCTGGAGTGGATTTTGAAACCCCTTTCGCTGGCACACATGAAAACTCAATTCTAGGCGTAATTCACAAAGATTACGAGGCTGCAGCAATTGCCAACTCTGTTATCACAAGGATGAAGTCAAGAGAAGTAATCAGCGAAGATGACTACGAGGTGATTTACACCTCCGCCACATTCCCCACGACCCCCTACGGCACTACTCATAACTTGCACCCTGATCTCCAGAAGAAGGTCCAGGAAGCGTTCTTTAGCTTCGACTGGGAAGGCACGCAACTGCAGGCGGAGTTTTCCAACAATGGTGAGAGTCAGTTCATTCCCATCGATTACGCTGAGCGCTGGGAGATAATCCGCACCATCGCCGAGGCCAACGGCGTCACCTACGACTGCGACTGACCTCCACCTCATACCACCGACCATGACCAGGCACGGGCCAGGAGGGCCTCGCTCTCCGGGCCCGTGTGCGTGAAGGGAGACTGACCATGCTGACGCTTTCCCAGGTCAACAAGCGCTATCCCACCGGGGATCGCGCCCTGACCGATATCGACCTGACCCTGCCGCGGGGCCAGGTCATGGCGCTGATCGGCCCCTCCGGGGCCGGCAAGAGCACCCTGATCCGCTGCGTCAATCGCCTGGTGGAACCCACCAGCGGCAGCATCCGCCTGGAGGAGACCGAGCTGACCCGCCTCTCCGGCAATGCCCTGCGCCGGGCGCGCCGCGCCATGGCGATGATTTTCCAGGAGTACGCCCTGGTGGATCGCCTCACGGTGATGGAGAACGTGCTCTCCGGCCGGCTCGGCTACGTGGGCTTCTGGCGCAGCTTCCTGCGCCGCTACCCCGCCGACGACGTGGCCGAAGCCTTTCGACTGCTGGAGCGGGTGGGCCTGCCCCACGCCATGGACAAGCGAGCCGACGCGCTCTCCGGCGGCCAGCGCCAGCGGGTGGGCATCGCCCGGGCGCTGATCCAGAGCCCCCGGCTGCTGCTGGTGGACGAGCCCACCGCGAGCCTCGACCCCAAGACCTCCCGGCAGATCATGCGCCTGGTCCGCGAGCTGTGCGCCGAGCGGGAGCTGGCCGCCATCATCAATATCCACGATGTGGCCCTGGCCCAGCAGTTCGCCGACCGCATCGTCGGACTGCGCGCCGGCGAGATCGTCTTCGACGGCAAGCCCAGCGAGCTCGACGCCGAGACGCTCACCACCATCTATGGCGAGGAAGAGTGGGACACCCGCGTCCAGGAAGTGGAGGCACCCAGCGCCGCCGCGAGCGCAGCCCCGGCGCCCGCCACCCCGCTCACATTGGCCACCGGAGGTGCCCGATGAGCCGTCAGGCCCTGGCCCAGGCGGGCCGCTGGCGGCGCCGGCCGCTGATCGAGAACCCCCGGCTGCGCTGGGGGCTGGCGGCGGGCCTGACCGTCTATCTGGTGCTGGCCCTCTCCACCATCGACGTCAACTGGGCACGGGTCGCCGAGGGCGCCAGCCGCGGGCTGAACTTCCTGGCCGCCTTCACCCAGCCGGACTTCGTCAGCCGCCGCGGCGACATCCTCGATGGCATCCTGGAAAGCCTCACCATGACGCTCACCTCCACGGTGATCGGCGTGGCCCTGGCCGTTCCGGTGGGCCTGGGGGCGGCGCGCAACATCGCGCCCTGGCCGATCTACTACCTGTGCCGGGGCATCATCACGGTGTCGCGCACCTTCCAAGAGATCATCATCGCCATCCTCTTCGTGGTGATGTTCGGCTTCGGCCCCCTGGCCGGTATGATCACCCTGGCCTTCGCCACCATCGGCTTCATGGCCAAGCTGCTGGCCGAGGACATCGAGGACCTGGACTGGCGCCAGGTGGAGGCGGTGCGCGCCACAGGGGCGAGCTGGTGGCAGACCATGAACCACGCCGTGCAGCCCCAGGTGATGCCGCGGCTGATCGGGCTCTCCATGTATCGCCTCGACATCAACTTCCGGGAGTCGGCGGTGATCGGCATCGTCGGGGCCGGCGGCATCGGCGCCACCCTGAACACCTCCATCAGCCGCTACGAGTACGACACCGCGGCGGCGATCCTGCTGATCATCATCGCCATCGTGCTGCTCTGCGAGTACAGCTCGAGCCATATCCGCCGCTGGACCCAATAGGACACCCCCATGCCCGTTTCAACGACGCCGCAGGGCACGCCTACCTGGCGCCTGCGCACCACCCGCGCCCAGTGGCTGGGCTATCTGGCCTGGCTGGCCGGCGCCTGCCTCTTCCTGCTCTGCTGGAAGCTGATCTCCGACAACACCATGTGGGTCTTCGTGGAGGACGCCGGCCGCCAGGGCAGCGATCTCATCAGCCGCATGCTGCCACCCCGGTGGGAGGTGGCCCACCGGCTCTGGCAGCCCATGTGGGACACCCTCAACATCGCCACCCTAGGCACCCTGCTGGGCATCGCCATGGCCTTTCCGGTGGCCTTTCTGGCGGCCCGCAATACCACCCCCCATCCGCTGTTGCGCAGCGCCGCCCTGGTAGTCATCGTCTCGTCCCGCTCCATCAACTCGCTGATCTGGGCCATGCTGCTGGTCACCATCCTGGGGCCTGGGGTGCTGGCGGGGATCATCGCCATCGCCCTGCGCTCCATCGGCTTCGTCGGCAAGCTGCTGTACGAGGCCATCGAGGAGATCCACCCCACGCCGGTGGAGGCGATCAGCGCCACCGGTGCCGGCCGCCTGCAGGTGATGAGCTACGGCGTACTGCCCCAGGTGATGCCCGCCTTCGCCGGCATCAGCGTCTACCGCTGGGACATCAATATCCGCGAGTCCACGGTGCTGGGGCTGGTGGGCGCCGGCGGCATCGGCCTGCAGCTCAACGCCGCCATCAACAGCCTGGCCTGGAACCAGGTCAGCGTGATCTTCGTGATGATCTTCGCCACCGTGCTGGCCTCGGAGTGGATCTCCGCCCGAGTGCGTCACGCCATCATATGATGAGCGGAAGTGCAGCGGTTGGCGTCGCCACCCGCTGCCTTACTTGCGACGCTCCACCCCGGGCGTCATAGACCTGCAACACCACACCCTCAGGGTGGTTCTTACGCAAAGCACGTAGTGCGCGCCCCTCCAGGAGCCCTAACATGACCAAATCGACCACCACTATCCTGATCGACACCCTGCAGCAGGCTGCCCGGGCGGCCGGTAAACTCCTCCACGAAGGTTACCATGACGTCGGAGTCATCGACTTTGAGTGCAAGGGCGCCTCGGATTTCGTGACCCACTACGACCAGGCGGCTGAACACGCCATCATTGAAACCATCCGACGTGCCCACCCCGATGTGGGCTTTCTCGGCGAAGAAACCGGCGCCACTCCGGCCAGCGACAGCGACCTCACTGTAATCATCGACCCACTCGACGGCACCAACAACTTCCTGCACCGTGTGCCTCACTTCTCGGTCTCTATTGCAGTGCGCCAGGGCAAGGTCCTGACCCACGGTGTGGTCTATCAACCGCTACTGGACGAGATGCTCTGGGCCATCCGTGGCCAAGGGGCTTATCAGGGGTCACAGCGAATGCCCGTTTTACCAGCACGCCCTCTCACTGAGATGCTGGTCGGCACCTGCTTCCCTTATCACGACAAGGGCGACTGCGCGACAAGCCAGCGACAACTCTCCGCTCTGATGCCCCGCGTGGCCGGGATTCGCAGCCCAGGCTCTGCTGCACTCGAGATTGCATATACTGGCCTCGGCCGGTTTGACGCTTTTTGGTCTCAGGGCGCGCGACTGGATCTATGGGACATTGCAGCAGGAATCGTCATTGCACGAGAAGCAGGATGCAAGGTCACCGACCTTTCTTGCAACCCCAATCCCGCTGAGTGGAACAGCTTGCTCATAGCTAAGCCAGAGCAACATGATAAGCTTTTAAGCGTACTGGTCAAGTGAAAGGGAGGGGGCAAGGCGTGTCATCAACAAATCCTGAGTTTATCGGATATGGACAGATGATGGGGTTAGTGCAGATGGTCGACAGGCTCTTTATTTTACCATGCAAACCGTCCTTCTAAGCCGTATCCAAAGTGATCGTCACTTTAAGCAAAATCCCGACTTCCCACTGGCACATAGGTTTCACCTGACCACATGAACCCATTAATGCTCGATACTTCCAGCCTCGCGAAAGCCACTTTGGCCATCCAAAGACGCACTGGGGATATCTCGCTGATCTTATGGAAAGCACGACCCCATCCTCACATAATCACTATATGTAAAGAGTGGTATTGGGAGAGATTCTCACCAAGGTGATGGAGAGATTTTCATAACCTTCCCAGATCAAGTTAGAGGTGCAGCAAGCCAAACTGACACAGTACCATTCTCGCAATAATCTCCGAGCTGAATGCATACGGATAGATGATACCAGCAACACTGACCAAAAACTGTAACAAGAATCCTGATATAATCACACCCTCCAGGTTATCCTAGTGGAAAATTTAAGAATTTTTATTACAAGGGTGGGAGTAATGAGTCTTGGCGTTTGGCTTACTTTCCTAATGGCTTCGTTTTTGGTGAGCATATCTCCAGGGGCAGGAGCTATCAACACGATGAACAGCGGAATTAATAATGGTGTTAAGTCCGCCTTCCCAACCATCTTGGGCTTGCAACTTGGGTATGGCATACAGATTCTAGCAGTTGCTATTGGAATTGGGGCAATCTTAGCATCTTCCACCACAATTTTCTCACTTATCAAGTGGATGGGAGTTGCATATCTAGTTTGGTTAGGCGTTCAGAAGTGGAGATTACCTGGCTCCTTGGGCAACATCGATAATGGCGAGAACACAAAGAAGAAGCAGTTCTGGCAATCTGCGTTCGTCAACCTAACCAACCCTAAAGCCACGGTATTTCTGGTCGCTCTTTTCCCCCAGTTCCTATCCAACAGCAGCACGTCATCTTATATACCCCAGCTCTTTCTAATGGGCGGAACGCTCCTCACTGTAGATATTATCGTCATGTTCTGCTATGCAGCACTGGCTAGCCAGCTCAAGCGATTTGTCAACTCCACATCAAGAATAAAACTTATGAATCGCGCATTTGGTTCTTTTTTTATAATCGCAGCCATTATGCTTGCAGCCTACAAAAAGACTTGACTCCATGAGATCAGCATACAAAGGAGAGTAGCGCCATTCTGCTTGCTGCCAAAATTAAATCATTACGAGCCCCTAAGCTGAATATCAACAGCTCTCTTCAGACTACAAGTGCGGAGATAACACACCTTTCAAGCCTGGGATAAGAATATTCTGATCCCTCCCAATCAGCCCTCCTTCCGTGCGGAAGGAGGGCTAAGGTCATGCAACAAGTTGTCTGGCCAGGGCCATCTCCACGGAGTCTCCGTCCGTATTGAGGGCATCCAGGCCCGACTCGGGCACGTCTCCCGACGTGCTCTGGGCCACGGCAATCTTCTTGGCCATCAGCGACAGGCAGGCGATCTGTGACGATCCCGCATAGCCGAGGTAAAGCACCTTCACCGGCTGCTGCTGGCCGATCCGCCAGGAGCGGCGGGCGGCCTGCTGCAGGGTGTAGACGTTCCAGCCCGTCTGCATGAAGACGATGGTGGGGAAGTCCAGCAGGTCGAGCCCGGTCTTCACCAGGTCCGGATTGGTGATCAGCAAGTCGACACCGCGGTCGACCTGATCGGCAATCCAGTCCTCGCGCCGCTGGGTCTCCACGCTGGAGCGCAGCACCGCGACCTTGAAGCCGGCCTGGGTGAGCATCGCCTTGAGTCGGCTGCTGGTATCGCGTTTGCCGGTGTAGGTCGTGTAGACCAGCACCTTGCGACCCTCGGCCTTCTCTCGCCGGCAGATCGCCACCAGCTCGCGCTCCTTGGGCATCAACTGCTGCTCGCCATAGAGGCTCTTCACGAACGCCAGCAGGCTGCCCGAGCGCGGGTGCTTGACCGTCTCCGGTCGGAAGCAGCAGTCCGGCCAGGCCAGCAGCGCATTGAGCACCACGCCCAGCAGGGTGGTGTCCTTGCGTGCCAGCGCCTGTCTGAGCTCGGCGGTCAGTTGACCCTCGAGCCGCCGGTAGGCAAAGGCCTGCTCGTCGTCCATCGGCACCTCGATGAAGTCTTCATCGTAGGGCGGCAACACGTTGCCACCGATGTCCTTGAGCTTGAGGAAGACGGTGAAGGGC
>Ga0194136_1001578_pt1 | contig 11343 bp, 10 predicted proteins | sample TARM_MetaG_T3A_1_FD_134023 | JGI IMG/M metagenome (GOLD analysis project Ga0194136, IMG submission 134023) | Freshwater microbial communities from Pennsylvania, USA, analyzing microbe dynamics in response to fracking - TARM_MetaG_T3A_14 (version 2) | ecosystem: Environmental > Aquatic >...
CTTGCTTGAATTACAGACCAACTACGTTGGCAGCAGCCGGGCCTTTCTGGCCTTGCTCGATGGTGAACTCAACGCGCTGACCTTCGTCCAGAGTTTTGAAGCTGGTGGACTGGATTGCAGAGAAGTGTACGAACACGTCTTTGCTGCCGTCAGCCGGGGAGATGAAACCAAAACCTTTCTCGGCGTTGAAGAATTTAACGGTACCAGTCATTTTGTTAGACATAATAATTTCCTAAAATAGTGTTTTAAGTGCCAAAAGTTGGCAATCTATGATTTTTCGTCAGCAATACGTATGGGGAGCACTAAAGAAGGAGAATTATTTAATAAGAACTATCGTAGATAACTCTTATACTAATCACTGCTTTACTAAAATGACTGCCTAACATAAACAGGTCTGAACTACCGAACCATCGAGAGAGATTAAAACATGCTCTCTTCGTTAAAGCAAACTTTATCTCAATATTAATTTCTGGTTATCGACCTGCTACCAACTTCATATTGTCACATGAGCCACGGCGTTCACTGACGAGATTGAGCGCTGGCCCTTGCTATGATTGGCGCCGAGCTTTTTTGTGACTGCTTTCTGACTGGCGTAGAGGCGTTCCTGATCAAGAGCGGTATAGCAGTGCTCTTCCTTAGGTTGCCGCAGGGCCTGAATGGCAAACGCCCACCCACACCGGTCTGGTGTGGGTGGGCGTTCATCAACACAGCGCTAACTCAGCGCTTGCTGCGAAACTTGTTGCTGACGGAGTCGATCCAGCTGAAGGTTTCTGGCAGTACCTGATTTCTGGCCCGTTCTTTGGCCTTTTCCCGAGCCAGTTTGGAAGCCACCTTGGCCGCCTCTGCACGATCTGCCACGATTTTAAGCCGGCCTTCCTCACGGATCCTGTTACGTTCTGCGTTGGTCAGCTGATGATCAGCATTGGCCTGGGCTTTTTGGAGCAACAGGGTTATCTCGGCCTTTTCGGCTTCGGTGAGGTCTTTCATTTCCAACTTTTTCACGGCGCGCTCCTGGGGCGGCTGGGGGGTGGAATACATTAACACATTTTCACCGACTATTTCTTATGCAATCCGCTCTGCTGGCATAAAAGAGCCGGTTCCGCACTTTTCTCCGTCATTTATCTGCCAGTTCACTGCAGATTTCTCGTATGTCCCGGTTTGCCTGGTACAGCTCTCAACTGTGGCCGCTCGGTTCGACATGGATCAGCACTATGGCATGAGGTATGTGACGCATTATGCCTTCTTCTATCCGATCGCAGATGGCGTGGGAGTGTTCGATGCTCATCTCCTTGGGCAAGGTCAGATGGAAATCGATGTGGCGACGGCGTCCGGCCTGGCGGCTGCGCAGGGCGTGAAAGCCCCCATGCTCCGGGCAGCACTGTTCGATCACTCGGGTCGTCATGGCCAGTTCCTCCTCGTTCATGCTGTGGTCCAGCAGTGGTTGAAAAGCCTGGTCAAGCATGGATATTGCTTCTCTGAGAATGAAGAGCGCCACGCAGATGGCGACTATGGGGTCGAGCAGATAGAGGTTGTAACCCAGCCCGGCGGCGAGCCAGATACCCGACAGACCGGCAGCCACCCCGAGGGAGGTCAACACGTCTGCCTTGAGGTGCAGGGCATCCGCTGCCAGGGCAACGGATTCTTCCTCTTTCGCCACCCGATACAGATAGGTGGAAACGCCGCTGTTGACCAGCGCCGAGATCAGCATGACCAGTACGCCAAAACCCACGCTTTCGATCGGCGTTGGTGTGATCAACTTGCCGATAGCTTCGAAGATGATCCAGCCGGCGGCCAGCAGGATCAGCAAAGCTTCGATCACGCCGGAGACGTTTTCTATTTTGTCATGTCCATAAGGATGGCGTTGATCGGGGGGAATATCTGACCTGCGTACTGCAAACAGGGCGATGAGAGCCGCCACCAGATCCATTGCCGAATGAATGGCCTCCGAAATAATACTGACGGAGCCACTCAGAATGCCAGCGAATATCTTCATGATAATCAGTGTGATGTTTGAGCAAACGGAGACCAGCGCCGCTCTCGTTTTTCTGGTCATAGGATGTCCTTATTCTCGGGAACATAATTATGAAAATAAGTCGGGATAATATCAGCTTGAAAATAAAATCGCCTATTCCGGTTGTAATATTTTGTTTCTGACGGTAGTGAGAATGCTTATCTAAATTACCTTGTCTTATTTAAAGAATAGTCATTTTTGATTTGGTGATTTATTTCAATTCGTGAGTGAATATGTCAGGGCAGGCGAATTTTATCAGGCATACTCAGGTTTTTTGGCCTTTCATGCCATCACGTATCCGATCAGGGCCGTGATGGAGGCATGACTCAGGACGAACCCTGGCTGATGAGGGTGGATTCTTGCGCAACATTGGGGGTATGCTGGAGTGAGTGCGATCAATCGGTCGTCACTGAAAGCGTACTACTGAAGTCTACGATTCGGATGGCATGCTGGAACCTGGGTTCCAACTGTCTGGGTAACATTTTTGGAGTTTGATGATGAGTAACAAAGAACATCACAACGGCAAAGATGCCAAGAAAAAACCGCAGATGTCACTGAAAGAGAAGCGCGACGCCAAACGTCAGAAAGCAGACCTGAAAAATGGCAGCGCTATAAAGTAACGCTCCTCCACGCTGTAGTTCCTCTGGAGCCAGTATCAAGCCAGCCTTTCACAGGCTGGCTTTTATGTTTTTGCCTCATGGTGTGGCGCCGTAGGCCTCGAAGATCTGCCGATAGCGCCCGTCGGCTCGCATGGCATCTAGTTGGCGATCGAACCAGCGTTGCAGCTCCACCTGACGAAAGGCGAAATGGTAATGGGTTGGCGCAAACAGGTCATATTGCCTGACCCGGCCACTAGCATAGAGCTCGGCGCCATATTTGCTGTCGGCCAGCTCTGCCAGATAGTAGTAAAACACCCGCTGCTCCAGGATCACCGCATCCACCCGCCCCAGCATCAGTCTGTGAACCTGCCCCTGTTGTTTGGCGACCTCCTCATAACGGGGATTTTGATCCGCCATGCTGGCAAAGGCGCCGCCCAGTATCTGGCGAGCCCGCTGAAAGGCGCTGACTCTCAGGGTTTTCATATCGTCCAGTGTGCTGATGTGAGTCTTGCCGAGGGTGAACACCCGGTTATGGAAGGCAATCACGGGCTGTGACAGGAAGACATTGTTCAGCATGCCGGGCTTGACGTTGATGATGGCGTCAAGCTTGCCGGACTCCAGCATCCGGAAAGTGCGTTCCAGTGGCAGATATTCAAAGCGGGGCTCATAGCCACTGTCGCGAAAGGCCTCTTTAAACAGGTCGAGCTCGATCCCGCGTCCCTCTTCCTCGATCACATAGGGGGGGATGGCGAAGCTGACGCCCACCCGCAGCAGTTCGGCGGCAAATAGCCGGGGGGCCACCATGGCGGTGGTCAGACAAATGGTGAGCAGTAGCGTGCGATGCAGAAACACCATGAGTTCTCTCTGGCAAACGAGTCGCCCTGAGCATAATCCCAAGACGGCCTGTGATACGTGGAAATAACGGCCACATTCACACAGGAATAGCACCGCATGCCGTGCCTGCGTCAAGAACAGGTAAAAAAAGGCCCTGCATGAACAGGGCCTCTCGGGATGTATTGCCGATTAAAAAGGGATATCGTCGTCGAAGTCCATCGGCGGCTCGTTGTAGACAGGCGGTGCTGACTGGGGCTGCTGGGCCGGACGACCATAACCGCCTTGTGGCTGCTGCATGTTCTGCTGCGGTGCGGCGGCAGGACGAGCCTGGTTTACCGGCTGCTGGGCTGGCATGCCTTGTTGCGGTTGACCCCAGTTGCCTTGAGCTTGAGGTTGGCCACCCATGTTTTGGCCCGCGCCACCTTGCGGGCGACCACCCAGCATCTGCATCACGCCACTGAAGCTGTCTACCAGCACTTCAGTGGTATAACGCTCTTGGCCACCTTGATCCTGCCATTTACGAGTCTGCAGTTTCCCTTCGACATAGACCTGGGAGCCCTTCTTCAGGTACTCGCCAGCCACTTCGGCCAGCTTGCCCATGAACACCACACGGTGCCATTCGGTACGCTCTTTCTGCTCACCGGTCTGCTTGTCGCGCCAGGTTTCAGAGGTGGCCAGGGTGATATTGGTCACGGCACCGCCACTCGGCATGTAGCGTACTTCCGGGTCTTGTCCCAGGTTACCGATCAGAATGACTTTATTGATGCCTCGACTGGCCATAATCTCTCTTCCACCCTTTATATACCGGCCAGGCCATATGCCCGGACCAATTCAACATATCGTTTGTTTTCTGCGAGATAGGCAGCATCGCTTGGCGACACTGACACATCATGCGATGACTGAACCCGGTTCAGTCGGCCAGCTGGCCAATGTTCCGCTTTCAGATTTTGGCCGCAATAATAACAGTTGGCGTGAACGAGCGCACATCTTCCTGCCCTGTCATCCTCCACCCGGAGCATGAACCGAAGGATTAACTTACACGAGGCCGACCATGACCAGCAAGCGAGCAGGCTGGATGGCCTGAGCAAACGTAGCAAAACGGGTTCCGACTGCACTGTGACACTCTTTGTCAGGCACAGTGCCAGTATTCCACCCAAATGGGGGGGGGTGGCTAGTCATTTGTATTGCTTGGGAAATTGGTGAGTTTCAAAAGAGGCACACTGGCGTCTAATGCTTTTTTAATGCTGCAGCGTTTGGGGGGCTTGGTACTCTCTGCTGCCAAAAAAACCATGGCCTGAATGTTCAAGGACGTGCTCTTCATGACCACCCCATACACCATAGTCGTACTGGTGACTGAAAATAATGTGCAGGCGACCAGTTTTCAGAGCTATCTGGCTGAGCAGCTGGCACTCCCCATCCTGCTGGTAAGCACCCTGGAGGCGCTGCCGGAACAGGATGGGCGAGAGTCACATCCATTATTTCTGGTCGATCTGGATTACCTCAAGTCGAGCCAGCAGGGGGGGTGGCCGAGGGAGATCTCCAGTCGCTTCGGGGAAGCCAATACGATATTGCTCAATGCCCCGACCAGCACGGATCGCGAGTTGTTGCTGATGTGGCCTCACACCAGCGGACTCTTCTTCCGCCAGGATCCGCTGGATCGGCTGGTGCTCGGCATTCGCAAGGTGTTGCAGGGGGAGTACTGGATCCCGCGCCATTTGCTGTGCGATCTGGTCAACTACTACCGCAAGGGGGGAGAACATCACCTGCGCAACCAGACGCTGCTGACTGCGCGCGAGCAGGAGATCATTCGCTACCTGATGACGGGTGCCTCCAATACCGAGATTGCCGACAGCCTGTTTGTGAGCGAGCACACCATCAAGTCCCACCTCTATAACGTCTTCAAGAAATTGAACGTCAAGAACCGGTTGCAGGCGGTGAGCTGGGCGAAAGAATATCTCTGAAATCGATGGGGATGATGGATAAAACCTGTCTATTCATCCAGTAGTCTCTATGCCATACTGATTCGCTCTGATTTGTGTATCGAGCGTGCAACAAGATGGAAAAGATAGTGGTCCGGGGTGCTCGCACCCATAACCTCAAGAACATCAATCTGACCTTGCCCCGCGACAAGCTGATCGTGGTTACCGGCCTCTCCGGTTCAGGCAAGTCTTCCCTGGCGTTCGATACCCTTTATGCCGAAGGGCAGCGTCGCTATGTGGAGTCGTTATCTGCCTATGCCCGCCAGTTTCTCTCTCTGATGGAGAAACCGGATGTTGATCATATAGAGGGGCTCTCCCCTGCCATCTCCATCGAGCAGAAGTCCACCTCTCACAACCCGCGCTCGACCGTCGGCACCATCACCGAAATTTATGACTACCTGCGTCTGCTTTTTGCGCGGGTAGGTGAGCCCCGCTGCCCGACTCATGCCATCCCGCTCGCCGCCCAGACCATCAGCCAGATGGTGGATCAGGTGCTGGCCCAGCCGGAGGGCAGCAAACTGATGCTGCTGGCCCCCGTGGTACGGGATCGCAAGGGTGAGCACACCAAGTTGCTGGAGAATCTGGCGGCCCAGGGCTATATCCGGGCCCGTATCGATGGCGAGGTGTGTGATCTCTCGGATCCACCCACCCTGGAGCTGCACAAGAAGCACACCATAGAAGTGGTGGTGGACCGCTTCAAGGTACGCGATGACCTGGCGTTGCGGCTGGCCGAATCGTTCGAGACGGCATTGACCCTCTCAGGCGGTATCGTGCAGGTGGTGCCCATGGATGGGGAAGAGGGGGTTGGGCCCATGACCTTCTCTGCCAACTTTGCCTGCCCTGAGTGTGGCTACTCCATGTCAGAGCTGGAGCCGCGCATCTTCTCCTTCAACAATCCGGCCGGTGCCTGCCCCACCTGTGATGGGCTCGGGGTACAGCAATATTTCGATCCGGCCAAGGTGATCCATGATCCTTCCATCAGTCTGGCCAACGGCGCCATTCGTGGCTGGGACAAGCGCAGTTTCTATTACTTCCAGATGCTCAAATCCCTCTCCGATCACTACAAGTTCGATCTGGAGGCCGCGTGGGAAGATCTGCCCCTCAAGACCCAGGAGGTGATCCTGCGTGGCTCGGGCCGTACCGAGGTCGAGTTCCGTTACATGAACGATCGCGGCGATGTGGTGGTGCGCAAGCATCCGTTCGAGGGGATCCTGCACAACATGGAGCGCCGCTACCGTGAAACCGAGTCCAACTCGGTACGGGAAGAGCTCTCCAAGTACATCGCCAACAAATCCTGTACCAGTTGCGGCGGCAGTCGGCTGCGAGAAGAGGCGCGCCACGTATTCGTGGACAACCGCAATCTGTCCGCCATCGCCGAACAGTCCATCGGGGATGCGCTGGCCTTCTTCGAGGGACTGAGCCTGACCGGCCAGCGCGCCCAGATCGCCGAGAAGATCCTGAAAGAGATCGTCGAACGGCTCGGCTTCCTGGTTAACGTCGGCCTCAACTATTTGAGTCTCTCACGCAGTGCAGAGACCCTCTCCGGCGGGGAAGCCCAGCGCATCCGGCTGGCGAGCCAGATCGGCGCCGGCCTGGTTGGGGTCATGTATGTGCTGGATGAACCTTCCATCGGCCTGCACCAGCGTGACAACGAGCGGCTGCTCACGACCCTCATCCATCTGCGCGACCTGGGCAACACCGTCATCGTGGTGGAACACGACGAGGATGCCATTCGCTTGGCTGACCACGTGCTCGACATAGGCCCCGGGGCCGGGGTACACGGCGGTAATATCGTGGCCCAGGGGACACCCCAGCAGATCATCGACAACCCGGATTCGCTGACCGGTGACTATCTCTCTGGCCGCAAGCGGATTGCCATTCCTGCCGAGCGTACGGCGCTCACCGGCAAGTGGTTGAAACTCAAAGGCGCGAGCGGCAACAACTTGTGCAACGTCAATCTGGACCTGCCTCTGGGGGTGATGACCTGCGTCACCGGCGTTTCCGGCTCCGGCAAGTCGACCCTGATCAACGACACCCTTTTCCGCATTGCCCACCGCGAGCTCAACAAGGCGACCGAGTCGACCCCGGCGCCCTATCGCAGCGTTGAGGGACTGGAGCACCTGGACAAGGTGGTGGATATCGACCAGAGCCCCATCGGTCGTACCCCGCGCTCCAACCCGGCCACCTATACCGGCCTGTTCACCCCGATCCGCGAGCTGCTTTCCGGCACGCAGGAGGCGCGCTCCCGTGGCTATCTGCCGGGTCGCTTCTCCTTCAACGTCAAGGGCGGTCGCTGCGAAGCCTGTCAGGGGGATGGGGTCATCAAGGTGGAAATGCACTTCCTGCCGGACGTTTACGTGCCATGCGATGTCTGCAAGGGCAAGCGTTACAATCGCGAGACCCTGGAGGTGAAGTACAAGGGCAAGAACATCCACGAAATACTGGACATGACGGTGGAGGACGCGCGTGCCTTCTTCGATCCGGTACCGGCAGTGGCGCGCAAACTGCAAACCTTGATGGATGTGGGTCTCTCTTACATTCGCCTTGGTCAGTCAGCGACGACGCTCTCCGGCGGCGAGGCGCAGCGGGTCAAGCTGGCGCGCGAGCTCTCCAAGCGGGACACCGGCCAGACCCTCTATATCCTGGATGAACCGACCACAGGGCTGCACTTCCACGATATCCAGCAGCTGCTCAAGGTATTGCATCAACTGCGGGATCGCGGCAATACCATCGTTATCATCGAGCACAATCTGGACGTCATCAAAACCGCCGACTGGATTGTCGATCTGGGACCCGAGGGGGGGGCTGGTGGCGGTCGCATTCTGGTGACGGGCACGCCGGAGCAGATCAGCCGTTGTGAGGATTCTCATACGGCGCGCTTTTTGGCGCCGCTGTTGGTAAAATAATCACAGCAGTCATGAGACAAGGGGCCCTGGGCCCCTTGTTTTTTATGGTGGATATTCAGTTGCCGTCTCAGGAAGCGGATACTCCATACTGGCACAAGACCCTTTCCGCTCCGTTGTTTGCCATCCAGAGGATATTGGCGTTCATGGCTCAATCTTCCCGCTCCATCGACCACTTGCTGGCTTACTCCATGTTTCCCGTCTGGGCCGGCGCCATCCTGATGCTGCTCATCGTGATTGCCCTGGCACAAGTACCGGCGGCGCAGCGGGTCGAGGAGCAGAGGATGAAGGATCACCTGCAGCGAGTGATCAAGGCCGTGCAGGGAGATATCAACGCCATCAATGCTTTTGCCCGTGACTGGGGGATCTGGGACGAGAGCTATCGCTTCCTGGCTCATCCCAATCAGGCCTATATCCGTTCCAACTTGCTGGTCGACACCCCGATGCGGGATTTCGAACTCAATGTGCTGAGCTTTATGGATTTACAGGGACACGAGATTTGGACCCGCACCCTGCTGCCCGAGACGCCAGACACGGATACGACCCTGCTCCCTTTCTTTCTGGATGACCTCAAGCAGCAGCTGCTGCGTCAGTCGCGTCAAAATGGAGTGAGCAGTTTGAGCGGGGTAAGGGGTTCCCAATGGGGGCCGCTTATCTTTTCGCTCCAGCCAGTGACCGACTCGCAAGGCAGCGTCAAGCCCAACGGCTACCTGCTGGTCACCCGCTGGCTGGATGCGCGGTATCTGAGTGATCTGGCGGAACGTACTGCGCTTTCCCTGACTATTTCCCAGCCCAAGCCCTCCGACAACTTCGTCTCCTTCAAGCCGCTCAAACCACAGATGCGTTACCGACTGGTGGATCTGGGGCTGCAACGGGTCAGAGGGGAGGGCTTGTTGCTCGATAATGAAGGGGATCCCGTGCTGACCCTGATAGTGGAAGAGGAGCGTTATGTGTTGCAGGGGGCCATGGAGGGGGCTATCTGGACCTTCTTTGGCATGTTGTTGATCAGCATCGCCTGCGTCCTGATGGCCCTGGCCCGGCTGAGAGCCATAGTGTTGGGGCCGGTCAGCGAGATGGTGAAGGCGCTGCAGAAATTTGGCGACAAGCAGGATGTGAGCCTGCTGCCGCTTATCGACAGCAGCCAGGAGATGGCCCTGCTCAGCCGCAAGTTCAGGGAGATGGCGGCCAAGATCAGTCTGCACCACAGTGCCTTGCAGGCGCACTCTTCCAGGATGGAGGTCGCCGCCTATACGGATCCGCTCACACATGCCTCCAATCGGCGCTACCTCGACGAGTGGTTGCTGACCCGGGATAACGTCACCGCTGCCAGGGTGCTGGTGATCCTGGACCTGGACTACTTCAAGCAGGTCAACGATCGCTTTGGCCACGACATGGGAGATCTGGTGTTGTGCCAGCTGGCCGCATTGATGCGCAATGCTCTCGGCGAGGAGGAGCCGCTGATCCGGCTGGGCGGGGAGGAATTCCTGCTGTTGTTGACCTGTGAGGAGGCGGAGCGGGTGGCAGCTCGGATTGAGCGCTTGCGCCGCAAGATTGCCGAATATCGGTTCGGTCGGGAAGAGGTGCCCCTCCGGATGACGGCATCACTAGGGTATTGCAGTTACCCCCTGCACCCCGAGCTGAAAGATTCGTTCTGGAATCTCAGCTTCAAGCTGGCGGACATGGCGCTGTACAGGGCCAAGCAGGAGGGACGGGATCGCTGGCGGGGATACAGCGGTGAACTGGCCCGGGAGCAGTGGGCATTGAGCCCGGAACAGATAGTGGAGGGAGAGTTCCTCTTGTGTCAGGCATCCCATCTCCGTCAGCCCGCTTGATGAGTCTGTATTGACAGTAGGATGCAGGGGATAAATACCTGCCACATCAGCTGGAAAAAAGGGGATCTCATATGATGGTGACGCGGAGACTATTGCGTTTCCCTTTGGTCTGTTTTTTTATGAATATTCCGCTCACAGCCGAGTCACATTTGATACAAAAATACACTGCCATGAAGACTAGGTAGTCACAAGCCGCTGCTTAAATCCACCATAAGATATATCTGAATGGTTATTTAATGGGGTTTAATCTGAAGTTATTTAAACTAAATTATTGTTATTAATGTAATTTTATTTATTTTGTCGGAGCTTCAGGCGGTCTGGAAGCTGCTGTACACATCTATCTATTTCTTGGTAACTTTTGAGCTAAATCAATAACCCTGCATTCACATCCTTTTATAGTCTTCAGGCTTGCAACATAGAACGAAAACTAAAAGGAAAAATGTGATGAAAAAGATCCTCCCTCTGATGATCGCAGCCGCACTTGCTTCTCCCGTCGCCATGGCCCACCAAGCTGGCGATATTCTGGTGCGCGGCGGCCTGGCATTTGTCTCTCCTCAAACGAGCAGTGATGACGTACTGGGTACCGGCGAGCTGGAAATTGACAGCAACATGCAGCTGGGTCTGACTCTCTCTTATCTGATCACGGATAACTGGGGTGTCGAGCTGTTGGCAGCCACTCCGTTTTCCCACTCCGTTTCCACTGCTGGTCTGGGTGAGGTTGCCAAGGTCAAGCACCTGCCACCGACCCTGATGGCGCAGTACTATTTCGGTGATGCCAAGAGCAAGGTTCGTCCTTACATAGGCGCCGGTGTGAACTACACCACTTTCTTTGATGAGGAAGGACGTGGTGCCCTGGCAGGAACCGATGTCAGCGTAGACTCTTCCTGGGGCATGGCCGGTCAGGTCGGTCTGGACATGGCGATCAACGATCGCTGGTTCGTCAACGCCTCTGCCTGGATCATGGATATCGACACCGATGTACACACTGCAGTCGGTACCATCAAGACCTCCATCGATCCCATGGCCTTCATGTTTGGTGTCGGCTATCGCTTCTGACAAGTAGCCGAACCGGTCCGTCAAGGGCCTTTACAGCTAAGCACGTCTCTTTGGCCCGACACTGTTCGGGCCCTTTTGTGTCTGCGTTATCCTCAGTCAATTGTGATCCAACCCTATATGGATCAATAA
>Ga0194136_1001580_pt1 | contig 11339 bp, 9 predicted proteins | sample TARM_MetaG_T3A_1_FD_134023 | JGI IMG/M metagenome (GOLD analysis project Ga0194136, IMG submission 134023) | Freshwater microbial communities from Pennsylvania, USA, analyzing microbe dynamics in response to fracking - TARM_MetaG_T3A_14 (version 2) | ecosystem: Environmental > Aquatic >...
CCCCCCTGCCACAGCGCTTCGCGTTCTAGACAAAGACTCACACATTTCCCGCATAGCCCGCGTCAATCTCTCTGTCGCTCGATTTTGCCGCATTTTTGGCTAGTTCATCGCAACGTTCGTTTTCCGGATGACCGTCGTGAGCCTTGACCCAATGAAATTCAACTTTGTGTTTTTGAAGCAGCGGGATCAGTTGCTCCCAGAGATCACGATTTTTGACTGGCTTTTTGGCCGAAGTCAGCCAGCCGTTTTTGATCCATCCCAGTATCCATTTTTTGGTGACAGCGTCACAAACATAGCGTGAATCCGTGTGTACATTCACGATGCACGGCCTTTTGAGATCCTTCAAGGCATGAAGGACAGCTCTGATTTCCATGCGATTGTTGGTCGTCTCGACATACCCTCGGCTCAGTTCCTTGCGCGCATCGCACCAGATGAGAATGGCTCCCCATCCGCCTGGTCCTGGGTTTCCCAGGCTGGAACCGTCCGTGTAGATTGTAACCAAGTTGCTCGTCACAAAATCCCCTTATTTTTCCATTGGTTGAAAATGTCGTTTCAAGTGGGCGCGCTCCATGATTTCTTGACCTTACGGCTTTAGTCTTTTACGAAGGAGCACTATGAATTGGGACTGGGAAAAACTACAAGAAAAGCGTCAGAGGCAGTCTGGCCCCATACCTGGGCCGGATCTTGGTGATTTAAACGAAAAAGTCAAACAGTTTAAACAGATGAATCTGCCTGGATGGCGGATTATCGTGCTGGTCGCTCTTTTGCTCTGGCTCGGGAGTGGTATTTATCTCGTCCAGCCGGATGAAGTCGGCGTTGTCAAACGCTTTGGTGCCTATAACAGGACCACTGAACCTGGGCCCCATTACAGACTCCCCTATCCGTTCGAAGCTGTGCATACCCCCCAGGTGACCAAAATCCAGCGACTTGAAGTGGGATACCGGGGCAGCAGCGCGCTTACGGCCACCTCAGGAGTGCAGGTTCGACAGGTCCCTGAAGAATCGCTCATGCTCACCGGTGACGAGAACATCGTCGATGTTCAGTTTACGGTGCAGTTTTTGATCGACAACGCTCAGGATTACCTGTTCAACGTCGCCAATCAGGACAAGACCGTCAAGGACGCAGCCGAAGCGGCCATGCGCGAAGTCATAGGGTACAACAAGATCGATGCGGCACTGACAGACGACAAGCTGACAATCCAGAACGATACCCGGGAACTTCTGCAGAAAATACTGGACAGCTACACTAGCGGCATTCGGGTCGTAGCTGTGCAACTGCAGGACGTCCATCCACCCAGACAGGTCATTGATGCCTTCAAGGACGTAGCCAGCGCCAAGGAGGACAAGAGTCGGTTCATCAACGAGGCGGAAGCCTATGAAAACGACCTGATCCCTCGCACACGTGGTGAAGCAGCCTCCATTCTGAATCAGGCCCAGGCCTACAAGGAGTCCAAGATCCTGCAGGCCAGAGGTGACAGCGACCGTTTCCTTTTCGTGCTCGAAGAGTACCGCAAGGCTCAGGATATCACCAAGAAACGCATCTATCTTGAAACCATGGAAGAGATCATGTCTCGTCCGGAAGTTGAGAAGATTATTATTTCCACAGACTCCATGCAGCGGGTTTTCCCCTATTTGCCTTTGCAACGTTCCGGCAAGGCGTCCGTGACCGGGCAGGGTAAAGAAGGAGGAGTGAACTGATGAGATCGATTCAATTTGTGATAGCCGGAATTGGACTGTCTGTATTTTTGCTGCTGCAGTGCGTATTTATGGTTGACCAGACGGAGAGAGCCATTCTGTTGCAGTTGGGAAAACCGGTTGGCAATTCTGATTATGGTCCTGGGCTGCATTTCAAGCTACCCTTTATTCAGAATGTCATATTCTTTGACGCCAGGGTGCTCGAATACGACGCACCGGCAGCTGAAATTCTCACTCAAGACAAAAAGAATATGGTGGTGGACAATTTCTCCCGATGGAAAATTGTCAATCCGCTCTTGTTTTACAGAACCGTGCGCAATGTCCAGGGCGGGCTGTCTCGCATCGACGATATCGTGTATTCCCAGATGCGCGAGGCTTTGGGGCGCTACACGCTGACCGAAATCGTGGCAGTGGAGCGCTCGACCATCATGGACGAGGTGACGACCAAGTCCAATGTGTTTCTGCGTGAATACGGGATCCACATCATCGATGTGCGCATCAAACGGACGGATCTGCCCCAAGAGAACCAGATGGCGATTTATGGTCGCATGCAGGCTGAACGTGAGCGCCAGGCCAAACAGTACCGTTCCGAGGGGCGCGAAGAGGCGACCAAGATCACGACCATGGCTGATCGTCAAAGGGCCGTTCTGTTGGCTGATGCCCGCCGTGCGGCTGAGGCTGCTCGAGGCGAGGGAGAAGCTGCGGCTACGGCCGTCTATGCGCAGGCCTTGTCCCAGGACCCTGACTTTTATGAGTTTGTGCGAACCATGGACGCATACAAGAAGACCATGAAGGATCAGACCCAGTTTGTGCTGACCCCGCAGAGCGAGTTCTTCAAGTATCTCCAATAAGACGAAACATCAGCATAAAAAAAAGGCGACCCACGGGTTGCCTTTTTTTTATGCTGCCTATCTTACAGAGACTTTGCGTCTTCTTCCACCTGTTCGATCATCTTGCGCCGTTCATCCAGTATGCGCTGCGCCAGTGCCGGATCATGCAGGGCCAGTATCTGAGCCGCAAGCCAGGCCGCGTTGCGTGCACCGACCTTGTCCAAAGCCAGGGTCCCGACCGGAAAGCCGGGGGGCATTTGCACCGTGGCCAGCAGGGCGTCCATTCCTCCCAGCGGCGAGGCTGCGATGGGGATGCCCAGGACCGGGTGAATGGTCTTGGCCGCCACGGCTCCGGCAAGATGCGCGGCCAATCCGGCAGCGCAGATGAAGATCTGGGTGCCGCCCTCTTCGAGTTCGCTGACCAGTCGGGCCGTGCGTTCCGGCGTGCGGTGGGCGGATGAAACGGTGAAAAGGTACGACACGCCCAGTTTGTCGAGCACTTCCGTGCAGGGACGAACCGTAGCCTCGTCGGATTTACTGCCCATAAATATTGCAACCTGTGGCATCATGACCTCCTTAATCCCTTGTTGGCGATATCCTTGCGATAGTAGCTGTTGTCAAAATGAATTTTTTCCACGGCCTGGTAGGCACGCTCCCTGGCCTGCTGCAGATCTGTCCCGAGCGCAGTGACGCCAAGGACACGTCCGCCTGTGCTGACGGGCTTGCCGTCCTGTAGCCGGGTTCCGGCCTGGAAGACTTTCACGGTTTCGATCCGCTCCGCCTCATCGATGCCAAGGATGGCCATGCCCTTCGGATAACTTTGCGGGTAGCCATTTGCCGCCATGACCACGCAGCAGCTGGTCTCTTGGTGGAAGGTTACCTGCTCGGGCGAAAGGGTGCCGTGAGCGCACGCAAGCATGATTTCAACCAGGTCGGACTTGAGTCGGGCCATGAGCGGTTGGCATTCCGGATCACCGAAGCGTACATTGTATTCCAGAACCATGGGGCCGTTGGCGGTCATCATGAGCCCGGCATACAGCACCCCCTTGAAGGGCTGCCCGATGGCCGTCAGATGCTCGGTGATGGGGCGGATGGCCAGATCCGCCATGGCTTGGTACCGCTCTTCGGGCAGGATAGGGGCGGGGCTGTAGGCACCCATGCCGCCGGTGTTGAGTCCCGTGTCGTTGTCGCCGATGCGCTTATGGTCTTGGAGCGAGGGCATGGGGACAATTGTCTTTCCATCGCAAAAAGCCATGAATGAGGCCTCCTCGCCGATCAGCGCCTCTTCCACCACTACGGTCAACCCGGCTGCGCCGAACACCTGCTTGACCATCATGTCATGCAGGGCTTCTTCGGCTTCGCGCATGGTCTGCGCGATAACCACGCCTTTGCCGGCAGCCAGTCCGTCGGCTTTGATGACCATGGGCAAGGGGTGCGTGCGCACATAGGAGAGGGCGCGCTCGTGACTGTCAAAGACCCTGAAGGCCGCTGTCGGTACACCGGTTTCCTGCATCATGTTTTTAGCGAAAGCTTTAGAACCTTCGAGCTGGGCGGCAAAGGTACAGGGACCGAAACAAGGTATCCCGACCTTGCCCAGCGCTTCTTGCAGGCCCAGAACAAGCGGCAGTTCCGGGCCCGCCACAACCAAGCCGATGCCGTTGTCCTTGGCAAAAGCGACGAGGCCTTCGATATCGTCGTCCTTGAGCGGTACGTTGGTGCCGAGAAGGGCTGTGCCGCCGTTGCCCGGGGCGATAAACAGCGTGTTCACGTCCGGGTTTTGGCTGATTTTCCAGGCCAAGGCGTGTTCGCGACCTCCAGCTCCTACAATGAGTATATTCAAGCAATCCTCCTGTGATCGTTTCTGATGAAAAGGCTCTCTATGAGCGGCGTTTGAACATTTTTTCCAGTTCGCTCACTCCCCAGTGCAGAGCGACGGGACGGCCATGAGGGCAATAGTTCTTCTCCGGCAGGCGCTGCCAAGAGTCCACAAGGGCCAGCGCCTCGTCACCGGTGAGGGCGTCCCCGGCTTTGATGGCGGCCTTGCAAGCCATGACTGCCCAGAGATTTTCCATGGAAACGGCCTTATCCGTGAGGATGTCTTCCAGAAATTCCCGAGCCTTTGATGGAGTCAGCAGGGCCGGAATGGAGTTCAGCAGCAGGCGTGGGCCCGGCGCGAGTTCAAGGGAAAATCCCAGCCCGTCGAGTTCTGTCCAGATTTCCTGCGCGCGTGAGGATTGAGCGGGATGCAGGGGCATTTCAAGAGGCAGCAGAAGAGGACGCCTTTCGCCTCGGAGCCCCTGGGCGCGCAACATGTTGAATAAAACGCGCTCATGAGCGGCGTGCTGGTCGATAAGCGTGATTTCGTTCTCGGCGGCCAGTATGAGGTATGTCCGGGCAAATTGTCCGAGATATTGAAGTGTAGGTGCAGCGAAAGGTGACTCAACCGGCCCGGATTCACTGCCGGACGGGAAAGAACTGTTGTCAGGGGTTTCGAAAAGTTTTTGCGCAGTCGTGGAGGAAGCGAATTTTTGTGGCCAAGGCTGTTCATAAGGCGCGGCCCATTTTTGCTCAACTTGGATTTGGGAAGGGTCCGGCAGGCGCGCTTCCATGGTGGGCAGGGCTGCATGCACCTGCCCGATGGCCAGTGGCAATGTCTGGTCGCCAACGTCGGGCCGCCGGAAACTTCGCTCAAGGCTTTGCAGCACGGCTCTGCGCACTGAACGGAAAATAGAGCTTTCGTCTTGAAAGCGGACCTCGGTTTTGGCCGGATGCACGTTGACATCGACTTCGTCCGGCGGAAGCTGCAGGAAAATGACGGCCTGGGGATATTCCTTGCCCAGAATTCTGCCTCTGTAGGCTTCCCGTATCGCGCTCAGGATAATTTTGTCCTGGACCGGGCGGGTGTTGACGTAGATCAGGATGCGGTCTGGCCTGGCCTGGGCCATGGCCGGATCGCCGACAAGGCCGGTGACGCGAAAGAGGCCATCCTCGTAACTAACCTCATGCAGCGCTTCAACCACCTCTCTGGGCCAGATGGCTGCGAGGCGCTGCGCCGGGTCCTGGCCGGAGAGAAATCGGTGCACGCTGCGTTCGCCGTTCAGCAATTCGAAATCCACATGCGGGTTGGCCAGGGCGATGCGCGTGACCAGTTCCGCGCATTTGCGCGTTTCCGTGGCCGGTTGTTTCAGGAATTTGAGTCGCGCGGGTACGTTGGAGAACAGATCGTTGACTTCGACCTCCGTGCCCCGGGGCATGGCCGTCCTGTCCTGGCCCAGGATGCGACCGTGCAGCACCTCCAGCACGCTTCCATCTCCGTCCTCACGGGAGGAAGACATACGAAAGCGCGACACCGAGGCGATGCTGGGCAGTGCCTCTCCGCGAAAACCGAAACTCCTGATTTCCTGCAAATCGTGCAGGCTTTCCAATTTGCTGGTGGCATGGCGGGTGACGGCAAGCTCCAGTTGGTCTGCTGCAATGCCTGTCCCGTTGTCACTGACTTTGATGCAGGACTGGCCTCCATCCCTGATTTGAATTCGGATTCGGGTCGCTCCTGCATCGAGAGCATTCTCGACAAGCTCTTTCAGGACGCTGGAGGGTCTTTCCACCACCTCACCGGCAGCAATCTGATTCTGTAATTCAGGAGGTAGAAGGCGGATCTGTTGGTCGCGACCCATATCTCAGCGTCCCAGAGATCCCAATTGCGCGAGGATGACGCGAAATTCAAAGCGGGAGTCCTCGTCGGTCTGACTCCATGACGTTTCAGCGGAAAAGCATTGGTGGTCGTAGCGCAAAGTCAGTTTCTTTTCCAGGTCGGTGCTGGCTTCCCAATCTACCCGATACAAGAAAGCGGCGCTCCATTGCTGGTTGATGGCCACGCCTCCGCCGAATGAAGCGATGCGCTGCCGCTCCTGTTCCTGGCGCATGTACTCGTCAATTTCCTCCAGAAAATCCAGGCTGAAAGAGGCGTAGAGCAGGTTGTCGTAATAGGCGTGCAGGGAATGCTCGTGTTCAGTGATCTGGCCTTCGTACGGCGAGAACCAAGTTTTGTTGCTCAGATAGAGCCAGGGGCTGAGTCTGGTAGTCAGGTCGGTCAGCACGTCGGAGAAGGGACGCCTGGGGTATTCGCTTGTGCTGTGTCCGCGGCTTGCTTCACGGATACTGTAGGCTTGTTCGAAGCGAAGCCTGGCCATTTCGAAAAAGTCCACATGCAGGCCGGCTTCTCCTTCTTTGCCCAGGCTGGGTTGCCATTTGCCCGTTTTGGCGGTGAAGACGTTGGTTATGGAGTAAGTGAGCTCGTTTTTTTCTTCGATTCTGTCCGTTTCGTCAAAATAAGGGTATTTGCCTTGATCAGTATCCGGGACAAAAGCATATTCCAGGCGTGGTTGCAGCGCATGCTTGAGTTTGAGCCAGACTGGAGCTTCTTTTTCCCTCAAGACAGCATCTTCTTCATTTAAGGTGAAGATTCTGGAGAACTCGGTGTAGGCGGTGGCCGAAAAATCGGGGATGAATCTGCTTTGCGTGCTCTCGCCCGTATCCACATCGGCATCGTCTCCTTCGAACCGTTGCACGAAATAGTTGGTGCTGCGTAGTCCGGCCTTGGGGATGATGGAGCCGTACTGGAAGTGCAGCGGCAGTCCGATTGCCGGGCGGATGTCGAAACGCGTGCCCGTGGTCCCGTATTCGCGCATGAAGGAGGCCAGCTGCGAACTGCCTTCAACGGTCATCGGGGTGTTGAGGAGTTGGGTCTGATAGAGGTGCAGGTTGAGTTCGGGAAGTCGCTGGAGCGTGGGGTCGTTAGCTCTGTCTTTTCCGGCCAGCTTGTTGTTGCTGCCGTAATCAAGATTTTGGTTGTACTCCAGCAGGCCCTGGAATCCGAAATCGCCCCAGTTGCGGCTGACCAGGGCGCGGTTGATGCGCAGGTTGCTGTCGCTGTCCTCAATGTCGCGTCCAAAATATTGCAGAAAATCACGGCGGCTTTTGTTGAATCCCGAATAGCCCCGTGAAAATTCGCGCAGGTAGTCTTGGTCGGAGGCCAGATCCAAATCGATCTTGAGATTCCAATCCGGCTCTCCGAGATATCCGTCGAACTTGCCCCGAGCCCACCAGCGATTGTGGTTGCTGCGGGACATGTCTTTGTTGTCGCTGTAAAGGGACACGTCTTCTGTTTGCTGGTCGTAAAGGTAGTCCAGCTTCCATACGCCCTTGCTGTGAATGTCGGGCACCAGACGGTATTCGGCACCGAGCATGAGCCCTTTCTTTGTCATGAGGTGGGAATAGAGAGTCACGTCCTGCTCTTCGTCTATGACCTGATAGTATGGCTGGTCGTAGGTAAGGCCGAGTCGCTCGCTGGTACCGATTTCAGGCAGGAGGAATCCGCTTTGTCGCTTGGTCTTGACCGGAATGACAGCGTAAGGCACCGCTAGCACGGGCTGATCCAGAATCTGAAAACGCGGGGTCCACAAATGCGCGTAGCCGTCCACAGTGATGTCGCCGCGAGATGTTTTGATGGACCAGGCTGGGCGGTCTCCGTCACAGACGGTGATGGTCGCCTCGCGAAATTCGTAGGTCTCCGCCCCGGTTTTCTTCAGCACCTCGCCTTCAAAATACATGTGCGGATCATCCATGAAGACCTGCCCGTTCTTGAGCCATCCGGTGTTCGTGTTGAGATCGAACTCGGCTTCCTCGGCCTTCAGATAATCGCCTTGAAACTTGGCTTCAACGTTGCCTTTGAGAAATACCCATTTGGTCGACTGGTAGTACCGTGCATAATCAGCGCGGATATAGTCGCTTCCGCGGTCAAGTACGACGTTGCCGAACGCTTCAAGGTACTGGTTGTCGTGGCTGGCGGCCGTCTTGTCAGCCAGCAGACGCCAGGTCTGAGGTTCATCCTGGGCTGCGGCCGGGGCGAAAACCGAAAGCGACAGCACCGTGACGACGCAAAGCAGGGGAATGAAAAGAATTCGCAACTTCATGGATTCGCCGTTGAATGGTCGAGAGTTGGTGTGGATGTGGCGGCACTGGTAGCATAAGCGGCGCTGGATGCCTAGTCCGAAGTGTGCAGTATGATCGGCGGGAGTTGACGAGGCGCATGGTTTGATGTTTGAGAATGCCCCTGCTCGGAGAGAAGGATTAACGTGCTGGATTCATGACCAAGTTCGTGTCGCGTCCTTGTTTCATTTTTCACAAACAGCTTGACCTTGGAAGTGAGGTGATTTAAGAACCCCGCAAATCTGTCCTGATCTTCCACTGCGTTGCGCGGTTATCTGTAGATTTTTTAACCACCTGCTTTTTAAGGTATTTATGGAACTGAAAAAATTCTTGGCCGACAACCAACACGCCCTTTGCGGGCAGTGGGCAGAGGCAATCATCAAGACCTACCCTGAAGAAGGGGCAAAATTTTTTTCCGGATCATCCAATCAATTCGCCAACCCGGTAGGGAATACTTTCCGCACCAATGTAGAGCGGATTTATAAGGTTTTGATCAGCGATGCCGACATCTGTGACTGCTCCGTCGATCTGGACGGGATATTGCGGATTCGGGCCGTACAGGGGTTTACGCCTTCTGTTGCCTTGTGCTTTATTCCCGCGCTCAAGGAGATAGTGCGCCGTCAGCTTGAAAAGACTGTTCCGACAGATCAGGTCGATGCGTTGATGTACGAGTGGAATACACGCGTAGACAGGCTGACCATGATCGGCTTTGATCTGTACATGAATTGCAGAGAGCTTCTTTGGAAGCAAAAAGCGAATCAGCTATACAGCAGAACGCATAAACTGCTTGAAAAGGCTAATTTATTGAAAGACGAGGAGGTAGCGGGGTAGTGTCCGTTAAGTATATTTTTTGTGTTAACCCTTTAGCGAGGTAAAAGGTACATGAAAGCTCTTTACTCCCTTTTCCTGGTCTTTGCCCTCGCGGCATTCGCCCTAGTGGGCGCCGGGGCGTTGGGTATGGAAAAAGCCTTTGGGCTGTACATACCCTTCCTGGCAGTCGCGGTTTTTGTGGTGGGATTCTGTATGAGAGTCGTGGATTGGGGGAAATCGGCAGTGCCGTTTTGCATCCCCACGACGTGCGGGCAGCAGGAATCCCTGCCCTGGATCAAGCAGAGCACCATTGAGAACCCTTCCACCACGGGCGGCGTCGTGATGAGGATGATCCTGGAAGTCTTGCTGTTCAGGTCGCTCTTCCGCAATACCAAGGTCGACCTGCACGAAGGTACCAAGGTTACCTACGGGTCAAGCAAGTGGTTGTGGCTCGGTGCTCTGGCGTTCCACTATTCTTTCCTGGTCATTGTTCTGCGGCACATGCGCTTTTTCACAGAGCCTGTGCCGGGGCTCATCGCCGGTATCGAATCCATGGACGCCATGCTGCAGATCGGCGCGCCGACGCTGTACCTGACCAATGTCGTCTTCGTGGCCGCAGTGACGTACCTTTTCATTCGTCGCGTCGTGGTGCCGCAGGTTCGCTACATTTCCCTGGTGCAGGATTACTTTCCCCTGTTCCTGATTTTGGGCATCGCGTTGTCGGGCATTTTCATGCGCTACTTCGCCAAGGTCGACATCATTTCGGTCAAGCAGCTTGCCATGGGGCTGGTGACATTCTCGTGGGTCGTGCCCGAAGGCATTGGCGGGATGTTCTACATTCACATGTTTCTGGTTTCAGTTTTGCTGGCCTACTTCCCCTTAAGTAAGCTCATGCATATGGGTGGCGTTTTCCTTTCGCCCACCAGGAACATGAACTGCGCTTCCAGAAAATTCCGGCACGTCAATCCCTGGAAGTTCGAGAATGTCCACTACCACACCTACGAAGAATACGAGGATGAATTCCGGGAGAAAATGGTCGAGAAAGACCTGCCCGTGGACAAGCCTTTAGCAGAAGGAGCCGAGTAATGTCTGATCTGCCACGCCCTGAAGCGCTTTTTGCCAATATCGATTACACTCCGCCGAAAGCGGACTGGATGGACGTGCCGGTGGATATCAAGCCCGGCCGCTACTGCTACGCCGCCAACCCGGACAGCGTGAACTACGTAGGCCTCCCCAATGCCCACAAGTGGAACCCGCTGGACGATGACTGGGGGCTACCCGCAAACTGGCAGGAGATTATCTTCAACGGATTGCGCGAACGTCTCCAGAAGTACCGCTCCTTCAAGATCTTCATGGACATCTGCGTGCGTTGCGGCGCCTGCGCAGACAAGTGTCATTTCTTCATCGGATCCGGCGATCCCAAGAACATGCCGGTGCTGCGCGCCGAACTGCTGCGTTCGGTCTACCGCGGGGAATTCACCACTTTCGGCAAGATTATGGGCCGTTTCGTGGGAGGTCGCAAGCTGACTTCCGAAGTACTGAAGGAATGGTGGTACTATTTCTTCCAGTGTTCCGAGTGTCGCCGCTGTTCGGTCTTCTGTCCGTACGGCATCGATACCGCCGAGGTGACCATCATCGGTCGCGAGCTTTTGAACCTGCTGGGTCTTAACATCGACTGGATCGCGACTCCGGTGGCCAACTGCTACCGCACTGGTAACCACCTTGGTATCCAGCCGCACGCCTTGATAGATATGATCGATTTCTTCTGCGACGATATCGAAGACATCACCGGTATCCGGCCCGAACCTTCCTTCAACAAGAAGGGTGCGGACATCCTCTTCGTTACCCCCTCGGGAGACGTTTTCGCCGATCCGGGTACGTACACCTGCATGGGCTACCTCATGCTGTTCGAGTACCTCAAGCGTGAGTACGGCCTGGATGTGACCTGGTCCACGTATGCCTCCGAAGGCGGCAACTTTGGTTTCTTTACCTCGCATGAAACCATGAAGCGGCTCAA
>Ga0194136_1001581_pt1 | contig 11328 bp, 12 predicted proteins | sample TARM_MetaG_T3A_1_FD_134023 | JGI IMG/M metagenome (GOLD analysis project Ga0194136, IMG submission 134023) | Freshwater microbial communities from Pennsylvania, USA, analyzing microbe dynamics in response to fracking - TARM_MetaG_T3A_14 (version 2) | ecosystem: Environmental > Aquatic >...
ATGCTGGAGCGGCTGCAGGAAAAATACCCAAATAAAGATCTCACCCTGATCAATGCCAGTTATTTTGATTATGATTTCGAAACAGCCCACTATGATGCGGTTATTTCCTTTCAAACCATGCATCATTTTTCCCATGCCATGAAAATCAAACTGTACGCTAGAATATACGAAGCGCTGAAACCGGGTGGAAAATATATCGAATGTGATTATATGGTGGACAAGCAGGAGGAGGAAGATCATTACTGCCGGGAGAATGAAAAAATCCGCAGGGAGAAAAACATTCCCGAAGGGGCGTTTTATCATTTCGACACTCCCTGCACCATAAAAAATCAGATAAAGATGCTAAAAGCCGTTAACTTCGAAGACGTGAAGATGGTCTGGCGAAAGGAAAATACTACAATTGTTGTTGGGGAAAAGAAGGCGGTCTAATAAGGAGGACAGGGGGACGGAGCATTTGTCCTCTTCATAGGAAAATTAAAGGACGGAGGTGTTTGGTTAGCGGTTTGACGCCGTAAATCAAAGGCTTCCGTCCTGCTGTTTTCCAAAATCAGACGTACATATCAATCGGTTTATTTCAGTGGCGGGAGGACAAAAGGTCCGTCCCGCTGTCTCGCTGTCTCGCTGTCTCGCTGTCTTGTTGGATTTAATGACGGGAGGACAAAAGGTCCGTCCCGCTGTCCTCTCGGTTTGTCCCGCTGTTTTTGCTGTGTTTTTGGGTGGCGGGGAGTTCGATGGTGACTCGGGTGCCGATGCCTTGGCGGCTGAGGACTTCTAAGGCGCCTTGATGGGTTTCTACAATCCATTTTGCGATGGATAGGCCGAGGCCTGCACCGCTTTCGGTGCTTCCACGGGCGTCGGCGGAGCGGTAGAAGCGGTCGAAGATGCGGGGAACCTCTTCGGGCTGCATGCCGTCGCCATGATCCTGTACCTGGATGTAGGCTTTTTCGTCTTTGGAGTAAATCCGAATAAATATTTCCTCGCCTTCGGGACTGTATTTGATGCTGTTATCCACTAAAATTCGGATCGCCTGCTTAATCAGCTTCGGGTCGCCGTTAAAATAGACTTTTTCGGCGGCATCGATTCGAAAGGAATGCTTCGAATCAATCAGTTTGGCCTCTCGTATTACACTTTCTCCCACCCCGCTAAGATCCATTATCTCAAAGGACAGACTCATGTGTTTGCTGTCTCCCCGGGCTAAAAACAGCAGCTGTTCCACCAGGTTTTGCATATTTTCGGTTTCGTTTTTTATGGCATCGATGGATTCCTGCAGGGTTTTGGGATTCTCTTTTCCCCAACGGTCCAACAGATCGGCGTAGCCCCGGATTACTGCGATGGGGGTTCGAAGTTCGTGGGAGGCATCGGAGACAAAGCGCACCTGGGCCTCGTAGGACTGATTGATCCGGTGAAGCATTTCATTAATTGCTCCGGCTAAATCCTTTAGTTCATTTTGGGTCTGGTCTACCGGGATGCCGTTTTCCATTTGATTAGCATCAAAGCCGCTGATCAGTCGGGCAAGCTTTTCTAAGTCTTTATGGTCGGATATTCTGCCGGTGGAGTCCAGCCCTGCCCGCAGTTTGTTTGTGGTTTCCGCCAGCTCCGACAGGGGTTTTAGGACCCTACGGACGGATTTTCGGTTGTTTTTCAAACTGATGAGAAGATAGAGCAATTGAATAAGAATGAGTACGCCCAGGATGAAAAAGTAGATTTGAAAATCCTCCTCCATCCGATAGGATAGCTGATAAAAGCCGTCCTCGGCAGGGAGGGTTACGTCGTAGCGGATGTTTCTCCATCGGCGGGAGCCCTCAGAGGCGGCATTTTCCGTAGTAAGGCTGTTGCTGCCGCTGTCATCATCCATAGAAAAGCTTCGACGGCTGGCATCCAGGGGAAGGGGCAGGCGGTGGCTAAAATCTCTAAGGAAGGGGATGCCTTCCGGTACTGTGTCCAAGTGGCGCAGGCGGTAGGCGCCGATGGAAATTTCTTCGGTGGCCAGGGAGGAGAGTTCCTGCTGGAAGTGGTTAAGATAATCCTCCCCACCGGACTCCGCCCGCCATAGGGCCGTGGAAAAATACAGCACACTGATCAATATATTCATAAGAAAAAAGGCCGCAATAAGCAAGCCCGCCATTTTCAGGTTCAGTTTCAATACCAGGGAAGATCGGATTTTTTCCGGAATCACCGGTTTTTTGGGTGAGGTGTTGCCTGTATTACTCATCCTTCATCACATATCCCACTCCTCTGACGGTGTGAATGGCTTTGATGCCGAAGGGCTCCTCAATTTTTCCTCGAAGATAGCGGATGTAAACATCCACCGCATTGGTCTCCCCGGCAAAATCATAGCCCCAGATGCTCTCTACAATCCGGTCCCGCTCCATCACGATATTTTTGTTTTTCATCAGATATTCCAGCAAATCAAACTCTTTTTTCGTTAGATCGATGGGATTCGAATCCACCCAGACGCTACGTTTTCGGGTATCAATTTTGACGGGTCCCATCTGCAGGATATGGGAGGGCTCTTCCGCTTTCTTTACCGGTTGTGCTCGCAGGTGTACCCGTATGCGGGCCAGCAGCTCTTCAATGGCAAAGGGTTTGGTAATGTAGTCGTTGGAACCTCCGTCAAGACCCATCACCTTATCCATCACCGAATCCCGGGCGGTAAGTAAAATTATCGGTACATCGGAAAACTGCCGGATCCTACGAAGCACCTCAATGCCGTTGATTCCGGGCAGCATAATATCCAACAGAACCAAATCGAAGGGCTGAACCTTCATAAGCTCCAGCCCGTCTCTTCCATTGGTCGCCTTGCTAACACGGTAGCCCTCATGGACCAGTTCCAGCTCTACAAAGCGTGCAATTTTTTCTTCATCCTCAATGATCAGTATCTTCTCCATTTTCATCATCCTTTTTGCGAAAATCCCTGGCGGTATCCTTCGCAGTTTTCGTAACGGAATCTACGGCTTTTAGGGTGGCGTCGGAAACTTTGTTTACGGTTTCATTGACCTTGGTATGATCAAAATCCGCTCCCTGAAAACCATAACGGTAACCAAATACCAGGCCGATGATTCCTAAGGGAATGACTACCCAAAAGGCCACGAACAGTAAAATTACCAGTAAGGTGATGGGGACGACCATGACGCTTTCGCCATCTTTTTCCACCCGAAGATTGTTGACGTTTCCTTTATGAAGGATCTTGCCCGCCCATCGGAAAAAATCTCCCAGTACTTCTCCGAAGGAAATCCGGTCCGCTTGGTCCTGCTTATGGTCTTTCCTGTTTTCTTTTTTCTCATCTTCCCCGACTCCGGTCTGATCTTTCGCCGAGTGGTAATACCCGCCGGTCTTCGGAGCCTCCATGCGGTTTTCCCGCTCCAGGATAATTACTGCCTCCAATAGGTCCCCATTGGCCCGTTCCAATACTTCTTTCGCCTCTTCATAGGTGATGTCGGCGTGCTCTTTTAACTTTTTCACTTGATCCAGGTTTGTCATGATGATAACCTCCTTTTTTTATTAAGTTCATCATAACAAGTAAAGATTGGAAGGCCATTGAAGGCACATTAAAATTTGATTAAAAAATGATTAAAATTCCCTATCCCGCTGATGTACTTGTTGGTTTGGGTTATTTACTATCTATTTTACTATAGGGTGGGGGCGGCGTCTATACAGTTTATTTTTTCAGCTTTTTTCGAAACTTTCTCTTCTCCATCAGCACCCCAAGGTTCAGTAGATAGGGGAAAAAGGTTTTAAGGAACCAAAAGCTTTTTGAAGGGTAGATTTCCGATTGATCCTTTTCAATCCCCCGGATAATGGTTTTTGCTACATGCTCTGCTGATTGCTGGGGCTTCGGCGGCGATTCACAGTCGGCTTTGTCAAAAAAGTCGGTTTTTACCGCAATTGGGTAGACGCTCTGGTAGTGTTGATTCGGCAGTAATTCATACTTATACCCCTGGCTGAACCCTCGAAGGGCCGCTTTCGAACTGCAATATAGGGCGTACCCGGGATAGGAAACGAAGCCCAACCCGCTGCTTACGGCGACAAAATTATAGGGGTTCTCCTTGCAGATTTCTTTCATTTTCACGGCGGAATAAATCACATTGGTGGTGTTTAGCCGAAAAATCTCATCAATATGCTCAAAGTCCGCGGGATAAATCGTTTCATAGTACATAAACCCGGCATTGGCAATGAATAGGTCGATGCTGCCCATCTTTTCTAATGCGTAGTCAAAGAGCTTGTCGATGTCGCTTTTCTTACTCAGATCGAAATTTTTATAATAGATCTTTTCTCGGTTAGGATCTGATGGATTCGGCCCCGCTGTCTCCTCAATGCTTCGGGACGTTGCCACGATGGTACAGTCGTATGCCTTTAGTCTTTCCAACACTTCTTTACCAATACCCGAGGAGGCCCCGGTAAGTACGATTTTCGCACCCTTTAGATTCATTCAAACACATCCTTTCTCAAAACGTTTCTTGCAACATTTGCTTTCTGTTATCATATCTACCCGAAAGAAATGTTCCCATAACAAAATGATGGGGAGGACAAAAGGTGCGTCCCGCTGTCCTTTCTTTTATTTTCACAACTCAGATTCTAAGTACAATTTATACTTCTCGACAGCCTCATGAAACGCTTTAAGGACTTTCTTTTCTGTGTGGATGATTTTTTCTTCACCAAAAAGGGATCTACCAAATCGAAAAATGCCTTCTTGCTCTTGATGCTTTACGAATTCCAGCTTTTCCGGAGAAGGAAAAAAGTTTTTCCCCAAAGGGTACGGTGTGTGGAATGAAAAATGGTAGTCCTGCTCTCTTATATCTGAAATTTCAAGGTAGTAAAGGGAGTAGTAATCTTTATCCGACTCATAGTGACAATCTTCACAGGAAATAATGTCTCCTTTATGATCCTTTAAAAAATCCCACTTACTGTAGAAATCATACTTTAGCTCCCGCTTTTCTACCCAAAGGAAATAGTGATCCTTACAAAAATAGACGAACTCTTTATCGGCGCTCTCTTCCGGACGGTAGAAAGTTAGCTTGGCAAAGGGAGATTGCTTTAGGAATTTCATGCTCATGTTTTTATATTGATAGTTTAGTTCTTTTTGAGATTGATACCTTTCAAAAGTTTCATCCTTTATCGCCTTCATTTGTTTTATGTGATTTTCCTTCGCCCAACGGGATATCCATAGGGTCCAGAAAGCAAGATTCAACGTAGCTGCCAGATGAGGATCCTCTTTATGCCATGAAATCAGTTTCTTCTTCCACTCTTTTTCAAAGTCCTCACGTTTTTGGTCATTTTTGTTTTTGGTTATTCTCCCTTTTTTCATACCGACCTTTTTTGTCCGGGCTTTCTGTTCTTCCTGTTCTTCTCGCCACCTTTTCATTTTTTCAGTAGTAATTTGATAAATTGCATACCGATCATACATCGGCACTTGAATATGTTTTCCCCACTTATAAAGGACCTCGTGGTAGGCCACGGGCAGCCGTTCTTCTTTGGTCCAGCGCAGTCTTTCCCCTTTTGTTATACTAAGTTCTTTTTCTAAATCATTAGGGGAGATGGCCAGGGTTTTTGCATAGTCTTTATAAAATTTTCGGATTTGAAAATCGCTTAGAGTCAACTTCCGAACTTCTGATAGCAGTTCTTCTTTTTTCTTTCTTTCCAAGGAAAGATCTCCTAGCAACGTGGCTAACTGTGCTTTTGTAAGCAACTCACAATTAGATAAAAACAGGTTTTTGGCAATTGATGTACTCATATATCCCATCCTCTCTCGAATTCGGACAATTCCACACCTACTATTATGTATTCCACCGCAGGGAACACAGTCTTATTAATTATTTTATCTTTAGAATCCTCAAACTGCAATTTATTATTGATCTTTGCAAAAAAGTTATTTTTCTTAGCACCATAAACGGCTGCAAATAATGGTAAAGAAACTTAGAACAACAGCATTTTTGCATACAGTAAAGGGCAGGAATTATACAAGTCCCATAGGGGAGCGTAAGTAAAAACAATACTTGGATTTTAATGTGGAGTGCAGTATAATATTTCGGGATAAGCAGGAAATCAATCAACGGGTATCGAATTATATAGGGAATGAAGTCTTCCACCATTGGGAAGAGGAGGCGGGAGGACAAAAGGTCCGTCCCGCTGTCCTTCGTTATGATTAGAGGAGGGTTTTAAATGAGAAGAGTTAATGCAGTATATTGTATGGCCTATGATGAAAAAACTGAAAAAGTTCTGATGGTTTATAATAAAGAGGTGGACATATGGTCCATGCCCGGTGGAGCTGTTGAAGATGGAGAAACTCTGCAGGAAGCTGCCCTACGGGAGTTTCAGGAGGAAACAGGATTAAATGCGACAATTGGAGATATTGTTGCGGTAAATGAATGTTTTTTTGATTCCAAGGAGGAACATGTGCTGTTTGTTACTTTTAGAGTGCATATTAGTGGTGGTAAAATAAAGGTATCCGATCCCGATGAGATTTCTGAAGTTACCTGGATGGATAAAATCACCGCTGAGAGTTTGATGCCGTATCATAAAAATGGTATATCGAAGCTGATGGAAAGTTCCGCTTCCTATACTTTTCAAGGACATATGTAAAAAGGAGGTATCAAAAAATGGATTATTCAGAAATCATAAGACATATAATCCATTATTCACTTCACTTTATTTTTCCTTTTATAGTTGCATACTTTTTATTTAGGAAAAATTGGAAAACAGCAGGAATAATAATGGTATCAACTATTTTAATCGACTTGGATCATCTTTTAGCTAATCCGATTTTTGACCCTAATCGCTGTAGCATAGGATTTCATCCTTTGCATACTTTATGGGCATTACTCGTTTATTTCTTGATGCTTCTTATTCCTTCTTGGAAGTGGCGTGCAATTGCTACTGGATGTATTCTACACTTAGGAACAGATTTTCTTGATTGTATTCTAGGCGGAACGTGGTAGTGAATATGATAACATGACGTAACTGAGTTTTAAGCCAAACGAAAAGAATAAAGTGTGGTAGCCGTAGACACGAATACTAAAAGTTAGGATGATTGTAAATGACAATAAAGCGAAACGATAAAACAGAAAAAGCTAAAAAGGGAAAATCGAAACCGATTCTTGTTATTTTAGCCGGCTTACCCGGTACAGGAAAGACCACGTTGGCAAGGCGGCTGTCCAGGGCGCTGTCCCTGGTATATCTTCGGGTGGACTGTGTTGAAGCCCCTTTTATGGCGGAGGATCCCAAGGCCGGTACAACCGGGGAAGGTTACCGGGCGCTCATTAATTTAGCACGGGAAAATCTTAAACTGGGTCATGGTGTGATCATCGATACGGTCAACCCACTGCACATAAGCCGGGCGATGTTCAAGGCGTTATCCGAAGAGGTAGCGGCGGAAACCTATCAATTTGAACTGAAGCTGAAGGACCGGTCACTGCACAAAAAAAGGGTGGAGGAAAGAACCTCGGATCTTTCAAACTTTCGGGTTCCCACATGGCAGGACGTTTTAAACCGTGAGTATGAGGACTGGGATGAGAGCAAAGACGGTCAGGTGACGGTTATCCGGACGGATGACGGAGACGAGGCTTTTTATACCTGTTTGGAAATTATATGCGGTAGGAAAGCGTAATAGCGATAAATTTGAGATGATAATGAAACTGATCATGACAACTATACATTTCGTTTGGAATAAACATTAGGAGGAAACAAATGATTGCAACCAAATTAAAGATTGGCGATGAAATAAGAGTTATTGCTCCTTCCAGAAGTTTAAGTATCGTTCGGGAAGACATTTATGATAATGCCATACAGTATCTAAAGCGTAAGGGTTTTGTGATATCTTTCTCAAGTAATTCCGGAGAACTGGACGGGTCTGACTCATCTAGTATTAAATCACGAGTTGAAGATTTGCATAATGCTTTTATTGATGAGAATGTAAAAGGGATTATAACCTGTATTGGCGGATTTAATGTTAATCAGATCTTGGAATACATCGATTACTCGATAATTAAAAAATATAATGCCTCCCGTAGGGAATTTTAAGGAAAACCAAAGGGTGGAAGAAAACCCCATCATACCAATGCTGATACGGAATCCATGATATCGGAGCAATCCATCAGCTGCGGGGATACGTCGATCCATAAGTTTATACTAAGTGAAGAAAAAGCTAATATTGAATACATTAATCGGATGCCATCCCTATAGCCCATGGGGATGGATTTTTTTATGTGCAAAATAATAATTAATTCTTGTAAAATAGAGGACTAATTTATTTGAACATCGAATATATTAAGGTAATTGAATGGATATTGCAAAGGACAATGTAGAGGAGGAGAAAAATGGTCAAGGAGAAGCTACTCAATGACGTACTGAACAAAATGATTGAGCATAAACAGATTTTTAGTGGGGTATTGTGTGTTGAAAAGGGGGACGGGAGTTTCTCTTGGACCGGAGCAGCCGGGGACATGCAAAAGGACAGTAGATTCTTTATCGCCAGTGTGACGAAACTGTATGTGACAGCGGTAGTAATGCAGCTTATTGAGGAGAATCGTATCAAACTAACCGATAAAATATCCGAATATCTACCGAAGGAATACTTCGAAGGGATTCACATCTTAAAAGGGGTTGATTATTCCGATGAGATTACTGTCGCACATTTAATTTCCAATACATCGGGGTTACCCGACTATTTTTTTCATAAGCAGGCTGACGGAAGGACCGCTGCGGACGATCTGCTGGAAGGGAAGGATGAAGCCTGGCCCTTGGATAAAACCATCGGATTAATTAAGAATCTCACCCCGAATTTTAAGCCCGGGGCTAAAGGGAAAGCGGCCTACTCGGATTCCAACTATCAGCTCCTCGGAAAAATCATTGAGAATGTGACCGATAAATCGATTGATGACGTTTTTCAGGACTATATTTTTTCTAAATTGAATCTGTCAAACATTTATGTCTATCGGGATATCAAGGATAATACACCGGTGCCTTTTTACTATAAATCCCGAGAATTATGGCTGCCCAACTATATGTCGGCAACAGGCGTGGAAGGCGGGATTGTAGCGACGGCGAATGATCTAATGATATTTCTAAAAGGATTTTTCAACGGACACTTCTTCCCCAAGGAAAAAATTACTGATTTAAAGCAGTGGAATCTAATTCTGCCACCTCCGGGGCTGTTTTATTTCGGCATTGGTTTAGAAAAATTATTCACACCAAGAATCGCATCACCCCTTAAACCCATCAAAGAGATCCTGGGATTTTGGGGTCAAACGGGATCTTTTGCCTTTTATAATCCTGAAACGGATTTATACTTTTGTGGTACCACCAATCAGATAAACGGAGCAGGCCATCGGTTTGCCGGCAATGCCATGGCGAAAATCATCAAATCGGCTTTGTGATTTTTGATTATATAGGGTAAAGAGGACAAAAGGTCCGTCCCGCTGTCCGCTTTGGGAGGACAGGGGGACGGAGCTTTTGTCCTCTTTCTGTTTTCCTTGGCTATTTCATAAATTTGTCGATGGCTTCGTCCAGTTTTTTTAGGGCTTCCGGATTATCGTTTTTTACCGCATCCACGATACAGTGGTTCATATGGTCTTTTAATACCAGTTTACCCACGTTGTTTAAGGCGGATTTTACTGCGGCAATCTGGATTAAAATATCGCTGCATTCCTTTTCCTCTTCCAGCATTCGCTTGACGGACTCTGCATGACCCACAACTCTGGACATCCGGTTAATCAGCTGCTTTTGATTGGGATGGCTATGTCTCTCCATTTACGTTTCCTCCTTTTAGTGTTATTCGGTTATTCGGCTTTCGCCAGTATTCTTATTCGATTTCAATGTCTTTCCACTTTCCTCTTAAGAAACGGATCATTAAAATAATGCCCCGAAGGGTAATATCAATGGCATAGGCGGTCCAAACCCCGGCCAGGCCGTAGTTCATACGGATACTTAGGATATAAACTCCTACCACCCGTACACCCCAAATTCCCAGTAGGGAGGAGTACATGGGAAATTTCGTATCCCCTGCGCCCTGTAGCGCGGCGGTGGTAACTAAGGTAATGGCTAAAAAGGGCTGAAACAGCGCAATAATTCGAAGCACCCGGACGACCTGGTCAATAACGGCCGGGTCCTCGGAAAAGAGCCCTGCCAGAAAGGGTGTGAAAATGTAGAATACCCCGCCGATGATCACCATAAAAAGGGTGGCCATTAAATACGATATCAGTCCCGCTCTTTGGGCTTCGTCCTTATCTTCCTTGCCGAGATTTTGTCCTACCAGTGTGGCGGCGGCAACACCGAACCCCATGCCCGGTAGGTACGAGAAGGTCTCGATGGTACCGGCGATGTTATGGGCGGCGTAGGCCTCGGTGCCGATTTTTATGATCATCCCACCGTAGATCAGTTGCCCCGATCGCATAATCAGCCGTTCCACCGCTGCGGGGATGCTTATTTTTGTCAGGGTTTTAAACATCTTCAGGTCCAGCTTCCAGTCTTCAAAAAATGCTACATGAATTTTTCCTTTTTCCTTATTTAAGGTATGTACTAATAATACCACACTGAGAATCCTTGAAAAAGTGGTGGCAAGGCCTGCGCCTAAAATTCCCAGGCCTCCGAAGTTGAAGATACCGAAGATCAACACGTAGTCTAAAACGGCGTTTACCACATTGGCGAAAATACCAATCTTCATTGGGGATTTTGTGTTTCCCGCACCCCGAAGGGCACTGGCAAGAACCATGCTGAGTCCGAGGAACACCGAGGGTACCGCAACCGCTAGAAAATAGGGAATTGCATAGGCGATAACCCCTTCTTCCGCACCCAACAGCAGTAAAATCCGCCGGGCAAAGATCAGATTCAGGATCCCGAAGATCCCGCCGATGATTCCGGTCATAATCACGGACTGCTTTACGGCGTGCCCCGCCTTTTTTAGATTTTTCCCTCCGATGGCCCGGGACACCACAGCGGTAGTCCCGATCCCTAAGGCTAAGAAAAATGCGATGTACACGTTCATCGTCAAATTTGTAACTCCGACGCCGGCAATCGCCTCGGTTCCCAGTCGCCCCACAAAGTATACATCCACCACACCGATCATTACCTGGGAGATGTTTTCAATGATCGCCGGTATGGCTAAGAGAAATATACTTGCAATTTTCGTCTCCTTAAAAAAGTTCAGTATTGTATTTTTCAGGTTTTTTTCTGTCTTTGCCATGTTGTCCCTCCTAACCTCCTTAACCCCCCAGGGGGGATATTTGTCATTATACTACGAGGGTTTGTCTGTGGCAAATAAATAAATAATCTAACAGAATTTATGATCTGATTAATATCGAAGGATTTTTGCATTATTAACTTAAAAAATAAAGG
>Ga0194136_1001586_pt1 | contig 11303 bp, 11 predicted proteins | sample TARM_MetaG_T3A_1_FD_134023 | JGI IMG/M metagenome (GOLD analysis project Ga0194136, IMG submission 134023) | Freshwater microbial communities from Pennsylvania, USA, analyzing microbe dynamics in response to fracking - TARM_MetaG_T3A_14 (version 2) | ecosystem: Environmental > Aquatic >...
ATGGCCGAAGGCTTCCCTGACCGCATGGCGCGTGAAGGCAAAACCGCCATTCAGGTGATGTATGACAACCAGCGCCTGGGCCAGAAGAACGACAAGGGCTTCTACGCCTACGAAGAGGACAAGAAAGGCAAGCCGAAGAAGGTCAGCGATGAGCAGGCCCATGCCCTCGTGAAAGACGTCGTGAAAGAGCAGAAAGAGTTTTCCGACGAGGACATCGTGGCGCGCATGATGGTGCCGCTGTGCCTGGAGACCGTACGTTGCCTGGAAGACGGCATCGTCGAGACGCCCGCAGAAGCCGATATGGCACTGATTTACGGCATTGGCTTCCCGCCCTTCCGCGGTGGCGCGCTGCGCTACATCGATGCGCTGGGCGTGGCCGAGTTCGTCGCTCTGGCCGACCGCTTGGCCGAAGAGTTGGGACCGCTCTACGCACCTACCGAGAAACTGCGCGCCATGGCCAAGAACAACGAGCAGTTCTATGCCGGTTCCACCGCCGGTGCTCAGGCCTAAGTCACCACCCACAGGAGAAATATGATGAGTTTGAATCCGAGAGATATCGTGGTGGTGGACGGTGTTCGTACCGCCATGGCAAAAGCAAAGAACGGCGCTTTCCGTAACGTACGTGCCGAGAACCTGTCCGCTGCCGTGATGCAGGCGCTGTTCAGCCGGAACCCCAATCTGGACCCGTCGGAAGTGGACGATGTGATCTGGGGCTGCGTCAACCAGACCCTGGAACAGTCCATGAACATCGCCCGCAACGCGGCGATCATGACCGGCATTCCTCGTAGCGTGCCTGCGCAAACGGTGAACCGTCTGTGTGGCTCCTCGATGACCGCGCTGCACATTGCGGCGGCCAACATCAAGGCCGGCATGGGCGACTTCTATGTGATTGGTGGCGTGGAGCACATGGAGCACGTGCCCATGGCCCACGGTGTGGACGTGAACCCGGCAGCCAGCAAGTACGCTGCCAAGGCCGCCATGATGATGGGCCTGACCGCCGAACTGCTGGGCAAGATGCACGGCATCTCCCGTGAAGACCAGGACAAGTTCGGCGTACGCTCGCATCAGCGCGCCCAGGCAGCCATGGAGAAGGGCTACTTCGATAACGAGATCATCGGTGTCGAGGGCCACGACCAGCGCGGCTTCAAGGTATTGGTGAAGAACGACGAAGTGATCCGTGCCGATGCCAGCCTGGAGTCCATGGCGAACCTGAAGCCGGTGTTCGACCCCCGTAGTGGCACCGTCACGGCCGGTACTTCATCGGCGCTGTCGGTGGGGGCCTCCGCCATGGCAGTGATGAGCTACGAGCGTGCCCAGGCGCTGGGGCTGGAGCCGATTGCCCGCGTACTGTCGACCGGTGTGGCAGGCTGTGATGCCTCCATCATGGGCTACGGCCCGGTACCCGCGTCCAAAAAGGCCTTGAAGGTCGCTGGCCTGTCGGCAGCGGATATTCAAACCGTCGAGCTCAACGAGGCGTTTGCTGCCCAGGGGTTGCCGGTGCTCAAGGACCTGGGCTTCCTCGATGCCATGGACGAAAAGGTCAACCTGAACGGCGGTGCCATCGCCCTGGGACACCCGCTGGGCTGCTCCGGTTCGCGCATCTGTACCACGCTGCTCAACGTGATGCAGCAGCGCGATACCACCCTGGGCCTGGCGACCATGTGTATCGGTATGGGCCAAGGCGTTGCCACGGTGTTCGAGCGCTTGAAATAACGCGCTCGCCAGCCATGTGATTGCAAAACGGCACCTTCGGGTGCCGTTTTGCCGTTTTGCCGTTTGCAGGGGGGGGCGTGGCATCAAAACATGCCGCTATCCAGCCCGGCCGCCAACGCCATGGCCAGCTCCTCGACCTGTGCAGCATATGTCTCCTGCCACTCGCCTCGCAAGACCACCGGTTGCTGAACCCAGCGCCAGCGCAGCCCGGCCACGATGCTTTCCACGGCTCGCTGGGTGCCCGTGCCGTCGTGGCCAGCGCGAATGTAGAGCGCACAGGGCAAGCCCTGCTTCTCATCCAGCACTGGGTAGTAGCTACGGTCGAAAAAATCCTTCAGGGCACCGCTCATGTAGCCGAGGTTTTCGGTGGTGCCGAGCAGAACGGCGTCGCAGGCCAGCAGGTCGGCGGGCCCTGCTTCGAAGGGAGTCTTCACCGTACAGACGACATGCTCGAGATCGGGATGCTCTGCCCCTCGCCTGGCAGCTTCCCTCAAGGCCTGGGTGTTGACGGAAGGGGCGTGAGCGACGATTAATAGCTGTTTCATGGCAAAGACCTGCGCAGTGGCGATTGGCGGTGTGCCCCGTAGCTGCCACACTAAAGGCAGCATGACGGCTGGTAAAGCACTGCTCAAACGTCGTGCTGACGTCATGGCTAGCCAGGCGAGTATCACGATAGAGGGCAATCTGTTGAAAGCTCAACAAGGGAAGCGAGTCATGTATCTGCAGGCCAGGAGCGTGGGGAAGAGAGTAGGGCAGATAGCGGGGAAGCGCGTAGGGAAAGCGGCAGCATGCGCAGCCGTGCTGCTGTTGGTGGGGTGTGCAGGCCAGCCCTCGCCCTCCAGTAGCGCAGGGGAGTCTCCTTCGGCGGTGGAGCCTGCGATATCACCTGTTACGCCGTCGGCCACGCGCGGGTCCGCCTCACCGGTCACGGATTGGGTGCCGCCGCTGCTGGCCAGCCCCGAAGAAGAAGCGGCTTATTATGTCAGTCGCTTGGCAGACCGCAGTTTCGTTTCGCAATATGGTGGCCCGGATAATCCGCGCCCCTGGTACATTGCCGCTGAGCGGCTGGGTGAGATCGGGGCGCCCGCAGTGCCACTTCTGTTGGCCAGGCTCAATACGCAGGATGACTACGAGCTGATGCTGGTGCTGTATGCCCTGCACTTGGCCACGCAAGACCCGCTGATCACCTTCCAGACCCGTGGGGAATCCGTGCAGCTGCCGGGGGTGCTGGACGAGCGCATGAATGCCGACAATCGGCGCCTCGTCGAAGAGTGGCAGCAGCGCCATGCGGCGGCGTTGGATTTAGGCTAACGGTTTGGCTACATTGATGAGCTGAACCTACGATCGACGATTTGGAGATGACAATGGGATTTGCACTATCTTCCATGCAGGTCAGCAGTGCGGCCTTTGGTCAGCATCAGGCCATCCCTGCCAAGCATACCGGCGAAGGCGAGGACATCTCACCCGATCTGGCCTGGCAGGGAGCACCTGAAGGTACCCAAGGCTTTGCGGTGATCTGCCACGATCCCGATGCCCCGCTGGTGAAAGAGGGCAGCTACGGTTTTGTGCATTGGGTGCTATACAACTTGCCGGGCGATATGACGTCGCTGGAAGAGAATACTACTCAAGGCACCTTGGGGATGTCGGATTTCGGCAAGCCGGGCTATGGTGGTCCAATGCCGCCGGAAGGCCATGGTAGCCACCTCTACTATTTCTGGGTGCTGGCGCTGGACAAGGCGACCACGCTTCCCGAAGGACTGACGCTGCCCGAACTGTTGCGTGCCGTCGAGCCGCACCTGCTGGGCATGAACCGGCTGGTCGGTACCTACCAGCGCGACTGACCTATCTCTTCAGGCTGGAGCATTTTGCCCAAGCCGTGTAGGCTCCACCGCTTTCTACGTCCAGCAGATGACCCGATAGCGATGGAGCCTTTTCATGAGTGACCTTCCCAACTGCCCCGCCTGCGCCTCTGAATTCACCTATGACGACGGCCTTCAATTCGTGTGCCCGGAATGCGGCCATGAGTGGTCGAAAGGTGGAGAAGAGGAAACCGAATCCGCCAGCTCCGGCATTCGTGATGCCAACGGTAACCCGCTGGTCGATGGCGACACGGTGACCGTGATCAAGGATCTCAAGGTGAAGGGCAGCTCGCTGGTGGTCAAAGTGGGAACGCGGGTCAAGAACATCCGCCTGGTCTCCGGTGACCACGACATCGACTGCAAGATAGATGGCATTGGCCCGATGAAATTGAAGTCGATTTTCGTCAAGAAAGCCTGATGTTGCCACCTGCCAGGGGTCGATGCTCATTTCTGGGTCGCCGGTCATAGCTTTTATGAATGAGAATGATTGGCTTTTTTGAAGTTATCAGCGGCGAACGTGCCAGGAAGTAGCGACTTTTGCGAAGGATTTTGCAGAAGGGCTTCACATCATTTTTATACAGGACTAAAATGGTCCCCAATTAATGGGTAAGCCTCTTCCTCGCACACGGGGCCTTACATACGGGAGTCACCATGCTCAAGCTTTCTCGGCTGACCGACTATGCGGCGGTGGTGATGGCGCAAATCGCGCGCCATCCGAACACCTCCCATGCCGCCGCCGATCTGGCCGAAGCCGTTCAGCTGCCGCACCCGACTGTGAGCAAGACGCTTAAAATGCTGGTCAAGGCCGGGTTGCTGGAGTCCCAGCGCGGCGCCCAGGGTGGGTATCGGCTGGCACGCCCCGCCTCGCGGATTACCGCCGCCGATATCATCAGCGCCATCGAAGGTCCCGTGGCCATGACCGAGTGCAGCCAGGCGGAAGGCGAGTGCGACCTGGTGGCTACCTGTGGTGTGGCCGACAACTGGCAGCGCGTTTCCCTGGCTATTCGCACGCTGCTGGAGAGCGTCACCCTGGCGCACCTCGCCGACACCGCGCCCATCAAGCTGCCCGTTCAGCTACCCATTCAAAGCATTACGCTATCGGCGGCTTCGGCGTAAGTCGCAACCACATTCACTCTTATTGACGGCGAGCTCAACTCGCCACCCAACTGCCCGGAGGGTATCACCATGGCAAGCGAAGAAATGGAACAGTTGGTTCGTCGCGAGTACAAAGATGGCTTTGTCACCGATATCGAAAGCGACACACTGCCACCTGGCCTGGATGAAAACACCATTGCCTTCATTTCCAAGAAGAAGGGCGAGCCGGAATGGATGCTGGAGTGGCGTCTGGATGCCTATCGTCAGTGGCTGAAAATGGAAGAGCCCTCCTGGGCACACCTCGATTATCCGCCCATCGATTATCAGGCGATCTCCTACTACAGCGCGCCAAAGCGTCCGGAAGACCGTCCTCAAAGCCTCGATGAGGTAGATCCCAAGCTGCTGGAAACCTACGAGAAGCTGGGTATCCCGCTGCACGAGCGTGCTGCCCTGGCGGGTGTGGCGGTCGATGCGGTATTCGATTCGGTATCGGTAGCCACCACGTTCAAGAAAGAGCTGGCGGAAGCCGGGGTCATCTTCTGCTCCATCTCGGAAGCCATCCGCGACTACCCGGAGCTGATCAAGCAGTACCTGGGCACCGTCGTGCCGGTCGCCGACAACTACTTTGCTGCGCTGAACTCTGCGGTGTTCACCGACGGCTCGTTTGTTTTCGTGCCGGAAGGCGTCACTTGCCCGATGGAGCTGTCCACCTACTTCCGTATCAACGCGGCCAATACTGGACAGTTCGAGCGCACGCTGGTGATCTGCGAAAGTCGTGCCCAGGTCTCCTACCTGGAAGGGTGCACGGCGCCCATGCGCGATGAAAACCAGCTGCACGCAGCGGTGGTCGAGCTGGTGGCGCTGGATGATGCCTACATCAAGTACTCCACCGTTCAGAACTGGTACCCCGGTGATGAAGAGGGTAAAGGCGGTATCTACAACTTCGTGACCAAGCGCGGCGACTGCCGTGGTGAGCGCTCGCGTATCAGTTGGACGCAGGTGGAAACCGGCTCGGCCATTACCTGGAAATACCCCTCTTGCGTACTGCGTGGCAAGGACAGCATCGGTGAGTTCTACTCGGTAGCCGTGACCAACGGGCGCCAGCAGGCGGATACCGGCACCAAGATGATCCATATCGGTGAAGGCACACGCTCCTACATCGTGGCCAAGGGTATCTCGGCGGGCAAGAGTGATCAGTCCTATCGCGGTATGGTCAAGATCGGTCCGCGCGCCAAAGGCGCACGTAACTTTACCCAGTGCGATTCGCTGCTGATCGGCGACAAGTGCGGTGCCCACACTTTCCCGTACCAGGAAATCGGCAACAGCACGGCGACCATCGAGCACGAAGCCACCACGTCGAAAATCGGTGAAGACCAGCTGTTCTACTGCCAGAGCCGCGGCATCTCGGAAGAAGATGCGGTGAGCATGATCGTGAACGGCTTCTGCAAGGATGTCTTCCAGGAGCTGCCGATGGAGTTTGCGGTAGAAGCGGAAGCACTGTTGAACGTCACTCTTGAAGGTGCGGTGGGCTAACCGCGCAGGCATCCCCCTATTTTTTAAAAGGCGATTACTATGTTGCAAGTGAATGATTTACACGTCACCGTCGACGGCAAAGAGATTCTGAAAGGCCTGACGCTCACCATCAATGCCGGTGAAGTGCACGCCATCATGGGCCCCAACGGCGCGGGTAAATCCACCTTGTCAGCGGTCATTGCGGGCAAGGATGGCTACGAAGTCACCCAGGGCAGCATCACCTTCGAAGGCCAGGACGTGCTGGAAATGGAAATCGAAGAGCGCGCCCAGGCAGGCCTGCTGCTGGGTTTCCAGTACCCCGTCGAGATTCCGGGGGTGAAGAACATTTACCTGTTGAAGTCGGCGCTGAACGCGCAGCGTGCTGCCCGCGGTGAAGGCGAGATGCCCGCCCCAGAGTTCATGAAGCTGGTCAAAGAGAAGCTGAACTTCATGAAAATGGATGCCAGCTTCCTGCAGCGCGCGGTCAACGAAGGCTTCTCCGGCGGTGAAAAGAAGCGTAACGAAATCCTGCAGATGCTGGTGCTGCAGCCCAAGCTGGCCATGCTGGACGAAATCGATTCCGGCCTGGATATCGACGCCATGAAGGTGGTGGCCGATGGGGTCAACAGCCTGCGCGCCGAAGAGCGTGCCATTCTGCTGGTCACGCACTACCAGCGCCTGCTGGACTACATCGTGCCTGACAAGGTCCACGTCCTGATGGATGGTCGTATCGTCAAGACCGGTGACGCGGCGTTGGCCAAAGAGCTGGAGGCCAACGGTTACGAAGGCATCGAGGAGTCCGTGGCATGAGCGAGACACAAACCTTTCTGGATACGCTGGCGGCGCGCAGCCAACAGCGTGGCGCAGAGCCCAGCTGGATGGCCGCACGCCGCCAGGCGGGGGCCGCACGCTTCGAGGCGATGGGCTTTCCCACCCGTCGCGATGAAGAGTGGAAATACACCGATGTACGCGCCATTGCTCAGGGAAATTTTGCCCTGGCCGATAACGCCGAGTTCTCCCAGGCGCAGGCGGCTGCGCTGACGCTGCCACTGGAAGCCTATCGACTAACCTTCGTCGATGGCGTATTTTCGGCGGCGCTGTCTGACCTGGAAGGTCTGCCTTCCAGCGTGCAGGTCATGCCGCTCTCCAAGGCGCTCAGCGACAACCATGAAGCGGTGGGTGGCCCGCTGGGTCGTTTGACCGGCGTGGAATTCTCGCCCTTCTCGGCGCTCAACACCGCGTTCGTGGAAGAAGGGGCCGTGGTGCGTATTGCGCCCGGCACGGTAGTGGAAAAGCCGATTCTGCTGCAGTTTCTCTCACGGGCTGGGGCGCCGGTCATGAGCCACCCTCGGGTGCTGGTCGAAGCGGCCGGGCGCAGCGAGGCCACGCTGATCGAGCACTACGTGGGGGAAGCCGATGCTGCCAACTTCACCAACGTGGTCGGTGAGCTGATGCTGGACCGTGGTGCGATCCTCAACCACTACAAGCTTCAGGAAGCTCCGCTTGGCGATCTGCACATTGCCAGTATCCACGTGGAGCAGAGTCGCGACAGCCGCTACACCTCCTACAACCTGAATCTGGGCGGTGCGCTGGTGCGCAACGACCTGATTTGCGAGCTGGACGGGCAGGGCGCCGAAAGCAACCTGTACGGGCTGTTCTTCGGTCAGGGTCGCCAGCACGTGGATAACCACACCAAAGTCAACCACAACGCGCCGCTGACGTTCTCCAACGAGAATTACAAGGGCATTCTGGATGACCGTGCGCAGGGCGTCTTCAACGGCCGGGTATACGTCAAGCGCGACAGCCAGAAAATCGAAGGCTTCCAGAGCAACCAGAACCTGCTGCTTTCCGACCGCGCGCAAATCAACGCCAAGCCGGAGTTGGAAATCTACGCCGATGACGTCAAGTGCTCCCACGGCACCACCACGGGCCAGCTGGATGAAGAAGCCGTCTATGCGCTGCGTACCCGGGGTATCGACGAAGCCACGGCGCGTGGCCTGCTGACGCTGGCCTTTGCCGGTGAAGTGCTGGAACAGGTCACGCTGGATGCCATTGCCGAGCGAGTCGAGCTGGCGGTGGCAGGCAAACTGCCCGAGCGCTTCAACCTGGCAGGGCTGGTGGAAGCAGCGGCTGCGCTGAACGATTAATCAAGGAGTCCCCCATGCCCCAGAGCGTGATTGAGAAAGCGACCACGGCCAGCACTGCCGCCTACGATATCGAGGCCCTGCGCCGCGAATTCCCCGTGCTCCAGCGGGAAGTGCACGGCAAGCCGCTGGTCTATCTGGACAATGCTGCTACCAGCCAGACTCCCCAGGCGGTCATCGACGTGTTTGGCGACTACTACGCTCGCTACAACGCCAACATCCACCGTGGGCTGCACACCCTGGCGGATGAGGCGACGGCCGCGTTCGAAGCGACACGTCATCGCGCCAGGGACTTTCTCAATGCCGAGGATGCTCGCCAGATCATCTTCACCCGGGGCACCACTGAGGCGATCAATCTGGTCGCCCAGAGCTGGGGGCGAAGCCAGCTGCAGGCGGGCGACGAAGTGCTCATCTCGATGCTGGAGCACCACTCCAACATCGTGCCTTGGCAGCTGTTGGCCGCCGAGCGTGGTTTCACCATCAAGGTGATCCCGGTAGACGCTCATGGTGCGCTGGACATGGACGCCTATCGCACACTGCTCAACGAGCGAACCCGGCTGGTGGCGGTGAATCATGTGTCCAATGCGCTGGGTACCATCAACCCGGTCAAGGAAATGGCTGCGTTGGCCCATCAGCAGGGCGCACTGATTCTGGTCGACGGTGCCCAGGCGACGCCGCACCAAAAAGTGGATGTTCAGGACATCGACGCCGACTTCTACGCTTTCTCCGGTCACAAGGTGTATGGCCCCACGGGCGTGGGCGTGCTGTATGGCAAGGCGGCGCTGCTGGAGGCCATGCCGCCCTGGCAGGGGGGCGGTGAGATGATCAAGACCGTCTCGTTCGACGTGGGCACGACCTTCGCGGACATTCCCCACAAGTTCGAAGCCGGCACGCCCGCCATTGCGGAAGTGATTGCGTTGGGGCGTGCGCTGCAGTGGATAGAGGACGTGGGGGTCGAGGCCATTGGCGACTGGGAAGCCGTGCTGTTGACCCATGCCACTCAGGCCGTCAGCCACATCGACGGACTGCGTATTCTAGGCACGGCGCCGCACAAGGCGGGAGTGCTGTCGTTCGTGGTGGACGGTGCCCACTCTCAGGATATCGGGCTATTGATCGACCAGCTGGGCGTGGCGATTCGCACGGGGCATCACTGTGCTCAGCCGCTGCTCCACCATTTTGGCGTCGAGGCTACCTGTCGTGCCTCGTTTGCAGCGTATAATACCCTGCAAGAGGTCGATGCGTTCGTTGCGGCGCTGAACCGTGTGATCCAAATGGTACGCTAAGGACATCTATGGATATCGAGCAAGTGGCCAGCCTCGAACGAGGTCAGAAACTGCCGCTACAGCGTGATGTAGAAGCCATTGCCATTCCGTTCGGCAAGACGGATACGCTGGCAGAAGATAGCATCGTCAGTGTCATGCAGGCGAAAGGCAGCTCTGTCAGCGTTGGATACGAAGGGCGGCTGTATCTGATCGAGGGTCGCAATCTCGATGCCTTGGGGCTTGAAGCATTGCCACGACCTACGCTGCCTGAATCCGCCAGCGATGACGAGATCGAGCAGTTCGTCTGGGATCAGCTGCGCACCTGTTTCGATCCGGAAATCCCGGTCAACATCGTCGATCTGGGGCTGGTGTACGGGTGTCGTATCGAGCGCTTGATCAGCGGTGAGCGCATCGTCACCATTCGCATGACGCTGACCGCGCCTGGCTGCGGCATGGGCGATGTCATCGCTGCCGATGCGCGCAACAAGATTCTGGGAGCGCCGCAGATCAGCAAGGTGCATACCGAAATCGTCTTCAGCCCCGCCTGGAGTCGTGACATGATGAGCGATGAAGCCAAGCTTGAGCTCGGCATGTTCTAACCCCTGCTGGGGAGCTGGATGCACAGCCTGTTATTTCGTTGGGTAAAACGTTGTCTGCTGTCGCTGGTAGCCATGGTGCTGCTGGCGGCTTTGCTATTGGCGGCAGGCAACGCCTGGGTACTGCTGAGCACCTCACGCTATATCCATACGCAGCTGCAAGAGTGCCGTCCAACGGATGTCGCTATCGTTTTTGGCACCTCTCGCTGGACACGTAGCGGGCTGCGTAACCCCCATTTTCACGCGCGTATGCGCACCTCGGCGCGCCTGATAGCCGATGAGCGCGTGCAGCATCTGCTGCTCTCCGGTGATAACCGCACCCAGGCCTACAACGAGCCCCGAGCCATGTGGCGCGACCTTTATCGACGAGGAGTGCCAGCCGACAGGTTGACCATGGATTTCGCGGGCTTCAGTACCTACGACACCATGGTGCGAGCGCGGCATGTGTTTCAGCTGGAGCAGGCGCTGTTGGTGACCCAGAGCTGGCACTTGCCACGAGCGATTTTTATCGGCCGTTCGCTGGGCATGGACGTGACGGGCTGTGTGGCCGAAGAGCAGCCCTCGGCGGGCGAGTGGCGGCTCAAGGTGCGTGAATGGCTGGCGCGTATGGCGACGCTGGGGGATCTGTACCTGTGGGGCAGGGAGCCTCACTTTTTGGGGCCGGCCGAGCCTATCGTGCTGAGCCGTGATCGATTGCCTCTGGAGCCGCCACCCGTGACCACTGATGTGCTGATCGACCTGGAAGGCGTGCGCCTGCTCTATCCGGAACTCCCTCTGCTCGGAGAGCCAGGGCGGCAGCTAGAGCCGTCGGCGGCTCCTTGAAGGTGCGCGAAAGGGGCGCTTAGCGGCGAGCTTTGCGCTTTTGCAGGCTATACAGCTCGCGGATCAATTTACGGCAGCCCTGCATGCACTCTTCCACCACGGGTTCGATGGGGTCGGGCAGCGGATGGGTAAACAGGGTCGAGAGGGCTTGCATCAAGACACGCTCTTGTTCCAACAGTTCATTGATCAGAACCTGACTATCGTTGCCCACGAAGCTTTTCAGGCGGCTCCACAGCCACAGAAAGTCATCGCGCTCCACGTCGGCATCCCTGGGAAGCATTTTCAGATGGGCACGGGCCA
>Ga0194136_1001591_pt1 | contig 11278 bp, 7 predicted proteins | sample TARM_MetaG_T3A_1_FD_134023 | JGI IMG/M metagenome (GOLD analysis project Ga0194136, IMG submission 134023) | Freshwater microbial communities from Pennsylvania, USA, analyzing microbe dynamics in response to fracking - TARM_MetaG_T3A_14 (version 2) | ecosystem: Environmental > Aquatic >...
AATATGGGGAGATAACTATATGAAGCTAAAAAGAAACGAACGAATAGGGGCTATAGTAAAAATTCTTTCTGAACATCCCAACAAAACTTTCACTCTTAGTCATTTCACCGAAAAATTCAATACGGCAAAATCCACTCTAAGTGAAGATATAATGCTTGTAAAAGGAGTATTTGAGAAGCTTAACCTTGGAAAAGTAATCACTATTCCGGGAGCATCTGGAGGAGTAAGATATATCCCTTTTTTATCAAAAGCTGACTCTATGGAATTTCTTGAAGGAATAAGCAAAAAAATAGAGGATAAGGAGAGAATGCTCCCAGGAGGTTTTCTTTATCTTATTGACGTTATTTATGACCCAGATATAGTAGCCACTATTGGAAAAATATTTGCATCAATTATAGATTATTCCAAGGTTGACTATCTAGTAACTATAGAGACAAAAGGTATACCTATGGCTCTTATGACCGCGAAGGCTATGAATATACCTCTTTTAATTATAAGGAAAAACTCAAAAATATCAGAAGGCTCATCCCTTGGAATCACATATGTTTCTGGGACAAGTGGAGCAGTGCAGAGCATGAGTCTTCCAAGGAGAAATATAAAAGAAGGCTCGAAAGTAATACTTATAGATGATTTCATGAGAGGTGGAGGAACCATAAAGGGAATGCATGACCTTATGAAGGAGTTTAAAGCTGAAGTCGTGGCAACCGGCGTGCTCATATCAACAGTAAAACCTAAAGAGAAGATGATAGATAATTATATATCTTTACTTGAGATAGAAGAAGGAAATGGTGAAAATATAGTAAGACCTAGCATGAGCTTTCTTGAGAAAATTTCTGAAAATTTGTAATTAATTAGCAGGAATTTTCAGATTTTAGTAGAACTAAGACTATTAGGACTAAAATATCAAAGCTAAAAGGAGTGGATCCACATGGAAATTACAGATGTTAGGGTAAGAAAACTCTCTGAGGAAGGAAAAATGAGGGGAATAGTTTCTGTTACCTTCGACAATGCTTTTGTTGTCCATGATATCAAGATTATAGAAGGGCAGAGCGGGCTTTTCATAGCTATGCCAAGCAGAAAAGTAGGAGAAGGTGAATTTAGAGATATTGCCCATCCGATAAACTCTGAAATGAGAAAATCCCTTCAAGATGACATCTTAAGAGCTTATGAAGAAGCAAAAGTAAGAATGGAAGTAGAAGAAGACACAGATTATATACCAGAAGAGGAAGTATAAACCTTTTCAAACAATAAATATTAACAGGCGAGCCTTGCTTAAGAAAGACTTTTCATAAGCATAAGGTTCGTTTTTTGTATATTATTATTTTATCTTCCTATACTTTTTTTATAAAAAGTGCTATCATATTACATGTAAAAGACGAATATAGCTATAAAAAAATAATATAAAGTGAGGGTATGTCATGAACTTGAAGATAGTAATCCTTGCTGCAGGACAGGGAACTAGGATGAAATCAAAACATCCAAAGGTTTTGCACAAGGTAATGGGTAAAGCCATGCTTGATCACGTTATTGAGGAATGCAAAGACCTTAGTGATAGTAAACCTGTAGTTGTAATAGGTCATATGGCAGAAGCTTTAAAAGACCATCTAAAGGATAGTGCTGACACGGTGATTCAAAAAGAGCAGCTTGGAACAGGTCATGCAGTAATGATGGCTGTCTCCCATATTAAAGATGAAGAACCTGTATTGATACTATGTGCGGACACACCACTGATTAAAAAAGAAACACTATGTGCTATGGCTGAGCTAAAAGCTGGCGGATATAGTGCTGTTGTCATGAGCTCTATTATAGAAAATCCTACAGGCTATGGCAGAATCATAAGAGATAGTGAAGGGGATTTTTTAAGAATTAAAGAGCAAAAGGATGCGGATGAGGACGAACTTAAAGTTAGAGAAATCAATGCAGGAATGTATATAATAGATGGAAAATCCCTAAAGGAAAATCTTCAAAAGCTAAGCTCAGATAATGCCCAAAATGAATATTATCTCACAGATGTGCTTGAGCATATTAAAAAAGAAAATAAGAAAATAGGGGTTTTTGTGGCCAACGAAAATGAAATACTTGGAGTAAATAGCAGAGTTCAGCTAGCTCAGGCTGAAATGGATATGAAAAAAAATATAAACACTTTTCATATGGAAAACGGAGTAACAATAATAGATCCCCATAATACATATATAGATAAAGAGGCTGTTATAGGAAGAGATACAATTATTTATCCTAATGTTAGGATAATAGGAAAAACTATAATAGGTGAAGACGTAACTATAAGAGAAAATACTACAATAGAAAACTCTAAAATAGAAGATAATGTAGTAATAAAGAGCTCTACTATCACAGAAAGCGTTGTTGGAGCAAACTCTACAATCGGACCTTATGCCTACTTAAGACCAAAGAGCATTATTGGAAGTAATGTAAAAATAGGGGATTTTGTGGAAGTGAAAAATGCTGTAATTGGAAATGGTTCAAAAGCATCCCATCTTTCATATATTGGAGATGCAGATGTAGGTAAAAATGTAAACATAGGCTGCGGAGTAGTGTTTGTAAATTATGATGGAAAAAACAAACATAGAAGTACAGTTAAGGACAATGCATTTATTGGCTCTAACTGTAACGTCGTAGCTCCTGTAATTATAGAAGAAAAAGCTTATATAGCTACAGGCTCTACTGTCACAATTGATATTCCAAAGGATTCACTGTGTGTAGCCAGAGCAAGAGAAGTAATAAAAGAAGGATGGACAAGCAAAAAAGGTATTCTTAGCAAATAAAATTAGGAGGGTATAATAATGAATACTAGTGGCAGTGAGATTAAAATTTTTTCAGGCAATGCTCATAAGGCTTTGGCGCAGGATATAGCTAAAGAACTGGGAGTTCCTATAGGTTCTGCTGAGGTAGGGAGATTTAGTGACGGAGAGATATCTGTAAATATAAGCGAAACAGTAAGAGGTGTAGATGCTTTTATAATCCAGCCTACATCTTCTCCTGTAAATGGAAATATAATGGAGCTTCTTATAATGATAGATGCTTTCAAAAGAGCATCTGCAGGAAGAATTACAGCTGTAATTCCATACTATGGGTATGCAAGACAAGACAGAAAAGCTAAGGCAAGAGATCCAATCACTGCTAAATTAGTTGCAAACCTGATTACTGCAGCAGGTGCTGATAGAGTTCTTACAATGGACCTTCATGCAGCTCAGATTCAAGGATACTTTGATATTCCTCTTGATCATCTTTTAGGAGTACCAATACTTGCCCAATACTTCAAGAAAAAAAATATAGAGGACCTTGTAGTAGTTTCTCCTGACCTTGGAAGTGTTACTAGAGCAAGATCATTTGCAGAAATATTAAATGCTCCTCTTGCTATCATAGATAAGAGAAGACCAAAGGCAAATGTATCAGAGGTAATGAACATCATAGGAGATATAGAAGGAAAAAATGTAATCATAATAGATGATATGATAGATACTGCAGGAACTCTGACAAATGGGGCGGAAGCTCTTATGAAATTTGGAGCAAAAGAAGTGTATGCTTGCTGCACTCATCCTGTACTTTCAGGACCTGCCATAGATAGACTCGAAAAATCTTGTATCAAAGAAGTAGTAGTACTTGATACTATACCTCTGGATGAAAGCAAAAAAATAGACAAAATTAAAGTAGAAAGTGTAGCTCCGATATTTGCATCGGCTATAAGAAAGATTTTTGACAATGAATCTGTAAGTAAATTATTTGCAGAACCGAAAAAATAAAAAACTTGTAACTACTAAGAGCCTAGTTTTAGGCTCTTTTTGGTCGTTTTAAAATTATTATACTTAGGAAGTGATTTTATGTACGTAATTGTAGGGCTTGGGAATCCAGGCAGCAAATATGAAAGAACAAGACATAATGTAGGATTTATTGCTATAGATTTAATTGCAGCTAAGCATGGAATAAAGGTCAATAAGTTAAAGTTCAAGGCTCTAGTTGGTGAAGGATTTATTGGGACTGAAAAGGTGCTACTTGTAAAGCCCCAAACCTTTATGAACTTGAGTGGAGAGTCTTTAAGGGAAATATGTAAATTTTACAAAGTAAAAAACGAAGAGATATTTGTTCTTTATGATGATATTGACCTTGATGTGGGACGTCTGCGAATTAGAAAAAAAGGAAGCTCTGGTACTCACAACGGAATGAAAAGCATAATATATAGCCTTGGTTTTGATGATTTTCCTAGATTTAGAATAGGAGTTTCAAAACCACAAAATGGTCAGGATTTGGCTAGCTTTGTACTGTCTAAATTCAGAGATGATGAAATCAAGGATATATCTAGGGCTATAGACAGTTCTGTAGAGGCTGTGGAAGTAGCTATAAAAGAAGGAATCGAAAAATCTATGAATTTGTTTAATATTTAAGAAACTCAAAGGAGAAACAATATGGAAGATATACTTCTTCTCAATCTAAAAAAACAAAAAGAGTTTTCTGCATTACTTGAAAACATAAAAAGTAAAAAATCTCCCCTTCTTGCAAATGGGCTTCTTACAGTTCAAAGAGCTCATATGGCATATTTTTTGAAGGAAAACCTCAATAAAAAAATAGTGATTGTAACTCCAAACGAAATAGAAGGGGAGAAGCTTTATGAAGATCTTTCTTTTTATACAAAGGGAAGAGCCCTTTTCTTAAAGAACGAGGAGACAAGGTTTTATTCTATTGAGGCAAAAGACAGAAAAGAAGAAACAAGGAGAATCAACACATTAATCACTCTAGCCTCAAATGATTATGATATATTAGTACTTTCAGTAGAGACTGCTATGAGAAGGTATATACCTAAACAGGTGTACCTTAACTCTATATTTAATATAACTCTAAGTGACGTCCATGAAATGGATGCACTAATCAAAACTCTTGTGAAAAACGGATATGAAAGAGAATCAAGAGTAGAGAGCAAGGGGCAGTTTTCTGTAAGAGGGGGAATACTTGATATTTTTCCTCCAACTGAAGAGTTCCCCTTTAGGGTAGAGTTTTTTGGGGATGATGTGGATTCTATAAGGATATTTGACCCTTTGACTCAAAAGTCTCTAGATAAAGTAGAAAAAATCACAGTATCTCCTGCAAGAGAGTTTATAATGACAAATGATTACAAAGAAGCAGGGGAAAAAATAAAAAAAGATTTAAAGGAAAACTCCAGCGAAGATATAACCTATGATATAGATAGAATAAGTCAGGGACATTATTTTGAAGGGATACAAAAATACATCAACTATATGTATGAAGGAAAAGAAACCAGTATATTTTCATATATAGATAAAGATGCTATTTTTATGGTCAATGAACCAAATAGAATTATAGAAAAATCGATGAACTATTTTGAGGAGTTTATCGAAAACTATAAATCAGCCCTTGAAAAAGGATTTGCACTTTCAGGAGAAGGAAATCTCCTTTATACAATAGATGATTTGAGACATAAAATGGAAAATCATTTTATAATACTCAATTCATTCCTTCCAAAATCTGTAAAGGGATTCAATACATCGTCTATAATAAACTTTGAAACTAGAGAGCCGATATCCTTCCAAGGGAAAGTACAGGCCCTTTCTGATGAAATAGATTATCTAAAAAAACAGGGATACACGGTGCTTCTTGTTGAAAGAGATGAAGATACTGTGAGGAGTCTTTATAAATCTCTACATGACTTTGGGATAGATGTAAAGTACTTTAAGGAAAGACAATCAGATATAGACTCAAATGTAGTAGGCCTTGTAAAAGGTAAGCTTTCAGAGGGTTACGTTTACTCTGCAAGCAAGCTAGCTGTTTTTACTGACAAAGAGATGTTTGGAGTATCTAAAAAAGGAAAAAAACAAAAAGCTGCAAAAAAATACAAAGGGAAAGCTATCGAAAGCTTTGTAGAGTTAAGTGTTGGAGACTATGTAGTTCACGAAAATTACGGAATAGGTAGATTTGCAGGTATAGAGCCTAAAAAGTTTGATGATATCAGAAAAGACTATATCAAAGTGGTTTATAGCGGAGGAGACGCTCTTTATGTGCCTCTTTCTCAAATGGACAAGGTTCAAAAATATATAGCTGGGGGAAACCAAGATACAGTAAAAATGAGTAGGCTTGGGACTCAAGAGTGGAAGAAGGCTAAGGCTAAGGTAAAAAAAGCAGTAGATGAGATTGCCCATGACCTTATTGAGCTTTATGCTCAGCGTAGAGATGCAAAAGGGTATAGCTTCCCTAATGATACAGTTTGGCAAAGGGAGTTTGAAGCACTTTTTCCATATGAGGAAACTAAAGATCAGCTAAAATCCATTGAAGATATCAAAAGAGATATGGAAAATATAAGACCTATGGATAGACTTATTTGCGGAGATGTAGGGTATGGAAAGACTGAGGTAGCTATAAGAGGGATATTCAAATCCTGCATGGCATCAAAACAAGTAGCGTTTCTTGTGCCTACTACTATATTGGCCCAGCAGCATTACAACACTCTAAAAGAGAGATTTGGAAACTATCCTATAAGGATAGAGGTTGTAAGCAGGTTTAAAACTAAAAAACAGCAAGAACAGATACTGGAAGATGTGAGAAAGGGACTTGTGGATGTTCTTGTAGGAACTCACAGACTCCTATCAAAAGATGTAAAATTCAAGGACCTTGGGCTTCTTGTAGTGGATGAAGAGCAAAGGTTTGGTGTAAAGCACAAAGAAGTTTTGAAAAAGATAAAAAACAATGTAGATGTAATCACACTTTCTGCAACGCCGATTCCAAGAACTCTTCATATGTCTCTTTCTGGGATTAGGGATATGAGTCTTTTGGAAGAGCCACCAGAAGATAGACATCCAATAATGACATATGTAACAGAAGCAAGAGAAGGTATAATCCAAGATGCTATAGAAAGAGAGATTGCAAGGGGAGGACAAGTGTTTTTTGTCTATAACAGAGTGCAAACCATAGATAAGATGGCTCAGCTTATTAAAAGATTGGTTCCAGATGCCGAGCTTGCAGTTGCACATGGGCAGATGAGTCCAAGAAAACTGGAAAACATAATGCTGGGCTTTTTAGAAAAAGAATATGACATACTTTTAGCTACAACCATAATAGAAACTGGTATGGATATATCAAATGCAAATACCATGATTATATATGATGCAGATAAGATGGGCTTATCTCAGCTTTATCAGCTTAGAGGCAGGGTAGGACGTTCCTCAAGGCAGGCTTATGCTTATTTTATGTATGAAAAGGACAAGGTTCTTACAGAGATATCTGAAAAAAGGCTAAAGGCTATAAAAGAATTCACTGAGTTTGGAAGTGGATTTAAAATAGCAATGAGAGACCTTGAGATAAGAGGAGCTGGAAATATACTTGGAGAAAGTCAGTCTGGACATATGGGGGAAATTGGATACGACCTCTATGTGAAGATGCTAGATAGAGCTGTAAGAAAGCTTCAAGGGCAGGAGATTAAAGAAGAGATAGATACTGAAATCGAGTTTGATATCAATGCCTATATACCAGAAAGTTATATAGAGGATGAAATGACTAAAATAGAAATATATAAAAAAATTGCAGCTATAGAGAGTAAAGAGGATTATTTTGAAATAGAGGAAGAAATAGAAGACAGATTCTCTGATATACCTGATCCTGTGAGGAATCTTGTGATGATTTCTTATATCAAATCCATGGGTAAAAGACTTGGAATTAAAAAGATAAAACAGGAAAAGTCAGTAATCCATTTTATTGCAGAAAATCCTAAAGATAACATAAAACGTGATTTTAGAGAAAGTGAAGATTACAAGTTAGTTACAAAAATAGCTTCATTTTTAGAAATGATGTTATAATGACATTATTGAAATTTAGAGGAGTTGATTTAATAGTGAAAAAATTTTTAAGCGCAGTGCTTATGTTAGTTATATTAGTGACTGTAGCTGGTTGTTCAAATGAGAAAGCTGAAGAAAAGTATGTAGCAAAGGTTAATTCAGAGCAGATAAACCTTACAGATTATGAGAAAAACCTTGCTATATTTAAAAAACAGATAGAAGCGACAGTGGGCGCCGACATATGGACGCAAGATGCTGGAGAAGGAAGGACCTACAATGATCTTTTTAGAGAGCAGATTCTTGAAAAGATGATAGAGGAAGAGGTTATAATCCAAGATGCAGAGTCGAAAGGACTTTCTGTATCTGATGAAGAAGTAGAAACTCAGTTTGCAAACTTTAAAGAGCAAGTTAAAAATCTGCCTGATTATGATCAGTATCTAAAGGACAACAACATATCAGATGACTTTATAAAGATGCAGCTTAGAAAAGATGCTCTTATAAAGGTTAGCAAGGAACATTTTTTATCTGAAAATCCAGTTGAAGAAGCTGATGCACTTGCCTATTATGAAGAGAATGAAAGTGAGTTCAAATCTGAAGAAGTAGAAGCATCTCATATTCTTATTAAAACTGTGGATGACAATTTTGTAAGTCTTTCAGAAGAAGAAATTGCAGAGGCTAGAACTTTAGCTGAAGATCTTTTAAGCAGAGCAAGAGCTGGAGAAGATTTTAGTGAGCTTGCCCTTACTTATTCTGAGGACTTTGCATCTGCTCAAAATGGAGGAGATTTAGGATACTTCAAAAGAGGTGTAATGGTCAAAGATTTTGAAGATATGGCTTTTTCTATGGAAGAAGGTCAAATATCTGATTTAGTAGAGACTCAGTATGGGTTTCATATTATAAAAGTGACTGGAAAAAGAGTGGAGTCTTCTGAGTTTGAAAGCGTTAAGGACATGATACTTAGCAGAATATCTGAACAAAGATATACTGAGTATGTTATGGCATTAAAAGATAGTGCAGAAATAGAAAAAAACGAAGAAGCCTTTAAGACTCAGGACTAAAGAAAATTTAAGATTAATTTTATTTAAGCTGAAGTTATTTTTTAAATGGCTTCAGCTTTTCAATATTATAAAATAAATTTCTGTGGAAGCATTTTCAAGTTAATATGTTCATTATATTGTAACTTTAATATAAGTGCTTTATTATGCTATAATCTTTAAGTTAAATAAAAGAAGAAGAATTAGGAGGAACAATCATGAGTAAGAACTCATTTGTGAAGGGAGCCTTTATACTAGGATCAGCTGGACTAGTGGTTAAGATTCTTGGAGCATTTTTCAGAATTCCATTAGGACGACTTATTGAAGGAGAGGGAATGGGTTATTACCAAACCGCCTATCCTATATATGTATTACTTTTAGCGATATCAACATCAGGATTTCCAATTGCCATATCAAAGATGGTTTCAGAAAGAAGAGCTCTTGGAGACTATAAAGGTGCCCATAGAGTTTTCACTATTACATTTAGAATATTGCTCGTACTTGGAATTGTGACATTTTCCATGTTTTTCTTTGGTGCTAATTTTATTGTTGGGACCTTATTTAAAAACCCGAAGGCATATTATTCCATGCTGAGCTTAGCGCCGGCACTACTATTTGTTCCAATAATGGCTGCTTTTAGAGGGTATTTTCAAGGAAGAAATAACATGACTCCTACAGCGGTCTCGCAGGTTATTGAACAGGGAGCACGTGTAGGATTTGGACTTGTTCTTGCATACATATTAATGCCAAGAGGAGCTGAGTATGCAGCAGCAGGAGGATCGTTTGGAGCCACTGCCGGAGCCATATTTGGTATGATTTTTATAATCTTTGTATATAGACTCAACAAACCTAAGATAGATAAAGAACTAAAAAGAAGTGAACATTTTCCTGAAGAGCCAGTAAATGAAATTATTAAAAACCTTCTTATTATAGCAATACCTATAATTATTGGAGCCTCGGTGCTACCTATAATGAATATGATAGATGTGTCTATAGTAATGAGAAGACTTATAGCTTCAGGATATACTCAAGCAGAGGCCAATACTTTATATGGACAGCTTACAGGGATGGCAGCAACACTTATAAACCTGCCTCAGGTTCTTACAATGTCAATTGCTATGAGTATTGTCCCTATAATTTCTCAGTCACTTGTCGTTAACGACATAGACGAAGCGAGAAAAAATGCAAAGCTTGGAGTAAGGATGGCTATACTTCTTGGACTTCCTGCTGGTGTAGGACTTATGGTGCTTGCAACACCAATTATGCAACTTCTTTATCCTTCAGAGCCTGCTTCGGTAGGTCAGATTTTATTTGTAATGTCAATTGGAGTAGTTTTTTTAAGTCTAATTCAGACATTAACTGGAATACTTCAAGGTATGGGAAAATCATCAATCCCTGTGATGAATCTCTTTATTGGTGCTATATTTAAATTTATTGCTACATATACACTTACATCTATTCCTTCTCTAAATGTAAGAGGAGCTGCTCTTGGTACGGTTATAGCTTATATTGTGGCTGGAGTGCTTGATTTATACTGGGTGAAAAGACTTCTAAAAATAGATTTTGAAGTGGCTGACTTTGTAGTAAAGCCTCTTATAACAGTATCTCTAATGGGCGTTGTAGCAAAAGTATCTCATATGGTCCTAGTTTCTGCTTTAGGAAATTCATTAGCCACTGTGATAGCCATATCCCTAGGAGCAGTAGTTTATGGGGTGACCTTAGTATTAATTGGAGGAATTACTAAAGAAGAGATTGAAAGACTTCCAAAAGGTAAGAAGATAAGCAAGTTCATTCCTGATAGGAAATAGGATTACTATATTTTGCTTAAACTATATATGTGCATAAGTGAATTCATCTTTATGAAAGTAGAATATTTAAAATAAATTCTAATATGAATTATATAGTCTTACAATAGGAGATTGCTCAATTAAGAGTCTTTCTCCTATTTTTTATTGATAAAATTAAGCAATAATATTAATATATGGAGAAAAGCTTTACTTCTTTAACTAGTTACTTTTGCAAAAGAGTTATCAACAAGCAAATGTGGAAAAAAATGAATTACTTGCAAAAACAGGGATTAGGGAGTTTTTTTATCTGTGGATAATGTGGATAGAAAAAAGCTTTGTTTTTTATAAAAACTTTTTTCAAAAAGTGTTGACGGTTTTTTATCCCCGTGATATATTAATACATGTCCTCAGCGAGAGGAAAACAAAACGGCCAAGCGGCCGAGAGTATGAACCTTGAAAACTGGATAGTAAACCATAAATAGCTTCTTATATTGAAGCAACACCATTTATGAAATAAGTCAGTTAATTTTAACTGAGTTTTAGGATTATATTTGAGAGTTTGATCCTGGCTCAGGATGAACGCTGACGGCGTGCTTAACACATGCAAGTCGAGCGGGCAATTTGCTCAACACTGATTACTTTATTAAAAGGAAGAATACAA
>Ga0194136_1001592_pt1 | contig 11277 bp, 10 predicted proteins | sample TARM_MetaG_T3A_1_FD_134023 | JGI IMG/M metagenome (GOLD analysis project Ga0194136, IMG submission 134023) | Freshwater microbial communities from Pennsylvania, USA, analyzing microbe dynamics in response to fracking - TARM_MetaG_T3A_14 (version 2) | ecosystem: Environmental > Aquatic >...
CTTCAGGGTCGTTTCCGGGGAGAGCCGAACCCGGGGCTTCATCATGATGTCCGAGGCGGTGATGCTCAGGTCGAGATTCAGGTCGTGCTTGCACAGATAGGTGTAGATCGTTTCCGCGTCGGGCGCCTGGAGAAAATAGTTGTGCACCGCGGGATCGTTCAGCAGACGCGCGAGTGTGGACCAGATTTTGATCACGATGTTGGGCGTTTCCGAGGGCGCGATGACCATGCATGAGAGACGGACGGGTTTCTGGTCGATGGTCTCGTAGTCCATGGGATCGGCCAGTACGGCGATGGACAGGCCCAAATGATCGAAGTTTGGAACGCGGGCGTGCGGCACCAGGATGCCATTGCCCAGGCCGGTGCTTTGTTTTTCTTCCCGGTCCAGCAGCATCTCCACCAAGCCCTCGAGCGTGTGGCCCTCCAAATAGCGCTCGGGAGTGTGGCGATGGATGGTTTCGGCCTGTTGACGGAGCAAGTCCTCCAGGCTCTCCGCCCGGACCGAGGTGAGAATGCATTCCGGCTGGATGAATTTCAGGAGATTCATTCGGCGTGTCTATCAGCACATTTACATGGGGGACGCAATGTTTTACCTCTTTTCAATTGCGTGGAGGGCGGGTAGGGTGTGGTCCATGCGGATTCCGGCTTTGTTGTTCCTCCTGTTCTCGCTCACCGCCGTGCGCGCGCAACTGGCGTTGCCCGAATACGCGCCGGAGGAACCGGACTCCTCCGACACCGCGTCGGGACCCGATCCGGCCCGGCGCGGGCACGCGAAATCCGAAAAGTCCACCGATGGCGCGGGGACGGAGCCCCTTGAAGAATCGGAGCTGTCCGCGGAAACCCTGCGTCAGTTGGCTCCGAGTCGAATGCGGCTCGAGCCCGGGGAGGCGGAGAAAGAGGTTCTCGAAGGGGCGCGCCGATTGGAAGACCTTTATCTGGGCGGGCCGGAGAGAGTGCGGGTCCAAGTGGCGACGGACAGGGGCGGGGTGCGGGCGGAAACGGAAAACCGAACGTTCAGGGTTCGAGGGGCCGTGGGAGTGTTTCCGGTTCGTTTGCACGAGGTGCGTCGCATGGAGAAAGTGGGCAACGGCGGGGGATACCGCCTGGAACTGGTCGGCGGGGATGTGCTCGAGGGCGTTCCGGATTTCCAGGCCCTGGATTTGCTGCGGGCCGATGGAGGACGGCGAGTCGTTCCGTTGGAGGCGGTGGAGGCCCTCTCGGTTCAGGACCCGGAATCCTGACCGCGGGATTTCCGGATGATGCCGGCCACCCGCACCACGTCCCGGTCGTTCATCGCGCTGCCGGAGGGAAGGCAGAGCCCTTCCCTGAACAACTGGTCGGATACGGCGCCACCATAACAGCGGAGCCCCCGCAAGGCGGGTTGGCGGTGGAGGGGTTTCCAAACGGGGCGGGACTCGATGTCCTCCGGCGTTACGCCGAAGGTCTCCGCATGGATGCGCATCACGCTCAACCAGCGGGTGCAGTGGTTCCACCGCGCCTCGGGCATCCAGGAGACTCCGGGAAGGTCGGAGAGTTCGTTCCGGTACAGGTCGAAAATCTCCCTTCGACGTTGGACCCGGTCGTCCAGCGCTTCGAGTTGACACAGAGCGACGGCGGCCAGAAGGTGGCTCATTCGGAAATTGTAGCCCAGTTCGGCGTGTTCGTAGTGGACTTCGGCCTCCCGCGCCTGCGCGGCGAGTTTGCGGGCGTGGGTGATCAGCTGTTCGTCGTCCGACACCAGCATGCCGCCACCCGAGGCGGTGATGATCTTGTTCCCGTTGAATGAGGTCACCGACGCCCAGGGGCGCGCCGAGCCCACGTAGCGCACACCGAGCGATTCCGCGCCGTCCAGCAGGACCGGAACGCCCGCGGGGTCGCACAACCCGCGGATGGCGTCCAAATCACAGGCCTGCCCATACAGTTCGGTGGGGATGACGGCGAGTACGGTGCGTTGTTCGGCCGTCGCGTCCCTCAGTGCCCGGGCGAGCAGGACGGGATCCATCGTCCAGCTTTCCTCCTCGACGTCGATCAGCCATACCTCGCATCCCTGGTGCAGGGCGGGGGAGACGCTGGCGATGAAAGAGAGGGACGCGGCCAGAATCACGGGCGGTCCGGAGTTCGGGTGAATCGGACGGGTGTCCCGCAGATGCCGTATGGCGAGATGGAGGGCGGAGGTGGCCGAATTCAACGCCAGGGCGTGCCGGTGGCCCAGGCGAGTTGCGATTTCCTCCTCCAATCGATCCAGAAGGGGGCCCGCGGGGGCCAGATAATTGGTGTCGAGGGCGGCGCGAAGCCATTCGGCTTCGGCGCCGGTTTGATGGGGAGGGGAGAGGAAGAGTCGCATGAAGGAGGAGAGGGTGGCCGCGCATTCTGCGGAACCGGCTCCAAGGCGTCAAGGCGCATTTTCGGCGCGGGCGGATGAACATCAGAATCCAAAGTCCTCGTGAAATTGCAACAGTCCCTGCCGCCGGAGTCCGCCACGGAAAATGCGGGGAGACGCGTCGGGACCGAACAGAACGTAGGCGGCGTGGCGGGCCTTGGCGTTCAGGGGTTCCGAGGGAAGGGCTTTCCAGAGGGACGGCTCCGGTCGCGCGTGCCCCCGCGCGAGCCGCCAGGGCAGCACGGCGTTGAGGAACAACGCGCCCGCCCGCGATCTCCCCACCACCCGGACGTCCCGGTTCCCCGGTGACGGAGGTTGAAGCAGGCGCATGCATCGCCGCACCCATTCCGTTTCCGATTCTTCTTCCGAGGGGACAAGTTGTGCCTCCAAAGGTGGGAGTGTGGTCCACCACCGCGCCGCCGCCGCGAGCCGCCGAATCGGATGATTTCCCGGGCGGCAATGGCCGAGGTTCCATGAGTCGGGCGACATGGTGTTGTCGGAAAACCGTTCCTGGCAAGGCCACCACACGTCCCACATCCGGCGAACATCCACCCACGGGGGGCGCGGTCCCGGCGCATCCGGATCGGGAGGCAACAGCCCTCCGCACCCGAGCAAGAGGGCGTGGGCGGCCTCCGGGCGGTTGCCCGCGAGGGCGCGCAGCAGGGACAGGGGGAGGGCGCGTGACAGAGCCTCCATCCTCTCGGGGTTGGCCTTGTACCCGAGGCCCCGCATCAGAGTCTGATACAGGGCCTGGGCCGTTCCCGCGGACCGGATCAGCGCCCCCATTCGAAGCGTTTTTCTACGCAACCGCTCCCTTCCCGCGGCCTCCAGCAGGTCGCCGCGTTGTGCGTCGTCCAATTCGGCCAATCTGTCGTGGAGTTCGGAATCCGGCACGGTCGCGTTCCACGGGTACCTCTCGGGATCGATCCGATCAAAGAAGAAATGCTTGCGCGCGGCGAGAACGGGTTTCAGGCAGATTTGCTCACACTCGGCCGGAAGGACGCCCGGAGGGAGTTCCCCCTCGTCGTAGGTGACGTGGAGGCGGACATTGCGAAAGGCCGGATCGTCGCCGTGTCCATGGTGACGCCAGTCCATGGGTCGGATGTGAATCTCCACATCTCCTCGGATCCGGCGCCCGCCGACGCGCCACTCGGCGTCCAGAAAATCCGGCCCGCTCTCGAGATTCCATCGGCCGGGGTAAAGGATTTCCACCGATTCCCCCCGCAGGGTGAGCAGATTCGGCGGCCGCAGGCCGCGATCGTGCCAGACGCACTGCAAGTGCCGTTCGGAAAACGGATCAAGGGTGGGGTCGGGTTCGTCGACCGTTTTGACGGGTGACCGCAGCAGTCGTCTGTAGAGGTCGGCGGAGTGGGAACGGGAGGGAAGGGGATCGAATGTTTTCATATCACACTCCCGAAGTTTGGCTCCTTCCGGTTTTCCGCGCTTTTTTCGATTTTTTTCTTCGGGAGGGGGCCGACATCCCACAATCCGGGCGCAAACCCCAGAAAGCCATTGACCCAGCTTCGGGATTCGATTAACCAGATGGCTCCGTTCAGGGGTCGGCCACCGTGTGGTCCGACCCTTTTGATTGCATACTTTATGAAAGGTGACAACCCGATGGCAACCCGAGTGTTGATAGGTGGACAGTGGGGAGACGAAGGCAAAGGAAAAATCGTCGATGTGCTGACCGAAAAGGCTGGCTGGATCGCGCGGTTTCAAGGCGGCAACAATGCGGGCCACACGGTGAAAGTCGGGGACCGCAAGTACGTGTTGCACTTGATTCCCAGTGGGATTTTGCGTGAAGGCAAGACCTGCATTCTCGGCAACGGGTGTGTGATCGACCCCCAGGGGTTCAGGGAGGAGGTCGCCGGCGTGCGGGAGGGCGGTGTGGATGTCGAGGGGCGTCTGTGGATTTCGGACCGGGCGCAGTTGGCCTTGCCGTATCACCGGGCGCTGGACGGCGCGCGTGAAAGCCGAACCGCGGACGCGTCCGTGAAAATCGGCACGACCCGGCGTGGAATCGGGCCGGCCTACGTGGACAAAATGCACCGCACCGGCCTGCGGGCCGGCGACCTGCTGGAGCCCGATTTCGAGGAACGCCTGCGGGTGAATCTGCGTGAGCACAACCGGTTGCTGGAGGTCTACGGGCAGGACACGCTGGACGAGGCGTCCGTGGTGGCGGAGGTGCGGGAGGCCGCCGCGGAGATGCGGCCAATGATCACGGACACCACCATGCTGCTGAACCAGGCGGTGTTGCGGGGCGAGTCCGTGCTGTTCGAAGGCGCCCAGGGCACCATGTTGGACATCGATCACGGCAGCTATCCCTTTGTGACCTCCAGCAACACCACCTCCGGCGGAGCGCCCACGGGGTCCGGGGTGCCGCCGAACCGCATCAACGATGTGATCGGCGTCGTGAAGGCCTACACCACTCGGGTGGGCGAGGGGCCGTTCCCCACGGAACTGTTCGACGCCGACGGCGAAAACCTGGCCAAGGTGGGTGATGAATTCGGCGCCACCACCGGCCGGCCCCGCCGGTGTGGCTGGTTCGATGCCGTGGTGGCCCGTTACGCGGTGATGGTCAACGGCGTCAACTGGTGGGCCGTCACCAAACTGGACGTGCTCGATCAGTTCGAGACCCTGAAAGTCTGCACGGCCTATGAATTGAACGGGAAACGGATCGAACACCTGCCCGCCCAGATCCGGGCGTTCGCCGAGTGCAAACCGGTGTACGAGGAGCTTCCGGGATGGAACACGCCCACCGGGCACATTCGCCGCTGGGAGGACCTGCCGGAAAACTGCAAAGCCTATATCCGCAGGTTGGAGGAACTGACCTGCGCGCCCGCCGGTCTGGTGTCGGTGGGCCCCAAACGGGATGAAACCCTCTATACCCCCTCCGCGCCGGCGGACCTGCGGGACTGAGCGTTGATGAGCGAGACCTCCGCAACCCTACCCACCCACGTCGCCATCATCATGGACGGCAACGGCCGCTGGGCGCGTCGGCGGGGGCTTCCCCGTCTCAAGGGCCACGAGGCTGGCGCGGAGTCGGTGCGGGCCGTGATGAAGGCCGGGCGTGACGCGGGAGTGAAAATCCTCACTCTGTACGCCTTCAGCGTGGAAAACTGGAAACGGCCGCAGGACGAGGTCAGCGGATTGATGAGCCTGTTGCCCCGCATGCTTGCCAAGCATGAAAAACTTTTGCACGACAATCAAACCCGCTTGCGAGCCATCGGGCGCCTGGACGGATTGCCCGCGGCCACCGGGCGCGAGTTGAAACGAGTCATGAAGGCGACGGAGGGATACGAAGAGCGCCAACTCGTGCTCGCGCTCAACTATGGCGGACGGACCGAGTTGGCGGACGCCGCGCGCTCGCTGGCCCGCGACGCGCGGGAGGGGAAATTGGACCCCGAGGACATCGACGAACAGCGGGTGGGCGAGCGGTTGTACGCGCCGGATCTGCCGGATCCCGAGCTGATGATCCGCACCAGCGGAGAGCACCGGCTGAGCAATTTCCTGTTGTGGCAGTTGTCCTACGCCGAGTTTTATTTCGCGCCCGAACTCTGGCCCGATTTCCGGGAAGAAGCGTTCTTGCGCGCTTTGGAGGCCTATGCCAACCGCGAGCGTCGTTTTGGAGGGGTGGAGCCGTGCTGAAGCATCGCGTGGCCACGGGCGGGGGCTTTCTGGCGTTGGTGGCCGCCATGTACGTTTGGGCGCCCGACTGGTTGCTGGGCGGCTTCGTGGTGGTGCTCGCCTCCCTCGCGGTGATTGAAACCGTGGATTTACTGACGGGGGCGGGGTATCCCGCCTTACGCTGGACCTCGCTGGGGGTTTCCCTGTTGTGGATGTTGGGCGCCTGGTTCGCCGCCACGGGAGATCCGGACTGGATTCATATCAAATGGCTGTTGCCCGGGATTTCGGCCTGGGCCATTTTTCTCGGATGCCTTTTCCGCAGTGACCAGTCGAAAACCCTGGAGAAGCTCGCGGGATCGTTTTTCACGGTGGCGTATGTGCCCGGCCTGATGCAGTTTATCCTGTTGATTCTTTTTCTGGGGAATGGAGGAGAGGACGGTCGCAGCCTGCTGCTCTACGGAATCCTGGTGATCAAGAGTACGGACATGGGCGCGTATTTCACGGGTCGGAGTCTGGGGCGACATAAACTCATTCCCCGCATCAGTCCGGCCAAAACCTGGGAAGGGGTGGTCGGAGGGCTTGTGGCGGCGATGGCGTCCAGCAGTTTGATCCTGTTTTTATACGGATATTCGGTGAGTGACATCGGGTTCCATCCCATCGACGGCGTGGTATTGGGGGCGTTGCTGGGAGCCTCGGGTGTGTTGGGGGATTTGGTGGAGTCCATGCTGAAACGGGCGGCGGACATCAAGGACAGTGGACACTGGCTCAAGGGCCTGGGCGGTATTCTCGATGTGCTGGACAGCCTGATTTTCGCTCTCCCGGTTCTCTATCTGTACATTTCCTGGTTCCTCTAAGGACGGCTCATGAGCGAAATCGACCGGTTACTGGACATTATGCAGACGCTTCGTTCCGAAAACGGTTGCCCGTGGGACCGGGAACAGACCCTCGAATCGTTGCGCCCCTATGCGGTGGAGGAAGTCTACGAGGTGATTGACGCCATCGACCGCGGCAATGTGGAGGATCATTGCGAGGAATTGGGGGATTTGTTGCTGCAGGTGGTGTTTCATGCCCAGTTGCGGAAAGAGGAGGGGGCGTTTTCTTTCGAAGACGTGGCGAGGGGCATCGCCGACAAGCTGGTCCGTCGCCATCCCCACGTTTTCGGGGACACACGGGTGTCGGGATCCGAAGAGGTGCTGAAGCATTGGCGGGAGATCAAACGCGGGGAAAAGTCCCACAAGCCGAAGCCCGATTCCCTGCTGGACGACGTTCCGGTGCAACTGCCCGCTCTGTGTAAAGCGCAGGAGTACCAGAAAAAGGCGGCCCGGGCGGGGTTCGACTGGCCGGATGTGCGCTCGGTACTCGACAAGGTCCGCGAGGAGACCGAAGAGCTTCGGGAAGCCGTGGAAGTGGGAGATCAGGCGCATGCCCGGGAAGAACTGGGGGACTTGTTGTTTGTGCTGGCCAACGTGGCGAGACATTTGGGGGCGGACGCGGAACAGGTGTTGCAGGACGGAAACGCCAAATTCGCCCGCCGGTTCCGGGAAGTGGAGCGCCGGGCCTCCTGGTCGGGCGGCTCCCTCAACTCCCATACCCTGGAAGAATTGGACCACTATTGGGATGAGGTGAAAGGGTCCGGTCTGTAATATTCGTATTTTTGATTTACAAAAATGCGAAACCTCCATTCGCACCGTTTGTCCTGAATGCCTATGGGTGATCTGTTTTGAAATAGAAGTAAACTTATTGGTATAATTGGGATCGTGGGTATGGTTTTCTTCAACAATTTTTCGGAATTGGTGTAGAGTATGCTTAGTTAGGAAAGTGGTTTTAAACATGCCCGTTATGAACGAAGTCCAAGAATTCACACGAGTTCTCTTTAGCGATTGGAGCCTTTCCGGGTCCACTTCGCTCGCGTTGGCTTTGTTTCTTTATTTTTTCGCCAGTTGGCTGGTGTGTTTCGCGGCGGCATTCTGTCGGGTGCGGGAGACCAATTACTACGTGGGACTGCTCTCGGTGGGATTGACGCTATTGGTGTCAATGTTGCTTGCCGGCCTCTGTCGTTATTACGTCCCGGACTTGGCCAACTCCTTTACGCCCTGGGGGTTGCTGGTATTCAGCTCGGTGGTGGGCGTGTTTGTGTTTTCCGTTCCATTGATTCAAAGTTTCTGGAAAACCACCTATCTACAAGGGTTGGCCTGTATGGCCGGGGGGATTTTGTTATTTCTCGGCGTCATGATCGCGACCCAGGTGATGGTGCATCCGGCGGAATCCCTTCCGGCACGCCTGTCGGTCCCGCTGTTCGAGCCGTACGCCCCCGGAATGCAGCGCTGAGCCGCGGTTCCCCGCGATTGGGGGTTCTGTGAGAGACGTGGACGTGCTAGAATAGGGATATGCCTTCTCGACGTCCGGTCTTTCTATTACCTCGCGTGCTTCGCACCGCGGTGATCGCCTTGGCTTTATCCTATCTGGCCTTGTTGCTGGTCAGTCGGTTCGGCGTCAACGCCCTCTTGTTTCATCCTCCGCGGCCTCCCACCTATACCGCCGACCCGCCATACCAGCTCCTGGAGCGCGAGGGAGACGATCTGCTCGCGGTCCGGTACATTCCCAATTCGAATGCGCGCTTCACGATCCTGTACAGTCACGGAAACGCCGAGGACCTGGGACACCTCGACCCCGTCCTGCCCTGGTATGTGCGGGAAGGGTTCGGGGTTCTGGCCTATGACTACAGCGGGTATGGACGAAGCACGGGGCACCCCTCGGAACAAGGCACCTATCGGGACATTGAACGTGCGTACCGGTTTTTGACCGAAGAACAGGGCGTGGCTCCGGGGCGGATACTTGTACTGGGCAAATCCGTCGGTAGCGGGCCCGCCACCGAATTGGCCCGTCGGAAACCGGTGGGCGGACTCATTCTCGAAAGCGCCTTTACCTCGGTGTATCGGGTGGCCACCCCCGTCCGCTTTCTGCCCGGCGACCGGTACGAGAACCTGGCGAAACTAGGCGAGGTTGATTGTCCCGTTCTCGTAATTCATGGAAAACAAGACGAGGTGATTCCATTTGCGCATGGCGAGGCGCTGTATCGCGCGGCGGAACCTCCCAAACGGCGTCTCTGGGTGGAGAGGGGGCATCACAACGACCTGATGTTCGCGGCGGGGCCGGACTATTGGCGGGCGTTGCGGGAGTTCTCTCACGCTCTGGAGGCGGGAAGCGACTAAAGGGGAGGTTTCGGATACGCTTCTGCTTGCCACGCCCCCGTCGGGAAAGGTATGCGTGATGGCCATGGTGGACATCGAAAAACGCGAGCACGGCTTTACCATTTTCCTTGAGGGCCATGTCGGTCTGGCCGACATGCGGGAGCTGTATTTCCAGCTTATGGACGAGCTGGCGGGCTTTGAGGAACGGTTTGTGTTGGTCCTGGACGCGCGCCGGTTCAGCACCTTCTCGGCGGATGCCCAGGCCATTCTCGAAGAACTGCTTGAAGACCTCCCGGAGCACGGGTTGGAGCGCGTGTCCGTGCTTGGGATCAGCACCGCTTTCGCGGCCCTGTTTTGCAAAATCATGGTCCGAACCGATTTGATGCCCGTCTACCAGTTTCTCGACCTCGCCTACGAGGACGACTGGGAAGCCGAGCTCGAACACTGGCTGAACGAACCTTTTGAACAAGATGTGGCGTGACCCGCGCCGGAATGGAACCGAACGTATGAAACCGATGATGAACGAACGTCCCGAATGGAGCGCCCTGGAAACCCACGCCGCGGAAATGAAATCCGTCCATCTGCGGGATCTGTTTTCCGATGCGCCCGAACGTGCCGAGACCTTTTCGCTCTGGGTGGAGGATCTGTTCCTCGATTATTCGAAAAACCGAGTCACGGACCGTACGATGGCGTTGTTGTTTGAGTTGGTGCGCGCCGCCGGAGTGGAGGAAACGCGGGACGCGATGTTCGCCGGAGAGAAAATCAACCGTACCGAAAACCGCGCGGTGCTGCACACGGCCCTGCGCGCCCCCCGCGACGCCGATATCCGGGTGGACGGCGTGAACGTGGTGCCCGAGGTGCATCGAGTGCTTGATCGTATGGCGGCGTTGGCGGAGCGGGTTCGCTCCGGCGACTGGACGGGACACACCGGAAAACCCGTGCGCAACATCGTCAACATCGGGATCGGTGGTTCGGATCTCGGTCCGGTGATGGTGACCGAGGCGCTGAACCCCTTTTCCGACCGTGGGCTGACCCTTCGCTTCGTGTCCAACGTGGACGGCACGCATCTGGCCGAGTGTCTGCGGGAACTGAACCCCGAGGAAACGCTGTTCATTGTGGCCAGCAAAACCTTCACCACCCAGGAAACCCTGACCAACGCGCACAGCGCGCGAAGCTGGCTGTTGGAAGCGCTGGGAGACGACCGCGCGGTGGCCCGCCACTTCGTGGCGCTGTCGACCAACGAGGACGAGGTGCGCGCCTTCGGGATCGATCCCGAAAACATGTTCGGGTTCTGGGATTGGGTGGGCGGCCGCTATTCCCTCTGCAGCGCCATCGGGCTGCCGATCATGATCGCGATCGGCCCGGAAGGGTTCCGCGACCTGCTGGAAGGTTACCACGCCATGGACGAGCATTTCCGCACCGCGCCGCCCGAGGAGAACCTGCCGATGATTCTGGCGGTGCTGGGGGTGTGGTACAACAATTTCCTTGGCGCCGACAGCCACGCCATCCTGCCGTACGATCAGTATCTGCATCGGTTCGCCGCCTATTTTCAGCAGGCGGATATGGAATCCAACGGCAAATCCGTGGATCGGGAAGGGCGTCGGGTGGAGTACCAGACCGGCCCCATTCTGTGGGGCGAACCCGGCACGAACGGCCAGCACGCTTTTTATCAATTGATTCATCAGGGAACCAAACTGGTTCCCTGCGACTTTATCGGATTCGCCGAGTCCCACAATCCGATCGGGGACCACCATGTGAAACTGATGAGCAATTATTTCGCGCAAACCGAAGCCTTGGCCTTCGGCAAAACGGCGGAGGCTCTGGAGGCGGAAGGGGTGGACCCCGATTTGATTCCCCACAAAACCTTCGAGGGAAACCGCCCCAGCAATTCGCTGCTTCTTCGCAAGCTGACCCCGCGCAGTCTCGGGACGCTCATCGCGGCCTACGAGCACAAGATCTTCACCCAGGGGGTCCTCTGGAACATCTTCAGCTTCGATCAATGGGGCGTGGAACTGGGCAAAGTGCTGGCCAAAGCGATCCTGCCCGAACTGGAGGGAGAAAGCCGTCCCGACGCCCACGA
>Ga0194136_1001595_pt1 | contig 11274 bp, 8 predicted proteins | sample TARM_MetaG_T3A_1_FD_134023 | JGI IMG/M metagenome (GOLD analysis project Ga0194136, IMG submission 134023) | Freshwater microbial communities from Pennsylvania, USA, analyzing microbe dynamics in response to fracking - TARM_MetaG_T3A_14 (version 2) | ecosystem: Environmental > Aquatic >...
TTGCGAAAGGCCCTCTTGACGATGCGGTCTTCCAGAGAATGAAAAGAGATGACGGCGATACGCGCCCCGGGTCGCAGGTAATCGACGATGCGCGCCAGAAAAACCTCGATTTCCCGCAACTCCTGGTTCACTTCGAGGCGCAGGGCCTGGAAGGTCTTGGTGGCGGGGTGGTTGCGGGACAATGCGCGCCGCTTGGCCGGATAGGCCGCCGCCACGATGCGGGCCAACTCCAGGGTCGATTCGATGCGTGCAGTTTCCCTGGCTGCGACGATGGCCCGCGCGATGCGCCCGGCCATGGGCTCTTCGCCGTAATCCCACAACATCTGGCGCAAGCGCTCAAAAGAAGCCCCGTTGACGATGCCTGCAGCGGGCTCACCGCCTGACCCGGGATCCATGCGCATGTCAAGAGGGCCGTCATGCAAAAAGGAAAAGCCCCGTTCGGGACTGTCAAGCTGCAGGGAGGAAACTCCCAGATCGGCGATCACGCCGTCGAGCTTGTCCCAGCCCACTTCCCGCAGGGCCCGGGAAAAATGCTGAAAAGAGGTATGCGCCAGCTGCACGTTCTCTCCGTAGCGCGCCAGGGTTGCCCCGGCCTTGGCCAAGGCCTGTTCGTCCCGGTCGAGTCCCAGGAGCCGGGCCTCTCCTCCGGTCATCTCCATCAACCGGGCAGCGTGTCCGGCCAGCCCCAAAGTCGCGTCCATGTAGAATCCGCCGGGTTTCGGCGCGATCCAGTGCATGACTTCTTCGAGCATGACCGGTATGTGATCGGAATATGCGTCCATGGCCCCTCCGATCAGAACCGCAGTTCAAAGCCTTTTTCGGCCAGATCATCCATGACCTGATCGACATTCTCCTGCATGGCATTACGCCCCGCCTCGAAGCGCTCCTGGTCCCATATCTCGAACTTTCTTCCGACTCCGGCCAGGACGATGTCCTTCTGCAGACCCGCGTAATTGCGCAGATGCGGTGGAATGAGAATCCGCCCCTGCTTGTCAAGAGTGACCTCGACAGCGCCGGAGATGAAAAAGCGGTGGAAATTCCGAACATTGCGATCCGTCATGTTCAGCTTGGCAAAGCTCTGTTCAATGGCCTCCCATTCCGGCAATGGATAGGCTGCGACGCAGTCGTCGAAATTGGTCAGCACGAGCTTGCCTTCCGGCGAATTGGCGAACACTTCGTCGCGAAATTCCGGGGGCAGCATGAGCCGTCCCTTGGGATCTTGCGAACGTTGTGAATGCCCTCTGAACATGCTCTCCCCTCACTCCTTTCCACTTTTTACCACTTTTTACCACTCTTACCCACGCATCTTGCGGGGCGTCAAGCCATTCCTCCACTTTTTAAGGATTTGGTCCTAAAAAAAACATCCGCAGCAGAACCGTCCTACGTCTCGAAAAAACACCCTTGCGTCCCGCACAACGCCACCATCAGCCTTCCTAACCGGCCCACCGGCACCACTGAAAGACAACTCCTTGAAACGACATATCTTTCACACTTAGGCACAGACACGTCCCAAAATTAGCCGCGAAAACATACGACCGAGTCAAATGGATAAACTTCATTTAGCGGCCTCCATTTCCTTGACTCTCTATTTTCAGAGGCATATCTCCTGGAGTGGATACGATAACGTATGGGTATCGAGCATATTTGCATGTAAGTTCAATAAATTCTTTTTGAATTCGTATTTATCTAAAAATTTCTGGAATTTTATTCCATGCATTTTTTCCTGCATGGGACGATGTGCATGATCTTTGTCAACGTACCAGCCTAATGATGTAAAAATAGAGAAGAAAAAGTGATTTTTTTCACTTTCCGAAAAAAATGAACGTAGATCTTTTCCTAGCCTGTGCGCTGACTGCAATGGTTGCCGGATTGCTCGCAAGCCATGCAGCACCACGCTGGTGGATTGTTTTCACCGTGACAGCCGCCGCATGCGCTTTTTTTTCCGCCGCACTGGTTCTTTGCGGTTCTCCGGCTTGGGAATGGCGCAGCGGACACACCGTTGGCGGCGAGCAGATCTTCATGCGCCTGGACCAGATCAGCGCCTTTTTTCTTCTGCTTCTTTGCGTTGTCGGTGCCGCAGGGGCCGTTTACTGCCGCTCATACTGGCCGCAGCAGGCCCACCCCCGCTCGGCCCGTCAGGGCCGCCTGTGGTGGGGCCTCCTGCTGACCAGCATGGGTCTGGTGCTGACCCTGTCCAATGGGCTGCATTTTCTTCTGGCCTGGGAATCGTTTGCCTTGAGCGCCTATTTTCTGGTCACCCTGGACCGCACAGACCCCGCTGTCCGCTCCGCCGGATGGCTCTATCTGGCCGCATCCCATGCCGGAACCCTGGCCCTGTTCGGCTTTTTTGCGGCCCTGGCCGCTCAAACCGGCAGTTGGGAACTCGGCCCCATGACGCAGCACGAGTCCCTGGCTCCGCTCTTTTGGCTTGCTCTGCTTGGCTTCGGCATCAAGGCGGGCGTATTCCCCGTGCACATCTGGCTGCCTTCGGCCCATGCCAGCGCTCCCAGTCACGTTTCAGCCATCATGTCCGGCGTGGCCATCAAGATGGGAGTTTACGGGCTGGTCCGCTTCAGCTCCTGGCTCCCATTGCCCGTGGAAGCGGGCTGGGTCGTGGCCGGACTGGGCTGCGCCAGCGCGGTTCTGGGGGTCGCCTTCGCCCTGGGTCAGCACGATTTGAAACGCTTGCTGGCCTACCACAGCGTGGAAAACATCGGCATCATTCTCATTGGCCTCGGCTTCGCCATGATCGCCCTGGAACACGGGCGCCCGCAGTGGGGCCTGATGGCCCTGGCCGGAGGATTGCTCCACGTCTGGAATCACGGGCTTTTCAAGGCTCTGCTCTTCCTGGGCGCGGGGGCCGTGCTGCACGCCACCGGAACGCGAGAGATGACCCGCATGGGCGGATTGTGGAAGGCCATGCCCTGGACCGCGTCCCTCTTCACCCTTGGAGCGGTGGCCATCTGCGGACTGCCCCCGCTGAACGGATTCGTCAGCGAATGGCTGGTCTACCGAGGGCTTTTCGATGCCGCCCGGCTCAAGTCCGCAGCAAGCCTCGGCGCAGTGCCCGCCGCCATCCTGCTGGCCGTGACCGGAGCCCTGGCCCTGGCCTGCTTCGTCAAGGTCTGCGGCGTGGTCTTTCTCGGCGCTTCGCGCACAAAATGCGCCCAAGACGCCCGCGAGTGCAGCGTGGGAATGCGCACGGCCATGGCCATCCTGGCCGCAGGCTGCCTTGCCGTGGGGCTCGCTCCCGCCTTCTTCTGGCCTTTGCTCCTGCGGGTCGCGGGGGCCTGGCTGCAATCCGGGCCGGACCAAGGCGTGCCGAATCATCTTGAACCACTGGGCGTCGCCCATCCGCTTCTGGCCCTGGCCATCCTGGCCGCAGGCGTTGCAGCCATCGCACTGCTGCGCGGCCGCAGCAGGCGGGCCGTGACCTGGGACTGCGGCTACTCGGCGCCAAGCGCACGCATGCAGTACAGCGCAGGTTCTTTTGCCGGAATCATCATCGCCTGGTTCGCCTGGATTTTGAGACCAATTGTGCGCGCGGACCTGCCCGTCGCAATCTTCCCGGCCAGGGCAGGCATAAAGAGCCGCACTCCGGAAACGGTCCTCGAAAATGTGATCTACCCCGCCGGAAACCGGGTCTTGCGCCTGGCCGACTTCGTGCGCGCATTCCAGCACGGACGCGTCCAGTCGTATCTTCTGTACCTGTGCACGGCCCTCGTCGTCCTGGCCGTCGCCGTGATCCTGGGAACCGAGTAGTCGCCAATGTCCCCAACCAACAAAACAGCAAGCACAACCATGTACATAAATCTCATCCAAATAGCCGAATCCTTTGGCGTCACCGAACAGGTAGTGATCGAATGGGTGCGCCGGGAAGGCATGCCCCACGTTCACGACCGGGATCGCATCCTTTTCGAACGGTCTCAGGTCATGGACTGGGCGGCTCGCCGAGGACTCGGCGGACTGGGCGGATTTCTCTCGGAACCGACCCCGTCCCAGGCCAATTCCCGGGAACTTGTCACGCTGCTGAAACGAGGCGGCATCTGGCGGGACATCGCGCCCGGCGCCCTCGACAACCTGTTCCAGCGCATCGTGCGTGGCCTGCCCGGACTGTCTCCGACAGTCATGAACCTGCTCATCCAGCGCATCTCGGCTCCCGGCGGAATCACCGTCGCTCCCGTGGGCGCAGGGTTTGCCCTGCCCCATCCGGCCATGCGCGTCGCCCTTGGCGAAACCTGCGCCCTGACGGCCCTGATCCAGCTCAGCGGTCCCTGGGCCGGAGTTCAGGCCCCGGACAAAATCCCGGTCACCCGCCTGCTGTTCTTCATTTCCCCCACTCCCCGCCTGCACGTGAACATGCTGGGCCTGCTGGCGCGCAGCATCGCCTCGGGCCTGTTGACTCAAGCTTTGGACCAGGGCGCGGATGACGAAACGTTGCTTGAAATCTTTGCCTCGTGCGCCGAAAAACACGATACCACCGGGGCAGGACGATGATCGCGGCAACCCTGACGCTTTGCGGCCTTGGCCTGATCCTGGCTGCGGGCGTAGCCCGCACGATGCCGCGCATCTGGCTTGGACTCACTGTTTGGGCCGCCCTGTGCGGGCTGTACGCGGCCCTGACGATTTTGCTCACCGGCGAAGCCTGGCTGTGGCGCGGCGGATTCGCTCTGGGAGGCGAAATACCGTTCCTGCGCCTTGACGGGATCAGCGCCCTTTTTCTTGTCCTGGTCTGTGTGGTCGGCGGACTGGGCGCGGTCTACGCCCATGAATACTGGTCCGAACACCATCATCCCAGATCCGCGCCCAGGGGCCGCTGTTGGTGGAGCCTGTTGACCTTAAGCATGGGACTGGTCCTGACCTGCGCCAACGGGCTGCACTTCCTTTTCGCCTGGGAAGCCTTTGCCTTAAGCGCCTATTTCCTCATCACTCTGGAAAATGACCGCGTGGAGGTACGCAAGGCCGGGTGGCTGTATCTGGCCGCGTCCCATGCCGGGACCATGGCCCTCTTCGCCTTCTTTTCAGCCATGGCCGCTCGCACCGGGACATGGGAACTCGGGCCGGTCCATGACCAGACAGTGCTGGCCCCGCTCTTCTGGCTGGCTTTGGCCGGATTCGGGGTCAAGGCGGGCATGTTCCCCCTGCACATCTGGCTGCCTTCGGCCCACGCAGGCGCCCCGAGCCATGTGTCGGCCATGATGTCCGCCGTGGCCATCAAGATGGGCGTCTACGGCATCGTGCGCTTCAGCGGTTGGATGCCCATGCCCGAAAGCGCCGGTTGGGCCATGCTTGCCATCGGCTGCCTGAGCGCACTCCTGGGCATCGCCTTCGCCCTGGCCCAAAGCGACATCAAACGCCTGCTGGCCTACTGCTCGGTGGAAAACATCGGCATCATCCTCATCGCCCTTGGCCTTTCCGTGCTGGCCGTGCAGCACGAACGACCCGAATGGGGCAAGGCCGCCCTGGCGGGCGTTTTCCTGCACGTGCTGAACCACTGCCTGTTCAAGTCCCTGCTCTTTTTCGGCGCGGGCTCCGTGCTCCACGCCACGGGCACCCGGGACATGAGCCGTCTGGGCGGGCTGTGGAGGACAATGCCCTGGACTGCTGCCCTGTTCGCCGTGGGAGCCGTGGCCGTGTCAGGGCTGCCGCCCCTGAATGGATTCGTGGGCGAATGGGCCATCTACCAGGGGCTGCTGCGAGCCGTGGCCCAGAAGGAAGCCGCCGCCGGAGCCTTGCCGGCGGTCATCGTCCTCGCGGGTTCCGGAGCCCTTGCTCTGGCCGCCTTCGCCAAGGCCGTAGGTATCGTCTTTCTGGGCGCGCCGCGCAGCAAGCCTGCTGCGACTGCCTCAGAATGCGGCTGGCTCATGTACGTGCCCATGCTCCTGCTCGCCTGCGTCATAGTCGCCATCGGCCTGCTGCCGGGCCTTTTCTTCCGTCCGATCATGGGCGTCGTGGCCGTCTGGGCTCCTCAGTGGGCCGCCGTGGACCCGCTGCTGGCAACCCGGACCCTGGGCGGCGTACACACGATTTTCGCGTGCGTCCTGCTTGCGGGCGGATTTTTGATTGTGCGCCGAATCCGGACCACCGGAACACGGCGAAACCTCACCTGGGACTGCGGCTACGCTGCACCCAGCGCGCACATGCAGTACACCAGCGGCTCCTTTGCCGGAATCGCGCGGGGCTGGTTTGCCTGGCTGCTGCGACCCGAGATCATGATCCGCCGCGTGCGCGGCCATTTTCCGGACCAGGCCATGGTCCTGGAAAGGATCCCCGAGACAGTCCTGGAAAAAATCGTCACCCCAAGCGCCCGGGTAGCCGGTTTCGTGGCCGACGGAGCCGGAAAATTGCAGCATGGCCGCCTGCACCTTTATATCCTGTATGTTTTCCTCGGAGTCACGGCTCTTGGATTCATGATTCTGCTGGGAGGAGTGTGATGCCCATATATATTGATATCGTCCTGCGCCTACTGCTCTGGCTGCTCCTGGCTCCGCTGCTTCCCGGGGTCATCAACAAGGTCAAGGCCTGGGTGGCCGGGCGGCAAGGCCCGCCGGTGCTACAGCTGTATTTCGATTTGGCCCGTTTGTGGCGCAAAGGCGTGGTATTGAGCACTCTGGCCTCGCCCGGCTTCATCATCGCCCCTGCCGTGGCCTGGACCGCCGTGGTCACGGCGGCCCTGCTGCTGCCCCTGGCCGGGACGGGCGCGGCGTTCTCCTTTGACGGTGACGTCCTGCTGCTGGTCTATCTCCTGGCTCTGGCCCGCTTCTGCACGGCCTGGGGGGCCATGGAGACGGGCTCCGCCTTCGAAGGCATGGGGGCGGCCCGCGAAGTCAGTTTCGCGGTGCTGGCCGAGATCGGCATCATCACCGCCGTGCTGACCCTGGTGGTGCAGTCGGGCAGCATCGCCCTCTCGTCCATGTTCGAACCCCTCTCGGGGCCGGGCGCGGCGCTTCTGGCCGTAGGTCTATTCATCATCCTGCTGGCCGAGAATTGCCGTGTGCCCTTTGACGACCCAAACACGCACCTCGAACTGACCATGATCCACGAAGTCATGGTCCTCGATCACAGCGGCCCCCCCCTGGCCATGATCCTGCACGGGGCGGCGGTAAAGCTGATGCTCTTCGCCGTCTTTCTGGCTCAGGCGGTACTGCCGCTCTCGGAACTGCCGCTCTTGATCTCCGTGGCGGCCCTGGCCGGGAGCGTGCTGCTGATCACCGTGGCCGTGGGTCTGGTGGAATCGCTGACCGCACGGCTGGCTTTTAAACGGGTCCCGCTGCTGTTAACCATCGGCTTTTTATTCTGTCTTTTCCCCCTGATTCTGACCTGGATGGGTGAATCATGAACGACACGCTGAATCTTCTCATCGGCCTGGCCATGGGCCTGAACCTCCTGGCGCTCGGCACCAGCCGCCTACCCGTGCTGATCCGCACTGTGGCCGTCCAGGGCGTGCTGCTGGGCCTCTTGCCCCTGGTGCTCGAAGTTCACGCCCTGGACTGGCGGCTCGTCCTCATCACCCTGGCCACCGTCGCGGGCAAGGGTTTCCTGATTCCCTACATGCTCACCCGGGCCATGCGGGCCGCCAACATCGCCCGGGAACTCGAACCCTTCATCGGCTACATCCCGTCCCTGCTCCTTGGTGCGGGCGGCACCATCGCCGCAGTGGCTCTGACCCGCTACCTGCCGCTCCTTCCCGAGCACACCGGGAACCTGCATGTTCCCGGGGCCATGGCGCTGATCCTGACCGGCTTCATTCTGCTCATCGGGCGAACCAAGGCCATCTCCCAGGTCTGCGGCTACCTGATCCTTGAAAACGGCATCTATCTCGCGGGCCTGCTGCTCATCAGTTCCACCCCGATCCTGGTCGAGTTCGGCATCCTGCTCGACGTCACCGTCGGCGTCTTCGTCATCGGCATCATCGTCGACCGCATCCAGCGTGCCTTCGATTCCCTGGACACCCGCAAACTCACGGCGCTGCACGAATGAACGCATACCTGCTCATCATCATCCCCCTGGCCGGGGCCGTGCTGGCCGCCCTGTGGCCGCACAAAGGCACCCGGCCCCTGCTGCTGCCCGCCGTGGGCCTTACGCACACGCTCCTGTGCCTCTTGCTCCTGGTCAAGCCCCCGGTCGTGGACCCGGCGGCATGGCTGGCCTTCGACCCCCTGGCGCGGGCCATTCTGCCCGGGGTGTCCCTGCTGTTCCTGATCTGCGCCTGGTACGCGGTGGGCTATCTGCGGCTCAAAGAGCAGGACAACCGCGTCTTTGTCCCGGCCCTGCTGCTGGTGCTCGGGCTTTTGAGCGCCGGGCACCAGGCCAGACATCTGGGCATCCTGTGGATCGCCACCGAGGCCGTGACCCTGGCCTGCGTGCCGCTGATCCATTTCAGCGGCACCCCCAGATCCTTCGAGGCGACGTGGAAATATCTGCTCGTCGGCGGCACGGGCATCGCCCTGTCGCTGCTTGGCTCGATCTGTCTTGGCTACGCGTCCCTGCACGGGGGCGGCAGCGGCGACATCACCTTCACCGCCCTGTTGGCCCACGGGCCCGATCTCTCCCGGGCCTGGGTCCTGACCGCCTGGGTGCTCTTGCTGGTGGGCTACGGCACCAAGATGGGCCTTGCGCCCATGCACACCTGGAAGCCCGACGCTTACGGCGAAAGCCCGGGCATCGTCGGCGCGCTGCTGGCCGGCGGGGTCACTTCCGTGGCTTTCATGGCTCTGTTGCGCGTCAAGTCCGTGATCCACGCCGCAGGAGTTGGCGCAGTCGCCGACCGCACCCTGCTCGCCATCGGCCTGTTCTCGACCTTGATCGCGGCCCTTTTTCTGCTGCGCACCCGCGACTTCAAACGCATGCTCGCCTATTCGAGCGTTGAGCATATGGGCATCCTGTGCATCGCCAGCTCTTTGGGCGCTCCCGGCGTATGGGCGGCCCTCTTTCATGTCTGGAGCAACGGCCTGACCAAAGGCGCACTTTTCCTGAGCGCGGGCAACCTGCAACGGGCTGCAGACTCGTCCTCCATCGACGAGGTTCGCGGTATGTCCAAGGTCCTGCCACGCTCCTCCCTGCTCCTTGTGACCGGCATGTTCGCCATCACGGCCTGCCCGCCATTCGGCCCGTTCTTCAGCGAACTGCTCATTGTCCGCACCGGTCTCGCCGCCGGACAGGGCTGGGCCATGGGCCTCTTTCTGGTCTGCCTGCTCCTGGCCTTTTTCGGACTCTCACGCATCGTCTTCGCCGTCGTCGATGGAAGTCCGCGACGCAAAAAGACAAACACATCGCCCTTCAGGGAGTCCGCCGGGCTCATACTCCCCCCAATTTTTCTGCTGGCCGCGTCTCTCTGGCTTGGCCTTTTCACCCCGGACCTGCTGAAAAGCGCCTGGTCCGCCGCAGTCCTTCAACTCTTCCCGACGCCATGAACACACTCGCCCCCTTCTTTCCACTGACCAATGCGTCCAGGATCTCGTGGGCCTCGGTCCCGGTCTTTTCAGTGACCAAACTCGTCCGCCTGACGAGTGAAATGCTCCATGCCGGAGCACGGCTTTGCTCATGGTTCGGCGTGCCGGACCATGACGGCACGATACTGGTCGCGGTACTGGCGCTGGACGCCGAAAGCACCCTCGGCGTGGCCCGCAGCGAACCCGTGAGCGGTTCGTATCCCTCCCTCACCCCGAAGCACCCACAGGCCCACCTCTTTGAGCGCGAGGTATGGGAGCAGCACGGACTGGTTCCCGTCGGACACCCATGGCTCAAGCCCGTACGCCACACGTGCGACAACGCCCCGGACAACGCCCCGTTTTTTCGCGTGGACGGCGGGGAGGTGCACGAGGTGGCCGTGGGCCCGGTGCACGCGGGGGTCATCGAGCCGGGACATTTCCGCTTTCAGTGCGCGGGCGAGGAAGTGCTGCACTTGGAGATCGCCCTGGGCTACCAGCATCGGGGAATTGAAGAGGCGTTGGCGGGTGGCCCCCACCCGGCGACCATGCACCAGATGGAAACAGTCGCCGGAGACACGACCATCGCCCACGCCACGGCCCATGCCTCCGTACTGGAGGCGCTGGGCGGGGCGGAAGCACCCCTGCGTGCGCAGTGGCTGCGGGCAGTGGCACTGGAACTCGAACGTCTGGCCAATCACACCGGAGACATGGGCGCACTGGCCATGGATGTGGCATTTTTGCCCACTTCGGCAGCATGCGGGAAAATCCGGGGAGATTTCCTGAACCTCACCGCACTGCTTTGCGGCAACCGGTTCGGGCGCGGCCTGATCCGTCCCGGCGGGTGCAGGCACGATCTCGAAGAGAAGCGCCTTCTCACCTTAAGCGAGAGGCTCAAAATCCACATGGAAGATGTGGAGCAGGCCATGGCCTGGTTCTGGGACGCGGCCTCGGTGCGGGTCCGGTTCCGCAATGTCGGCGTGGTGTACCCGTCCCAGGCCACGGACATCGGTCTGGTCGGTCCGGCAGCGCGGGCCTGCGGATTGGTGCGCGACGTACGCTTCGACCACCCGGCGGGCTGGCACCGGTTTTCCCAGACTCCCGTGGCGGTCTGGCCCAGCGGGGACATTTTCGCCCGCGCCAGGGTGCGATCCCTGGAAATACAGCGCTCCGGGCGCTACCTTTTCGAACAACTGGCCGCCCCCGTGGATGGAGAAACGTTGACCCCACTGCCCGCACCCCTGCCCGAATCCATGGCCGTGGCCCTGGTGGAAGGGTGGCGCGGCGAGGTCTGCCACGTAGCCCTGACCGACCATTTCGGACATTTGCGGAGCTACAAGATCACGGACCCGTCCTTCCACAACTGGACCGGCCTGGCCCTGGCCCTTCGCGGTACGGCGATTTCGGACTTTCCCATCTGCAACAAGAGCTTCAACCTGTCCTACTGCGGCTTTGACCTCTAAGGGGGAACGCGCATGTTCATATTCGAAACCCTCATGCACCGGATGCGGCGCGGCTGCCAGACCATGGCCTATCCCAAGGGCCAGGCTCCGGCCCTGCCCGACCGCCACGGTGGAGCCCTGCGCCTTGACGCCGCCCTCTGCCCCGAAGGCTGCGCCCAGTGCCTGGACGTCTGCCCCACCGGGGCCATCACCCTGGAGCCGGGCCGAGAAGCGCGCCTTGACCTGGGTCGCTGCCTGTTCTGCGGGGACTGCGTGGCGGCCTGTCCGCATGGAGCCATCACCACGACAAATGATCACCGTTTGGCCACGCGCCGCCGCGAGGACCTGATTCTGGGCAAACCCGGCGAGGAAGAATTGCGGTGGGCCGCAGCCCTGGACAAAAA
>Ga0194136_1001596_pt1 | contig 11271 bp, 12 predicted proteins | sample TARM_MetaG_T3A_1_FD_134023 | JGI IMG/M metagenome (GOLD analysis project Ga0194136, IMG submission 134023) | Freshwater microbial communities from Pennsylvania, USA, analyzing microbe dynamics in response to fracking - TARM_MetaG_T3A_14 (version 2) | ecosystem: Environmental > Aquatic >...
CGGCATCTGCAGCTGTATCCACGCCCACACCTACTGCATGTGCATCGAGGGCCTCATGGGCATCGAAGTGCCTAAACGCGCCGATTACCTGCGCGTCATCTGGTCCGAGCTGCACCGCATGCACTCGCACCTCCTGTGGCTCGGCCTTCTGGCCGACGCTTTTGGCATGGAGAGCATGTTCATGCACGCCTGGCGCATCCGCGAGCGTGTCATGGACGTGCTGGAGGCCACGGCGGGCAACCGCGTCATCATCTCCGTCAACAAGATCGGCGGCGTGCGCCGCGACATGAGCCCGGACCAGCTGCGTTGGGTGCTGCAGGTCGCCGACGAACTGGAGAAGGAACTGGATCTCATCAAACCCGTGCTGACCAACGACTATTCGGTCAAGAAGCGCACCGTGGGCGTCGGCGTGCTGACCTACCAGCAGGCCTACGAACTCGGCGCGGCCGGCCCGCAGCTGCGCGGATCGGGCGTGGCCCAGGACATGCGCATGACCGGCTACGGTGCCTATAAATACATCGACTTCGCCCCGGTGGTGGAGAAGGACGGCGACAGCTGGGCCCGCACCATGGTTCGCTTCCGCGAGCTGTACCAGTCCATCGACATCGTCCGTCAGCTCGTTTCCAGCATCCCGGACGGCGAACTCGCCGCCAAGGTCAAAGGCAAGCCCACCGGCGAGATCGCCTGCCGCTCCGAGCAGCCCAGAGGCGAACTGATGTATTACGTCAAAGCGACCGGGGACAAGTATTTGGACCGCGTGCGCATCCGCACCCCCACGTTCGCCAACGTCCCGCCGCTTCTGGCCATGCTGCCCGGATGCGAGATGGCCGACGTGCCGATTATCGCTCTGTCCATCGATCCCTGCATCAGCTGTACGGAACGTTAAGGAGGCTTTCTCATGTTAGATATGACAGCAACGGTGCTCAGGAACTTCCTGAGCAAAACGCACACGCGGCTCTATCCCTTCCAGGTCCGGGAGGTCTTCGAGAACGTGCGAGGTAATCTCGACATCAGGATCGAGGAGTGCATCCTGTGCGGCATGTGCCAGAAGAAGTGCCCCTCACAGTGCATCACCGTGAACAAGGAAGCAAAGACCTGGGAGGTCGATCCGTATGCCTGCGTGTACTGCGGCATCTGCGAGGAATGCTGCCCCACGAGCTGCCTGTTCATGCCCAAGGACTATCGTAAGCCGGCGAGGACCAAGGAGCTCAACCAGCAGCTCCAGCTCAAAGGGCCCGAAAAGAAAAAGAAAGCCAAGGAGTGATTCCCTGGCAGTGCAAGCATTCAGGCCGCTCCCTTAAGGGGGGCGGCCTTTTTTACGGCAGGTAGGCCTTGGCGATGAGGTAGAGGTCGTGAAAAGGGGTGCCGGACTTGATGGCCGACATCATCTGCATGGACAGGTCCATCTTCATTTCCATGGCTTCCAGGATCTCCTTCTTGACCAGATTGAGCCTGAATTTGACGAAGTCGTAGTCGAACCCGTCGCAGATGAGGGCGAGCCCGTCTTTGAAGTACTGCGATGAGATATACTCCTGGTAGTCCAGCAGGGAGTCCGCGCCGCTGCGTCGGGCCAGCATGCAGTAGAAGATGAGGTTGATGATCAGCGCCTCGATCTTGAGCTTGTGGTCGATATTCAAAAACTTGGTTTTGTTCAGTTCGGCGTTGTCCAGGTTTTTGAGCATGACCTGGGCGACCTCGAAGACCTGCTTTTCGAAGATGGGCGCGATATGGAACTTGGACAAAAAGCGGATCATCACTTTTTGCGGGTTTTCCTTGGACACGATCCCCAAAAGGCCGATGGCCATGAGCACGTATTTGCGGTGCAGTTCAGCCAGGATGTTTTTCTTGCGCACCTGCGCCAGTTCTTCGCAGCGTGCGGGAGTAAAGGAAGAGGCCGCCAGTTCGAGCAGAAATCTGACATGGGGTTCGCGGGTGTGTTTTGCCTCTTCGTGCAGGAATTCGTCGCCCTTTTTCTTGGAATCCATGGTTTTTTTCACGGACAGCCAGAACGCGGCCACCCCTTCAAGGGGCATCTCCATGAGGTCGAAGTCCTTGGGGGCCACGAGGGACTTGGTGCTGGCCCCGAGCAGCAACTCCGAAACCTGCTCGTTGATGTTTCGTGCGCCGTTCATGGGCCTAGTCGAAACAGAATTCCAGGGTGAAGGTCCCGGCTTCGCAGGAGAAAGGGATGGCGATGGCCACGGCCGAAGTCATGTGCGTGATGGTGTGCCCGTCGCCCATGATGACCGAAGGGGTCGAGCCCTGGAGCTTAAGGCCCATGTCCACCAGGCCGACCCGGGCCTGGCCGGAGATCATGTTCGTGATCTCGCCCATGGCGTCCTGTACGTCCTGCAGGATGTCCTCAATGGCGTCGCCGAGCATCTGCTTGACGATATGCACGGCCGTCTTGCGATCAAAGGAGATGGAGAAGGTGCCCTGCTTGTCGCCGGTGATGCCGATGACGGCGGAGACGTCGCCCCTGGCCATTCGATCTTTCTTGACATAGGGAGTTCCGGCCGTGACTTCGAGGGCGGCCATGGCGGAAAGGACGTCTTTGGTTGCTTTGATGAAGGGTTTGGCCAGCGATGGGTCCATGGGGTTCTCCTTGGGTGGTGTGTGGTGGAAAACGTCACACCTTGGAATTTCATAAAGAATATTTGTGTGCTGGGTCAACCACAAGACGGCCGCAAGTCTAATTTCGTGTCAGGCAGCGGCCTGGCTGGAATGCGGTCGGACGTTGTCAAGCTGGGCATGGAGAACGGCGACTGTGCCCCAAAGTGGGGCTTGCCAGGGGCACCGGGGCTCTCTACAGGAAGCTCATTCAATTCTTCCGGGGCAACGTGCATGTTGCCGAAACAAGCAGCTTGTGGAGAAAAGCATGGAGCAGCGGGTCAAGGAGCATTTGTGTCACGTCTACGGTCTCGGCATGGACGATGTCGAAGAACTGTATGAACTTGGCCGCCAGACCGTCAGGGACACGCTTAGTCGCCTCACCGATGCCTTTGCGCGTTCCGACGCGCAGGAGGTGGCCGACGCGGGTCATATGCTCAAAGGTGCGCTTTTCAACATGGGCCTGCCCGAGCTTGCGGAGCAGGCCAGGGCGCTGGAAGTGGCCGGCAAATCCGGGCAGCTGGAGGAGGTCCGCCTCGTCTATGCGGCTTTTTGTTCTGATCTTTCCCGCTTTTGACGCAGCAGGTTCCTGTCTCGATTCCGGCTTTCCTCTTGCCTCCATGATTTTTCTGGACCACGTGCGCGGCCATCAGTCGTGATGGTGGTGTGGCTCGTCGCCCAGGGGATGGGCGTGGACATGTCGGTGCGGCAGGTGCGGCACGTTTGTCACGAGTCGTCCATCCTTTATGGTCATGAATTGCGTCGTTGTTTGCGCCAGAAAGTCCCAATCGTGGGAAATGATGATGCGGGCCGTGGGCAGGACGTTCAGAATTTCGATGATGCGTTCCCTGGTTTGCGGGTCCAGGCCGTTGGTGGGCTCGTCCAGAAGCAGGACACTGGGCTGCATGGACAGGATGGTGGCCAGCGAGACCAGCTTTTTTTCCCCGCCGGACAGGCGGTGAGTCAGGCGACTTTCAAAGCCGTCCAAGCCCAGCTCCCGCAGGGTTTGCAGCGACCGTTCCCGCGCTTCGTCCACGGACAGTCCCAGATTCAGGGGGCCAAAGGCAACGTCGTCGAGGACAGTGGGATTGAAGAGCTGGTCTTCCGCGTTCTGCAGCACCATGCCCACCTCGCGGCGCAGGGCCCGGAACTCTTTTTCTCCCCGTACCGGCTTGCCATGGAAAAGGACGCGCCCGCTTCGTGGGGGCAGCAGGCCCATGATAATGTGGAAAAGGGTGGTCTTGCCGCTGCCGTTGGTGCCGTAGAGCCCGATCTGTTGTCCGGGGGCAAAGGCGAAGCTTACGTCGTGCAGGACTTCGCGACCCGACGGATAGAAGAAGGAGACATTCTCCAGGGCGAAAATGGGAGTTTCAGACAAAAAAAGCCTCCGGGAAGAAATCCATGAGCACGAGGCCAGCCGTGGCCATCAGCCACAGTGCCGCGAAAAGGGCGTCCTGTCGCCGCGCCTTGAAGCGGACCACGGAGGCGAAACGACCCTGGAATCCGCGCAGCAGCATGGCCTGATAGACCCGGCCGGAGCGGTCGAAACTGTTGACCAGGACCATGGCCAGCAGGTTTCCGATGGTGCGGTAGGTGTGCATGCCGGTGCGCAGCGTGAAGCCGCGCAGTCGTGCCGCTGTAAGCAGTCGTTGCCATTCGTCGGCTATGACGTGCAGGTAGCGGTAGGTGAAAAGGAAGAGAAATACCAGTTTGGATGGCGCGCCGAGGCGGTCCAGAGCGTGGCCCATGGTCGGGGAATCCATGGATGTGACAAGAGCCAGAAAGGTCAGCAGGATGGCGTTGGATTTGAGGGTCGCAAGCCACACGAGCTCCACGCCTTCACGGCTGGCCGCCAGGGGGCCCAGCGTCAGAATCGGCGCGCCGGGCATGGTCAGGGGTACGGTCAGCCATAGGAAGACGATGAAGACGTTGACCAGGGCCACGCGTTTGCACAGCAGTTTCATGGGCGGGGCGCTGAGGGCCAGAATCACTATCGCCAGCAGCAGGGCCGCACCGGCGGCCCCAGGTTCTCTGAGCGTGGCCACGCAGATGGAGAAAATTCCCGCCATGGCCAGGCGCACCCTGGGGTCGAGTCCGTGCACCAGGGACCTGCCATGGGCAAAGGGTTCGTCAAACACGCGGGCGGCTCTTGAAATAGGCGGCCACGCCGATCAGTCCGAAAATCCAGCCGATGCCCCCCACAATTTCCTGCACCCCGGGCCCCTTCTGGCTCTGCTCAAGCAATTCGCGCTGGATGGGCGCGAGTTTGGCGTCGAGCACGGCGGCCACCACATCCTCCACGTCGGACCGGGTCAGACCCGAAGTGCGCGACGCCGCGTCGTTCCCTCCGGAAACTGGGTCTGCCGCAGCGTCAAGCTGCGGCCCTGAAGGCGGTGGGTCTGCGGGAGCGGATGCCTCCGAGAATTCCGCCGCGTCCACAGTCCACTCGTTCTGATGCCCTTCCCCGGCCTGGAGCAGGATGCGCAGGCCAGAGCCGGACTTCTTCGCCTGCTCTGGAACGGGGAAGCGGAAAAGCCCGTCGGCATCGGTCGTTCCGTGCAGCAGCGTCTGACCACTTGCCGCGTCTTGAACTTCAATGAGGCCATGCATGACTCTTTTGGATTTGCTGAAGCTGCACTCGACGACGACTTCGCCCCCTTCCACGTAGGCAAAGACATTGACCCGATGAGCAAGGGCCGGGGCCGAGGAGAGCAGTGCGAATAAAAGGATCGGGAACACATTACGCATGGCGTTCTCCTTCGGGGCCTGCGGCAAAAAGCAAGAGTTCGGGCCGGACCTTGTACAGAAAGGACACGGCCAAAACGGTCACGATGCCCTCCACGGCCATGACCGGCAGGTGGGCCAAAAAGAGGATTCTTGCGGCCTGCAGAAAGCCTTGGTCCGTCCAGGCCAGGGATGCGGCCGTAAGCAGACCGGCCCCGGCTACGGACAGCGCGCCGCAGCAAAAAGCCCCTGCCGTGCGCATGCGGCCCGGGCGGGACAGGAGAGGCCGCAGCAGCAGGAAGCAGAGCACGGCGGGCAGGGCCATGTTGAAGGCGTTGACTCCGATCACCGTGAACCCTCCATACTGGAAAAGCGCGGATTGCAGCATGAGGGCCACCAGAATGGCCGGAAAGGCGGCCCAGCCGAGAATAGCGCCCAGGAGGCCGTTCAAGATGAGGTGGGCGCTTGCCGGACCAATGGGGATGTGGATGAGGGAGCCCACAAAAAAAGCCGCAGCCAGGATGGCCACGGTCATGAGTCGGTCGTAGTCGAGGTGGCGCAGGCCGATGGCTGTTCCGCAGGCGGTCAGCGCCGCGCCCAGGCCCAGTATGGCGGGAGAAAGAACCCCTTCGGAAATGTGCACGAGTCAGCCCCTTCGTTGCGTGGTTCGGGGTGGCATGACAAAAAGCCGGACATGTGTCCATGCCCGGCCCGGACCACGCGCGGTTATTTTTGCACCGGATCGACGAACCGCGTCCACAGCACAGCTCCAAGCTCCACGTCTTTGGCCGCGCCTTGGTGATCCATCTTCTCTTTCGCCGTGTTCAGGGCCGCGAAACCCCACCATCCGGCGAAAGGCACGCCGTAGGTGAACACGCCGCCTGCGTCGGCTTTGATCACTTGGGCGATCATGTACTCGTTTGGCGCTTCGTGCGTGCCGTCCTGATTGTAGAACTCCACCTCGACTTCGGCACCGGGAACGGGCTGGCCGTCAAGCAGCACCTGCCCCTGAAAGACGTTGCCCGCATAGTTGCCAAAGGGCCTGGTCAGCGGGACGATCTCTGTTTTGAGGCCTAAAGGTGCGTCCCAGCCTTCTTCCTCGCCAAAGGCGGGAACCACGGTCTTGGTGTAATGGACAATGAAGCAGTCCTCGGCGGGCTCCCAGTAGGGCGTGGGTTCCATGACGAACTGGTACACGCCGGGCCTTTTGATCTCATAAACTGCGGTCCAGGCCGGATGTTCCATGACCAGGGCGGGCTTTAAGGCGTCTTTGAGTTCCTGGGCTTCGCCATCAAGGAAGAGCTTGAACGAGGCCGGGGCGGCCAGGGGCATGCCGACCATTTCCATGGGATGGGAAAAGGACAGGGTCAGCGTGACGGCGGCGTCCTTCTTGTCCATGACGGCATCCGATGACGGGATGACCATGCCGAAGTGGGCCAGCGCCGGGCTTGAAAGACAGACAATCGCGGTGAGACTGAGCAGAAGGGTCTTGAGCATGGCAACGCGCCTCCGGTCCTGACCGGTCCGCAGCAATACGGATCGCGCCAAGATCTGTAAGTTGAAGATAAGGAATTTGAATCAACGCCCCTGGAGTAACACGGAATGAAGTATGATAACACCCGTGACTGAGGTACAGAGAAACGCCTGATTTTGTCAACCGTTGGGTTTTATTGATGGCGAGGTGCGTGTAAATCCAGGTCGTGCTTGTGTGGGTGGGGCGGGTGTGATGCGGGGATGAGGCCCCCGGCGCGAGGGTTCGCGCCGGGGTGAAAAAACTCAGAGGGGCTTGCTGCGCTTGGTGCCCGGCGTCTTTGTGCGTGCGGGTTTGGCAGGTTTGGAGCCGGTAGGGGCTGGTCCGATTTTGTTTCCGGGATACGATTTGCCTCGGGGCTGTTTTGCTGTGCCTGATGAAGGGATGGGAGCTGCCTCGGCCTCCTTTTGTGCGCCGGTCCTGGGGGCTGTGTTTTTCCCGCCGCCCTTGCCGGGTCCAAAGGGACGTGGGGCAGGGCGGAGGTTTTGCGCGTTGTCGCCCGTTGCCGGGACCAGGGCCCCGCGCACGAGGCACACCTGCTCCACATGGATGTCCAATTCCTGGGCGTAGCGCTTGGCCAGGCGGCTTTCGGCCTCGGTCATCAGCGACAGCACCAGCCCCTTGGCCCCGGCGCGGCCCGTGCGTCCGGCACGGTGCAGATAGTCGCGGCTCTGGCTCGGCACGTCAAGGTTGACCACCAGTTCCACCCCTGTGATATCGAGCCCCCGAGCCGCGATGTCCGAAGCGATGAGCGTCTGGGCCTTGCCCTTGCGGAAGTCGTCCAGAGCGTCTTGGCGCGAGAACTTGTCGTGCGCGCCGTGCAGGTCGGCCACGGACAGCCCGTGGTGTTCCAGGCGTTCGGCCATGCGTTCGGCGCTCGCCCCCCGGTGTACGAAGACCAGGGCGCGTTCGGGGTTAAGACCGCGCAGCACCTTGCGCAGCCAGTCGATCTTGTCCCGCTCCTCGCAGACCAGATAGCAGTGCCGGATATGGGGGCTGATGCCGTCCTGCGTGCGCACAAATTCGAGATCCGGGGCCAGACCGCGCGCGATGCGAGTCGTGGCAGGCCCTTCCGTGGCGGAGACGAAGACGAAGCGCGTGTCGGGGCCGAGCTGGCCCGTGATTTTGCGGATGTGCTCCAGGGTTTCTTCGATGAGCAGGCGGTCGGCTTCGTCGAGGACCAGCCACCGAGTCTCCCCCAGCTTGAGTTTTTTAAGCTCCATCAGGTGCGTCAAGCGCCCGGCCGACCCGATCACCAGGTGGGGCTTTTTTTTGAGTCCCTCGATCTGGCGTCCGGCAGCGGCCCCGCCGATGAGGGCCTGCACACGCACGCCAAGACCGGCCTCACGGGAAAGGTCCGTAGCCACGCGGGTGATCTGCATGGCCAGTTCGTGGGTCGGGGCCAGGACCACTGCCTGCACATGCATGTTTTGGGGGTCGATGCCCGCCAGGATGGGCAGCAGATACGCGAGCGTCTTGCCAGAGCCGGTCCTGGAGACGAGCATGGCCGATTTTCCGGCCATCAGCACGGGCAGGGCCGCCGTCTGCACGGGCAGGGGGGCGCCCAGGTGTTGGGTGTTCAAGGCTTGGACCAGAGCGGGCGGGAGCCCAAAAGAGTCGAAAGTCATATATGTCCTCCTCGCTGCAAGGCCGAGGTGGTGATACGTTGGGATTGCACCGGAAAATCCGGCTGGATGGTCATGGGGTGGATGGGGTCGGCTGGTCGTCGCTCCAGACCTCGACCCGGTTGCGGCCCGATCTTTTGGCCTGGTACAGGGCCTGATCCGCTTTGTGCAGCAGATCGGCCATGCCTTGGTCCCCGTCTTCCGGCAGCGGGATCGCGCAGACCACCCCAAAGCTCATGGTCACGAAGGGCGCGACCCGGGACTGGCCGTGTTCCAGACGCAGATCCAGGACCGCTTGGCGTAGCGATTGCGCCACATGCGCGGCACCCTCGGCGTCTGTGTCGGCCAGGATGATGGCGAACTCCTCGCCACCGAAGCGCGCCGCCAGGTCCGCCGGACGCTGTATCTGCCCCTGCAGCACCGCAGCCACGGCGATGAGGCACTGATCACCCTGCAGGTGCCCGTGGGCGTCATTGTAATTTTTGAAAAAGTCAACATCGCCGAGGATGAGCGAGATGGGAGTCCTGTCCCGCATGGCCCGCCGCCATTCCTGCTTCAGGGAAGCGTCGAACATGCGGCGGTTGGGAATTCCCGTCAAGCCGTCGCGCAGGGACAAAAGCGTCAATTGTTCGTTGGCCCGCTTGAGTTCCTCGGTGCGTTCGCGGACGGTCTGCACCATCTTATCGAAGCTGCCGGCCAGCACTCCGACCTCGTCGTTGCGGCGCAGGTCGAGGCGCAGCGAATAGTCTTCCTCCTGCTGCAGCCGGGCGGCATGTTCGGTCAGTTTTTGCAGCGGCCGCAGTATGATCGCTTGCAGCAGGACGTTCAGGATGACCAGCACGATCAGCCCGGACGAGACCACCAGGATCATGGCATAACGGATGCTGGCGATGCCCTTTTGCGTAATTTCCCGTGGGAAGAGGTACTGGATGCCGAAAATGGGGCTCCCCGAGGGGTCGAGGTATGCGCTGCAGACCGTGACATAGTCCCCGTCGTCCAGGGTGAAATACTGGGGGCTGTCGCTGGTTGCGGACTTGCCGCCGGATTTGCCGCACAGCATTTGCGATTCGGCATAGGGATAAATGATTTCAAACGGGATGCGCGTCTGCTCGGCGAGGCCTTGGACCATGGCGGTGTCCATGAGCCGGCCCGTGACCAGAAATCCTGCCGGGGGGCCGCTTTCGTCGGAACGCAGAATATGTCTGGTGGCGAAAAGCAGGGGACCGTGCTCTGTGTTGATGACCCCGCGCGTCCCTTTTTCCGCTTCCGGCAGGCTGATGAGCGGGTGGTTTGGGTCTACGCTTCCGGATTGCAGCAGTTCGAGGCTTATCCCGGTTGCCTGGAGCGGGTCTCGGGCGTTGCCCCACACGATGCTCCCGTCCGGGGCGAAAAAGATCATGACGTTGATCGCGAGGCTGTCCAGTGCCTGATCGTTGAGGTTGCTCTTCGCGTAGGCCTCCGAGCGGGTGGCCATGAAGTCGTAGGAGTCGTCCCAGGTGGCCCAATCGCGGCAGATGCGCTCCAGATGATAGCTTTCCCGGTCGATGGCCTGAAAGACGCGCTGCAGGTTCTGACCCGCCTCGTGATGTTCGAGTTCGAGAAAACTCGGGTAGATGACAAAGCGCTGCACGAAAAAATCCGCCAGGCCCAGGGAGGCGAAGAGGACGAGAATGATGGTGAACACCTTGGCACGGACGGACATCGTGACTCCTTGAAGCGTAACGGCAATCAATAACAAGAAAGGTTACCCGAGTTCGCCCTCAGGGACAAGGCGCAAGAACGCCGGGCTTGCGCTGCGTACCGGCCTGGGCGTACAGACCTTGCGTCCGCCTCGGCCAAAGCCGGAGGGCGGAATGCAGGGGAGGCAGATGCTCGAACTTTTCACCGTCGCAACGATCACCATCCTGGCCGTCATCAGCCCGGGCGCGGATTTCGCCATGGTCAGCCGCAACAGCATGATGCTCTCGCGTCGGGCCGGAGTCCTGACCGCCGCGGGCATCAGCCTGGGGGTGCTGGTGCATGTGGCCTACAGCCTGCTGGGAGTGGGCCTGGTCATCTCCCGTTCGACCCTGCTCTTCAGCCTGATCAAATATCTGGGTGCGGCCTACCTGATTTATCTGGGCATTTCCATGATCCGGAACAGGGACGCGCTACCCGGGACTGCGCCGCAGATGCTCACTGACGCAGGGGCCCTTCGAGTCGGCTTTCTGACCATCGCCACCAATCCCAAGACCACCCTCTTCGTGGTCAGCCTTTTCACCCAGGTCATAAACCCGGGCACCCCCCTTGCGGTCCAGCTCGGCTACGGGGCCTTCATGTCCCTGGCGCACTTGGCCTGGTTCGCGCTGGTGGCCTGCGCTTTTTCCTCGGCCCCGGCCCAGCGCGCAGTGGGATCCGTGCGACGCCATGTCGAGCGGGGCATCGGTTGCGTGCTGGTCGCCCTGGGGCTGACCCTGGCCCTGGCCTCGCTCAATCAGGCCTGGCCTCATTGACCCACCCATGATTCAAGGAGAATTTTTGTGGCCTCGGAACTTAAACCGACAGTGAACTTTGAAGAATCCCTGGGACTTCTGGACATCCGTGTGGGCCGCGTCGTTTCGGCGGAGCCCTGCGCCGTGACACCGAGGCCCACGTACCGGATGGTCGTCGATTTCGGTAAATACGGACAGCGCGTCAGTTACGGACGGTTTACCGCGCACCCGGTGGACGAGGTGGTCGGACGGCTGGTCCTCGCGGTACTCAATTTTCCGCCACGCCCCATGGGCGACGTCGTCTCGGAAG
>Ga0194136_1001598_pt1 | contig 11263 bp, 10 predicted proteins | sample TARM_MetaG_T3A_1_FD_134023 | JGI IMG/M metagenome (GOLD analysis project Ga0194136, IMG submission 134023) | Freshwater microbial communities from Pennsylvania, USA, analyzing microbe dynamics in response to fracking - TARM_MetaG_T3A_14 (version 2) | ecosystem: Environmental > Aquatic >...
CTTTGCTTTATACTTGCCGTATAAATCCAGATCGTCTTCTGTTAAACCCAATTTCTTTGCTATCTCACGTATATCCTGTGGAATAGCCTCTTGTGCAATTTCAATATCTGATTTAAAACCCATAAAATTTCCTCCATTACTTTGATAAATATTTAACAACTACTGTTAGTTTAACCTATTTTATGCTAAAAATCAAACACTAGTTGTGATAAAATTTTACTATTTTTTTTGCAGGATTATAAATTATAAATGGTATTTCTGTATCATTTTTTACTCTAGATTCATTCGCCTCATTATTGTTTATGCTTTTGTAGTCTTTTGTTCAATATATTATTTATTTATTCAATTTTATGCCAATTTTTTTACAAATATATCATTTTATTTTCTTTGTATACGTTTTTTTATATCTTTTGTAAAATCTACAATTATTACTATTCCGACCCCAGGCATTAACTACAGCTCCAACAAAAGCCTCCGTCACTAAAGTGACGAAGGCTTTTCCTTTTAAGTCAACATCAGTTCCAGCTGACACAGAACGGTGTTGTCCTGATTGACAATCTCAATCCGGTAGTGATTTTCTTCGAGTTGTTGACCTAAAGCCCTAATCTGATCACCATAGAAGCACTGCGCCTTATAGACCATCTTCGCTTCTGACAGCTGCTTCGTTTTTACCACCTCCAGTGGCAGAACCTCAATCGCCCAGGCCAGATATTTGACGTGATTGACGTGCTTATTGAAATCAATATCGAGAAATCGCACCGAGAAAGACTTTTCCAGATCGATTTGATTGATTTTGGCAATCTTTTTAAAGATCGGTTGACCTTTTTCAAAACACTGATAGGCATCCATCTCCGGATGTTCGTCGATCCGCTCCATTTTTTCAGTGTCGCGGTTGATCAGTAGCCACTGGGTATCGGCAATGACTCTCTCTGCTCCGCTAGCATCTTCGATAGTAAAGCGTCTGGTGGCACAAAATTTATCCATCCCGGTGGCTCGGGTTGTTACCGTCACCTCGTCCTGGTAGCGGGGATAGTCGTTAAACTGAATCACGTATTTAACCAGAAACCAGGCCAGATTATTGGCCTTTAAGTAGTCCCCACCAAGACCCAGCTGATTGCCCTGGTTGGTGGAAGCTTCCTGAAAGTAGTTCATCGCGGTGGTTGGCAGCATCTTTTCGGTGGAATCTGATTCGTAGCAGGCCACCCGTTTTTTTTCCTGATAAACAAGACTCATCGACTGCTCCTATAAAAAACTGCGACGATAGAGACTGATCCCGTCAAGGCTCCAGTTGGCTTCGGTAAAGCTTCCCGGTTCAACCCGACTAAGCGCCTGTTCCATGGTATACATCCGGGCATCGATCATATCAATATGATGGAGCAACTCGGCTTCAGGGAACATCGGCCGTTTGGGACTGCCAAATTCGGGCTGATAGTGATGCGAAAGAATCATGTGTTTGAGCATCATTAAGACCTCGGGATCAGTACCGAGCGACTGACCGACTACTTCCAGTTCAACAATTTCCTGGGTGATGTGGCCTAGCATCTTGCCCTCTGGGGTATAATCAGAAACCGATCCGTTTTCATCGGCGACCATTTCATTGATCTTGCCGATATCGTGGAGAATGATCCCGGCATATAGCAGATCCCGGTTAATAAAGGGATAAATCCCGGCCAGGCTTTTGCCGATTTTCAGCATCGAATAGGTATGGTAGAGCAGCCCGCCTTTGATGGCATGGTGGTGCTTCTTGGCCGCCGGGAAATAACTCAAGACGGTAACCTGGTCGCCAAAGATTTTCTTAGTGATGGCGGCGATGTCGGCATTACCAAAATCATCAATGGTATCGCTGATATAACCGAGCATTTCGTCGATATCAACCGGTACAGTTTCGATGAAATCATCGATATTGACCTCATCCGTGTCGTCAATCAGGCGCATTTTCTCGACAATCAGCTGCAGCCGGTTATTGAATTCCTGAACCTTACCCTTTATCTTGACAAGCTTGCCATTGGTAAAGATTTCCTCATCTTCCGGCTTGACGTCCCATTTTTTGCCATCAATTTCGTCAAAATCGGCATCGTTCAAGACCATGTTAAAGTAGCGGCTGCCATTGGTGGCGGTTTTGGTCATCTGTGATTTTATAAATAAAAAGCCAAGGTAATCCTGACCCTTCTGTACTGACTTAATTTTCAATTTTTTCTCCTTGTGGTTTTATTAAATTTAATGCTCATTTGCACTGCTCGGGAAAGGCCTTGGCATAAGCGGTCAGGCCGTGTTTTAAAATCTCCATGCTTTTTTTTAAATCCTCGCCGTTGAGCACATAGGCGATTCGTACCTCGTCGGCACCATCACGGGGGTTTAAGTAAAAATCATTGGCTGGTGATAAGAGCACCGTCTCGCCCTGATAATCAAAATCGTTGATCAGCCATTCGATAAAATGACAGGCCGCTTTAATCGGCAGCTTGGCCATAAAGTAAAAGGCACCCCGCGGCTCTTTGCAGATCACCCCGGGAATTTCCTGCAAGGCCGCATAAACAATCTCCCGGCGACAGGTATACTCTTTTAAGATACCATCAAAAAAATGGTTATCAAGCTTAAATAAGGCAACTGCTCCGATCTGATCGATAGTGGAGACCGACAGCCGCATCTGAACCAGCTTTTTGAGCTGCTGCATCAGGCTTTTATTTTTCGACACAATAAAACCAATCCGGGCTCCACAGGCACTGTAGCGCTTAGAAATACTGTCGATCAAGATAAAATGCTGGTCCAGCTCCTGATACTGCGCCGGACTTAAATAGTCCTGACTATCATAGACAAACTCCCGATAGACCTCATCCGAAATCAGATAGAGATTGTGTTTGACGGCCAGTTTTACCATCACTTCAATTTCTTCCTTAGAAAAGACCTTGCCGGTAGGATTCCCGGGATTAGTCATTAACAGCGCTCTGGTGCGCGGGGTAATCGCCGCTTCAATCACCGCCGCATCGGGCAGGGCAAAGCCGTCTTCGGCATAGGTTTTAAAACCGACCAGCTTGACATCGGTGGCCGCGGCCATTTCCTTGTAAATGCTATACAGTGGTTCAGCGGTGAGGATTTCATCGCCTGCATTACAGATCCCGATAAAGGTAAACAGCAACGCTTCACTGCCGCCATTGGTGACAAAAAGGTCGCCGATGTCGTAATCAAGACCTAGCCGCCGATAATAATCGCAGGCCGCTTGCCGCAGCTCCACGATCCCCTCTGGCGCCTGATAGGATAAGACTTCCTGATCAATGCAGTTGACACTTTCTAAAAAACCGGCCGGGGTTTTAATATCCGGCTGACCGATGTTTAAAAAATAAACCTTTTTACCCTTTTTCTGAGCCGCGCTGACCAGCGGATAGTATTTTAAAAGGGCTGGTTCGCCCATATTTTGGATGCGCTGAGATGTTTCCATTTTTTCTCCTGTTTGTTCGTATTATCACAATGACTCTGTGGAAAATTATAAACTTTATTGGGAAAAAATGCAAATCTTAAGACCACTGCTGAACATCAAAAAAAAAGAAAAACAGTAGGGTTGATGCTACTGCTTTGGGGTTGGCTATTTTTTAAGTTCCATCAGTGAAGATAAGAACCTTGCTTTGATGCTGATTGTCCTTTTCTAATCATTCCTGACCTAAATTTATCAATCCTAAGATTTTTTATCACAAAGATAAATCATTTTATTGCAAAACTTCGAATTTATAACCGATCCCATAGACAGACTTGATTTCAAAAGCATGATTTGTCTGTTCCATTTTTTTTCGCAGCCGCTTAATCTGTGTATCCACTGCCCGGGTATCTCCAAAATAATCATATCCCCATACCTCACTCAGCAGCTGCTCTCTGGAAAACACTTAGCCAGTATTTTTTACCAGGTAGTCCCTACCATTTGTTTGAGCATCTCCGCTTGGCCGGACAGTTCCTCACTGGCAGCGGCGCTCTCTTCGGCCGTAGCGGAGTTGGTCTGAACCACTTGGGACACCTGCTCAACACCCTGGTTGATCTGGGCAATTTCGGTAGCCTGATCATTGGCTTCGTTAGCACGGATGGCGTTTTGCTTGGTTTCCTGGGCCACTTCTTCAATCGAAGCGGTCAACTCCTGGATCGAGCTGGCCTGTTCGGTAGTTCCCTGAGACAAGGCCTGTCCGCCATCAGAAATCTGTTGCGCACCGATTTCGACCTGACCAGCCGCAATATTGATATCCGACATGGTATTACTAAGAGTCGAGGTGATCTCATTAAGGGCTATTTTGATCGCCATGAAATCGCCCAGATATTCAGTGGTGATATGCTGATCGAGATTGCCCTGTCCTAACTGCTCCAGGGTGTGGCTGATTTCGTCGACGTAACGTTTTAAGAAGGTGATGGTTTGGTTCATATCGTCTTTGATCAGGGTATAGTCGCCGTTGTAATTCCCCACCATGCCAGTGTTCAGGTTTCCCTGTGCCAGTTCTTTTAAGGTCGCTGATGCTTCTTTTACCGGTGCCACTACGGCATCCAGGGTACTGTTTACGCCGTTGACAATCTTGGCAAAGTCGCCCTGATGGCGACTGGCATCGGCACGGGTATCAAGACGGCCGTCGATACCGGCCTGCGCCAGCTTGCCGGCATCATTTACTAATAGCCGCACGGCCTTAATACAAGTATTGAGGTTGTTCTTGATTTCGTTGAAATCACCATTGTAGTTATCGGTGATCTCTGGCGGAATATCACCCCTGCTAATCCGCTCAACATATTGGGCGGCGACATTCAGCGGCCCTACCACCGCATCCAGGGTATTATTAACGCCCTCTACTATTTTGCGGAAATCTCCACCGTGTTTGCTAATATCAGCGCGGGTATCCAAGCGCCCTTCCACCCCAGCTTTTTCCAGCAGCGCTGCATCATCAACCAGGGCATTAACGGCATCAATGCAAGTATTTAGATTGTTTTTTATCTCATTGAAATCGCCATGATAGGTGTCGATGATCTTGGGCGGAATATCCCCTCGGCTGATCCGTTCGACATATTCAGCCGCCACATTTAGTGGTCCGACCACCGCATCCAGGGTAGCATTAACCCCGGCAACAATATCTTTAAATCCACCCTTAAACCCGTCTGCATTGCCACGGGTATCGAGTTTCCCTTCAACCGCTGCATTAGAAAGCATGGTTGCCTCACTAATCAGATCGCGAATGGTCTCAATGGTACGCTTCAAGGCCGGGGCAATCTCATCCTGGGGATCGCGAACTTCAATGTCAGTGGAAACATCGCCCTCTGAAATCAGGTTCATCGTACCGATCACCACATTTTGGAGATCATCAGCAAACTGATTCATATTTTGAGCCATTTCACCGACTTCATCTTTTGATTCAATTTTTAACCGCATTCCCAAATGTCCCATGGTCATTTCCTTAAGCATCTGACTTGCTTTTGCAATCGGAGCGGTTATTTTTTTTGCCATTACAAAGGATGCGGCGCCGCCGATAATTATAATCACCAGTGAAATCAGGAGAATGATGTTTCTAAGATTATTGATCGGTGCTAATACATCCGATTCAAATTTAGCAACGATGAGCGTCCAGTTGGTTCCCGGAATCGGGGCAGTGGCACCAATTTTAGTTTCATTTTTTAAACGATACGAGATCAACCCCGTTTCACCGGTGCCAACTTCTTTAAGCGCCACCCCAAAGTTTTTCCAGGGACCGTCATTTTCAATGTCTTCAATAACATTAACCTGATCCAGCACATTTTTATCATCCGGATGAGCCATAAATCCACCATCCGCATTAACGACAAAACCATAAGCTCTGACGCCGTCACCCATGGCATTGGTGGTGTCTTTTAAAAAGGTAGGGTCGCGTCTGCCGACTAGCAAACCAACCACCTGACCATTGCTTCTGATCGGTGCCACTTCAAAAACACAGGGGGCCAGGGTTACCCTGCTGATGGCAACATCGGAAATCGCTGTTGTGCCATCAAAACCGGCTTCGTACCAGAATTGACCCTCCGATTTGAATTCGGCGCCGCCCAGAATGTATCTGGCGTCGCCGTTTAAATTCATAACCGCCAGATCCTGATAACCTAAATTTTCAACATCTCCTGCCAGTGCGGCTACCTGGGTCGGAAAGTCCATACTGGCAATCCCGGTACGCGAACTGACCTCTGCCAGCGTTCCCAGATTACCGCTAATAATCGCTCCGATATGGTTGGCCCCTTCAATCACATAGGCTTGCGCATCAGCATTAGACTGCGCAGTGATTGCCTCAGATCCAATCCGAATCGACAGCATCCCTAGCGACAATACCGCAATCGACAAGGTAAAAACAGTAAACACCAATAGTTTAGTGGATACATGTTTTTTAAACACTTTTTTTTGAGACTGTGGTTCTCCAGAATTTAGACTTTCTTGTTTAGTTTTTCTCGCTTTCATAACATACCTCTTTCCCTTATTTTAAAAACAACCCCTGATGCAAAACTTTTTTATCTTTCACACACACTTGCATCGTTGTTTATTTTAATACCTGTGCTCTTTTTTTAATTCAACCTTAAATAACTCTTCAAGTAATCGTTGCTGTTAATGATCCCCCCATATGAGTACTTGCTAATTTTTACACGCACAAAGACTGTTTGACATTTTATCTAATAATTATGGCAAAAATATGGCATAAATAAGAAAATATTAGCACAATTCGCTATAATTCTGTTAAGATTATCAAGATCAGATAATTATTGTAAAAGAGAGGCCTCCAAATATGAAACCTTCAAAACCAAACATCCCTCCTGATCTGGAATTCACCACCGACTTGCCATCGCTGATGGCCTGGGCTCGGGAAGAAGAAATGGATATCGAAAACAGGCATTTTAAAGACTTGACCCTGACAAAAATTGATTTTTCCCATCTCTCGTTCCGGTCATCGCTTTTTGAAAACTGCGATTTTTCTGACTGTAACTTTGAAAAAATCGACTGCCGGGACCTCCGTTTTCAATCCTGTAGCCTGTCAAACTGCAATTTTGCCGAGGGCTATTTTAACCGTTGTGCGTTTTCTGCCTGCAAGCTGGTTGGCGCTGATTTTCATCAGGCGCAGATAGAGAATGTTTTGGCCTCTGAAACCAGTTTCAAATATGCCAATTTCAGCAAGACGCGGCTTAAAAGTAGCCAATTTTCCAGCTGTGATCTCAGCGAAGCCACCATCAGCGAAGCCAAACTCACCCAGATCAAACTGGATGATGTCAATTTCAGCCAAACCAGTTTTTTCAAAACCCCTCTCAAAGGGCTGGACTTGACCAGCTGCCAGCTCGACGGCCTGATTGTCTCTATCGACGCCTTAAGCGGTGCCCTTGTCTCCACCTATCAGGCCGCCGAGCTGGCCAAGTTAATGGGTCTGATTGTCCGCTGAGGGCTTGCTAAAGAAAGGGGCCTTATGAAAACCATCCCTGCTAAAAATATGCTGACCCGGACAAAAAATAATGTCTGGTTCGGTACTGACTACAATATGAATATCTACCGGGGTTGTTCCCATGGCTGCATTTATTGCGATAGCCGCAGCGACTGCTACGGGATTGAAGACTTTGATCAGGTTCGCACCAAAGAAAACGCCCTGATCATTCTTGAGGATAATTTGCGCCGCAAAAGCTTTAAGGGAGTGGTCGGAACCGGTGCCATGAGTGATCCCTATAATCCTCTGGAGAAGAAATATCAGCTCACCCGCCAGGCGCTGGAACTGTTTAAAAAGCATGGTTACGGGGTTGCCCTCGCCACCAAAAGCCCCCTAGTGACCCGCGATAAAGATGTGCTTGCCGCGATTCAGAAGCGGTCGCCGGTACTGGTCAAAATCACCATTACCTGTGCCGAAGATCCGCTGGCAAAAATCATCGAACCCCGGGTAGCCGCCAGTTCAGCGCGCTTTGCCGCGATCAAAGAGCTGGCTGAGCGCGACATCTTTGCCGGGGTTCTGCTGATGCCGATTCTCCCCTTTATCAATGACACCCCGGCAAACATCACGGCCATTGTAACCGCTGCGGCCGAACATGGCGCCCGGTTTATTTATCCCGCCTTCGGGGTTACCCTCCGGGACTCTCAACGCCTTTATTTCTATGACCAACTGGAAGCCCATTTTCCCGGCATCAAAAAAGAATATCTGCGTAGCTTCGGCAATGCCTATAGTTGCGCCAGCCCCCAGGCCAAGATCCTCTGGACCACCTTCACCCGGGAATGCCAGCGCCAGGGCCTGCTCTACAAAATGGAAGACATCGTCGCCCGCTACAAACTGGAACACGGCAGCCAGCAATTGTCATTTTTGTTTTAGCCTTACTTTTAGCAATTGCCGTACACAACGATAATCCCCCCCGACAAAAGAAAGAAACGCTTAGAACCCTTAATCCTTGTTCGGTAGGGTTAATTTCGGCTTTGAAAAATTCTTTACTTAATCAGCAGACAAACGCAGCATAATTATTATATTGGTCTTTATGTAATATATACTTGACATTTAATATTATATATTATACTATATGCAATGTGAGGTGAAGCTGATGAAAAATATAAAATTAAAGGTGGCTCGGGTCGAGCACGATATTTCTCAGGAAGAACTGGCCAAGCGGGTCGGCGTTACCCGCCAGACTGTTGGCATGATTGAAGCCGGTAAATTCAACCCTTCTTTACAATTGTGCGTTGCCATCTGTAAAGCGCTGGGAAAAACGTTAAACGATTTATTTTGGGAGGAAAACGACAATGAAAAAAATTAAAAAAGTAGTTGATGAGCGCCAGGAACTGGAGCTGTATAAGATAGAGCATGTCTGTTTTTGGATTGTTTTCTGGCTGCTGCTGGGCAGCATCATTGTGCAGTCGATGTTTCTCAATGCGCCCTTAAGCCAGTGGGGTTTTGAATGGTCGATCTTTATGATCAGCTGCGGCGGGGTTATGGTGGGCTGTTATAAAAAGGGACAATGGGATTTTTATAGCAAACCGACCACTAAAAACTACCTAATTTACAGCCTGGTCGGTGCTGGTGCCTTTGCCATCATTTACGCCATTACAATGTACCTGAACCACCCTTATTTAAAAGACAATCTGCTGGCGCTCGCCTCGCTGACTGCCCTTATCTTTGGCCTACTCTTTGCCCTGATCTTCGTCGCCCTGTTTGTCAGTGGCACCCTGGTAAAAAAACGCCAGCAAAAACTGGAAAACCAATTTAGTGATGATGACCCACAATAGCTTTATCGCTTTCAAATAAAGCATGCCCCTGATTTTTCAGGGGTTTTTTTGTTATCAAATTTGACCGCCTTTGACAAGAGCAAGGGCCTGCATCCCCAAACTGTAAAATTTCTGCAATCGTTTTATTACCGATTTAGTGTTAATTCCGCACCACTTTTTTATTTCTATGCTATACTACAACTAATTTTAAGCAATTCTGTTTTTTATCAACAATCCGTACTGATTCAATTCGATGAGGTGAACAAATGAAAGAAAAACTAAATCTTATGGCTGTTTTTTGTGATGATAATGACCAACTTTCGCGGTTTGATGACATGACCAATTTTGTCTTCTACACCAAAGAAGAAGCCGGTTGGCACAAATCGGATAAGGTTCCCTTGAGTCCTGATCTTTCCGGGGGGCTGGACGCCATTCGCGAAAATATTAGTCAGATGCTTAGCGCCTTTAATGAATGCCGGATCATCATTACCAAATCCATCTCCGGAATTCCCTATCAGATTTTTGACCGTTCGGGTTTTATTATCTGCGAATCCGAAGCTTTTGATCTGGACTTGCTAAATGCCATTAGAGCCGATTTAATAAGTCAAGACGAAGAGGCAAGAGCCTATGCCCGTCTGCTGGCCAAGACTCCCGAAGAAACTGATGTCCCTGGTTATTACCGCTTTGATTTAAGCCAGGTGCAAAAAAAACACCCGGAACTGAGTTCGAAAATGGCGCTGCTGCCGTTTTTAAAAGAAACTCCCTTTTACAGCCTAGAAGTGGTCTGCGACCATATCCCACCATGGTTTGAACAGCAATTACCAGAAATGCAATTACAATACCATATCGAAAATAAAAATGATTCCACTAAGCATGTGGTCATCACCCATGTGGTGTGTGAATAAAAGGAGCGCGTCATGTCAATCTGCCAAACGCAAAACTATGGCTCCCTCACCGGGATTACCTCTCTAGAAACCTATACCGATGGTTCGTTAAAAGGCTGTGCCTTTGACGAACCCAACACCATCAATACCCCTGTCGGCATTCTGGTTCCCAACTACGGCTCCGCAAACCTACGAAATCGGGAAGGATTAGCGCTGGAGTTTTTTAAAAGCGGCCAGATCAAAAGCATCGATCTGGAAAACGCTACCGCGGTGATCACCTCCCTGGGGAGCCTGTCTGCCGAACGGATCAGCTTTTATGAAAACGGCCGGATCCACCGTTTGTTTCCACTAAACGGCCGCATCAACGGCTACTGGACCGAGGCTGATGAATATACCCTGGCTAAAGCAATTGACTTTGATCTGGCGGTGGGTGCCTTTTCAGCCAAGGTGGTAAGCCTTTGTTTTTATGAAAGTGGCGCCCTGAAAAGTCTGACCATGTGGCCCCAGGAAACCATCGAAATCAATAGCCCGGACGGACTGGTCAAGGTACGCTACGGCTTCTCTCTATACGAAAATGGTAAACTGAAAAGCTTTGAACCGGCGCTACCGGAACCGATTGTCACCCCCATTGGGATTGTGATTGCCTATGACAGCCTGGCTCACGGCATCAATTGCGACCAAAACTCGGTCAACTATTCCGCTGCCGGGATGATCCGTTCTCTGATCACCGGTAATAACGGTCTGCTGATCACTGAACCTGAAGGCAAGAAATTCATTCAGCCGCTGATGAAACCAGGCACGCTAGACCCGGACGTATTGGTTCCCGAACCGATGACGATTGTCTTTACCGATGGCAAGATCGAGATTATCCAGGATGATATCGTGACGGTCGATTTAAAAACGGCCACTGTCCGGACGATTCTAGTCCATGATCCGATGAAAAAGTCTTGTGGCGACTGTTCCTCCTGCTCCAGCTGCGGCTGATCCCCGGCCAATCAGCCATCGTTTTTAAAGCATCACTTAAGTTTTTCTTAAGAGAGAAAAAGCCAAGCCAAAAACATTGTATCACTGTGAAAATGATTTCAGCCCATCTATCAGCTGAAAAACATATCCGCCAACACCAGTACAATCGCAGTTTCTGACTGATAAAAAGCTGCCGCTAGACCTTCCAATTCTTAAACCCATTTCA
>Ga0194136_1001602_pt1 | contig 11255 bp, 10 predicted proteins | sample TARM_MetaG_T3A_1_FD_134023 | JGI IMG/M metagenome (GOLD analysis project Ga0194136, IMG submission 134023) | Freshwater microbial communities from Pennsylvania, USA, analyzing microbe dynamics in response to fracking - TARM_MetaG_T3A_14 (version 2) | ecosystem: Environmental > Aquatic >...
CAAGGACGTCGCGGTGGCCTACGGCGTCGGACCTGAAACGTTGCGGAACTGGGTGAACAAATACCGCGAGACCCACGGCGGCACCGAGACTGAGGTGACGCTCGATGAGCGGGCACGGCTTAAGGAGCTGGAGCGGGAGAACTCCGAGCTCCGCGCTGAAACGGCCTTTCTGAAAAAAGCAGCGGCTTACTTCGCGCGGGAGCAGCGACCGTGAGCCGATACGAGTACATCGACTCCTGCAAGAACGACCCGTCCGAGACCAATCCGCTCTACAAGATGTGCGCCTGGTTGGCCGTCTCGACCTCTGGGTTCTACAACTGGCTCTCGCGCCCGACCTCGGCGACAGCGGCCCGCAGACAGGCGCTGACGGCCAGGGTGAAGCACTTCTTCACCGCCACCGACGCCACGTACGGGTATCGGCGGATCCACGCTGACCTGGCCGATGAGGGCACTGAGTGCTCCCCGGAGTTGGTGCGGCAGATCATGCGCTCTGAAGGCCTCGTTGCCTGCCAACCGAGACCATTTCGGGTGACCACCGAAGCCGATGCCGACGCGGCGGCCGACATGCCTGACCTGGTGGAACGCGACTTCACCGCCGATCGTGCCGGGGTCAAGTTTGTCGGTGACATTACGTACATCCACACCTGGCAGGGGTTCGTCTATCTGGCGACCGTGATCGACTGCTATTCCAAGAAAGTGGTGGGCTGGTCGATCGCCGATCACATGCGCACCGAGCTGGTCGAGACGGCGCTGAAGAACGCCGCTGCGACGACGGTGATCGAGCCGCGGGCGATCTTCCATTCCGACCGCGGAAGCGTCTACACCTCGGGCGACTACCGGCGCTTGGTCAAGAATCTGGGGATGCGTTCCTCGATGGGACGAACGGGCGTGTGCTGGGATAACGCGATGGCCGAGTCGTTCTTCTCAGCATTGAAGAACGAACGCGTCTACCGCACCGTTTACGCCACGAAGAGGCAGGCCAGACGCGACGTCATCAGCTACATCGAGGGGTTCTACAACACCCGACGGCGCCATTCAGCGCTCGGCTACAAGCGGCCGAACGAGGTGCACTACGCTGACATCCAGCCGGCGACGGCAGCGTAGAGAAACCATCAACTCCGCTGTCCGAAATCAGCGCGGCAGGTCATTCCGGTGCTCGATGGAATCGACCTGATGGAGCTGGTGCTCGTCGACTCACTCATGCCAGCTCAAAAGGACGCCAAACACTAGTTGCAAGCGAGCATGACTCAGGGCCGAGTTCCACGATCGGCTGAAACAGCGGCCTCCGCGCCACACTTGTTACCGCCATTTGTGACGTCGTGAGCGTGTCGCACACATTTCTGACGTCAGCCATGTCAGTTTTGACGTCATGGCGACCACACGTTCTGGGCCTGGCAGGCCAGCCTTGGGGGAGCGGACACGCATGACAGTCCGCGTACCTTCGGATGTTTACGACGCACTTCGGCGTGAAGCCAAGGCGCGCGGCATCTCTATGAACCAGTACGTAGCCGAAGTCGCTGCGGCACACCTCGGCATGCCCAAAGCCGTGTCGCATTTTGACGACCAGGAGGCGATTCCAGCGTGAGGTAGATCAGCTGTGTGACTGAAAACTAAAAATCATGCAGCCCATGAAATGACTGATCCCGGCTCACTGGCGAGTGGGCCGGGATCGAAAGTCAAGAGTTCGAGTTGCCGCTCAAACTCGGGTTGCTCACCAATTAGGAGAGCTGTGCTTCCAAGCACCTCTCAGGGTAGGTCATACCTTCCGGACGGTCCAGTCGATCCGGACGGCGTGTCTTGTTCTGATACCAGCAAAACTGCATCCCATCAGGTCAACACGTGGTGGGAGTCGGTGGCGTGTGTGTGGAGTCCGCGCCCGTATGTGCGGGTCGACCCGCGCAAAGCCCACACCTTCTCGACAACTCGGCGCTTCACCGACGGCGCCCCCGGCCCAGATGTGCCGTACGCGCTGCATCTGACAGACGAAGCCGGCCGTTTCCGCCTGCTTGCTCTGGACTTCGACGCCCATCACGCCGGCTCAACCGCCACTGCCGACCTCGCCGCCTGCACATCCGCTCTCACCGCCGCGGGGATCGAACATCTGGTGTGCTCATCTGGACCCGGCGGGGGATATCACGTCTGGATCCGCCTGAGCACCGCGATCTCACCGACCCGACTAGCGCCAGTAGTGGACGCATTCGCCGCCGCGTGGCCCTCACTTGACCGCGGCCCACTGGCGAACCCGCGCACCGGTTGTGTCCGCGCCCCGGGCTCACCCCACCGCTCCGGCGGAACCTCGGTACCCCTGGGCGACACCGACATTCATCCCGCATCGCTGCGTGCTCTCAAGCGGGCTGTCGAGCAGCTCGGCGCCCACCCTCATCCGGCCGCCGCGGCGAACCCGACGGTTGCCACCCTGCCCGTGCATGTCGATGTCGAAGGCCATCCGCATCTGGCCGGACCACGCCGCCCACTGCCCGCCAAGATCCGCGCCCTCTGCTCAACCCCCATCACCAGCAGCGGGGATGCCTCCGCGATCGGTTGGTCGATCGTGCTCGCGTGCGCACACGCCCGCATGCAGTACCGCGACCTCGCCAGAGCCGCCTTCACCGAGAACTGGCCCGGTCTGGAATTCCTGCGCACCCGCCGCACCGCAGGCGGCCGTACCCCCCGGCTGGACACCGAACAGGAGCTGGCTCGTCAGTGGGCCAAGGCCGTCACTGCCGCCAGCCACGCCACCCGCACCTCGTGCACCGCCAGCCCGGCCCGCCGCACCGCCGAGCGCACCGTCGCCGATCTGATCGCGCGCATGGAGGCCCAGCCCGAGCAGTGGCAGGGCAAAACCGGAGCGCAGAGCCGACTCGTCCTGCTCGCCCTGGCCGCACGCGTCCTCTCGGCAGCCTCCGAGGAGGTCCACTTCTCTGAGCGTGACTGGGCTCTGGCCGCCGGCCTGGTCAGGGACACCGTCGCTGACCGGCTTACCGATCTCGCCGACCGGGGCTGGATCCGCCGCACGCAGCGAGCAGTTGGCCCGTGGGCCGCGACCTGGCGGGTGGCTACCCGCGGGGGCGGGGAGACAGGAAGTGGCGCAGTATTTACTCCAGTCCTAGCGCAGCAACTTCATGAGGAACTGGAATGCGCTCGCGCCGACATCTGGCACGCCCGCCCTCTGGGTGTCCTGGGGATGCGGGTGTGGGACCTGCTCCGGACCGGGCGAGTATCGGTGGGGGAGCTGGCGACACGCTTGGGCGTGTGCGCGGCCACCGTGCGCAGCAAACTCCGTGCCCTGCAGTCCCTCGGTCTATGCACCGCCAGCGGGCGCGCCTACCAGGGGCGCTCCCGCCTAACCCGGGCCGCCGCCGCCGCAGGGGTGACAGGGGCCCACGCCGATCGGGTCCGCCTGTACCGCCTCCAATCGGCGGTATTCGTGTGGTGGTTCACCACCCGCTACCAGGCAGAAGACTCCGACGCGCTTGCCGAATGGGGGAGCTTCCCCAGCCCGGCCGAAGCCGAGCAGGTCCACCCCGTCGATATCGCCCTGGCCTACGGGGCCACCGCGACCGGGCCGCCGGTGGAGGCAACCACCTGGGGGGCAGCAATGGCCGCGCAAGATCGCCACCGCGAGCCAGACCCCGGTAGTTGGTGGGAACTGGTGGCCGCGGCCCGCGCTGCGCTGCCTGCGGCGGACGTGCTGGCCGCGCCCCATCAATGGGCCGCCACTGCCGCCTAACACCTCCAGTTGACCGCCTGCTCGAAGCGGACAAGTCACCAGAGGTCGGGAGAGGAGTCGGTCGTAGGTCCCCAGGGCGATCCGGTCGTCGAGTGGGTGTCCGGGCCGCTTTCTTCCTCTGCGGCCCGGTGGTCGAGGTAGGAGGCAGTGAAGTCGTCCACGTCCACCGAGGGCGCCTGGGCGGTGTCCTCGTCGGGCGAGGTCGTCAGTTCGTCGTGGGTGGCGGTGAGCCAGGCCGCGAGTTCGGCATCGCCAGTAGCGGTTGCCGGTGGGGGAGTGGGCAGAGCGCTTCGGTCTTGACCGGCGGCGGTCACGTGACGCAAGCGGTGGGCGATGACGGCACCGGGGGAGTCCGCGGTTTCGAGGTTCGCTGTGGCCTGCGTCCAGTGTTCGCGTGGGTCGCGGCCGGCTTTTGCCGCGTCGGTCCAGGCTTGGGCGATCGCCGCGTATTGGTCGGGATCTGCCTCGAGCTGGCGACTGTAGAGACGGGGGAGAGCGTCGGTGTATTCGGCCAAAGTGGCGCTGGTGAAGGCGTCGGCGGCCAGGTCGACGCCGTGCCGATACAGCGCTTCCAGACGCGCCGGGTCGGTGGCGTGGTCCATCTCTTCGCGCAGGGCCGCAGTGGCCGAGGCTTGGTGGGTGTCGCGCCGCAGAATGGTCGCCAGAACTTCCGAGGCGGTAGGTGCGTCCCGGTCGCCAGCCGAGTGCATGTGGGCATCTTCCGCCACGAAATCAACGACGGGCTCGCAGACGGCGTAGGCGCGGTTCTCTTGCTTGCCTCGGGTCATGGCGACATAGAGGCCGGCCCGGTCGACGGAGGTGTCCACCACGGCGTGGGTGGTCTCCACGGTGGCGCCCTGGGCTCGGTGGATGGTGGAGGCGTAACCCAGGTGGATGTTGTCTTGCGCGTAGCTGCCGGGTACGAGCATCTGCTCGTCGGTGTTGATATCTTGCACGGCCACCGAGCCGTCGCCTGTGAGGCCGGTGACGGTGAACAGTTGCCCGTTGATGACCCGGCCCAGGTACTTGCGGTCTTCGGTGTAGAGCTTGGCGTTCTTGCGGGCGATGACGGTGTCCCCGACGCCGATGGTGTCGCCTCTAGCGACTCGGGTTTCGCAGGATGCGTCGACGATCCCGGCGGTGATGCGGCCTGAGCGGATGATCTCGTTGAGGGTGTCGACGTCGGTGTTCCTCGAGGCGATGATCAACGAGTTTCGGCCGGCACCTGTGTCGGTGAGGTAGGCCTCCACTGCCTCGGTGAGCATCTGCTCGCGGGTGCCGCCGGTGATCCATCCCCGCTGGGAGTACAGGGCCAGGGCGTCGGGGTTTCCCTCGCGTAGGGAGAGTGTGGCGGCGGCTTGTTCGGTGTCGCTGCCCATGCGCATGACCTCGCGCAGCTCGGGCGTTCCTGGGGTGCGCGCGACCTCTCCGAACAGTCCGCCGGTTTCGACGGCTGCGAGCTGCTTGGGGTCACCGATGAGCCGAACAACAGCTCCCGATTCAGCGGCGATCTCTGTCAGTGCGGCCAGGTTTTCGGTGCTCGACATTCCGGCCTCATCGACCAGGAGCATGTCGCCGGGGGCGATCTTGATCGGCAGTGCCGACAGGGTCTTCTCCGGTTGGTTGGGGTGTAGTCCGCGCCAGGTGAAGGTCACCGAATCGATGGTGTGGGAGGTCGCACCGATCTCATCGGAAAGGATGGATGCCGCCGCTGCCGAGGGCGCCAATCCGATGACACCTCGCCCGCTGTCCTGCCAGGTTTGGGCGAGGAGTTTCATGCTCGCGGTCTTGCCGGTACCGGCTGGGCCAACTCCGGCGGCAACGAGCGTGCCGGAGGTGAGAAGGTGACGCGCCATCGCGGCCTGCCCGGCGTTGAGCGCCCACCCGTGCTCGAGTTCGTGGCGGGCCAGGGCCTGCTCAATGTCGGCGCCTGAGGCGAACACCGCAACCGGTGTGGTGGCCGCCTCGAGGGTCAGTGTCTCGGCTTCAAGGACCGCGGCGGTGGTGTATTTGCGGGAGTTGGCGTGACGGTCCACCCCGGCCCCGGACTCACCCGTCAGTGCCTCCGGTAGGTCCAGCATTTCCGGCGGTGTCAGGGCCACGACGTGCGCTCCCATCGCCTCTTCCATGACCTGGCTGTGGGCTTGCTCCAGGTCGCCGGCGGAGGCAAACCGGTATCCCTTCAGGACGGTCGACACTGCCGTGTCCACGTGCGACTGGCGGAACTGCGCCCGCTGGGAGGTCACCGCGCGTACAGCTTTGGTTGCCACGTCGGTGGCGTGTTCGCTGCCTGAGTACAGGGGTCGGTCCTGCTCTGCGCCGGCACCTCGGACGCCGGAGAGCATGGCCGCAAGGGCGTCCTGGCCAATGCGCTCGGCGGCCACCTTGTGCCAGGTCTGCCGGTGCTCATCGAGGGACTGTGCGGGCTTCTTTGCATCGCGTGTGTCGAGGATGGCTTTCTGCCACAGGGCGTACGCGGCCCGCTGCGAGGGTTGGCGACCATTGGCCTGGACGTACTCGGTGACCAGTCGGTCGTAGACCGGACGGGCCAGGGTCCGGCGGGAGGAGAACGCGTCGATCAGGCGGCGGTCAATACCGGCGACTTCCCAGATGGGCGCCTTGTCTCGGTGCGGGTAGTGGGCCACAAATCGCGCGCCCATTCGGCGGGTGATGAGGTCGTGCAGGACGGCGTCGTAGCGGGCGGAGATCGCCTGGTGCATCTGGTGGATTGCGCGTGAGTCCAGGGTGCGCCACCGCCCGTCGGGGCCTTGCACTTTGTTGGCGATCAATACGTGCGAGTGCAGGTCCGGGTCCCCGCCGCGGGTGTCGAAATGGGTGAACTCACTGGCCACGATCCCGCCGGTGGAGACCTGCTCGATGCCGTTGGTTCCCACCCGCGTGTACACCGCATTGTTCTCGGCCCAGGTGAGTGCTTCGGCGACTGCTTCGTGGTGCAGCGCCGCGATGTGGGAGGCGGTGTGCTCGTCGGCCATTGCCCACCAGACGCTGACACTTTTGACCGGGGAGAAGGTGAAGTCGAACCCGGCCACGGCCTGGCGGACCTTGTCTCGTTCGCGGTTGACCCAGGCGATGACGTCGCGCCCGGAGGCGTGGTCGTAGCCGAACTGCTCGGTGTAGAAACCGCGTCCGACACTCTCGGCGATCTGGCCCTTCTCATCCGTGGTGGGGCGCCTGCCTTCGCCAGAGACGAACGCCTTCTCAGCGGCGTCGATCGCCGCCAGGACCGGCACGCCGGAGGCGTACAGGGAGTAGGAGCGGCCCAGTTTGCAGGCCGACAGTGGCGTCCCTGATTCCATGAGGTCGTCGGTGTCCGGGTGCAGGCCTTCGCCGTACAGTGCGGCCATCTGTGCTTCGGTGACGACCGATCCCGAGATGGCGTTCTCGGATGCCAGCCCGGTCAGTCCGGAGCCGATCCAGCGGCCCGGTGGGGTGCCCTTGGCGGCGTAGTAGTCCGACAGGCTTTGCCCTTGCGGGTCGGCGTCGTGGGTGGCCACGGAGCGCAGCAAGTACTGGTATCCAGTCCCGGCGTGCACCGCCCGCAGGCTCATCATGAACGCCAGTCTAGGCGGGGGCGTCTGGGCGCGTCTATCGGCGCGGCTGGCCGGGTCGGTGACCAGCGGTTTTCCAGGCGTCATTAGTAATGCCTACTGTGTAAGACTGTTCAGAGGAGCGAGAGCGAGTCGGGTTTTGTGGCGGACGCACGGAGGGCGACTGGCCGGGGCGGTGCGGAAGCTGCGGCGGGCAGCCGCAGCCAGAGCGTGGGCAGCCAGAGCGTGGGCGACTGCGGGGGAGAGCGGCGACCAATAGGGTCGAGCGTATGGGCCTCGCGAAGACAGACTCCCGTTCACAGACCGCACGGGCCCGCGCCCGCCAAGCAATGGCCGTCGAGTTGGAGCGAGCGCGCAAGCGCGAGTCCAAGCTTATTGCCGTGTTCTCCGCGATCGACGCCCGCGAGGAAGCAGAAGCCACCCTCGGCGGCGCGCTCATCGAGCTCCGGGGCCTCGGCGTCCCCCAGTCCGACCTAGCCGAGATGACCGGCCTGTCTGCCCGCGACGTCGGTGCAGCGATCCGCAGCGCAAAAAACTCCGAGGACGACAACGACGAAGCCAGCGGCGAGTCTGAGTCAGAGAGCACCGGGAGTGCGAGCGAAGACGCTGAGACGGGCACGGCTGTAGACAGTTCGGACAGCAACGGTGCCAGCAACCACTGATCCCCGCGGTGGGCCGTGGTGTGGGGACGTTCCCCTGCCGGGACTGGACCTGGAACCACGGTCCACCTCGTCTGGGCCGTCGGCTAACTCGCGCCCCTACAGCGCGACACTGCCCCCCACTCCGGAGGCAATCGCCGCGTTCTGGGCCAAGGTCGTACGAGCCCCCGGCGACGGACATTGGCTGTTCACGGGGGCCGTCTCCGGTGTTGATGGGTACGGACGCTTGAGCTGGCGCGAAGGCGGCGTGAGCCGCACCGAATCAGCGCACCGGTTCGCGCTTCTACTCGACGGCATCGACCTGGCCGGCGTCGTCGCCGAACACCGCTGCAACGAGCCACTATGCGTGCGCGTTGATCCCGATCACCTGATCCCGTCCACACAGGCGGCGAACCTGAACTACGCCGTCGCCTGCGGACGCACCGGAATTATCCGAACCTCCCTCAGACGGCAAGACCGCCACGCCCGCTCCCTGGCCGTCCGCAACGCAGTCTCTGGTGGCTGGGACCCCATCGCCTACAGCGCCGCATCCGGCAATACCGCACCCCTGGATACACCTTCGCTGTTCTGATCTGACGTACGCTTACCCACAACAAAGGCCCCGCCACACCGCGGGGCCTTTTCTCGTTCCGGTCGGAAGAGATGTGTCAGCGTTCAGTCACTCGCGCGTCTTGCGCTTTCGCAGTTCCCAGAACTGCGGCAGCGTCCACCGCGGGCGGCGTCTGGTCGATCACCACGCGCGCCAACCGTGACCGGTACCGCGCATCATTGCGGACCGCGAACGACCAGTGCCCGATAAACCAGGCCAGCGTCCCCAGCGCCGCGAGGAGTCGGCGCCCACGTTCGCCCCCTGCATCACCCCGAGCAAGCCGATGATCGCGCACATCCCGCCCACACCTCGCGCGGTCGGAGGAAGCACGAGGGCACCGCCCGCCACCACCGCGACCGCCAACGTCGCCGTGCCAAGATCCCACATTGCGTGCCACCTTCTCCCTCAGGCCGCGGGCGCCGTGGACGCCGCCTACCTACGACTCGAGTCGGTCCGCCGAGCTCGGCGTCCCCGAATGATCGTCGTGCCCTTGGGGTGTGGCTGCCACCTCTGACACTCAGTTCTCAGGGGCGCTCGTCGGGGCGTTCAGTTGCGGTCGACGGTGTGCCGGCCGGGCCGGCCTCGCGAGTGTTATCGCGTAGTGAGTCCAGCACTTCACGCAGAGTGTCCGAGGTCGCCTCGGCGCGGACCCGGGCCCGGTCGGCCTGCTCGGCCTCGGCGCGCGCGTCCTGCGCGTCCCGAAGGGCCGCGTCAAGCTGCCCGCGCAGCTGCGCCAGCTCCGCGCGCAACCCTTCGACCTCGCCAGCGGCGCGATCGCAGGCCGCGACGGCGTCATCTCTCTGCGTGGCGGCCTGCTCGGCGGCGGCCAGGGCGTCTGCTTCGCCAGTGCGGGCTGCATCCAGCGCCACGGCGGTCGCCTCGTCCGCCTGCTCCGCGGCCCGCTTCCACGCCGCGGCCCACACCGACTGCACCATCGCCGACATCGCCTCCGACAGATCCGGAGCCTCGGGCACGTCCCCAGCAGCGCCGGTGGCGTGTTCACGCATCCACGCGGCCACCTCACCGATGCGCACCCCCGCTTCACGCTGCACGCTGCGCACGGTGACCTTGTCCCCTCGCGCGACGAGCACCCCATAGGCCCTGGCGATCTTCTCCGACGTCGACATAGCCATCTCCCCTCCGATCGGTAACGAGTAACCGGAAACGTTTTCCGTTACCTATGTTACCCGCCTGTGGCGTCCGGCGGGATAGTGCTCGCCCGGATATCGCCGGCGAGCGGGCGCTGCGGCGGGTCGTCGGCGCCCAGGGCCCAGGCGACGACCCGAAGGCGATTCTGCCCAGAGGGAGGGGAGCGCCGGCTATCGGCGGTCAGGTTGTAGGTATCCAAGACGGCGGCCAGGGCGGTGTTGCCCGCCGGCGGGGCCACGGTAATCCCGGTGATTCCTCGTTCCCACAGCGACACCGGGATGTGGGAGCCCAGGTACGTGACTGGCGGTCGTGTGGCCAGTGAGTGGTGGTCGCTCGTGAGCGGGCTGTCGGGTGGGGCCGTGGGTGCGCGCTTACCAGTTCTTGGTGGGGTCCATGACGCGGGCGCGCGAGTGGCCGCGGATGCGGAAGCTGGGGTGGGCGAGTCCCTCGTTGACGAGGCGGCGGCCGACGTCGAGGGTGGCGGCGAGTTGATCGTCGGTGAGTGCCATGCGGTCATTGCGCAGGGTCAGGGAGACGACGCCGTTCCATGCGCCCCAGAGGAAGAGCGCGGTTTCTTTCGGCGGGTAGTCGGGCGAGGCCTCGCCCGTGGCGATGGCGCTTTCGAGGTGTGCTTGGAACCGGCCGAGGATCTCGTCGAGGCGGTCGCCGACTTGTTGGCTCAGCTCGTGGGCGCTGGCGGAGAGGCCGGAACCGTGGCCGTCGAAGGCGAGGAAGCGGAACGACCCGCGGTGGTCCAGGTAGAACCGCAGGTACACGTCGCTGGCGGCGATGACCTGCTCGAGGGGCGAGTACTCGGGACGGAGGGCCTCGTCGAGGTAGGTGCTGAACCGGGTCAGCGCGCGGTCGGCGAGGGCGAGCAGGATGCCGTCCTTGCTGCCGAAGTACTTGTAGAGCGCGCCCACTGACATGTCCGAGTCCTCGGCGATCTGCTCCATCCGGACGTTGCGCTGCCCGGAGACGAACGCCCGCTCGGCGGCGTCGAGGATGCGCTCGCAGTTCTGCGCGCGGCGCTTAACCATCCGGGGGCTGCGCCGCGGGGGCGCGCTTGCCGACTCGGTCACCTCCCGGATGCTACCGGGTCGAGGCCCCCCCGGCCCGTGAACGAGATTCACTAGGGAATATTCGTTGACAAAGTGGGTCGGGCGTTCCAGACTGGGTCACGAACGTGGCCGACGTCACAGTGGCGTCGAGGACGGCCACTCCACCGAGAAGAGGCGCGCCGACCCACGTAGAGACGGACGCACGAGGCGCCCGCCGCGGCCGTCTGAGCCCAGGGAAAGAAGCGTGACAAGAAGGCCACTGAGCCTGCGCTGACCAACGGAAAACTCAACGGGCCAAAGGACGTCAAATACTACGTATCAGGAGTTCACTATGGCAGTTGTAACCTTTGTCTCCCACGACGGCGAGGAGCACGAGGTGCCCTTGGAGGAGGGGCAGTCACTCATGCGGATCGCCGTCAACAACGCGGTGCCCGGAATCGACGCCGATTGCGGAGGCGAAGCCGCGTGCGGCACGTGTCATGTCATCGTTGATCCGCA
>Ga0194136_1001607_pt1 | contig 11242 bp, 21 predicted proteins | sample TARM_MetaG_T3A_1_FD_134023 | JGI IMG/M metagenome (GOLD analysis project Ga0194136, IMG submission 134023) | Freshwater microbial communities from Pennsylvania, USA, analyzing microbe dynamics in response to fracking - TARM_MetaG_T3A_14 (version 2) | ecosystem: Environmental > Aquatic >...
CACGGCGCAGCAAAGGAAGTTCATCAATGCGCTATGCCGGGATATCGCACGCTACACAGGAGACACGATAGACCAGGTGCGGGAACATCGGAAACTGGAATTTATCCATGACAAAGGGCTGCCGTACTTCAGTACATCGGAGTTGGCCAAGAATTGTTCGGTGTCGCTGGCAAGTCAGTTCATCAGCTATATCGTGGACTTTTGCCTAGACAATGACATCGGTCTTGCTGAGTCTCCACTCAATTATGTTGATGACATCAAGCACTATCTGATCAAGTGCCTCTGGACAAGGAAATGTGCACTATGCGGTAAAAAAGGGCAGGTCCATCACGTGGATGCAGTAGGGGCTGGCCGCAACAGAAAGAAGATTGATCACACAAAGCATCACTTGATGTGCTTATGCATCGGCTGTCATGAAGAATCACACAAGATAGGTCAGCAAACCTTTATGCGAAAACATCATGTTGTGGGCGTAATTATGAATCAAGAGCAGTACGAAAAACTGAATTACAAGGGGTAATGGCATGGTAATCATGACGGATTCGATCAGGAATAAAGTCGTCGGCGTTTTCTCCAATACGACAGAGGCGCTGAAATATGCAAAGGAAGAGGATATAAAGGTCGTCAGCTTCGAGACCTGCAAAGGCGGTGAGATGCATGAGAGGAAAGAAGTGGACAGAAGCAGAACTTGAATACCTGCAAGACAGCTGGGGGAAGACGAAAACTGAAGGCATTGCCTTAAAGCTCGGGAGAACGTACAGCTCGATCATTAACAAGGCTCGCATCCTAAGGTTAGGCGACCCATTAACGCACATGGACGGCATCACAATCAGCAGGCTTTCAAAGGAACTCGGAATCGATTATCACCTTGTAGCAAATTGGATAGAGAAATACAATTTCCCGGCGAAAAAGAAGCGACTAGCAAAAGAGAGACGCATCTTGTATGTAGGATATGCAGATTATTGGGAATGGGCAGACAAGAATCGACAGATGATCGATTTCTCACGTTTCGACAAATACGCACTTGGGATTGAGCCTGCCTGGGCGAACGAGAAAAGGATAGCTGATTTCAACAAGAAACGTCTTGTCCAGAAGACGCACAACACACCGTGGACTCCTGGAGACATCAACAAAATGATCAGTTTGGCCAAAGAGCCTGATATGACCTATCCCAAGATGAGCAAAATTCTGCAGCGGACGCACGGCGCTATCAAAACGCGGATGGCAATGGAAGGCATCAAGTTCCGACCGAGTTATCTGCCGAATCATAACAAGTACACAGCCGGAGAAATCGAAACGCTCGAAACCATGATGCATAAGGGTCACAGCTTTATAGAGATTGCCTTCATTTTGGATCGTAGCGAGGCAGGTGTGAGGGGAAAGGCCGAAAGGATGGGCTACACCTTCAAAAACGGCGTGCCGTTCAAGAGCGAGCAAACAGAGGAGGCTGGATGCAGATGAAAAGCATCATGGACGACTGCCGACAGGTGGATGCAGGAAGATGGGAAATATACGAAGGAATTAGGGTAATCGGATATTTTGAGTCAGATGGCAAATCCTATGAATTCAAGTCATGCGCAGGCCCTACAATCGGTGGTAATGGTGGCATATACGGTAATCAGCCGGTTGAATGGTTCCTGCAGAATTGTGCAAAAGCGATGAAAATAAACTATTGGCGGTACATCAATAGAAAAAGGGAGGCTAAGCCTTGAAGCAAATATACACGGGTTATAAGTGGCGTCCGATGACGACAGATGAAATAGAGATTATGGATGCAACGAGAGTGCTGCCGTTCAAATCTGAAAAACCGGACGCCGGGGACATATACGAAGGGATGGACGCCGTGAGCGAAACGATTTTAAACCTCAACGGTATCCAGATCGTACCGGAAGGAGTCCTATTCACACCTCAAAACTGGGGCAAGTCAAAGCGAGCGCTGCAAGAGCCGTGTGTGTATTGCGACAGAAAGATGCCTTGGAAAGACGAAAAGGGGCTCGATTTAAGGTTCAGCGATCCCACGGTGTTCGTTTATGGAAATAGGTTAATGATCGAATACGATTCGCCGTATTGCAACGATTGCTTCGAACGTGAATATGAAATATCATTTTGCCCGATGTGCGGGCGGAAGTTGGAGGTAGAAGGATGAACGAATCTAAGGAGCAGCGACTGGAAACGGTTAACAAATTAATAACTAAAATATCTTCAGTAGGCAGAAGGTTTTTCTTCAACAAAAAAGATGGTAGTGTCGCCTATTTTAAATTGGAAAATAACCGCATCTATTTCGTGGATGATTACACCAAGGAATCCATTTATGCATACGGTCCGAAATATTTCAGAAATGGTTTTTCGCACGGCGGCACAATGCAATCCCTGATCTTGGAATTCAGCGAATTCATCCAGACGGGTAAATGCGTAAACGGGAAAAATGGTTATGGCGGTTTGTGTTGCCCGTACTGGGGATATTTAGCTTCTGAGATGTTTGAAATAAGATCGTTTGCATTCGATATCGGTTATATCAAAGGAGGCAGCTAATGAACAAACGTCAGATAAAAAAGAAAGTCAAACAAGCAAAAATTAATAAAGAACGCGGCCAAATTTTAAGCCTGGAAGAACGGCACTTCATCCGGAACTATGGCAAACGTTATTACACTGAAAAAGAACGGGCCTATGTTCTGATCAACTGGGATGAAATTAAAGCTAATGTTCGAAGGGTTTGCGATGGATTGATGGATGCTTTTGCTGATCTTTTCCAAAGTTTGGCTGATTCGTTCCGAAGAAATGGAGGGGCAGAATGAAAGATGCAATACTAGCCATATTAGCGGCTTTGCTTATTGTGACCAACTTAGAAAATTTGTTTTTGGATCAAGAAATAGAAAAACAGGCCGAACGATATGAAACACGGCTCGAAGTCCAGGAAATGGAATACCGAGATGAACTGATCGAGATCCGGCAGGAATTGAGCGGTAAGCAGTTTGATTATGATATGGCAGTCAATCGCATCGAGCAGCTGAACAAAGAAATCGGAGGTACCGCATATGAAGTTAAATGAGGCCATGCAGTTTATAAACAGCCTTGGTTATAAAATAAAAAAGCCTGAACGGGTAGGTTTCTTCAAAAAAAGCTATTACATCATAGCTGAGCATGGTGGCAAAAAATATAGGTTCATGCTGGACAAAGGGAAGTTGCATAAGGAGATTCCGCTGAAGTCGGGAAACAGCTTTTGGGCAGAGTTGGAGGAAATCGGATGAGTGATACGTTCTTCCAAGAGAAAACACGCGAACAGGTCCTTGAATGGCTCAGAGTTAAGTACGATAAAGGGTTCCGATATGTAGTCCGAGACTGCGTTAATGATACATGGCTTGTTATTTATTCCATGAAGCCAAAAAGATATATGGATGATGGATGCTGGGGATACCGGGAGAGAGATTTCGACAACATCGAATCAATGCCGGCTGAAATTATCCGAAATAGCGATATGCATGAAATCAGTTGGAACAATCGATCTCCAACTGATTTAGAAAAACTATTAAAGATTGGAGTGAAGTGATTTGATCAATAACGTCACCTTGGTAGGCCGTCTTACAAAAGATGTCGATTTACGCTATACATCCACCGGCACGGCAGTAGGAACATTCTCTCTTGCAGTAAACAGACAGTTTACGAACCAGGCAGGAGAAAGAGAAGCCGACTTCATCAGCTGTGTCATTTGGAGGAAATCTGCAGAGAATTTCGCGAATTTCACTCGTAAAGGCTCTTTAGTCGGTATCACCGGCAGGATCCAAACAAGAAATTATGATAATCAACAAGGGCAACGCGTATACGTGACTGAAGTCGTTGCTGATAATTTTAATCTCCTGGAGCCAAAGCAAACAACAGAGCAGCGGCCACGGGAAAACACTTATAAGCAAGATCAGCCAAAAGAATCAAACGGGATGGATGCATCCAGCGATCCAGGATTTAATTACACGAACTTCGACAACTACGAGCCGGGGAATCCATTTTAGGAGGAAGAAGCATGAACAACATAGACTTTAATATCAGCGACCTTGCTGGTGGAGCAGTGCAGGAAAAGATAGACCAGGAAGTCCGGAAGATCGTCGCCAACATCCTGGACGTGAATACGGCATTCAAACCAAGCCGAAAATTGATCATCGACGTTGAGTTTTCTTCCGATTCCACTCGGCAAGTCATCGAGACGAATGTAACGGTCAAGAGCAAGCTTCAGCCATCGGAAAGTGTCTCCGCGCTTATGATGGCCGGTAGGGATGATTCAGGTTACATCCATGCAGCTGAACTTAAATCATCCGCACCTGGGCAGATGTACTTCGATGCAAACGACAGCACGCTGAAGACGGATGTGGGCATCCCTGTAGAAGAAATCGAAGATGGCGGCATTATCGACTTTAACTCAAGAAAAATCAAATAAGGGACAGGTGAAGAAAAATGGAAAACTTAAAAGATGCTTTGGAATATGTGGTTGATTTAAAAGACAACGAAGAAAAGATCGTCAGAAGCTTAGAACAGAACGGAAGAGAATACTACGACGCGAAAGCGCACGACATGCGAGAATTGGAACCGCGTCGCTATCCGGAACCATTGAAACTCTCCTCACTCACAAGCCTGGCAGGATACATCATGCAGCAACTGGATGAAACTGGGACATACAAAAACCTACTCATTCACGTAACAGATCACGATACTGTCGAAGTAAAAACGGAACTGGACGACCAAAGCAAGCGACGGGTATTGGCAGTGGCGAAAGCTCTCACGCCAAAAATAAGATATGAACACTTTATGGATGTGGAATCATTCAATATCATGATGCAATCTAATTTTATTCCGAATGGGGATTCCGAAGTAGTGCTTAATTATGCATCTGCTATCAAGATTGATAAAGGGGCCGAGATAGCCGATAACGGCGTGTCTCAAGTAACGACCATAAAAACAGGTGTTTCTACACTGCAGCTTGCAAAAGCGCCAAACCCTGTAACTCTTAAGCCGTACAGAACGTTCCAAGAAGTCGACCAGCCGGAAAGCAAATTCGTATTCAGGATTAACGACAACCCTGGATGTGCTTTGTTCGAAGCGGATGGCGGCATCTGGAGAGCGGCTGCCAAAATAGCCATAGCTGAGTATCTGCACAATAACCTGATTGTTGAGCAGGGCGATAAAGCTGTCGATAATATTACGATTTTGGCATAAGGCGGTGAACCTATGAGAGAGAGCCGAGAATCCATCATGAAGATTAATATGGAGATCACTGACGACAGCACACAGAGCGCGCTGAGAACGATAAAACGCCGAGTTTACCAGGAAGATAAAGCGGCCTTCAATCGCTTAAAGGTTAAGGATCCGCGCAATCTGAGCATTACAGAAATACAGCTGCTTATGGCAATCGCTCATGAAGGGCTGGAGCTGAGGCAGAGAGTAGACAAAAAGTTCGTTGCGCTCACGTTGGAACTGACGGAATTTGGATCCAAAAAGAGTCCACGCGTTTCATTCGTTAACGGTGGCATGGATGCGTTGAAAGAAGCAAGAGGAGATTATTCAAATTAGATAATAACGGCTATATTTCCATTCTGACGGCTTTTGTCGTTAGGGTGGATTATTAGTCGGAAAAGATATAAAAGTCTAAGACGGAAAAGAAAAGCTGATTCATATCGCTGAATCCGATGCATCACTATGAAAATAATTAAGCAGAGGTGGGATAGTATTTTAAAAAGGATTTATTATTACGTTGATGAAGTTGGAATGGAACACTTTTTCTCTGATCCATTGACAGAACAAGAGTTAATAATTAACGGTTATCACTACACAAGAAACGAAGTTATAGATGAATATCCATGGGAGGAACAAACACATGATCACTGAACTGACGGCAAGAATTGAAGAGTGGGCAAGAGAAAGAGGGCTGGACACAGCGGATCCCGCAAAGCAGATGCTGAAATTAGGCGAAGAATACGGCGAACTCTGCCAGGGATTGGCAAAAGACAAGCCCGATCAGGTGGAGGACAGCATAGGGGACATTTACGTCGTCCTTACGATACTATCTCTGCAGTTGGGATTGGATATCGAAGATTGTGTGCAAAAGGCATACAGCGAAATAAAGGACCGGAAAGGCCGTCTTGTTAACGGCGTATATATCAAAGAAGCTGACTTAATAGACTAAAGAAAAGATGGTGCTGCGGATGGATGAAGTGCTGTATTGGTTCGAAACTTTAAGTGGGAAGCATCCGGCCAAGCCTATTTACTCTATTAACTTCAGGTGGTTCGGGATGGATAGAGATGCAGAGCCGTGGGAAATAGACGCTATGGGCCTTGTGTTCGTTGGTTATATGTCAAGGTCGGAATTCGATAAATGGATTGTAACTGAAGGGGCTAAGAGCAGGTGATTATCATTTATAGTCCGGGCATTTGAAGGGTGGTGGTCGTCATCAGGTATCAATGGTTACAGGAGTATCAAAAGCTCGAAGAAGAAATTGAAATTTTGAAATGGAAAATAAGAAAGTCGGAGGTTGAACTGGAAAGATGGTGCGATCCAAGGGATTTGGGGAAAGTGAAAATAACCCATGAATCTAATGCTTCTCACCTAGAAGAGAATATCAAACGAGACAAAGCGTTTCTCGGCGAAAAAGAATTAGCTATGGAATCCTTGATGATTATGATTGACCGCTTCAAAGGGCTGGACAATCAACTGCTGAGAATGAAATACATCGATGGCATGACTCTGAAAGATATCTCCATTGAATTAAATTATAGCTATTCCTATATCATGACAAGACATTCCATACTCGTTAAGGCAATAAAAATAAATGAAGGGTTGCTATAATTCTATTATCCAATTAAGCAGACCTATAACAATTTATTATTTACTTTTACGTGTATCTTAATAGCATAACAAATCGATGAAAGAGCAGCTGCTGATGTGGTTGCTCTTTTTCTATGCTTGTTGGCCAGTAAAAGAAAGGAGTGGGACATGGTACGGCAAGACAAACAAGGACCCCATCGCGTTGCTTACGAGAAGAATAAGAAGGTGATATTCAAGACTCAGAACGTTTGTGGTATTTGTGGGAAGCAAGTGGACTTCTCTATCAAAGCTCCGGAGCCGCTCAGCCCAGTCGTTGACCACATCATTCCTGTATCTAAAGGTGGGCATCCATCTGCCATGGAGAACCTGCAGCTTGCTCATTGGACGTGCAACAGACAGAAGTCCGACAAAATGTTTTTAACAAAGCAAGAGGCGCCCCAAGTGCTAGGAAATAGAAACCTTCCGCAGAGCACGAATTGGGCCGCTTACAAGGGCTGAGAAACCAAATTCAGGTGATTAAAGGCCTGCAGAAGAGGGGGGGTGGGTCCCTCCCGCCCTCTGCGCTCGCCATTCACGCCGTCACTGTACATATTTTCTCGCGCGAAATCGAAAGGAGGAAAAAAATGAGCGAAAAAGGCATTGATTATTTAAGAAATAAGCTCAATGCACACAAAATACGTGTGGATATGCGCTACAAGCAATATGCGATGCAGCACAACGAGCAAATGGTTGGGATTACAATTCCTCCAGAAATTCGCAAACGCTATCGATCAGTTATAGGGTGGTGCGCAAAGGGTGTTGACAGTTTAGCGGATCGCCTGGTATTTCGGGAATTTGAAAACGATGATTTTCAAGTAAATGATATTTTTAAGGTGAATAATCCGGATGTATTTTTTGATAGCGTTGTATTATCGGCGTTGATTGCATCATGTTCGTTTGTTTACATTTCAAAAGGTGTAGACGACGAACCTCGTTTACAGGTGATCGGTGCAGGTGATGCAACAGGTGTTATTGATCCCATCACAGGACTTTTAACTGAAGGCTATGCAGTGCTCGAGCGGGATGAAAATGGGCATGCCACCCTAGAAGCACATTTTTTGCCCGGCCAAACAAACTATCGCTACAAAGATAAAGAAACCCAAGATCTAGTGGTTCTGCACAACTTTCCGCATCCATTGCTGGTGCCGGTTATCCATCGTCCAGACGAAGCGAGGCCGTTTGGTCGTTCGCGGATTTCAAGGGCAGGAATGTATTTTCAGCGCTATGCTAAACGGACTCTTGAACGAGCGGACATTACAGCGGAATTTTATTCATTCCCCCAAAAATATGTGACAGGGTTAAGCAATGACGCCGAACCGATGGAGAGTTGGAAGGCAACGGTTTCGACGATGCTGCAATTCACAAAAGATGACGACGGAGAGAAACCAACGCTCGGGCAGTTCACAACATCATCAATGTCCCCTTTCACCGAACAGCTACGAACAGCAGCTGCAGGATTCGCCGGCGAAATGGGATTAACATTGGATGATTTAGGGTTTGTCTCAGACAACCCATCAAGCGTGGAGGCGATTAAAGCAAGCCATGAAAATTTGAGACTTGCAGGTAGAAAAGCGCAACGCAGTTTAGGGTCAGGTTTGTTAAATGTTGCATACATCGCAGCTTGTTTGCGAGATGATTTCCCATACGCTCGCAGTCAATTCATCAACACTACCCCAATGTGGGAGCCTCTATTCGAAGCGGATGCTAATACGCTGACCCTCGTCGGTGATGGCGTTATTAAAATAAACCAGGCGATTCCGGGATATATCGACGGGAAAGCTATCAGAAACTTAACCGGATTAAAAGGAGCCGATGCAAATGGATGATATCGTCCCTGGGCTGCTGGGAAAAATCCAATCGCAATTTGACGAGCGGACATACAACAGCGATAAACTGAAAAAAGCGTTAAAGCTTATGAAAGGTAAAAAAGCTACTTATCTCGACGTTAATGATTTTGCTGTTGAGGTTGGCGAAATACTCGCCGATGTTCTCGGATCCAACATAACGGCCGGTGTTTTGCCGGATGGAAATATGTACTTTAACATCGCTGATCGATTATTAAACCCGACTATGCAAAAGAATTTTGAGTTGATCACTGGTTTTGCGGAGGATGTGCAAACGGATCTAAATCGTGCTGCAGGTTTAAATTTAAAGGCTCAAATTCCTGACATTAGTCAAGATCGGATTGATGGAATTGTGAACCGCATATCATCTGAGGTTGATTTCGAAAAAGCGAAGTGGCTATTGGATGAACCGATTGTAAATTTTAGCCAAAGCATTGTAGATGACGCAATTCGCGCGAATGCCACTTTTCACGCAAAGGCGGGACTAAGGCCGAAAATCACGCGCAGAGTTTCTGGGCGTGCCTGTGATTGGTGCCAAAAGCTCGCGGGAACATATGATTATGGGGAGGAGCCGAAAGATGTGTACCGCAGGCACGAACGTTGTCGATGCACAGTTGATTACAAACCAGGAGAAGGAAAACGCCAAAATGTATGGACCAAGGCGTGGGTAGATCCCGAAAAAGACGCAAAGATAAAAGCAAGGATGCAAATCGGAACATGAGGGAGGTGATGGCGTGGATAAAGGACAAACGTTAGTGATTTGGCTACCGAAAGGAGAAACTTTGTATTTTGAGAATGTCGAAAAACTGGAGAATACCGACAGCGAACTCAAATTTGATTATTTCGGATTGAGCACACAAAAAACGCGTTCTGCAATTTTTAATCAAATAAACATTGCTGGATTTGCGCTAGAAAAAAAAGAGAGTTAGTGCATTCAATTCATCTCTTCCCAGCGACAGGGTTATCATGCGATCAAGATTGAGAGGGGATTTATATGACTACTAAAGCAAGACTTGGTAATCAATTTCCTACTCAATCGGTAATTTTGCCATACGAAAAAAGTCTTTATCAAGAAGCGGTAGATTTTTATCACAAAACAAAATGCAAATGTTACGAGTGGCAGTTAAATATGCTGAAGCCAATCATGGCTGTCGAAGACGATGGTTTGTGGGTGCACCAGAAGTTTGGTTATTCGATTCCGCGACGAAACGGGAAAACGGAAGTTGTTTATATTTTGGAGCTTTTTGCGCTCGAGCGCGGATTAAGCACTTTGCACACGGCGCATCGTATCAGCACGTCTCACTCTTCTTTCGAAAAACTGAAAAAATACTTAGAAGAGTCCGGTTATGTGGAAGGTGAAGATTTTAATTCGATCAAAGCTAAAGGACAAGAACGGCTGGAACTTTACAAATCCGGAGGAGTGATTCAATTTCGGACGCGAACATCTAGCGGCGGACTTGGCGAAGGTTTTGATTTTTTAGTGATTGATGAAGCGCAAGAATACACAACCGAACAAGAATCGGCTTTAAAGTATACCGTTACCGATAGCCCGAATCCGATGACGATCATGTGCGGAACTCCTCCAACACCTGTTTCAAGCGGAACCGTCTTTACTGATTACCGGGAAAAAACCTTGTTTGGCCAATCGAAATATGCAGGTTGGGCAGAGTGGTCTGTTGAAGATATGACTAAAATCGACGATGTAGAAGCCTGGTACAATTCCAATCCTTCGATGGGCTACCATTTGAATGAGCGGAAAATCGAGGCAGAACTTGGCGAAGATGAGTTGGATCACAACATTCAGCGTCTTGGGTATTGGCCGAAATATAACCAGAAATCAGCTATCTCAGAAAAAGAGTGGCAAGAACTGAAGGTTAAGGCGCTGCCGATATTGAGGGGTCCGCTTTTTGTTGGTGTCAAATACGGGAATGATGGGGCAAACGTAGCTATGAGCGTTGCTGTTAAGACGCTGTCTGGCAAAATTTTTGTGGAAACGTTGGACTGTCAATCCATCCGAAACGGCAATCAATGGCTCGTTAATTTCTTCAAGGAAGCGGACATTGAAAGTGTCGTAATCGACGGCCAAAGCGGACAGAGCATTTTAACAAACGAAATGAAAGACTTCAGGCTTAAGGCACCTGTATTGCCGACTGTAAAAGAAATCATCAACGCCAACGCTTCTTGGGAACAGGGAATATATCAAAAAAACATTTGTCATGCTGGCCAACCGTCCTTAGAAAAAGTGGTAACTAACTGCGACAAGCGAAACATAGGCACAAGTGGTGGTTTTGGATATAAATCACAATTCGACGATATGGATATTTGTCTAATGGACAGCGCCTTGTTAGCGCATTGGGCTTGCCATAATTCGAAGCCGAAGAAAAAACAACAAATCAGGTATTAAACAACGTACTTTTATGGTCGTTGTTTTTTATACAAAATTACCGATACCGCCGGGTTAAGCGGGAGAAAGGAAGAATAAAATGTCAGAATTTAAATCAATCGAAACACAAGAGGAACTGGACCGAATTATCCAGGATCGTTTAAGCCG
>Ga0194136_1001608_pt1 | contig 11242 bp, 6 predicted proteins | sample TARM_MetaG_T3A_1_FD_134023 | JGI IMG/M metagenome (GOLD analysis project Ga0194136, IMG submission 134023) | Freshwater microbial communities from Pennsylvania, USA, analyzing microbe dynamics in response to fracking - TARM_MetaG_T3A_14 (version 2) | ecosystem: Environmental > Aquatic >...
GAAAGATGAACAGATCGCAGCAGCTCGGAGCTTTCGCCGACGATGTCATCAAAGGTAAAGCGAGTGCCTTTGCGTTTGGCCTTATCAGATACCAGGATTTTTCTATCCATATCAGTTAGCCTTGCAACAGCACCGACAACGGTGCCGTTTTCATGAAGAATCATCTTGCTGTTAACCAGACAGTTTATTTTTTTGCTTTTGGTTATAATATGCTTATCTTTTTCTTCGTAGGTTGGCGGGACATTGCCATGATCATCGAGGATGGTTTCGCCATCCATAATCTCCAGGATGTTTTTTCCGTAGGACTCAAAGGTAGTGGTTTTTAGAATTTTTGCGCCCTGAGAATTAATGCCGATAATTTTTCCCTTCACATCGACAGCAACCACCCCATCGGTCACAGAGTCGATGAGGGTACTCAGATAGTGGTTGGTTAAATCGACCTGGCGATTCGATTCAGCAATACAAAGCTGCCTTGAGATAGCTTTTGTTGTCGCAACAACCATTCCCAGGGTATGGGGATAAGCCATTTCTTTAGGTCCGGCCATGTCCATAATCCCCAGCAGTTGACCGTGGGCATCAAGAATCGGTGCGGCGGAACAGGTTAGCTCATGGTAGCATTCATAGTAGTGCTCGGCTCCGATCACCTGAATCGGTTGGAGCAGATCAATCGCTAAACCGGTCGCATTGGTACCGGCCATCTGTTCATTCCAGATACTACCGCGAACCAGATTTTTAGTGAAGGCTTCCTTCAAAATAGATTGATCACATATCAGTTCCAGGATAACCCCATTGGGATCGGTAAGGGTTGTCGAAAAACCGGATTCGTTGACAAATTCCTGCAGTTCCATCATAAATGGGATACTGACATCCAGGAGGAGCTTATTTTGTTCTAGACGTTTCCTGAAATTAGCTTCACTGACAGTTGGGGTTCGGTTCAAAGCGCGGGGATCCAGCCCAGCTTTTTGACAGCGCAGCCAGGAATCAATAATCGGTTTGCGAATATGATTGCCGATATTTCCCGAAAACACGAAATCGTCCCAGGTTCTTTTTATTTCATCAAAGTCAGCAGACATTTTCAAAGCGTTCACGCTCCGTTTTTTATTTTCAAGCGACATTCCAAGATAACAGTGGTGTCGTTTGTGCATACAAACAGTTTGCCAGGGGAACTAATCCCCTGGCTTGATTTATTAATATGATGCTTTTTACTTAGGACATGGGTAGCTATAGCAGGCAGAAGCCAATTTTTGTAAGTCACCATTCAGTTGTGCAAAGATGTAAACGGGTGCACACCCAGGGTAATAGGTTACTGATCTAGCAATTGCGGCGCCTTCTTTGACCTTATCCACAGAGGGGAAAAGTTCCCAGCAATCACCACAGATAAAGACATCTTTATCGCGACATATTTCAGGTTCGAAATCTGGAACACCACCGGCAATAACAATAACTTCACCATTTTTTTCAAGGAAGGTTTTCATATCAATTCCGCTTAAGGCAAAGGAATCCAGAGCACCACGAACATTGACAAAACAGCCGGGACAGGTTTGTTGCATCATACAGGTTAAGCCAGCATACATTCCGATGGGATCGCCACCAGGTCGTTTAAAGTGTTTCATGACGGATTCAATCGAGTTACCGACAACATCAATTTTATCTAAATCGATTTCGCCCTGGCCTTCGGTTCCGGCACAGCGGATGGCAGGAATTTCCATCGGTTCAAAGCCCATGATCGAACAGGTGACTGAGTCAACAGCAACAGTATCGGTACCAGCGATCATCAAGTTCATTTCAATTGGAGAACCGGCATGAGGCCCTTGTCCTTCCATCCCAATAACGGAGTCAACAATGGTTAAGTCGGCATGACGGATCCTGTACATATCAGCCATTTTCTGACCCAGTTCAATCCGATGAGCCCCCTGCTGTTGATCATTAGGATGACAGTTAGGGATGATCCCATTCCAGTTTTTAAGACCTAAGGTTACCGTTCCGGCTAAATGCACCTTCATTTTGGGAAGGTTGATAACCACATCAGCATCCATAAAAGGTTTGAAAACAGTGGCATGTTTAAATAGTTTTGCCCCTTCAATATCGACGGGAACGACATCATGCTCGTCAAAGTAGATGACTTCATCAGCACCGCCAAGTTTGGCTGCCTCTTCCATTTTTGAATCTTTAAAAGCGGGTTTAGCACGACCAACATGCATTCCCAGGGAGGGGTTATCACCAACGACTACTTTTCCGGCTTTGGAGTTTTTCTTAACATAAGAAACAACGGCTTCAATGGTTCGGGGATCGACAACCGCGTGACTTTCAGGGGGAGCCTGGAAAGCAAGGTTTGGTTTAATTAAAACGGTGTCACCTTCTTTAATGATGGTATCAAGGGAACCAATCGCCAGTTCAACTGCTTCGGCAACAGCGGCTTCAATTTTTCTAACATCCTCTTCAATGCGAATATATTTTCCGCCCATGAATGAGGCATTGCCTTCGGGTTGTGCAACCTTTACAACAGATACTTTTGTTTTACTCATGATAATCTCCTTTTGGTATAGTCACCATTTATTTGTCCGTAGACGGACGTATAATATATACCCGCAATAATCATGCCATAACAAAGAAGTTCTAAAAAAACCAGAAACCGTGATTCGCGATCGTTTATCAGTGTGTCATGTGTCATAATGAGACGCTTCAGTGTCTCATTATAGCACGTGACACACCAATTTAGCCTTAATTAAAACATCTCGGTCAAGCAAGAGTTTGAAAATAGCGGTATTCGAAGCGCATGTTTTTTGTTATAATCATATGAAACGAGGTATTATATAGAAAATAAGAATAAAATAACAATACGAAAGTCAAACGATTAGTTCATCGATACTTTCGTAATTTGAATTTAAAAAAGAAAGTGAGGATAAAATGCGTAAAGTTTTATTATTAAACGGCAGTCATAAAGCAGCTAAGAGTTATACCATGATCATTGCCGAGCAATTTGCATCGGGTCTGTTAGAATTCGACTCGGAGACAGAAATAGAAACTGTGGATTTAATCCGCAAGAATATTAATGCATGTACAGGATGCCATACCTGTTGGACTACTACCCCAGGGGAATGTGTTTTTCAGGATGACATGACGGAACTTTTCCATCAATATGAAGAGGCTGACATTGTCATCTGGGCTAGCCCGCTCTACCATTACGGTATTTCAAGCGCGATGAAAAAATTCATGGAGCGAACCCAACCGGCACTGCTGCCATTTATTGACAATGAAGGCGGCGGAACCTATGGCCATCCTTTCCGGAATCCTGAAAAAATGGAAGCGAAAAAGCACATATTGATCAGCACTTGTGGCTTTCCGTCGACAAAAAATAATTATGAAGGGGTCGAGGAACAGTTTAATAATCTTTTTGGCAAGGAAAAGTGGGAAAAAATAATCTGTGTCGAAGGTGAGCTGCTAGGAATTCAACAGCTGGATAACCTGACTGGTCCTTATCTGGATTTGGTTAAGATCGCCGGCAGGGAATACGGCGAAAATCTGAGCCTTTCCGAAAAAATCAAGGAAGGCCTCTCAAAACCTTTTGTTGAAACACCCACCTATCTCCAGACCACCAACCTGAGTTGGGGGGTCGATGATACCCGGATGAAGGATTCTGACGGCGGGCTGATTGCCTGGCATTATATGAAAGAAGTGCAGACCGCATTTAACCCCAAGGTACGACCAAAAATGAATGCCGTTCTCCAGATTGATTTCACCGATATCAAAGAGCGCTACCAATTTGTCATTAAAGACGAAACCTGTACCCTGCTGCGTAATGATTTTGCCAGAGAAACGACCGCAATCAGTATCAATCTGACTACCCTAGAGCGGATATTAGAAGGAAAAATTGATGCCGCCCAATCATTAATGGAAAAAAAGTATGCGGTTGTAGGCGATATGCGGGTCTTCAACGCATTTTTAGATGGTCTGTTCGGACCGGTTAATCTGAGCGCGGACAAGAAAAAAAGGCTTATCCCGATCAGTTTTAAAAATACGCCCTATTGGTTTTTTCTGGCTATGTGTCCCTGGGTTTTCTGTTTTCTTTTGGCAGATTACAGTCCCTTGATTGGGGTAGTGATTCCATTGATGATCAGTGGTGTATTATGTGGCATCAAGCGGGGCACTGATCTGGTTTATTTTGAACGCGCTACACTTTTGATTTTTTCGCTGATGGGTTTAACGGTGGTGACCTTTGGAGCGGACTATCAGGGAAATACCTTTGCTATTATCGGATACTTTGCCTTGGCGATAATCTGGGCAATCTCGACCCTAAAAACGATTCCGCTAACGGCCGACTATACCCATTACTTCAATGGTCGCAATGCCCTTAAAAATGTTTTGTTTTTAAGAACCAATCGGCTGCTATGTTATATCTGGTCGCTGGTTTTCCTGGCTCAGGCCGGCATTGCTTTATGGCTAAATACAACGGTACTGATTAATTTTGCGGCGATTATTCCGATCTTATTAAGCGTTCCAACCTTTGTGTTTTCACTCTGGTTTCTAAAATGGTATCCCAGCGATACGGCCAAACCGAAATAGGAAGGCAAGAGAATTTTGTCGTAACACCATCGATTTAAGAATAGGAGTTTAAATGCTAACACTGGATAAAATTTACCACGCATCATTTACCTTAAAAAAATATATTCGTCCCACCGATTTGATTCATGCCCCCAAAATATGTCCAGACAGTGATATCTATTTAAAAACCGAAAATTTACAGATTACCGGGTCTTTTAAGGTTCGGGGGGCCTGCTATAAGATCTCGCAACTCAGTGAAGCAGAGAAGGCCAAGGGTGTGATTGCCTGCTCAGCTGGTAATCACGCCCAGGGGGTGGCGATGGCGGCCGCTATTAACCATATCAAAGCCCTGATCTGTCTTCCTGACGGAGCCCCGATCTCCAAGGTTGAAGCAACTAAAGCCTATGGTGCCGAGGTCTGCTTGGTAGAAGGCGGCTATGATGAGGCCTATGCAAAAGCTTTGGCGCTTCAGGCTGAGAAAGGTTATACCTTTATCCATCCCTTCGATGATGAGTTTGTCATCGCTGGCCAGGGTACCATTGGTCTGGAACTGCTAGAAAGTTTGCCAGATCTGGATGCAGTGATTGTTCCGATTGGTGGTGGCGGACTGATTTCTGGTATTGCCTACGTGCTCAAGTCCTTAAAACCTGAGGTGAAAGTTTACGGGGTTCAGGCCTACGGCGCCGCCAGCATGCTCCAGTCGATTAAAAATTGCAAAATCTGCCGACTACCGCAGGTATCAACCATTGCTGACGGGATCGCCGTAAAAGAACCGGGAGAGCTGACCTTCAGTCTGTGTAGTGATTTTGTGGATGAGATAGTTACAGTCACTGAAGACGAAATATCCACCGCCATCCTGACCCTGATCGAACAGCAAAAACTGATTGCCGAAGGAGCAGGGGCAGTAGCGGTGGCCGCTGCCATGTTTGGTAAGTTACCGATTAAAGGAAAAAAGACGGTTTGTATTGTGTCGGGAGGTAATATTGATGTGACAATTTTATCGCGGATTATTAAACGGGGTCTATTAACCTCCGGACGAACCTGTTCTTTTAATATCGAGTTGATTGATAAACCAGGGCAGTTAAAAAAGGTTTCACAGATCATTGCCGATCTCGGAGGAAATGTTATCTCAATTCATCATGAGAGAAGCAATGAAGGATCTGATATCAATGGCTGCTTCTTGCGCATTGAGTTAGAAACAAGAAATTATCAGCATATTGGCGAAATTCGCGAAGGACTGATCCAGGGCGGATTTAAATTACAGAATTAAAATAAAAAACGATGTGCTATTGTTGATTGTTTAAGGGAAAAACGGGTATCATTAAAACGATAAGTGATTAACATCTGTTTGTCGTCGGTGTGCTTTTTTATTCGCGGGAGATCCTTGAAAAAGAGCACACTGAGATGAATGAAGTCGTTACTCACTAATTAGGTTTGTGGCTTAGATTAGCGATTTCCAAACCGAGTACAGAGCATTTTTGCAATATTTATGGAGTTTATAACAGGAGGAGAAAAAATGTTAACCGATTTAAGCGAAGATTTAAAAAAAATATTTCTATTTGGTGTTGGAGCGGTGGCCGTAACCGCTGAGAAATCAAAGGTTCTGATTGATGAACTAGTCGAAAAAGGTGATCTGACTGTCCAGCAGGGGAAAATTCTCAATGAAGAATTAAGACACAATATTAAAGAAACCATTAAAGAGACGGTAACGGTTAATGTTGTCAAGTCAGAAACACCGCCTTCCGCTGACACGGTGGTAGAAGGTCTGGATAAGATGACACCTGAAGAGATAAAGAAAATCAAAGATAAGCTGGAAGCTATAACGGCAGCACAACAGATGGAGAAAGAGATTGTCGAGGTTTCTGATTTGGATGAAAATGTCAATGAAACGGAAATCGATGAACTTAAGTGATACGGGTGGTGTACGAGTTAAAGATTTAAGCAAAAGTCCAATGGAAACAAATGGGAAACGATTAAAAAAAATTGTTTCTATTCTAGTAAAACATGAAATTACCAAAGGGTTGACCCCAGAAAAGCTTCGACTTATCATTGAAGATCTGGGGCCAACCTTTATTAAAATCGGCCAGATTATGTCAATGCGCCGGGATATATTTCCCAGCGACTACTGTTTAGAACTGGAAAAACTGCGGTCTCAGGTAACACCGATGCCCTTTGATGAATTCATCCGAATTATTGAAGAAGAGTATCAGTGTTCGGTGGATGATGTGTTTAGCTGCATTAATCAAGATCCCTTGGGCTCAGCATCGATTGCGCAGGTTCATGCCGCCGATTTGCTCGATGGTGCTAAGGTCGTGATTAAGGTTCAGCGTCCGGGGATCTATAAGGTGATGGCTCAGGACGTGGTGCTATTAAATCGCGCCACCGGGATTCTCAATATCGCCAGCGGCATTGGTGACGTGGTCGATTTTAAAATGATCGTTGATGAAATGTGGAGTACCGCTCAGCAGGAAATGGATTTCCTCTTCGAGGCTAAGAACGCCCAACTGTTTAAGGAGCTCAATACCGAAATCAAATACATTGGCTGTCCTAAAATTTACAATCAGTTTACCACTTCAAAGGTTCTGGTCATGGAAGACATTGTTGGCATCGAAATTGATGAAACCAGAGAATTACAAGATGCTGGCTATGATCTGGAAGAAATTGGTGCCAAGCTGGCTGAAAATTATGTCAAACAGATCATTGATGATGGCTTTTTTCATGCTGATCCCCATCCGGGCAATATTTTTATCAGAAATGGCCAGATTGTTTGGATTGATTTAGGGATGATGGGAAAATTGTCTAAACGGGAGATGGGACTCTTAAGAAGAAGTGTTAAAGCAGTAGCCAGCCGCGATGTCGAAAGCCTGGAAGGGGCGATCCTGTCATTGGGGGTTCACAAAGGCCGGCGAATCAACCATTCGCTTTTATATGAAGCCATCGATCGGATGCTTGATGTTTATGGTACCGAAGAACTTAGTAATATTAATATGGGTCGATTCTTGGAAGAAATCTTGCGGATTGCCGCAGAAAACCATATCGGTATGCCCCGCGGCATTAGTATGCTTAGTCGTGGTATGATTACCATTGAAGGGGTGATTGCGCAAATATCTCCAGAGGCCAATTTTGTTAGAATTATGGCCAACCATATGGCCGGTCAGCAGATCGCAAATTTTGATCTGAATAGTTTTATGGAGACGAACAGACAAAAAATCCTAAGCTCGGGAGAAAAGGCAATTAGCGTACCGGGACAAGTCTCTGATTTTTTTAGTCTAACAAATAAGGGACAGTTGAAAGTGAATCTTGAAATTCTCGGATCAGATGAACCGCTAGCAGAAATTGATCAAATGGTCAACAAGATCGTGATCTGCATCATTCTGGCGGCGCTTTTAATTAGTTCCAGTTTTATTGCAACCACCAACATGACCCCCCAATTTATGGGAATTCCGGCACTAGGAGCATTGGGTTATTTCACAGCTATCATTTTAAGCTTGGCGTTGATGATTTCGATCCACCGAAAAAAGCGAAAACGCTGAGCAACGGCTATTTAAAAATTCGTTTTATGATAAATTAACAGATTCTTAATACAATCTTTCCAAACCGTTAACATAAGCTATGGCAGTGCATGTTAGACTTTAACAGCGACTAAGATAATCGGGAAACCGAGATCTTTAGCGCTGTTATTTTTTAGCTTTAATCGGATAGATTAGTAGCAGATGGGGAGATAAGTTGATGAAGTGGTTTTATAATTTTAAAATAGGAAGCAAGCTGATCTTGGGGTATCTAGTGATCGCCGTCATCGCTGCAGGCATCGGCATAATGGGGCTGGTTGGTATTCAGAAAATCAGTGAGCAGGATGTCTATCTTTACGAAAAAATGGCAAAACCGCTGGGTGAATTAATCTACATTGTCGACGCTTTTCAAGGAATTGTAGGAAATACTCAGGATCTGTTAGGCGCAAGCAGTTCCGCAGAAATTGACACCATCGAGCTTGAAATTTTCAAACGCAATTCGCGTTTTGATGGAAATCTGAAAACTTTTCAGACCAGTTTAAGCTCTCCCGAAGCAATTGAAATTGCAGACGAAACGTATCTGCTTAAAGATGAGTTTGATCGGATCGTAACCGAGGCCATCGATCTGCTCAGGCAAGGAAAGCAGGGAGATGCCTTGGTGCTGATTAACAGCGCTGACTTTGAAGAGATAAAAAGAAAAATAGAAGATAATTATCGAAAAATGATGGATATAAAGCTGGAAGCTGTTAAGGATACCGCCAAAAGTAATGTTATCATCGCCGAAGTAAACACCAGGAATACGATTGCCCTGCTGGTGGCTGGTGTGGTGATTTCCTTATTACTGGGACTATTTATTGCATCGACGATTACCAGACCGATTGCAAAAATCAGCGAAATGATCAAAGAAATGAGCCTCGGACATTTGGGGATGCGGCTAAACATGCAATGTCACGATGAAGTCGGTGTAATGGCTGCAGCGATGGATCATTTTGCTGACGACCTTCAGAATGTGGTTATCAAAACCATCCATCAGATTTCTGATGGCGATTTATCTGCCGAAATAGAGCCCAAGGATGAAGCGGACGAAATCATCCCGGCACTTAAACGGACAATAGAGACGGTGAGAGGTCTGATTGCTGAGTCAACCATGCTGTCTCAGGCAGCGGTTGAGGGAAAACTTCAAATTCGCGGTAACGCTGATGCCTTTAAAGGCGGGTTCCGGGAGATTCTGGTCGGTTTTAACGAGACCATGGATGCCCTGGTAACACCTTTGAACATGGCCGCCAGCTATGTCGAACAAATTGGCAACGGCGTCATTCCCGAGAAAATCAGTGAGAGCTATTATGGCGATTTTGATACCTTTAAAAACAGCATCAATGCCTGTATTGATGGTTTGGCAGCCCTGGAAGAAGGAAACAAAGTGTTGGGATTGATGAACAGCAACGACTTTTCTCAGGCTGTCGAGGGCAATTATCTGGGGATTTATGCAGAAATTGCAGAGTCGATTAATGGCATCCGGCGGCTTCTTTTGACCATTACAAGAATTGCCGGCAATATCAGAGAGGGGAATCTTTCTGATTTACCAAAGCTTAAACAGGAGGGCAAACGCAGCCAGAATGACCGACTGATGCCCACCCTGATAGAAATGATGGAAAATATTTTTATGCTGGTGGAAGAAACCGAAACCATGGCACAAACAGCCGTAGAAGGAAATCTCAGCTTTCGTGGCGATAGCAATAAGTTTTGTGGGGAATATGCCCAAGTTATTGAAGGCTTTAACCAGACCCTGGATGCAGTAATCGAACCAGTTAAAGAAGCATCGGATGTGTTGCGGGAATTAGCACAAGGAAACCTTCATACCATGGTGATGGGAGACTATCAAGGCGATCACGCAAGAATTAAGGACGATCTTAACGAAACGATTATGTCATTGGCAATTTATATTGGTGAAATTACAAGTACCCTAGAAGCAATGGGACGGGGAAATCTTAAACAGGAAATAGCAGCAGAGTTCAGAGGCGATTTTCTAGTAATTAAGAAGGCTCTAAACGCTATTAACAGCGGTCTTAGCACCACCCTTGCTGATATTGATAGTGTTTCGGCGCAGGTTGAAATGGGAGCGATGCAGATATCCGACAGCGGTCAGGCGTTAGCGCAGGGAACGACCGAGCAGGCCAGTTCGATTGAGGTTTTAACGACTTCGATTGAACAAGTCGCAGATGAAACGCGGCACAATGCTATAAGAGCGAATGAAGCCAATGAGCGGGCGATTGCGGTGCGAAAAAATGCAGAGGTCGGCAATCATCAAATGAAAAAAATGGTTGCAGCAATGGATGAAATATATGAGTCGTCCAACAATATTTCTAAAATCATTAAAGTAATTGATGATATTGCTTTTCAAACGAATATTTTGGCACTTAATGCCGCTGTTGAAGCAGCCCGAGCTGGTCAGCACGGCAGAGGATTTGCTGTGGTTGCCCAGGAAGTGAGAAACCTGGCAGTTCGCAGCAGTGATGCTGCTAAAGAGACAACCGGTCTCATAGAAGGTTCGATCGACAAGGTGGAAGTCGGTACTCGGGTAGCAGATGAAACCGCCAGCAGCCTGAAAGAAATTTCCAGGGAAATTGAAAAAGTGACCAGCTTAATTGGAAACATTGCTCAGGCATCCAATGATCAGGCCACAGAAATTGAACAGATTAATCAAGGGGTTGAACAGATATCGATGGTTGTCCAAACTAATTCTGCGACCGCAGAACAAAGCGCGGCAGCCAGTGAAGAACTTTCTGGACAGGCCCAGCTACTGAAACAGATGGTCGGAACCTTTGAAATTAAAGTGATCGGATAAGTAAAAGTTATCGATGCCATATCGATCAATTAAACTAGGTTGTGGCTTGACCTTTGTTATAAAAAAATAATATGAACTAAAAAAATCCGCTTCTAAAGTGGATTTTTTTAAATTATTAAATTAATTTAGATTAGAATGATTAGATCTGGGTAAATACAGTAATAGCTATGAAAAGCTAATTCATGTAAATGAAGAAGGAGAAGAAGAAAATGAAAAGAAAAGTAATTTTAGGAATGATTATCGTTTTGGCAATATTGATTACAGGTTGTACCCAAGCCCCCGCAACCACCGATGATCAGGACACTGGGACAGAAACAAAAACAGAAGAAACAGCAGATGCCGTAAC
>Ga0194136_1001609_pt1 | contig 11239 bp, 8 predicted proteins | sample TARM_MetaG_T3A_1_FD_134023 | JGI IMG/M metagenome (GOLD analysis project Ga0194136, IMG submission 134023) | Freshwater microbial communities from Pennsylvania, USA, analyzing microbe dynamics in response to fracking - TARM_MetaG_T3A_14 (version 2) | ecosystem: Environmental > Aquatic >...
CGGAAGTCATGTCGGATGCGCGCCGACGCGTCGACGTCCCACCACGTGCCCGTTTCCTCCACCAAAAGCAGAGAGGGCGTCCTGCGGAAACGGGCGTCGCCCTCCCCCTGGCGTTTCCAGAAGGGACCGGGTGCGGAAGAAGCGCTTTCAAACGAAAAAGAAATAGTTTTGGGGAAGGAGTCGGGCATTGCCATGGATCACGTCGTGGCGAACGTCCTTCCGCCTACACCTGCCCGTGGTGATCGACGCGGTTGTCGAGCATGTTGAGCGATTCGCCCGGAGGATCGTCGATGACCGTGTTTTCGGCCTGATCCAGCATCTCGGGGTAGTCGAGCGTGAAGTGAAGGCCGCGGCTTTCCTTCCGACGGTGGGCGCAACGGATGACCAGCTCGGCGATGGTGGCCACGTTCCGGAGTTCCAGCACGTCGGTCGTCACCAGGTAGTCGAGATAATACTCCCGGATCTCGTTTCGCAGATTCCGAATGCGGCGGCGGGCGCGCTCCAGGCGTTTGTTGGTGCGCACAATTCCGACATAGTCCCACATACAGGTCCGCACCTCGTTCCAATTGTGCTCCACCACCACCGCCTCGTCGCTGGGCACGGCGTGGTAGGATTCCCAGTCGGGAATGGAGATATCCGGCTCCGGCAACGTGTCCTCTTTCTCCGGCAAACCCTCGGCCAGCAGCCCCGCGCACACCAGGCCCTCCAACAAACTGTTGCTGGCGAGGCGGTTCGCGCCATGCAGCCCCGTGCAGGCGGCCTCGCCGATCACGTGCAGCCCCGGCATCCGGGTCGAGCCGTCCACCTCCGCGTCCACCCCTCCGCAAAAGTAATGCGCGGCGGGCACCACCGGAATCCGCTCCTTCGCCATGTCGATGCCGAGTTCGTAGCACCGTTGATAAATCGTGGGGAACCGGTTCTTTAAAAAGTCGACGGGCTTGTGCGTAATGTCCAGATACACGCAGGGCGCGCCAGTGCGTTTCATCTCGTGGTCGATCGCCCGTGCCACCACGTCGCGCGGCGCCAGCGACCCGCGGGGATCGAATTCCTCCACAAACCGTTCTCCCCGGTGGTTGACCAACACGCCGCCCTCCCCGCGCACCGCCTCGCTGATAAGAAACGACTTGGCCTTGCGGTGGAACAGGCAGGTGGGATGGAACTGCACCATCTCCATGTTTTTCACCGGAAGCCCCGCCCGCCAGGCCATGGCGATGCCGTCCCCCGTCGCCACGTCCGGATTGGAGGTGTACAGGTAGACCTTGCAGGCCCCGCCCGTGGCCAACACCGTGTGCCGCGCCCGCACCGCGAAGACCTCCTCCAGCTTCTCGTCCAGAAAGTAGCAGCCAATGCAGGAGTTCACCCCCGGTCGTTTGAGCCAGCCGGTGGTGACCAGATCAATCGCCATCACGTTTTCCAGCACCGTGATGTTGGGATGCGCCATCGCCGCCCGCACCAGCATGGAGATGATCGCGTGCCCGGTGATGTCCCCGGAATGCAACACCCGTCGGTGGGTGTGCCCCCCTTCGCGTCCGAGGTCGTACCCTTCCTCGCCCCCGCCCCGCCGTTCGAAATGAACGCCGTTGGATTCCAAGAACCGGATCCCGTCGGGGCCGCCTTCGATAATCGCCCGCACCGCGTCCTCGTCACACAATCCCCCGCCCGTGGACAAGGTGTCCTCCACGTGCGATTCAAAACTGTCGGTGGGGTCCATCACGCAGGAGATCCCGCCCTGCGCCCAGTCGCTGCTGGACACGTCCGCGCTGCGTTTGGTGGCCACGATCACCTTCTGCGTTTCGGCCAGCGTGAGGGCGGCCTTCAACCCGGCGATGCCGGAACCGATGACCAGCACCGGGGTGTCAAGTGTTCGCATCATGCCGGGTCGCTCGCCTCCGTTTATTCAAAAATGACGGTTTTATTGCCTGTGACGATGACCCGGTCCTCCAACACGTCGCGCACCGCGCGGGCCAGCACCCGCTTCTCCACGTCCCGGCCGTTCCGCGCCATTTCCCGCGGCCCGTGGTTGTGGTTCACGGGAATCACGTCCTGGGCGATGATCGGCCCCTCGTCGAGATCCTCGCTGGCGAAATGGGCCGTAGCGCCGATGATTTTTACTCCGCGCTCCCAGGCCTGCCGATACGGGTTGGCCCCGACGAAGGCGGGGAGGAAGCTGTGGTGGATGTTCACGATCCGGTTGCGGTATCCGGCGATGAATCCGGGCGTCAACACCCGCATGTACTTGGCCATCACCACCAGGTCGGGTTGCTCGGCGTCGATCACCTCGCGCACCTTCGCCTCGTGCGTCTCCCGGTCCAGCCCCTCGGCCGAAAGATGGTAAAACGGCACCTCGAACGACTCGGTCAGGCTCCGGAGCGTGTCGTGGTTGGCGATCACCCCGCACACCTCCATGGGAAGATCCCGGAACTTGGCGCGAATCAGCAGGTCGCCCAGGCAATGCGGCTCCTTGGTCGCCATCAGCATCACCCGCTTGGTGCCCTCGCCGCTCAGACGGACGCGGGCGTCGTCGGGCAGTTCCGCCTTCAACACCCGCTGCAGCAGATCCTCGTCCCCAATGCCCTCCACCACCGTGCGCATAAAAAACGTGCGGCTCTCGGGATCGACGTACTCCCCGTTCTCCACGATGTTGCCGCCGTGACGGTGCAACACGCCGGTGATCCGGGCGACCAATCCGGATTCGTCCGGACAACTGATGACGAGAATCAGACGGGGCATGATCAGCGATTGATGCGGGCCGATCCCCCGCCGGCCACGTGTTCCAGCTCGGCCGGAGTAATCTGCGAGGTGTCCCCGCGGGTCGTCTGCAGCAGCGCGCCGTGGGCGGTGCCCAGATTGACGGCCTTCTGCGGATCCGCGCCGTTCAGGAAGGCGTAGGCGAATCCGCTGGCGAATCCGTCACCACCGCCCACGCGGTCTTCGATCTCCATGTGGTCGAAATCCGGTCCTTTATAGAAGGTGTCGTCGGCCGCGTTGTACAGAATGGCGGACCAGTTGTTCACACCCGCGCTCACCACCTCGCGCAGCGTGGTGCCGATGATTTTCAGATTGCCGTTGTCGGCGGCCACCTTACGGACCATCGCCTTGTAGGCCTCGATCGGCAGGTCGGACAGATTCGAATCCACGCCTTCGATCTCGTAGCCGAGCACGGACTGGAAATCCTCCTCGTTGCCGATCAGGCAGTCGATGTATTGCACCAGCGGGCGGGTGGTTTCGATCGCCTTCTCACTGCTCCAGAGTTTGGAGCGGAAATTCAGGTCGTAACTCACGATCGTGCCGGTCTCTTTGGCCAGCTTCAGCACCTCCGGAATCACCTTGCGGGTCTCGTCGGACAGGCAGGTGAAAATCCCGCCGGTGTGCAGCCAACGCACGCCCTCGTCCCGAAACACTTTCTCCCAGTCCACGTCCTCCAGCTTCATCTTCGACGTGGCGGTGTGTCCGCGGTCGTACATGCTGATGCTGGCGCGCGGCCCGGCGCCCACCTCGGTGAAATTCAACCCCATACGGGTCGTGCGCCCCACCCCGTCGTAGGAGGACACCGGCGCATGGGAGATGTCCACCCCGCCGCCCCGGGCATGCCGCATCACGATGCGCCCCACCGGATTGTCCACCAGTCCGCCGATCCAGCCGGTGCGCATGCCCAGACGGCTCAGCGCGTAGGCGACGTTGTACTCCCCGCCCCCGACATGCACCTCCAGCGTATCCGCGAATTCCAGGCGACCGTGGCCGGGCGGACTCAGGCGGACCATGCATTCTCCCAGGCTCAGCAGGTCGTAGCGGCATTCATCGGCGGGGCGGATCTTCATCGTCGTCTTTCCTCTGTAAACGGTTCAAAACTCATTAAAACGAATAGGGGGTGTATGACGCGCCAATGCGCGCAGGTCAAACGGAAACCGCGACGGCCGGGCGGCAAAATCCGAGTCGATTCTCATTGCCTCCCACCCCGGAATGCGTACAAATTCCCTATGCCGAACGACGCCCCCATCGACCCCGCCCGCTGGCTCGACGAACACGGGGACATCCTCTACCGCTACGCCCTCGGCCGGCTTCGCGATCCGCAGACGGCGGAGGACCTGGTGCAGGACACCTTTCTGGCGGCGCTCCGGGGCGCGGACTCCTTTTCCGGCCGCTCCAGTGAACGCACCTGGCTTGTCGGCATTCTCAAACACAAAATCATCGACCACTTTCGCAAACACAACCGGATGTTCCTCAGCGAGGACCTGGAAACCCGCGAACTCGACCCCCACGCCTCCCTCGACCGCAAAGGCCATTGGAAAGTGGGGCAATCCGAATGGATCACCCAGCCCGAGAAGGCCTACGAGCGCAAGGAGTTCTGGGACCAGCTCAATCAATGCCTCGATCACTTGAACGAACGGCAGAAGCAGGTGTACGTGTTGCGGGAACTACAGAACCAGGAAGCGGACGACATTTGTGAGGAACTCGACATCAGCTCCTCCAACCTGTGGGTGACCCTCCACCGGGCCCGTCTCCGCCTGCGCGAATGCCTCACCCGCAACTGGACCGGCGCGCCGGGGAAAGACTGATGGCGAACGTGTGGACCGAGGCCGGACGGCTGCATGCGCGGTATTGGGACGACTTGGCCGCGGACTACCAGGCGGAAACCCGCATTTCCACAAGCGACTTCCACTACGGCCCCCTGTTGCCGGGCGACGGCGAACTGGGACTGCTTCCCCGCGATCTTTCCGGACTCCGGTGTCTCGAAGCCGCCTGCGGCGCCGGGCAAAACAGCATCGTGCTGGCCTCCCGCGGAGCCGAGGCCGTGGCCTTCGACATCAGCGCCCGCCAGTTGGAGCGGGGACGGCAACTGGCGGGAGAGAATCGGGTCGAGGTCGATTTCCGCCTCGCCGACATGGATCGCCTCCCCGGGGATCTCGGAACCTTCGACCTCGTCCACTCCGCCTATGGTGTTCCCTTTTCGTCGGATCCCCAGTCGCTTATCCGCCGCCTGGCCGGCATGCTGCGGCCCGGGGGCACCCTCCTCCTCAGCCTCGGCCACCCCGTCTACGCGGGAGAATGGCTGGATCTGGAAGGCGAAGAGGGCGTTTTCCTCCAAAGCTATTTCCACCCCATGCCCGATGTCAGGGAAGGCGACGAGGACGCCGCGGCCCACGCCCGCGCCTACCCAATCTCCGAATCCGTCGGTTGGCTCCGCGACGCCGGGCTGCGCCTGGACCGCCTGCTCGAACCCGCCGCCCTGCCCGTCGACCGGATGTCCACCCGGGAAATCACAAACCGCGTCCCCTATTTCAGCACCGCCTGGGCGGAGCAGGTCGCCGAACTTCGCCGGTTCCCCATCGTATTGATATTATGCGCCAAAAAAGACAATAACCTATAGAAGTAAACTTGATTTGATTTAAATTGCGTTATCATTTAAATACATTGATAATTCATACATGAAGACATGTGAAGACTGAACTCGGAGCCGGCATGAAACGTCCACGCCACCCCCATGATCTCCTCGTCGCGTTGTGTGCGCTGGTCTGTCTCGCGGCCGGCCTCTGGGTCGCCGGGTGCAACAACCAACTCGGACAGGACACCGTCGCGTCCACCTCGCCTCGTCCCTGCCGGATTCTTCTCATGGCCGCGCCTTTTGCCCAGGCCCTCGAACGCATCGAAGCGGAATTGGAGAATACGATCTCCTGTGACTTGGAGTTCGAACTCGCGACCTACGATGAAGTGCGGCGTATTATCCTGCAGAACCGACGGGACCGGGAATCGCACTACGACCTGATCGCCTTCGACAGCCTTTGGCTCGGCGAGTTCATCCAACAAAACATCCTGCGGCCCCTCACCGCCTCCGCCCTGCCTCCGGAACACGCGTTTTTCCCCGGCGCCCTGCGGACATGCATCGTGGACGGATCCCTCTATGGCGCCCCCTTCCAGCCCGCGGCGGAGGTTTTGTGGGTCCGCCGGGACTTCTTGGAGAAGGACCACCTCCCTTTTCCACAGACCCCGGACGACCTCCTGAGACTGGCCAAGCGGTACCACCGTCCCGAGGAGGGGCGATACGGAATCGCCTGGAACGCCCAGCGCGGTGTCCCGTTGGGTCAATCCATGGCCCATTTTTACACGGCCTTCGGAGGATCCATCGTGAACGCCGACGGCCGACCCACCATCGACACGCCCACGGGACATGCCGCCGCCGCGTTCGCCATGGCGTTGCTCGAATACTCCCATCCCGATATCCTCAACATGGCCTGGGACCAACGCATCGGCCGTTTCGCCGGAGGGGAAACGGCCATGGCCTACGGCTGGACCTCGAGGGCCGCCCTGGCGGAAGCCAATCCCGTTTCGCGCGTCGCCGGACTCGTCCGCTATGGCCCCGCGCCGGTCGCGCCCGGCGTCGATCCGGCAATTCCCCTCGACGTCTGGGCTCTGGGGATCCCGGCCAACGCCCGACATCCGGACCGGGCCCTGTCCCTGTTAACCCATCTGTTGAAGACCGATGTCCAAAAAGAATTAACCCTGCGAGGAAACGCCACCCCCGCCCTGCGGGTCTTGCTGGACGACCCCGAGATCCGTACCCGGTTTCCCGCGACCTCCCTCCTCGCCACGCCCGAAATCACCGGCGCGCTCCAACTGGATCTCCCCGGCCCCATGCCGGAATGGAACCAACTGTGTACCCTGCTTGGAAATCGGTTCCACGACATGCTCATGCATCAAACCGAACCGGACGACGCCCTGCGCCTCGCCCAGCGGGACGCGGACGCCCTGTTCCCCCCCGTTTCGCCGCCCTGACCCCTGAACTTCACCCGCGTTTCCTCTTATGGCCTTTCTCTTTCGCCGCCGCCCCCGCGGCTTCACCCATCTCCGATCCAAACTGATTCTTTGCTTTCTCCTGGTCCTGCTGGTTCCCGCCCTCACGCTTCCTCTGCTCAGCCTCACCTATTTGTACCGGGAAAGCCTTCAGGCCCAGGCCCGCCAAAGCGTTTCGAAAGCCTCCCAACACACGAGGTACATTGAGAGCCGCCTCACCGCCTGGGCCGCGGAGACCTTGATGCTTGGTGGTTTCCCGGAAACCCGTCGCCTGATCAACGCCCAAAACGAGGAAGAGCGCCAGGCGGCCATCGAATCTCTGACGTACCGTCTGCAATCGCATTTGGGAACACGAAACGGCTTCCGGGGAGGCGTCCGCTACTTCAACTGTCTCGGTCGGGAACGGCTTCATCTGCGGGTGCCGCGACGTGATTCCGCCCACGCCGTCTCGGACACGAATTTCTCAGACGCGCCGTTTTTCGTCGGCGCCATGCAAACGGCCTCGGTTCGGGGAGATTCCCTCCCGGTGCACATCCATCATGACGGCCCCGGCGCCCCCGTGGTTTTCTCATCCACCGTCCAGGAGGATTCCGGAAAACTGGCCGGTGTCATCGTGCTTGAACTCGATCTGGACGCCCTCCTTCGGGAAATCTCCGAAGAGGCGCCCGGAAAGCTTGGATACCTTCTCACGCACGAGGGCGAACCGCTCATGCCCCTTTCCGGATTCGAAGGCGAAGACCACGGAGGCATCGACATCGATATCCGCACCCACCAGGAGGAACTCCTCAACACGCCCCAGGGGGTGCTGTCCAACCAACCCTTCCACTCCGACCACTTCCACGTTTTCTCCCGTATCCGACCCCGGGGACAAAGCGCAATCCGGTGGACGGCGGTCTATGAAATCCCCCTCCACTCCCTCGGGGTCTCTTTCCGCAACGCCACCTTTATTATCGGCGCGGTCACCCTCATGGCCATCCTGTTCTCGATTCTACTCGCACTTTCCTTCGCCCGCCGTATCACCGGTCCGGTCACGCGTCTGGCGGAGACGGCCGAGAACATTTCCCGGGGACAGTGGGACACCCCCCTGCCCGAATGCGCGTCGCGGGACGAGGTGGGCGCCCTCACCCTCACGTTCGCCAGCATGACCCGCCAATTGCGAAGCGCCCGCGAGGCCCTGTTGCAAAAAGTGGAGGATCTCCGCGGGTCCGAACGCCAACTCATCCGTCAGAAAAAGCGACTGGACGCCACCCTCCAGAGTATCGGCGACGCGGTCATCGCATGCGATCCGGACGGGATGATCCGCTTTGTGAATCCCGCCGCGGCCGACCTGATTGGAGCACCCGCGAACACCCTGGCCGGAAAAACCTTCGCCGGCCTGGTCCAACTGACCGACCCCTCCACCGGCGCGCCTCTTCCCGATCCGGTCGCGGCCGTACGGACCGGCGGGACCCACTCCTCACGGAATAGCGACGCGCGGTTGACCAACCTGACCGGAGACATCCGCACCGTCGAACACCTCTCCACCCACGTCCGAAACGAAAGCGGGGACATCGTGGGCGCGGTCGTGGTGTTGCGCGACGTCAGCCGGATACGGGAACTCGCGCGGGAACGAAACCGCACGGAAAAACTCGAATCCCTTGGGGTCCTGGCCGGAGGCATCGGCCACGATTTCAACAACCTGCTGTCCGTGATCATGGGCGACCTCTCCCTCTTGGAACTCAATCTCGCCGACGATCCCGAAAACGCCCCCCTGGTGAAAAACGCCTCCAGCGCGGTCGATCACGCAAGGGACCTCACGCGGCAATTGCTGACCTTCTCCAAAGGCGGGGCCCCCGTCAAACACACCGCCTCTCTGAAGGAGCTTGTCACCGAAACCCTCAAATTCGCCCTGCACGGCACCTCCAGCACCTGGAACGTTCACGCGCCCGACGACCTCTGGAAGGCGAACATCGATGCGGGCCAGATCCACCAGGTGTTCCACAACCTCATTTTAAACGCCCATCAGGCGATGCCCGAAGGCGGAACGATCACCGTCCACCTGATGAACCGCGCTCTGAAACCGGACAACGCCTCCCATCTCCCGGCGGGACGCTACCTTCAAATCGATCTCTCGGACAAGGGTCCGGGAATCCCACCGACGGAATTGGAAAAAATCTTCGACCCCTATTTCACCACGAAACCCACCGGAACCGGCCTTGGCCTCAGCAGCGTCTACAGCATCGTTCAAGCCCATGGAGGACATGTCACCGCCGCCTCGAACTCCCATGGAACCACCTTCACCCTTCACCTTCCCGCCGCCGATTCCGAAAGCGACGCGGAAGACGAACCCGTGGTCATCCCTCAAACCAATCCTTCCGGGCCGTGCCGGATCCTCCTCCTGGACGACGAGCCCGGCATTCGTCTCACCACCACGCGTCTGCTGGAACACCTCGGCCACGACGTGACGGCGGTGGACACCGGCGAGGAGGCGGTTCAACGCTACCTCGAGGCTTTGGAGTCCGAACAACCCTACGACGTATTGATTTTCGACCTCACCATTCCCGGAGGCTACGGCGGAAAAGAGGCGCTCCGGCGCATTCTGGAAGTCGACCCCACCGCCAACGCGATCGTCAGCAGCGGCTATTCCGAGGAGGGGGTCCTCTCCCACTATCGCGACTTTGGCTTCAAAGCCCGTTTAGAGAAACCCTACAGTTTCGAGGAGTTGAAATCGGTGCTCGCCACCATACTCGACGCCGACTGAGGTTCGCCTCACGTCCGATTTCACCGGAAAATGTCTGGTCCTTTTTCCTGCGCGGAGTAGACGCGGGGACATGAAACGTCTCCGACTTCGGCACGCCGTTCCCCTGCTGCTCCTCCCCCTTGCGTTCCTCCTCCTCGTCGCGGCGATTGACGCGACGGAGTCAACGGAGGCCCCACCCCGCCATACGGTCAAAACCGGGGTGTTTGAACAATGGGTCCCCCTCGCCGGGCGCCTGGAGCCCGCGAACCCCACCAGCTTGCGGGCGGAACTGACCGGACTGTCGAAACTGACATGGATCATCGAAGACGGCACCCCGGTCGAACAAGGCGAACCGGTCGCCCGCTTCGACCCTTCGGAACTGGAAGACCGCAAAATCAACCTCACCCGAGACCTGCGTTTGGCGGAGGCCGAGTTGCGGGCGCTGACCGAGGCCCGGCATCCCATGGAGCTGGCGCGCCTGCGGCAGGAACTGGAAGAGGCCCGCGGGGAGCACGCGCGTGAACACGCGCTGATCGAAGACACGCGGGAACTCCTGAAAGCCGATTTGATCTCCGAGGGGGAAGTGACCCGCCAGAGCGAGCGGGCGGAGCGTTTGAAAGCGAAAACCGACGCCCTGCAACGTTCCCTCGATCTCACACGCACCGTGCTCCATCCCGCCCAGAAGGAAATGGCCACGGCGCGGGTCGCCGCCGCGAAAGAGGAATTGCGCCGGATCGAGGAGCGCTTGGAGCACACCGTGGTCCGGGCCCCCATTTCCGGCATCGCCACCCTGCCCTACGTCCCTCTGGATGGCGAACGCCGACAAGTGAGGATCGGAGACGGGCTCTATCGAAACCAGGTCTTTCTGGAAATGGCGGACCTCACGCGACTGGTGGTGAAAAGCGAAATCGGAGAGAGAGACCTTTCCCGGGTGACGCCGGGCCAGCGGGCCGTGGTCCACCTTCCGGCTTTTCCCGACACGACCTACCGCGCCACGGTCACCGACGTCGCCGCCCGCCCCCGGGGAGAGCGCCGACGCTATCCGGTGGAATTGACGCTCGACACCCCGGCGACCCGGCTCCGGCCCGGCCTTTCGACCGAGATCGAAATCCTTGTCGACCGCCGTGAAAACGCCTTGCTCCTTCCCCGCGGCTGGGTGGACCACACGCCCGGAGGCCCGGAAGCGCGCGTACAAACCCCTGGCGGCGCCTGGGAGCGGCGGTCCCTCCGCCTCGGTCCCGGAAACGCCGCCATGTATGTGGTGGACGCGGGCCTGAAGGAGGGCGAGGTTGTGCGGAAGCCATGACGCCCTTTGCAATGGAACTGGCCGGCGTGACCCGGACCTTTCCCTCCGTCGGCGGAGACATCCGGGTCCTGGAAGGCGTCGACCTTTGCGTCGAAACCGGAGACCGGATTGTACTGTTCGGCCCCTCGGGCTGCGGGAAAACCACCTTGCTGCACGTGATGGCCCTGCTGGACCGGCCCAGTTCCGGCAATGTCCTCCTGCGTGGCGAAAACTCCATCCCCTGGACCGAGGCCCGACGCGCCGAGCACCGCGCCCGCCACATCGGACTCGTGTTTCAGCAATTCCATCTACTGCCCTGGCATTCCGTGCGGGACAACCTCCGGCTCCGCCTTCGCTACCTTCCCGCAGGCACGGTTCCTCGAACAAATGAAGACGATCTTATCCCACGGCTGGGCGTCGCCCACCCCGCCGCACACCCCCCCAGC
>Ga0194136_1001611_pt1 | contig 11234 bp, 12 predicted proteins | sample TARM_MetaG_T3A_1_FD_134023 | JGI IMG/M metagenome (GOLD analysis project Ga0194136, IMG submission 134023) | Freshwater microbial communities from Pennsylvania, USA, analyzing microbe dynamics in response to fracking - TARM_MetaG_T3A_14 (version 2) | ecosystem: Environmental > Aquatic >...
GTCTCATCGATGCCAAAGCTCCCTGCTCTAGTATAGCTTCTATTAAGGAAGTCAGTATCTTCAGAAACTATAAAGAATCCATCACCATTGATCATGGCATCCGTATTGTAACCTGTAGACTCAACAGATCCTCTAACATGAAATGTATCCATAGATGCGATACTAATACCTAATCCTACTTGTTGTGGGTTAGTACCCCCTTTTCCACCCTGAGGAGAACCTGCACCCCTTAAGGTTTGATTGAAAACCTCTTGAAATGTTACTCTACCTCCTTTAAAACCTGCAGTATTAACATTTGCTATATTATTACCAATAACATCCATACGAGTTTGGTGAGCTCTTAGTCCCGACACAGCTGAAAACATTGAACGCATCATAATAAATGACCCCCTATAATTTTTTTATTTTTTCACTTCGTCTGTCATTCGGAAGTGGTAAGCCTCCATAGTTGGTCCGGCTTATATAATAATTGCACCATCAATATTAGTAAATGCATTATCCCTTAACTGATCTTCAATAGCGGCTGTTATAATAATCTTATTCTTTACATTTGCAATAAAAGCCTTATTATCCATCAGAATAAGAGTCTCTTTAATGCCTTTCTTAGAAGCTGTTTCAATGGCATTATTAATCTTATTCAATTCATCTGTAGATAGCTTTATATTCCGCTGTTCTAATCTTTCAGATGCATGTTTAGAAAATTTAAGTTCAATATTTTTATTTACGGATTTTTGTAGTATTTCATTGAAGTTTAAATTTCTATTTATTGCAGTATTAACTTTATTTATCTTTGGCCCTTTTATGGTGTCTTGATTTATAGCAGTACTGTTTATTTTGTTATATGTAATCATTTTTTCACCACCCTATAACGGTTAATCGTTATTAACTGGATCTGTATCTTCAGTATTTGTGCCCAGGTTTTTGATTGATTTATTTATCTCATCTAGTGTGCTCAATATTGAAGATTGGCTTTTAATAAAGTTGTTGTTCATATGAGATAAATGATCTAGAAGTGTCTCCTGAGAAGACTTAACTGTTTCATTTAAATTTTGCATCTGCTCTAATGAAGTAAATTGCGCCATCTGGGAAATAAACTCCCTATCTTCCATTGGCTTTAACGGATCTTGATTTTTTAGCTGTGTTACTAAAAGCTTTAGAAACGCATCTTTATTTAAATTGTTGTCGAATTTTTGATCCTTATTTACATTTGAGTAGTCCCTGTATCTAGTTGAATCATTTATTCCTAATGTCATTTGTGTACCCCCTTATCCTTTCATATCAAAACTGTTATCATCCAAATATGGGTTAGTAGAAATATTTAATATTGAGTCATCAATTAAAGTTTGTATTTCACCAGCTTGATTTCCAGAAGACTTTTTTGATTTTATAGTTTGTTGCAATGCTTGCTTATGTCTATTTGTATCTGAATCCTGTCCTACAAAAACCTCTATGTTGGAAATTGAAAGCCCCTTCTCTGATAAGGAGTCCCTTAACTGATTAAGGTTTGATTCAATCACTTCTTTAACCTGTAAACTTTCTGCCATAATCTTCGCAGTAACAACATTGTCTAGACTCGTAATTTTCAGTGACAATTTACCAAGATTTTCAGGCATAAGCTGTATCTTAATTTCATTAGCTCCGTTTACACTTACCTTAGTTATTTGGCTAGAGATTTGTGTCATAATATTATCAGCACTTACCTTAGCCGGTAGTCCATTAGTACTCACCTTAGATAACAATTCATCCCTTATGGTTCTGTTCATAGTAACAGACATATCCTTTGGATCATTATTATCTAAAAACTTTGCGTTATCTAACTCACTAACTTTCTGTTCCTGGCTATTAAAACCCTTACCAATAGTTTTCTTGGCTACATCCACATCCTTAGCCTCTGCATGTAAACTATCAGATGTATCATGGTTGTTAGAGGTTTTAGAAGGCTCTTCTTCCACAATGATCGATTCAACTACCTTTTTAACATCGGTTTCTATTTTGTTACTATCCTGTTTTATTTCCATTTTAAAATCTTCAATAAAACTATTTAGTTTTTCTGATATAAGTGATTTTTGGTCTTTGCTTAAGTTTTCTTTATTAGCATTTACTAATAAATTACTTAGTTCACTTGATAGTGCTGCAGTCTCTTGCTTAAATTGTTCACTTAAATCAAGTGATTGTACTTCCTCAAGTACAACATTGATTTTTTTAACCACATTTTCAATTTCCTCTTTAGGAGCATTCATTAATAAGTTGATTAGATCTAATAGCATTTTCTCAATTTCTTCAACTTCGACTTCAGTCAGTGTTTCATCAGCACATTCATCTACTTTTACTTTTTCATTAATTTGTTGCACCTCTGAATCTAGCTTAGAATCTAGCTTAGCTTCAGACTCCGTTGTTTTTGACTCATTCGCTTGCTCAGTTTCAACTTCATCCTTAACTACATTACTATTTTTTTCTTGAGCTGAGGTATTTGTTGAGCTTTTAATGTTATTTTTCTTCGATTGACTGCTATATTCAGTACTATTCATCCTTTTATCAAATTTTGAGTTCCTATGTTTTGCGTTCTCAAATTTGTTATCGAGTACGTTCTGAAAACTATTACTCTCTTTTTTAAATGTATTATTTACAGAATTACCTTTTATTCCATTGTTTTTAAAGTTAATAGCAATTGCTTGACTTAACACATTCACATTTTTCACCTCCTCTCATAAATTAATATAATTATTTACTCAACTAGACTACTTGATAACTCAGTTGCTGTTTTAGTATCTAGTTGTTCCATTATTTCTTTAACTACATTAGGCTTAAATTGCTTTAGTACGTCTATAATAAGCTGTTTTTGAGTAAATATAATCCGCTCATCATCTACTATATCCTGTCTAACTACAACCTCATTGCTTGTACTCATTTGCTCAACAATCCTTGCTAGTTCCGGCCTAGCCATCCTTTGATATACACCAGCTAATTCCGCCACCTTGGTGTTATAGTCCTTTATCGTTTGTACTGATTTTGCTAATCCTACAGGCCTATTTTCATCTAAATCATATAATTCTTCAAAGCTTTTTATATTGTTATATAAGTCAAATATAAATTCCTGATCAGAAACTTTGGCTAAAACTTCTCCTGCCTTCTTATATGAAATATTGCTATAAATAACCGCCAACTCATCGACTTTAAATTTGTCAACACTTCCAATTTCTGTTATTAATTCCTCGGCGTCCTTTTCTTCATAGATCATAGCAAGTCTTACTAATTCATTTTTCCGGTATTCATTTTCATTAATCTGTTTATCAATCTCATTTCGCACATCGGATGCCATTAAATATCTGATCTTATCGGACACTCCCGAATCCATACTTGACAATATCTTAACGCTATTTTCTCTAGGTAACAACTCAAACACTTTAGCTAAGTCATTTGCGTTAACTTCATTGTTTGCATAGGAGTTTTGAATTGCCTCCACAGCTATTTTCGTATCTAAAGTCAAATAATGCTTAGCTAACTCATTAAATTTTTCATTAGTATCTAAATCAATCTGTTCTGCAAGTCTATATAAGAGATCACCCTTAACTTCTTTCTTCCTTAACTCATCCTTAACCTTAGTCATTTTTTTAGGGTTAAGTTTATTTAATTGAACTAGCAAATCATTATACAGTTTTATGTCTTCACTCTTCACTAACGATAATTTATCAACTATTCTATCTTCTTCTAGGGTTGCGTAATGTTTAGCAATAAGAATTTTTAATTCCTCTTTTTCATCCCTAGTTGGTTGATTTTCAAAGTATCCACCAATGTTACCTGGTAATAAGCTTAAAAAATTATTGGCAGAGTATTTAAAGCTCTCATTTGTCATATACAAAATAGCTGCTGTAACTATCGGTAACATAAAAAATGCAATTATTATTACTATGAACCGTTTAGAAGATCCACTTTTTTTAGATTCTTGAAGGCTTTGTGCCATTGTACCCTCCTATTTCCTACTGCTTTTATATGATACAAAATGATCTATTAGCATTTCTTCATTTTTAGCTACTTTATAGTTAAAATGAGATAAATCATTTTCTTTAACTTTTTCAAGTATTTTTGTTTCCTTCTTTGCGTTAATTAGTGCAACCTTACATTGTTCAACCTCAGTTTCATGACCATTTATGATATTGTTTTGTTTACGTATGCTTTTATCTACAAGTTGTAAATTGTTTGATGTATTTCTATATTCTCTGACAGTTGTTATGGCGTTTTGTGACTTCATATTGAAGTTTTCAATCATTTCTTTCCTTTTAGTCTGTAGTGAAGATAAATGAGTCTTCTCAGTCTCTAACTTCCTAACTGCTATACCGAAATCATGCCTTTTGCTCTCCTCAACCTTGTCCCTTAAGTTAAGAATACTTTGAAAACGAAATACAAACCCCTTTGACATAAGCATCACTTCCTTAACTCAATATTTTTTTCATTAGTTCAACTGATTCTGCAAAACTAGTTTTGTCATGAGTACTTTGTTGTAGAAAGTTATTCACTCTTTCAATATTTGAAATAGCATAATCTATCTTTTTATTAGATCCCTTAGAATATGCTCCTATATTAATCAGATCCTCAGCTTCTCCATATATTGAAATAACTTCCTTGATTGTATTCGCAATTTGAGAATGTTCCTGCGGTACAATATTTGCCATTACCCTACTTATACTTGATAATACGTCTATGGCTGGGTAGTGATTACGATTGGCCATCTTTCTTGACAAAACAATATGCCCATCCAATATCCCCCTAACTGCATCCGCAATAGGTTCGTTCATATCGTCCCCATCAACTAAAACCGTATATAACCCTGTAATTGCTCCTTTTTCCGCTGTCCCAGAACGTTCTAAGAGTTTTGGTAATATAGCAAATACAGATGGAGTATATCCCTTTGTTACAGGCGGCTCACCTATGGCCAGTCCCACTTCCCTTTGTGCCATTGAGAATCTGGTCACTGAATCCATTAGTAACATTACGTTTTTACCTTGGTCACGGAAATATTCAGCAATAGATGTTGCTAAAAGTGCACCCTTCATTCTTATTAGAGGTGGTTGATCAGAGGTTGCGACAATCACGACAGACTTCCTTAAACCTTCTTCCTTAAGGTCGTTATCTATAAACTCCTTAACCTCTCTTCCCCTCTCCCCAATCAGGGCAATGACATTTACTTCCGCATTTGTATTTCTAGCAATCATACCTAGTAACGTACTCTTACCGACCCCACTACCTGCAAATATTCCAATTCTTTGTCCATTACCACAGGTTAGCATTCCATCTATCGCTCTAACTCCTAGAGATAGAGGCTCTGAAATCTTTGCTCTTACTAGTGGATTTGGGGGCTTGCCCATAACCGGATAAGTAGTAGCTTCCTGGATTTGGCCTAATCCATCCAGTGGATTGCCTAGCCCATCCAATACTCTTCCAAGTAATTCGGACCCTACTTTAACTTGTAAAGAACTACCCGTTGCTTCAACTTTACTACCAGGTCCAATGCCCTCCATTTCACCTAATGGCATCAGCAAAACTCTTTTTTCCTTAAAACCTACAACCTCTGCTAGTATCGGTTCATCTTCTTTCAACGGAAAAATCTTACATACTTCCCCTACCTTAACCGCCGGACCTTTAGATTCAATGGTCAAACCAATTACTTGGGATACACTTCCGGTATATTTCACTAAATTTAAGGAGTTTAGTGACCTAGAGTATTTTTCTATTGAAATACTGTGCATGTTATCACTCACTTCCTAATAACTCATAAAAGGCCTTTTGAATCTGATTGATTTGCGTTTCTATACTTGCATCAATTTTACCTGACACAGTTTCAATAATTACACCACCAGATTTCAAAGACATATCGCATTTGACCTCTATACCATCAATTCCTTCTGTCATCATATAAATTTGATTTATAGATGAGTGAACAGTTTCATAATCCTCTTCACTAACCCTTATTATCAGACTTTCAGTAAACGTACATTTGTCAATTGCTATCCTAATAAGATTTAAAATTAGTTCATTATTTTCCGACATTTCATGCTTAAGTACTTTTTTTATACTATCAATAATCAGGTAGACTATATCCTTTTCAAGTTGTAAACCTACCTCTCTCTTATAACTATAGACATCCTGCTTTAATTGCTTTACTTCATCAATCAAAGCAGTATAAGTTTGTAATCCATCATTTCTTCCTATCTCAAAACCTTCGGCATAACCATCCTCTTTAGCCTTTTCTAATATCCCTTTGCTACTTTCATATGCCTCAGCTAAAATTAGATTTGCTTCTTCCCTTGCCTGTTCAATGAGTCTCTCGCATTCCTGCTCAGCCTCACTAATTCTACTTTGAATTTCAAATTGTTCATCTATATCTGCTCCATAGGTAGTCATAGCCTCATTTTCCTCATCTATTATATGAGGGGTAACTTGTTGGATAAATTCAATTGACTTTTTCTGGCCGAGGGTAACATTTGCCGATTTATATACCTTACGCAATTATTTCATCTCCTCCACCACGGGCAATAATAATCTCTCCTGCTTCTTCAAGTTTTCTAATAACATTAACAATTTTTTGTTGTGCCTCTTCAACATCTCTTAATCTAACAGGGCCCATAAATTCCATATCTTCTTTAATCATTTCACCCATACGTTTAGACATATTAGCGTAAATTACACTTGCAACCTCTTCTGTAGCACCTTTTAATGCTATCGTTAATTCGTTATTATCAATTTCCTTAATAAACCTTTGAATTGATGTGCTATCCAAGTTAATAATATCTTCAAATATAAACATTCTCTTACGTATTTCTTCAGCAAGTTCTGCATCTTGTATTTCTAAAGTATCCATAATATTTTTCTCTGTACCTCTATCCACCGCATTAAGAATATCCACAATAGATTGAATACCACCAGCACTTGTGTAATCCTGGCTTACTAAAGATGATAGTTTTCTCTCTAGTACCGATTCAACTTCCTTAATTATTTCAGGGGAAGTTCTATCCATAGTTGCAATCCTTTTTGCTACTTCCGACTGCTTAGTTTGAGGTAGCGAAGATAAAATTTGTGCAGATTGACTGTTCGGTAAATATGCTAATATAAGTGCGATTGTTTGAGGATGCTCATTTTGTATAAAGTTTAATAGCTGACTTGGATCAGCCTTTCTAGCAAAATCAAAGGGTTTAACCTGTAAAGAAGCCGTAAGTTTATTGATAATCTCTAAGGCCTTTTGTGACCCTAGGGCTTTTTCTAATACGTCCTTAGCGTAATTTATACCTCCCTCAGAAATATACTCTTGAGCAACACATATTTCGTAGAACTCTTCTAGTATCCTCTCTTTTTCATCAGGAGCTACCTTTCTCATATTTGCAATCTCTAAGGTTAGTTCTTCTATTTCATCGTCATTTAAGTGCTTAAATATTTGTGCAGAATATTCTGGACCTAAGCTAATTAAAAGTATAGCTGCTTTTTCACGTCCAGTCATAGCTCCTTTTTTATTCATATAAACACACCTCTAATCTTCACTAAGCCAATTTTTCAATAGTTGAGCCACAGCATCAGGATTTTTATTTACTAATCTTTCAACTTGTTGTTTTACCTGGGATCCAGATAACTCAAAATCTATGTCCTCAAATCCTTGTGTTGGTACTGGTTCTTCATAAATAGGTTCTTCAGCATCTTTCTTTTTCTTAGAAATAGTTTTATAGCCCACATATGCCATGCCTAGAATAAAGAATGCCAATAATGGAATGCTCCATAGCGGAATACTAGACTTGGTATTTGATGCATCATCCCCTATTGAATCCCACTGGTTTTGCGCATCTTCGTTAAATTCCATAGCTGCAACTTGAACAACTCTTGTATCTAATCCAGCTGCAGTAGAGATCATATTAGTTAGTTCTTTTTTCTCCTCGTCACTTAGACTACCATCAGGTAACTTGCTTGTATTAACAAATACCGCTACGGTTATATCTTGAATTTGACCTTGAGCTTTAACAACTTTTCTATGAACTTCATTGATCTCATAGTTAATAGTTTTACTAGCTTCTGTATAATTAGAGGTGTTTGTATCTAGCTCTGCGTACTGAGCAGGATCTCCTGTATTTGCGTCTGTTCCTGGTATCCCCTCTAAAGCGCCTTCCCGAGCAATTGAATCTAGAGTCTGCATACTTCTTACGATACCCTCCGTCTCACCTTCTATTGGTGGCGAAAACTCACGAACCTCCGTTACCTCGCTGTCAAAATCTAATTTTACATTTGCCATAACCGCAACATTTCCATGCCCATATACTGTTGCTAAAAAGTCAGTAATACTTTTCTCTAAATCATTCTTAACTACTTGCTGTAATGATAATTGCTCATTAGCATTTGTAAACTCGCCACCTGAGCTCTTTTGATTTAATATACGGCCATCGGTTCCATGTACTGTTACGTTTTCTGGTAACAAACCTGGTACTGCGTTTCCTATTATACTTACAATACCTTCAACACTTTGATTATCTAAATTATTTCTGCCAAGGTCTAGGTAAACTGATGCTTTAGCAATATCCATATCATTCGATAAAACAAAACCGCTTCTCTCAGGTATAGTAAGGTTCACAACAGCCTTCTCTATTCCTGGTATTTGCTCTATAGTCATCCTTAGATAATTTTGTTTACGTATTCTAGAGTCCCTGGAACGATCTTCACTTGTTTGCATAAAAGAACTACCTACAAACAAATCTTCGGATATACTATCACTAGGAATCCCTTGGGTAGCAAGTACAACTTGTGATTTTTCTAAATCTTTTCGCATTACTTTAACAATACTGCTAGTTTCTAATTTTGCTGATATACTGTTGCTTTCTAGTATTTCCATTACTTCTCCAGCCTCTTTTGGGCTTAGATTATTATGTAATATAACATATTGTGGTCTAGTAAAAAATAAAATAAGTGCGGTTAATGATATTAATATAAAAAGAGTTGATAAAATTATTTTAATCTTTTGCTTTTTATCTAAACTCTGAAAATATTCATTAAGTTGATTCCTTATTTGGTCTAGCGACTCGGGCATTTATCCACCTCTTTTCACATTATAACTGTTATGTTTTTCTATATCTGCATCCTCATAATTTCTCTATAGGCTTCCAATACTTTGTTTCTTACTTCTATTAAATATCGCATAGAGATTTCTGATTTTTGAGTTGCAACCATAACTTCATGGATGTTATCAATTTGCCCAGCAGCCATCTTTATTGATGACTCATCAGCTTCAATTTCAAGCATATTTACATGATTAATTGCATTAACTAAAGTTTTCGAAAACGACTGTTCTTGTCCTTCGTCAACTTTCTTTAATAGACCTGATTCTTTTGTACTTATATTTCCAATTGGATTAATATTATTTATCATTTATACACTACCTTCCAATCTCTAAGGCTTTCATAGCCATGCTCTTAGTTGAGTTCATCGCGGTTACATTTGCTTCATATGCTCTAGTAGCTGTAATCATATTAGTCATTTCTGTAACAATATCAACATTAGGCATTAGCACGTATCCCTCTTCATTTGCGTCCGGATGCCCAGGATCAAAAACCTTCTTTAAAGGTGAATCGTCTTCTTTTATTCCGTTAACCTCTACACCCTTAAGTTTAGAATTTCTCTTGGTTGCATCATTTAAAAACTTAGAAAAAGATGTGTTTTTATTGCTCGTAGCAAAACTAACTACTTGCCGTTTGTACGGCCCCCCATTAGCGGTTCTCGTAGTATTTGCATTAGCAATATTTTTAGAAATTACGTCCATTCTAAGTCTTTCTGCACTTAGACCAGTGGCACTGATGTTAATTGAATTAAAAATACTCATTTACTACCTCTTCCCTTCAGTAATAACTAATTTAGTTCTGTTAACCTTGTTATTTAATTGAGTCGATAACGTCCTATAGTATATATCGTTTTTGGCCATTTCAGCCATCTCTACATCAATATCAACATTATTACTATCTCTTCTCGTACTGAAATCCTTTATCGTTTTTACTTTATAATTTAAGTTCTCAATATTATTAGTTCCTATTGGTATATGTCTATCGTTCGTATGTGCACCTTTTAGGCTTGTTCCCTTTATGTAACTATTTAGCATTTCTTCAAATTTAACTTCCATTCTTTTAAAGTTAGGTGTGTTAACATTAGCTATATTATTAGAAATGACCTCATTACGTTTCCATGAAGCATTTAATCCCTTAGTCATTATATCAACATCTCTAAACATACTGTTTATCATTATCTCCCCTCCTAGTTATCATGAATTACTTAACCATTTATTAAAAAATTATATCCTTAAAAACTTCGACATTTTTTGAGTATATCCTTCAAATTATGTATACTTTTTTTAAAAGTTAAGCAATCTCTTTTTAATTTCGACACACTAACAGAATTTCCTCTTATTCCCACCAACATTCTTGCGATTAGGACTTATGCACTACTGTTGCTATGCTTATTAATAGATACTATATGCTTAAATTCTAGCATTTCTTTAGTGGCGAGCTATCACTCTATTATATTTTGAAACGACATATAATGTCAATAAATGTTCTAAATTGTAATATATATTATTCAAAAAAGATGAAAATCCTATATTTTGATTCTAACTCTAGCAATAACAAATAACTACGACCTTTTTTTCCCATAAAAAAAGACAATTTTCTACAACTCATTATGAAAAATGAGCGCAAAAATTGTCCTCTTTAATATGGAGTATATATTTATCTTTTCAGTTTTCTTAGTTCATCCAGTAAATACTTATTCAGTATTCTAATATGAGTACCTTTCATCCCTAAGGACCTAGACTCAATTACTCCAGCACTCTCAAATTTTCTAAGGGCATTTACAATTACCGACCTAGTAATTCCTACTCTATCAGCAATCTTACTAGCAACTAACAATCCTTCTTCACCCTCAAGTTCGTTGAATATATGCTCTACAGCTTCTAATTCTGAGTAGGATAAAGTTCCTATAGCCATTTGTACTACAGCCTTTTTTCTAGCTTCTTCTTCTATTTCTTCCGTCTGAGCTCTCAATATTTCAAGTCCTACTACCGTAGCGCTATACTCAGCCATAACTAAATCTTCATCTACGAATTCACTCTCATGTCTAGCCAAAACCAGAGTTCCTAATCGTTTTGCACTTCCATATATAGGCACTATAATAACTAATTTATTATAGATCTGTACATCATAACTAAATATTATCAATAA
>Ga0194136_1001614_pt1 | contig 11226 bp, 6 predicted proteins | sample TARM_MetaG_T3A_1_FD_134023 | JGI IMG/M metagenome (GOLD analysis project Ga0194136, IMG submission 134023) | Freshwater microbial communities from Pennsylvania, USA, analyzing microbe dynamics in response to fracking - TARM_MetaG_T3A_14 (version 2) | ecosystem: Environmental > Aquatic >...
ATTACCGACTAAGCTGGTAACCTTTTCAATTTCAAGTGATATTTCTTTGAGGCTATCAGCGGTTTGATCAGCAATTTTTGTGCCCACGCCAACCTTCTCAATCGAGCCTTCAATCAGGCCGGTGGTTTCCTTTGCCGCTTCGGCACTACGGGCTGCCAGGGTTCGCACTTCTTCGGCGACGACCGCAAAACCCTTGCCATGCTGGCCGGCTCGGGCGGCTTCCACCGCAGCATTAAGAGCCAGAATATTGGTCTGGAAGGCGATATCATCGATCACCTTAATAATTTTGGAAATGTTTTTAGATGATTCGTCAATATCGCCCATGGCGACAATCATTTTTTTCATTTGGCCATTGCCAACTTCAGCATTTTTGCGGACACGCACCGCCAGCTCATTGGCATCATTGGCACGACTGGCATTCTGTTTGGTTTCACCGGCCACTTCTTCAATCGAGGCCGTCAGTTCCTGGATCGAGCTGGCCTGCTCAGTGGTTCCCTGAGCCAATGCCTGACCGCTATCGGAAATCTGGCGAGCCCCAATTTCCACCTGAGCGGCGGCTACATCGATCTCCGACATGGTTGCGCTCAAACTTGAACTGATCCCATTGAGGGCTTCTTTAATGGCCAGGAAGTCGCCAGTATAGATGGAGGTGATTTCCTGATCCAGGTTTCCGACGCTCATTGCTTCGAGGGTAGTGCTGATTTCGCCAACATAGCGCTTCAAATTGGCAATGGTCTGGTTCATGTCTTTTTTGATGATCGCGTGATCACCCTGATAGTCTCCGTCCATTGCAACATTCAGGTTGCCGGCGGACAATTCTTTAAGGGTTGCTGACGCTTCCTCGATCGGCCGAATCACCGCTTCCAAAGTCTGGTTAAAGCCTTCAATCACCTTGGCGTACTCACCAGAAAACTTATCTGGATCGCCTCTGAAACTGAGATCACCGGCCACCGCTGTTTGCGCCATCATCTGCGTCTCTGCAACCAGGGTCATGATATTTTCCATCATCCCAATCAGACTGGGTACCAGGGTATCCTTTTCGCTGCGCTTGCCAACGGCTTTCAAATCATCTAAATCACTGAGTTCACCCGCTTCAATATGGTTGGCGATGTTGACGATTCGTAGCAACTGGCTGTGGACTGAATTAATTGCTTCAGCTATTTCCCCATAGATACCGAGATATTGATTTGTGATGTTCTGGCTCAAGTCATTCTTACTCATCAAGGCAAGGATCCGATTGCCTTCTTCTAGCGCTCCCAGACCATCAATACAGGCATTGACACTTTGCTTCAGCTGATCAAAATCACCGGCATAGGTGCTAGTAATTTTTTCTGGAATCTCGCCTTGTCCAATCTTATCGAGGTATTCGGCGGCCATATGAAGCGGTCTCACGACAGCGTCTAAAGTGGCATTGACACCTTCGACCACCTCTTTGAAACCGCCTTCAAAGGCTTGGGCATTTCCCCTTGTTTGCAATTTTCCCGCTACTGCGGCCTGGGATAAGCGGGACGCTTCCTGGATCAGATTACGAATCGTTTCAATCGTGCGTTTCAGGGCCGGGCTGATTTCATCTTGGTCATCGGTAATATCAATATTTGCCGATACATCCCCTGCTGAAATCTGGTTCATGGTAGCGATTACGACATGTTGCAAATCATCAGCAAACTCATCCATCGCCGTTGCCATTTCGCCGATTTCATCTTGCGAATCGATATTTAAACGCATTCCCAGATGGCCTTTGCGCATTTCTTTGATCATCAGATTAACACTGCCAATCGGTTTAGTAATGGAGGTCGAAATTTTGTAAAGGATCATCCCCAGCACCAGAAAAATAATTAGCCCGGCAAGGGCAATCAGCAACATATTTTTTACAATCGCCGACTGTACTACACCCATTGAATAGCCAATGTTTAATGCCCCCTGAAGTTCCCCATTAACCACAACCGGATACAAAACATCATAAACATTGACATTCTCAGCTTCATAAAAATACTCCTCGGCGATCATTTCACCGTCAATCGCCGCCTTCTTTATTGACTCATCGTCCTGGTAGTTGATGCCGATATCTTCACTGTCGCTGTCAGCCACAGCAATCAAATTCTGGTCAATAAAACTTGCATAGACAATGCTATCATCCGATGCCAATTCATCAATGAGAGCCTGATAGCCAAACTTTTCGGTTAATTCCAGCACCCGATTGGCCGAAACCCCAGCCTGGACAAACTCCCCGGTGCTACTTCGCAGATAACCGTATTTGAAGCTTTCATCGGTTTCGGTACTTTTTCTGATTGCTTCCATCAACTCCGGTGCGCCGCTGATCATATAATTATGAATGGGATCGCCCGGCTCCGCCTTCCAGCCCAGGTACTCACCATTAGCGGCATTGATGATCTCTCCAGCTGAATTATACCAATAGATATGATCGATTCCCGTTTGCGCCGCTAGCTGAGTCAGATAGACATCATTGATATTTCCTTGATTGCTGATGACGATGTTCCCCACACTACGAATCTGGGCTTCTAGCATTTCATTCATGGTTTTAACGGCTTCGGTGTTATCTTCAATCCGATCCACAAATCTTTGTGAAGACGTGAAACCATTACGGCTCATTTCTTCAAACAAACTGTTTCGGGTTAAATACGAAGAAATGCCCCCAATCATTACTACCCCTGCTAATACACAGACCAGTGGGATGATCAATAGTTTTACCTGAATCGACTTGGATTTTGAGATTTTTTTATTGTGCTCCATACCAGGTTCCTTTCGTTGTAAAAATATGTTGTAATTGATTAATCATAACAAGTTTTTTGGGGAATAGCAATCACTTAATAAATTTTCACACTTTGTCACAAATATTTACTAATGAGACCCTTCGACTCCCTGCTATTTTTCGCTATCAACCTCTTTAAAACGCAAAAATAAAACTCCAGCTTTTCTGCTGAGGATAAAAATAATCACTTCTATTGCTCACTCATTTTCCTCTTTTCGAAATCCCCGATATAAGGCCATACACATCATAATAACAATAACCAGAAATGGCAGCGCCATGATAATTGATGTGTTTCGCATCGCCACCAGTCCGCCGCTGAAAAGTAGGACGATCGCCATCAATGACAGTAAGGTACCCCAAATCATTTTAATTTTAGTATCCGGATTCAAATCGCCGTTTCTGGAAAACATGCTGATGACAAAGGTTGCTGAATCTGCCGATGTTACAAAGAATGTGACAATCAATATCGTCGCAACAAAGGAGACGATATTACCTAGTGGTAAATGGGATAGGGTGGCAAATAAACCGACGGTCATATCATTTGTAACCTGAGCAACAATATCGACGCCCTCAAAGATTTCAAAGTATAAGGCGGTTCCGCCAAAAACAGTAAACCAGAGACAGCAAAAGATAGCCGGCAGAATGATCACACCCAGAACAAATTCTTTCACGGTTCGACCTTTTGATATTCTGGCAATAAAGGTACCGACAAACGGTCCCCAAGACAGCCACCAGGCCCAATAAAAAATCGTCCATGCGCCAACCCAGGGGTCTTTTTCAAAGGGTGATAATGCCAAACTCATCGGCAAAATATTCTGTAAATAACCACTAAGACTAACAAAGAAGGTGTCAAGAATAAAAACAGTTGGTCCAATTAAAAATACAAATAGCAAAAGCAACACGGCAATAATAATATTGGTGTTGCTGAGTATTTTTATTCCTTTATCGATACCGGTTGCAGCGGAGATTAAAAACAAGACGGTGATAACAGCGATAATAATCACCTGAGCGCCGATCGTGTTGGGCATATTAAATAGCGTATTTAAACCGCCATTTATCTGTAAGGCACCCATCCCCAGCGAGGTAGCAACCCCGATTACCGTTAAAATCAAGGCCAGGATATCAATTCCCTGTCCAATAGGCCCTTTGCTCTTTTCACCCAGCAGGGGATAGAGGGTTGAACTGATTAAGCAGGGCATTTTTTTTCGAAAGGTAACGTAGGCCAGCGCTAAACCGACAATGGCATAAATGGCCCAGGGATGAAGCCCCCAGTGTAAAAAAGTATAGCGAAAAGCCATCAGCGCCGACTGGGTCGAGGAGGGTTCGATCCCCATCGGTGGTTGAGCATAGTGAAAAACTGGTTCGGCAACACCCCAGAAAACTAAACCAATCCCCATACCAGCACTAAAGAGCATCGCAAACCAGGAAAAATTCGAATACTCAGGACGATCGTCATCACTGCCTAAGCGAATTTTACCAAACCTTCCAAACGCCAGATAAAGCGAAAAAATTAAGATTCCCAGCACCGTTGCCAGATAAAACCAGCCTAAGTCATTGGTGATAAATGCAAACAACTGGCTGGTGATTTCCAGCAATTGCTCGGGAAATAAGAAACCGAAAATGAGAAACAGGAGAATAAGACCAATTGATATGTAAAATACCATGCTATTCAATTCCTTTCTATTTCATTATATGATAGAAAGGCACCAAAATTTTAATAAAAATTCTGGCACCTGTTCTGCGATGTTAATTTATTATACTATCGATTGTTTGTTTTTTCTATTCCAGTAATTGTTTGCAAAGCGCCACGGCTTCATCAGCTGTTTCCGCCCAACCATCAGCACCGATGTCTTCGCCCCATTTTTTACTGGTGGGACCGCCACCGATGATGACCTTATAGGTATCGCGCAGGTTTTGATCATCCAGATACTCAACCAACACTTTTTGAGATTTCATGGTGGTCGTTAACAGCGAACTGGCGGCGATAATTTTTGCCCCTACTTCATCCGCCTTGGCAACAAAATCTTCGGCTTTCTGATCAATGCCGATATCATAAACCTTAAACCCAGCAGAGGTTAACAGTGCGCCGACAATATTTTTGCCGATATCGTGGATATCCCCTTCAACCGTGCCCAGGACAATCTTGCCTTTATCTTCATAAGTACCTTCGCCTTCACCGGCTGCCAATACTGCTTCCAGTACATCCATGCCCGCTTTCATGGCATCGGCTGCCATCATGACATCGGGTAAGAAGGCTTCGCCATTGGTCCACGCTGCGCCAACTTCTTCAATCCCTTTGATAAAGCCAAGCTGGACGGCCTGAACCGGATCAATCTTCTCTTCGACTACTTTTTCGGCCAGCTCAATTGCTAAATCCTCATCACCATCGACAATTGCATCTTTAATTTCTTCAAATATTGGGTTCATTATTTTTCTCCTTTTTTCTTATCTTATTTTTCTATTTCAATAATTCTTTTGAACGCTTCTCAATAAATGCTTCAACTTTTTCTTTGATCACGGGAGCCATTGGCGGCGGGGTATAGCTGGCCAAAACTTCCTGCCATTTCAGCTTTGCCCGTTGCTTGGTATCGAGCGAATCTTTTGACCAACTATCAAAAGATTGCCGGTCACTCAAGGCTGGTCTGAAAAATTCGGTTTTAAAATTTTTGCGGGTATGTTTCTGCGTCAGGAAGTGACCACCCGGACCGACTTTTTCAATCACCTCATAAGCCATTTTTTCATCACTGTCACAATCAAAGCCCTTGAGATAACGTAACACCATCCCGGCAATTTCATCATCCACCATAAATTTCTCGTAGGACATGGCCATGTAATATTGCAGGATTCCAGCCGTATGCATGACAAAATTAACGCCGGTGCTACTGGCCGCAAAAAGTGTCATCATCGATTCATAGCCAGCCTGAGCATCAACGGTTTTGGCATCAGAGAGACCACCGCCGCCCCGACAGGGAACGCCATAGAAGCGGGCAAACTGAGCACTCGCTGAGACAAACAAAGCATTCTCAGGATTACCGATCGATAATGATCCGGTTGACATATCGGTCAATGCTGAGGTGCATCCATAAACCACTGGCGTTCCCGGGTTAATGCATTGAGTCAGGGTAATTCCAGCCAATACTTCAGCATTCTGCAGGGACATGGCGCCAGCCAGAGTTGCCGGGCCAGTTGAGCCGGCCATTACCAGTGATGCAATTACCATCGGCTGACCGGCTTCGGCATAGGCCATTAAACCACCAAGCATCCGGTCATCGTATTTAAGTGGCGTTACCGAGTTAACTAAACAAATCAGGGCTGGTTTTTCCTTAATCACATCCAAACCGCCATGAAGCACTGCCGTTAATTCAATGCAATCTTTGGCATGTTCATAGCCTGATGAACTGCCCATGAAGCATTTATCCGAGTTAATAATATGACTGTAGGCCATTTTCAAATGTCTGATTTCATCTTCCACATCGGTAGGTTCAACGACGGTTCCGCCGGTCATGTGCAAGTTTTTGCTGGCTCCAGCCAGTTTAACAAAATTGTCATAATCTGCCATTGTGGCATCCCGTTTACCACCGTCGGCATCATAGACAAAGGGCGCGCCATAGCCGGGCATATAAATAATGTTCTCGCCGCCACAAATCAAATTATGTTCGGGATTGCGGGCATGGAGAGTAAATTGGGCTGGTGCTTTTTCGACCATCTTTTTAACAAAGTCTGAATCTAAGAATACCCGATGGCCTTCAACCCGTTGGCCATGTTTCTTAAACACTTCAATAGCCGGATCATAAGAGAACTCAACGCCGATTTCCTGAAGAATTTTCAGGCTGTTGTTATGAATCTTATCAATTTGTTCATCTGTCAAAATATCAAATTTTGGTAACATATTCAAATACCTCTTTTTCTAAATTATTTGTTGTGATTCTTTTATTCCAAAACATCTGCAACTGGCGCTGGGCCGCTGCTAATATCATTATGACCGGTTTTGTTCATGAGTAACTGGGTTTCGGCATAGTCTGCTTTCAAAGCTTTAAAAATACTAAAACACATCACAATCATGACCAGCATATAAGGGAAGGCTGCCACAATTGAAGCTGTCTGTAAGGCTTTTAAAGCCGATGTGCCACCCACCAGAATCAACATGATGGTGATCAAACCCTGGGCAATTCCCCAGCCGCCTCTTAATTTTTTATCCGGATCCATGTCGCCGCCGGAGGTCAGCATCGCTAGTACATAGGTGGCCGAGTTGGCAGCTCCGACAAAACAAACTACGATCAGGAAGATTGCCAGAATTGAGGTGATCCCATAAAGTGGCAACTGTTGTAACAGTGCGTAGAGTGCCGTGGTATAATCCGTCCCAACGGCCGCTTCAATAGCACCACCGGAAATGGTATTCAAATTAAAGGCCGCACCACCATATATAGCAATCCAAATCAATGAAAAGCCAGAAGGCAGTAAGGCAACCGCCAGTATAAATTCCCGGATGCTTCGCCCTTTTGAAACCCGGGCAACAAACTGTCCGACAAATGGAGCCCAGGCGATCCACCAGGCCCAATAGAAGATGGTCCAGCCGTTAAGCCATTCGACATTTCCCATCCAGAAGGTTTGACCGACAATATTCTGGAAATAGGTTCCTAAGGTATTGGTAAAATTGTTTAAGATAAAGACGGATCCGCCAAAGACAAAGATAAAGACCATAAACGCAATCGACAACCAAATTTTTATATCCGCTGCTAATTGCATCGCTTTGTGTAATCCGGATACAGTAGCCAGGGTAAAGATCACCGTGATCACCGCAATAATAATCGAAATCGTCATCGGGCTGGACTCGATCCCCCACATATATTGTAAACCGGTGGCAATCTGGGTTGATCCCAGACCAAGGCTGGTGGCAACCCCGAAAATGGTCGCAAATACCGCCAGAATATCGATGGTTTTACCAATCGGACCATGGATCTTTTCTCCGATTAAGGGGTAAAAGGCTGAACTAATCAAGAACGGCAAGTCTTTACGGAATTGGAAATAGGCCAGTCCTAAACCGCCAATCGCAAAGATTACCCAAGGGTGGAGTCCCCAGTGGAAAAAGGACACCCGCATCGCCAACTCCATTGCTGACTGGGTTGCGCCTTCACCAATCGGCGGACTGAGGTAGTGCATGATCGGTTCTGATACCGACCAGAAAACCAGACCGATTCCCATCCCTCCGCCAAACAACATCGAAAACCATTGAAAGTTTGAGAATTCCGGTTTATCACTATCTTTCCCCAACTTTATTTTTCCAAAGGGACTGATCACCAGACCAATTGCAAAGACAATGAAGAGGCCAACTGCCAGCAAATAGAGCCAGCCAAAGTTTGTGGTTATCAGGGCAAACAATTGATTGAAAACTTCATTGGTTCCTTCAGTAAACATCACACTCAATAGAACAAATACCAGTGCGATTCCCGCCGAAACGTAGAGTACCGTTTTATCTTTTGTTTTAATGGTAGGTTTTTTCTCTTCCATCACGATTTATCCTCCTTCTCATTTTTAGATTTTTAGATCATAGTTCTAGAATATTTTCATGAGTGGTGTATCCATTGTCCCCAGTTTTGTGCCGGTGATCTTATTACAATAAGATAGCATTGCATCGGTGGTCGCGGCGGCCTGATACACCCAGGCGGCATTTGCCATTGGTCCATATAGAATAAAATCAGCTCCGTGGGTTAAAGGGAAGGTAAATACCGACGCGCCGGCGGCTTCAAAATATGGGCTGCCTTTTGAACGCATTTTTTTCCATAAATAGAGGGCGTTGGATGAGGCACACCCGCCCGGCAAACCATGTAGTTCCTTAATATCTCTAATCGCCATGGCCGTCCAGCTGCTACTGGCAACATCGAGCACGCCGGGATCGATCAGGAATTGTTCAACACCAGCTCGTTTAGCCTTAGTCAATAGTCCTTCGTTTTTTTCGTCTCCTACCAGAAGCTTCACCCGTTTAGCTGGCTGCAGATGTTTTTTACTAAAGGCCAGAATAACGGCTGTTTTTACGCCGCATTCTTTCATGACTTCCAACTCATGCTCGGTGCAGCTTTCTTCTAATGAGTTATATATAATTCGACTCATCGCTACCGGATCATTGGCAAAATGCTTCAAGGTTTCGATTCTAACTTCGGGACTGGGACTGTCAAGCAGAATTGGTACGGTGGTATGCTTTAAGACAAATTCCACATGTTTGGTCAAAGCAATCTCAGTATCCCCCAACACATCGACAATTCTGGGATTGCCTGTTTCAGCCGACAGTTCTGCTTCTTTGTCTAGTAGTTCTTTGGCTGCCGCCTCATCAAATAATCCTTTTTCCGAATCTTTGGTAATCTTGTGTCCACGATAAAAAATACTACCGATTAAAACCGTCGGATATTCCCCAGGCTGTCCACCAATCTTGGTACCATTGATGTCATAAACTAATTGATCTGCTGTAAATCTAAACATTTTTTAGTCTCCTTCATAAACTTATAATTGATCATTGCGAAATTCATTACTCAAAAAACTCAACTGTCCCGATCCCCGTTTAATCAGGGCATTTTTTCTGGACTGCTGTTTTTCTTTCTCGTAGTCTAACCGATTACACCTTTGTTTTTCTCCTTTCTAACTTATTTACGAGATGTTATGCTAATTCTTGATGTTATGTATCGCAATAACCGTGCCAAAACAACGATCAGCTGGTATTTATACTATATAGCCATTTTTTGACTTTCGTAACCCCGATATTCTTTCCAATATTGAAAAAGACGGCTTCTATTTTTCCGCTTTTGAAAAAATCATGATTTTTTGCTCTTGTTAATTCGGATTATTTGATTTATTATCTAGTTGTGTTATAAAAATGATTCTAACTGATCGACACAATACATTGGTAATACCAACCACTCAAATAAAAACCAATCAATAAAATGCCAAATACAAATGTGAGATCGAGGAAAGTGTATGCTTAAAAACGAAATGAATCACAGTCCCGAATATTCAGATTATTTGAAAACCCTCTCCAGTGAATTTTTTCTGGATATTTTGGAGAATAGTTTTATCGAAGTCACCGTAACCGACAAGGATGGTAATGTTCTCTATGCCAATCCGGCCTGTCTGGAGTATCATGGAATTTCGGCGGAAAAAATGTGGAAACTCAATTTTTTAACCTCTTTCCAGGGTTTCTGGACACCACCTTCGACGGCTACCGCAATTGAAAAAAAACGCACCATCATCTCCCGACAACGCTCCATCTTGACAGACGAAGAGCACATCACCATTACTACCCCGCTTTATAATTCGGATCATGAATTAGTGATGCTGGTTTATAACACCTTAAAACGGGAATCCTTTGTTGAGTTTGATTTGGATTATCTGAACCAGGAAAAAACAGATGCTACTGGCGAGCTTAAGGATAAAAAAGGTTCCCGCGAAGAACGAACCAAGGCCAGCAATAATATTGTCGGTCGCAGCTACATTCTTTATCAGACCCTGCATAAATTGAAGAAGGCCGCCAAATCAGATATTCCTATTTTACTGTTGGGTGAAAGTGGGGTGGGTAAGAGCTTAATCGCAAAATTTATTCATGATTGCAGCCCCCGTAAAAGCAGTCCCTTTATTTCGATCAATTGTGCTTCGATTCCCGACAATCTGATCGAAAGCGAGCTCTTTGGATATGTCCCCTATGCCTTCACCGGAGCCAGCCCTAAAGGTAAAAAAGGACTGGTGGAAATGGCCAATCACGGTACCCTGTTTCTTGATGAGATCGGCGAATTGCAACCCAATATTCAGGTCAAACTGCTGGATTTTCTGGAAAATCAACGTTTTACCTCGGTCGGGGGATTAGAATCTAAAACGGTAAACACCCGAATTATCACTGCTACCAATAAAAATCTGACAGAACTGGTCGCCAAGAATACCTTTCGCGAAGACCTGTATTGGCGCATCAATGGGATCACCCAAACAGTGCCATCCTTGCGTGAACGCCGCGATGATATTTTTCCGATTGCCCAATATTATTTGAAGGAATATAATAAGAAGTACAAACAGAATAAGGTTTTTTCTAACCCGGTTATTGAAGCCCTAATCCAATACGACTGGCCGGGAAATGTCCGTCAGCTAAAAAATGCCGTCGAACAAATGGCGGTGATGAGTCTTGGCAGCGTCATTGGCATTGACAAATTACCTGAACAGGTAGCTGCTTTTGCAACGAAAGAAAGCATCCCCAAAAAGAAAATCATTTTCGATGATCTGGTGGAAAACTATAAACGCGGAATTATTGAAGATTATTATGAGATTTATGACAATATGAGCGATCTGGCCGATTCTCTGGGCTTAAGCCAGACCACCGCTTATCGTCTGGTCAATAAGTATATCAAAAAATAACAACACCATAAACAGGGGGCTGCAAGGCTCCTGTTTATGGTGTTTTATTTATATGGGTGTCCCATTCA